>ERZ808252.25-NODE-25-length-174955-cov-7.371721_pt1 | contig 174955 bp, 160 predicted proteins | sample MGYA00521242_ERZ808252 | MGnify/ENA primary metagenome ERZ808252 (study PRJEB31516, sample SAMN03275581) | gut metagenome | biome: mammalia-associated habitat; material: feces | host: Papio cynocephalus | place: Kenya | collected 2012-08-07 ...
CTTCTGATCCGTAGTCAGATGCTCTATCCAGTTGAGCTATGGGCGCTTAAGCAAGGATGTATATACCGCTTTGAAATTCCGGTTGCAAGCTTTTTTTTCAAAAAAATGCGACTTTTTTACATTTTTGATAAAAATTCTTGCAAAACAGCGATTTATCGTTACATTCTAAAAATTGCCCTTTTTTTGCCACGGCAAAGGACGGGCGGGGAAATTGTGCAGTTTTCTTAAACTTTTTTAAGGTGTTCAAAACCATGTCCATTCTGAAAAGCCTTTCCTTGGCGGCCGCCCTGCTGACGTTTACCGGTTGCACGTCGTCCACCAATTCTTACAACGACGATTATTTCGCCGACGATTTCGCCATGCAGCCGACGCAGACGGAGCAGAACAGGTCGGCTCCCGCCCCCGTCGCGGCGAAGGCCGAAACGCCGCGCGCCGCCGTGAACACCGCCGCTCCCGCCGCCTATACGCCCAAGGCGCAGATCGTTTCCGAAGTCAGCAAAAAGGTCGCCGCGATTGACGCGAAGCTGGCGCAGATTCAGGAAAACATCGGCAAAAACACCGGCGTGTTTCAGGCTTTGAAACAGAAAGGCGCGGAGGAATCCCGCAATTATTATGAATTCGTCGCCCGCATTTACGCGCGTTTGCAAAACGGCACGACGCCGGGGAACCCCGAATTGACGGAAATGTGGAAACAGGCGTCCGCCCTGTTGACCGGATCGGACAAGAACATGGCCGAAACGGCGAAGCTGTCCAGCGAAACGTTGCGTTTGAAAAACGAATTGGACGCCCTGCTGGACACGATTTCGGAAACGTTCCAGATTTCGGGCGCGATGGAAATCGACCATGAAAACCTCAGAGCATTGGAAGACCGCGCCAACCAGACCACCGTTTCCCTGAACCGCCTGAGTTCCGACATCGCCGCGCAGATCGCCCGTCAGCAGCAGTATTTCAGCACGGAATCGCAAAACATCAACCAGCTGGGCACCGACATTCAAAACGGCGGTCTGTCCGCCGGACGCGCGCAACCGTCCGTCAGCGTTCCCGCTTTGCCCGCGACGCTGATGTCGCCCGCGGCGCAGCTGCCCGAAGCCAACCTGTCCGGCCGCAGACCGTTGATGGTGATCCGGTTCAACAAAAAGAACGTCGCCTATGAACAGGCGTTGTACAAAGCGGTCAAGGCGGCGTTGGACAAACGTCCCAATACCGTTTTCGAGGTTGTCGCTGTCAGCCCGGCCAACGCCAAATCCGGCGAATTCGAGGCGGCGAAGAATGCCGACGCCGTGCGCAATTCTCTGACGGCCATGGGGTTGCCCGACAGCCGGATCTATTCCTCTAAAACGAAAAGCGCCTCCATTCAAACGACGGAAGTGCATCTGTATTTGAAGTAAGACAACGGGCATTTTCCCGTTTCGGACGCGAAAGGATTCTTTGTGGCGGCACCGGCGGAACAACAACTGATCGACTCGCTGAAACGCATTGAACCGGTCAAAGCGGTTTCGACGGCTTTGTTGATCAGGATATCCGCCCTGAATCCCGCGAATCGCACGCAAAATCACGTTCATATGACGCAAACCGCGCTGAATGAACTGATTATCAAATCCCAATCGTCCATGCACGTTATGGCCAACAATGACATTGTTATTGTCGGTCAGGGCATTTTGCCGCAGTATTTGACGGAAACCGTTGATTCCGTGCGCCGGATATTCCAATCCGACCCGTTCGCCGCCGCGCGTCCGAACGATTTCATCCGGATATTCCCGTTGAACCGTGATTTTGACGCGGTTATGAACTATGCGAAAAAAAGCCTGAACGCGCTGGAAAATCAGCACGAAGGCAAGCGCGAAATTCCGTTGGCGCCTGAACATCTGGATGCCATTTTGCGCAATATTCAAGGGTTCAACATCCTGAAAATCATCCGCCGACAAGAGGCTATCCGCATATCGAACGACGGTTTTACATCGCTGTTTCTGGAATACTTCACGTCCATGGCCGATTTGAAAAAGGCGATCGCGCCGGATGTCGATGTGCTGTCCAACCGCTGGCTGTTCCAGCATTTAAGCGAAACGCTGGACAAGCGGATGCTGGGCATATCGCGGGAACTGATCGCCCACACGCCGAAGGATTTGTCCCTGAATTTAAACATTTCGACCATTTTCACCCCCGCGTTTGAACAGTTCCTGTCGGAAATGCCCGAAGACGCGTCCGTCGTCGTCGAAGTCCAGCTGATGGACATCATCCAGAACACGCAAAACTACACGGTCGCCCGCGATTTGCTGCACGAGGCCGGCCACCGGATCCTGATTGACGGCCTGCATCCGATTTCCTTCGAGTTTATGGACATGAACACGTTGCGGCCGGATCTGATGAAAATGAATTGGTCGCCCGCGTTGGCCAAAGGTGAACAAGCCGGCCGTTTGCGGGAGGTTGATCCTGAAAAAATCATTTTGATGCGTTGCGAGGACGAAGACGCCTTGCGCTGGGGGCTGACGCACGGCATCCACAGTTATCAGGGGTATTTTATCGACGCTTTGACCGCGGCAAAAATCCGCAAGGAATGTCCGAATCGCAAAATTTGTTCCGCCGCGCGTTGCCGTGCGGCAAAATCGGTCATCACCGGCGCGATGCGGGCGGAATGTCTGTCGCCGCAACGGTTGGATCTGCCCGTCGAACACAGGGAGGCGCGCGCATGATCAATCAGGAGGAGGCTTTCCGCCGCTATCTGGCCGCCCCGCAGCAAACGGGTGCTGAAATCACCGTTTTGCAACTAAGGATTTCGCAGGTTGATGAGGCTTTGCGCAAGGACGGCCTGCTGACAACGATCGTCGGCGGCTTCGGCGACGTTCTGGAGGTGTACGGGCAGGCGTTCTGTTTGAAAAACGACGACATTTTCATCGTGTATTCGCCCAAGGTCAACGAAAACACCGTGCGTGCCGCGTTGATCCGGACGTGGATGCATTTTTCCGACGATCCGAAAACGGCGAACGCGGCGGAAACGTTGGAACGCAAATACGTTCTGCCCGCGGATGCGGATGCGCTGATGTTTGAAATCGCGCGAATCGGCAACGGCCCGTCGCGCACGCTGGGCGAAAAAAAAGAGCGCAAAAAATTCGTCGCGCCGCCCGTTTTTGATAAAAAGCATCTGCTGTTCACGCCGGAAATGTTGGCGCGCGTGACAAAAGCTTTGCAGAACACCGACTTTTCCAACATGATCCGTCGGCAGAACGTTTGCATTTTGTTGGAGGACGCGCGGCCGCAGCCCTTGTTTGAAGAAGTGTTCGTGTCCATCGCCGATTTGGGCGAATCCATTTTGCCGGGGGTGTCGCTGACGGCGACGCCGTGGCTGTTCCAAGACCTGACCGAAACGCTGGACAAGCGCGTTTTGAACAGCGTGTCGCGTCACGACGACGGCGCGTTTACGCACGATTTTTCGCTGAATCTGAACATTTCGACCATTCTGTCCGAGGAATTTCGCGAATTTGACGGCAATATCAGGTCGTCCGTGAAAAACACGATCGTTTTGGAATTGCAGCCGATCGACATTTTCAGCGATCTGCGTTCCTATCTGTCCGCCCGCGACTACGCCCAAAATCTGGGGTACAAGATCTGCGTTGACGGCGTGACGCACAAAACGCTGAAATTCATCGACCGCGAACGGTTGGGCGCGGATTACGTCAAGCTGATGTGGAATGCCGACCTGCCTTTCGCATTGCAAGAGGATGCGGAGTTGGGCGAACGGCTGGAAAACATCGGGGCGAATCGCGCGATTTTGTGCCGCGTTGACGATGAGGAAGCTTTGCTGGTCGCCAAAAAATACGGTATCACCCTGTTTCAGGGACGCTACATCCAGCATTTGATGTCCGACAATCCGCGCAACCGCCGCGTCGGAACGACTTTGTTGCACAGATATTAACGAAAGGGGGCGTCCATGTGGCATTGTCTGTCCGGCAATCGGGAATTCGGACCTTTTTCCGATGACGAAGCGTCGCGTTTCATCCAATCGCACCCCGATTGTCTGGTTTGGCGCGACGGAATGCCCGAATGGATACCCGCCGACCGGTTCGCCGCGTTGAACGGTGCGGGAAACGACGTGCCGTCCGCGGGCGCGTTTTTCGATTCGGGGCTGGATTTTAAAATCCTCGGCGATGATATGCAGTATGTCGAAATCACTTTGGGCGAAGGCGAATCCGTCATCGCGGAACCCGGCGCGATGCTGTACAAGGACAACAATATTTCGCTGGACGCCATGCTGGGGACGGCGAACGGCGGCTTTTTCGGCAAGCTGTTCGGTGCTGGAAAGCGCGTTTTGTCGGGGGAAAGGGCATTTTTAACGGCATTTACGAATACGATGCCGCGCCCGTCGCGGGTGGCGTTTTCCGCGCCCTATCCCGGAAAGATCATCCCCGTATCCCTGTCCGGATTCGGCGGGGAAATCATCTGCCAGCGCGACAGTTTTCTGTGCGCGCAGGCCGATGTCGATATCGGCGTCTATTTCCAGAAAAAGATCATGACCGCTTTGTTCGGCGGGCAGGGTTTCGTCATGCAGCGTCTGCAAGGCGACGGAGTCGTTTTCATTCACGCCGGCGGCGCGATCGGCGAGATCGAATTGAGGGAATACGAGGCGTTGCAGGTTGATGTCGGTTGTTTGGTCGCGTTCCAGCCGTCGGTTCATTTCAACGTGACCGGAACGGGCAGCCTGAAATCGCAGATTTTCGGCGGTTCAGGCCTGTTTTTCGCGGATATGCGGGGGCCGGGAAAAGTTTGGGTTCAATCCCTGCCGTTCGCGCGGCTGGCGCAAAGATTCGCCGACCGGATCGTCCCGCGGCGAAAATAAATGGCGGAATGTTAAATAATCTGTTGACAAATCCGTGATTATCCGCCTATAAAAGGCTCTCACTAAAGCGGAAAAGGGTTTTCTGCTTTTTGTTATGAATTTCTAAGATGGTGAAGAAAATGTTCGCAGTTATTAAGACAGGCGGCAAACAGTACAAGGTCGCAAAGGATGATACGATCGTCGTTGAAAAGCTCAATGCGGAGATCGGCTCTACTGTGACATTTGACAATGTGCTCGCCCTTGATGAAAAAATCGGCACGCCCAACATCGCCGGTGCCAAAGTATCCGCCAAGGTCGTCAAGCAGACCCGCGACGATACCGTTATCGTTTTCAAAAAGAAACGCCGTCAGGGCTATCGCCGTAAAAACGGCCATCGTCAGTATATCTCGATCGTCAAGATCACGGATATCGCCGAATAATTTGCTTTAGGTAAAGGAGATTAACCATGGCTCATAAGAAAGCAGGCGGCAGCACCAGAAACGGACGCGATTCCGAAAGCAAACGCTTGGGTTTGAAAAAATCCGGCGGTCAGGCTGTCATTCCCGGCAACATCATCGTCCGCCAGCGCGGCACGAAATACCGCACCGGTGAAAACGTCGGATTGGGTCGCGATCATACCATTTTTGCGACGGCTGAAGGTCGTGTCGCTTTTACGCGCAAAGCCGACGACAGAGTGTATGTTTCCGTCGTGACGGAATAAGCTTTCCGGCTTCACGGTTTTTTAAAGGGGATTGGTGCGCCATTCCCCTTTATTTTGTATCAGAACGGAGAATCGAATCGATGAAATTTTTGGATCAAGCGAAAATCTACTTGAAATCCGGCGACGGCGGCAGCGGCTGCTGTTCTTTCCGCCGCGAAAAGTATATCGAATTCGGCGGCCCGAACGGCGGTAACGGCGGACGCGGCGGCGACGTGATTTTTGAAGCCGTCCCCAATCTGAACACCCTGATTGATTTTCGCTATCGCCAGCATTTCAAGGCCGAACGCGGCCATAACGGCGAAGGCAAGGACAAATTCGGCCGCAAAGGCGAAAACCTGATCATCAAAGTCCCCGTCGGCACGCAAATCGTCGCGGACGACGACGAAACGATCATCAAGGATATGCTGATCCCCTACGAACGGTTCACGATCGCCAAAGGCGGCGACGGCGGTTACGGCAACGCGATGTTCAAGACTTCGACGAATCAGGCGCCGCGCCGCGCCGACCCCGGTCGTCCCGGCGAAGAAATGTGGGTGTGGCTGAAATTGAAAATGATTGCGGATGTCGGCTTGCTGGGCTTTCCGAACGCGGGGAAATCGACTTTCCTGTCCGCCGTCACGTCGGCGCGTCCGAAAATCGCGGATTATCCGTTCACGACTCTGCATCCGAATCTGGGCATCGCGAAAATCGACGACGACGAAATGCTGGTCGCCGACATTCCGGGGATTATCGAAGGCGCGCACGACGGCGTCGGGCTGGGCGACCATTTCCTGCGCCACGTCGAACGTTGCGCCGTTTTGCTGCACCTGATCGACGGGACGGAAGACGATGTCGCCGGCCGGTACAAGGCGATTCGCAAGGAATTGAAGCTGTATTCCCCGACGTTGGCGCAAAAACGCGAAATCGTCGTTTTGAACAAAACCGACGCGCTGTCGGATCAGGAAATCGACGAAAAGGCCAAGGCTTTGCAAAAGGCTTGCCGTAAAAAGCCGATGCTGATGTCGGGCGCGGCGCATACGGGAACGACCGAGGTTCTGCGCGCCCTGATGCCGCACGTTTTGAAATTGCGCGAAGAACGCGGGGCGGCCGCGCGGACGGAAGCGTTTGACGATTATGACGAATAAGCATCTGCTGAAAGCCAAGCGGCTGGTTTTGAAAATCGGGTCGTCCCTGCTGGTGGACGAATCGACGGGGCGCGTGAAAAACACGTGGCTGAACGCTTTGGCGGACGACATTTTGGCCGCCCGCGAACGCGGCCAGCAAATCGTCATCGTCACGTCGGGCGCGGGCGCGATCGGGCGGCGCGTGCTGGGGTTGCCGTCGGGCAAGCTTTTGCTGCCGCAAAAGCAGGCGGCGGCGGCCGTCGGGCAGATACGGCTGGCGCATTATTATCAGGAGGTCTTGGCCGAACGCGGATTGAAAGTCGCGCAGATTCTGCTGACTTTGGACGATTCCGAAGACCGCAAGCGTTATTTGAACGCGCGCAACACGCTGAACACGCTGCTGGATCTGGGGGTGATTCCCGTGATCAACGAAAACGACACGGTCGCGACCAGCGAAATCAAAGTCGGCGACAACGACCGTTTGGGCGCGCGCGTGGCGCAAATGGTCAGTGCGGACGCTTTGGTCATCTTTTCCGATGTCGAGGGGTTATATACCGCTAATCCGCGCAAGGATCCGGCGGCGAAACTGATTCCCGTCGTCGAAAAAATGACGCCTGAAATCGAAGCGATGGCCGACGGCGCGGGATCGTCGGTCGGCACGGGCGGCATGGCGACGAAACTGATGGCCGCGCGCCTGTGTATGGAGGCGGGGTGCGACATGGCGATTGCGCTGGGTTCCGAACTGCATCCGCTGACCCGTATGGAAAAAACGGGCAAGGGCACTTGGTTTCTGGCGGACAAATCCCCCGTTTCGGCGCGCAAGGCGTGGATCGGCGGGTCGATCAAGCCGCGCGGCGCGCTGGTTTTGGATTCGGGCGCGGTCAAGGCATTGGACAAGGGAAAAAGCCTGTTGCCCGCGGGAATCAAGGCCGTCAGGGGCGAATTCGGCCGCGGCGACGCCGTCGTGTTGGAGGATGAAAACGGCGCGTTCCTCGGCAAAGGGTTGGTCGCCTATGATTCAAAGGACGCGGCGCTGATCGCGGGACGGCACAGTTCCGAAATCGAATCCGTTCTGGGGTATCACGGCGCGGACGAAATCATCCACCGCGACGATTTGTTTACGGAAAAAAGGCAGTGAAATGAAAGAATTGATGCTTTCCATGGGCAAAAAGGCCAAAGCGGCCGCCCGCGTTCTGGCAACCGCGGCGCCGGAGTTGAAAAACAGGGCTTTGACCGCGGCCGCGCGGGCGATCCGTGACGAATCGGACGCGATTTTGGCGGCGAACAAAGCCGATATGGACGCTTTGCCCCCCGAAACGTCGCCCGCGATGCGCGACCGTTTACTGTTGACGCCCGAACGCGTCGAAGCGATGGCGAAAGGCATTGACGAAATCGCCGCCTTGCCCGATCCCGTCGGCCGCGTGCTGGCCGAATGGACGCGCCCGAACGGGCTGCGGATTTCCCGCGTGGCCGTTCCGCTGGGCGTGATCGGCGTCATTTACGAAAGCCGCCCGAACGTCACCGCCGACGCGGGCGCGCTGTGTTTCAAATCCGGCAACGCCGTCATTTTGCGCGGCGGATCGGAAAGCTTTCATTCGTCGTCGAAAATCGCGGAATTGCTGCACAAGGGGCTGGAATCCGCCGGATTGCCCGCCGACTGCATCCAATTCGTGCCGACGACCGACCGCGCCGCCGTGGGCGAAATGCTGAAGCTGGACGAATACATCGACGTCATCGTTCCGCGCGGCGGCAAATCGCTGATTCAGCGCATCACGAACGAAAGCCGGATTCCGCTGTTCAAGCATTTGAACGGCATCTGCCACACCTACATTCACGAATCCGCCGATCCGGCCATGGCGGTCAAGGTCGTTTTGAACGCGAAAATGCGGCGCACGGGAACGTGCAATTCGACCGAAACGGTATTGTGCGACTCGGCCGTTTCCAAAACGATCCTGCCCGCCGTCATTGACGCTTTGATCGGCGCGGGATGCGAAGTGCGCGGCGACGGGGCGGTGCAATCCCTTGACGCCCGCGTCACGCCCGCGGTCGCCGAGGATTGGGACACGGAATACCTCGCCCCGATCGTGTCGGTGCGCGTCGTCAAAGACATCGACGAAGCGATCGACCACATCGCGCGGCACAGTTCGCACCACACGGAATCCATTTTGGCCGGCGACGGCGCGGCGGCGGAAAAGTTTCTGAACGCCGTGGACAGCGCGGTCGTGATGGCGAACGCTTCGACGCAATTCTGCGACGGCGGCGAATTCGGTATGGGGGCGGAAATCGGCATCGCGACCGGCCGCCTGCACGCCCGCGGGCCGATCGGCGCGGAACAGTTGACAACCTTTAAATATCAGGTGCGCGGTGCCGGTCAGATACGTCCGTAAAACAGTCGGCCTGCTGGGCGGGTCGTTCAACCCCGCGCACGACGGCCACCGGTACATCAGCCTGCAGGCGTTGAAACTGCTGGGCGTTGATGAAGTGTGGTGGCTGGTGTCGCCGTTGAATCCGCTGAAAGAAGCCAAAGATATGGCCTCTTACGACCGGCGCGTCGCGGTTGCCGAACAGGTGGCGAACCACCCCCGCATCAAAGTTTCCCGCATCGAACGGGAAATCGGCACGCGCTATACGGCCGACACGCTGGAAAAATTGAAAACGCTTTTCCCCGACACGGCGTTTGTGTGGTTGATGGGGGCGGACAATTTGACGCAGTTTCACCGCTGGTACAAATGGCGTTCGATTATGCGCGCGGTTCCTATTGCCGTTTTCGCCAGAAAAAACTATGCTCTGAGGGCGTTGCACGGCAAGGCGGCGCGTTTGTACCGCCTGTACCGCCAAGACCCGCAAAACGCGCGCGATCTGGCCTTTACAAAGCCGCCGGCGTGGGTGTTTTTGCCGATTCGCAAACATCCGGCGTCGTCCACGGAAATTCGCAACAAAGGATTATTTAAAACAGGAGAATGAGTTATGCCCGTTAAAAAGTCTGAAACCGCAACGGAAAAAGCCAAAAAAACGACCAAAACGGTCAAAGCCGCGAAAACGGTGAAAGCCGTCAAGGCCGACACGGAAAAAAAGGCCGCCAAAGCCGCTAAAAAGGAAATCAAGAAAACCGTCAAAAAAACGGTCAAAAAGATTCTGAAGGCCAAGGAAAAGAACGAAAAGCTGCTGAAAAAAGCCGCGAAACCCAAGGAAAACGCCGAAGAACGCAAAATCGTCGATCTGATCGTCAAAACGTTGGAAAGCGGCAAGGGCGAAGACATCGTCGTCATCAACTTGACGGGTAAAACCGCGATCGCCGACTATCTGGTCGTCGCGACCGGCCGCGCGCCGCGTCATGTCACGGCTTTGGCCGAACAGGTGCAGCTGCGCCTGAAAAAAACGGGCGTTCCCGCGTCGATCGAAGGCGGAGATGTCGGCGATTGGGTGATTGTGGACGCGGGCGACGTGATCGTTCACGTTTTCCACCCCGAAACGCGCGAACTCTATTGCATCGAAGAACTGTGGGGCGAAGAAACGCCGCGCCGTTTGAAAAAGTAATGGACATCGTCATCGCCTGCATCGGGCATATGAAATCGGGGTCGGAGCTGGATCTGTTGTCGAAATACGTCAAACAGACGCGCTGGAACGTTGTCGTGCGCGAATTTGAAGACAAGAAATCCGGTTCCGCCCTTGAACGCAAAAAGCGCGAGGGCGAGTTGCTGTTGTCCGCCGTTCCCGCGGGGGCGAAGATCATCGTTTTGGACGAACGCGGCAAAATGACGGGATCGGAGGCGTTCGCGCATAAACTGGGCGCGTGGCAGGACGCGGGCGTTCCGGCCGTCGCCTTTTTGATCGGCGGCGCGGACGGACACACGGACGAGGTCAGACAGCGGGCGGATTACCTGCTGGCGTTCGGGGAAATGACGTGGCCGCATATGTTGGTGCGCGTGATGCTGAGCGAACAGATTTACCGCGCCAAAACGATTTTGGACGGCCACCCGTACCACCGCGCGTAGAACACAAATCCGGCGAAAGAAAAAACCCGCGCGGAAACACGGGGTTTTTAAATGCTTGCGTTTTTTTAAACGGAATCGGGATCGCGGAACAGGGGCTTTCCTTGGAACATACGCGCGGATTGCGATTCCATCAACGTTCCCAACGAGATTTGGCGGTCGCGGATGCTGACGCGCAGCTGGTCGGCCGCCGTCGGATCGGGGTTGGCGAACGCGAACCGGACTTCGGGGAACATGGTTTTGATGCCCTGCAGTTTCTGGTGGATGACGCCCAAAATGCCGCGTCCCAGCAGGTCGGCCGCCAATTCTTCGCTCAGATCCGCGCTCATCGCGTATTTGATGACGGAGTTCAGCGCGTCCTCGACGCTGTTGGCGTGAATCGTCGATAACACCAAATGGCCGGAGGTCGCCGCGCGCAGAATCTGGCTGGCGCAGTCGGGGGTGCGGATCTCGCCCACCAGAATGTAGCGCGGACGGCAACGCAGGGCGGATTTCAGCGATTCGCCCCAATCGTTGTTGTCGGGTTCGGTTTGTTTGCACATTCCCAAACCGCCGCGTTTGGATTGGTAAATCCCGTCCAAAGGCATTTCGGGAGGGTCTTCGATCGTATAGGCGTATCCGCCCTCGCGTTCCAAAAACTTGCGCATCAGGCAGGAAATGGATGTCGTTTTCCCCGCGCCGGTGGGACCCGCCCACAAAATCAATCCGGATTCGCGGTTCAGTGAAATCAGGTGGTTCGTGACGGCTTCGGGCAGTCCCAGCCGCGCGACGTCCGGCGTTTTGCGCGGCATCCGGCGGGCGGAATACATGATGCCCGTCAGGGTCGCGACGCGTTCGACACGGTACATTGTGGAACCGTAGGCCATGGAATAGCTTGACCGACCGGTGTAGGAACGTTCCAGCGCGTCGTGAAATTCCTTGGCGTCATCGACTTCCAACACTTTCAGCCCGAAACGGGTTTCGCCGTCGTGGACGTACAGGATGTTTTCGGGCGTGTACCAAATGTCTGAAAAAAGTTGTTCGTCAATCGTAGCCATGTTTTCAATCCGGTTGATATATCTGAAAAAATATAAATCAAAAAAGGGTAAAAATGCAAGCGTTTACATTATATCCGCGCTTTTGCGCCGCGTCAGGGCGGCGAAAACGAACAGGACGGCGCAGGCGATTTCCATCGACGGGGCGGCCGGCGTGTCGAACAAAATCGAACAGGTCAGACCCGCGCAAACGCACAAAACACCGGCGAAGGCGGCGTAAACGGCCATCCTTTCGGGTGTTTTCGCGAAAAACCGCGCGGCGGCCGGCGGGATGATCAGCAATGCGGACACCAGTAGCAAACCGGTCGTTTTCAGCGACAAAGCGACGAACAGCGCCGTCACCGTCATGAAAACGGCGGACTGGCGGCCGGTTGAAACGTTTTCGGATCGCGCGACATCGGGCATCAGCGCGGTGAAAATCTGCTTGTTCCAATTCGCCGCCAGCAGTATGGCGCACAACGATCCCGTCGCCGCGATGAAGATCAGATCCCCGTTCGTCACGGACAAAACGTCGCCGAACAGATAGGCGGTCAGGTCGGTGCGCACCTGCGGCATCAGGGACAGGCCGACGACGCCCGCGCACAGCGCCGTCTGTCCGATGATCAACAGCAAAATGTCGGTGCCGATGACGAATTTGTCCGATATCGCGCCCAACAGCAGCGCCGTCAGGCACACGACGACGGCGACGCCGGCGTTCTGGCCGATTCCCAGCGCGATCCCCAGCAGCACGCCGGCCAGCGCGGAATGGGACAGCGTGTCGCTGAAAAACGCCATGCGCCGCCAAATCATCAAACATCCGACGGGACCGGCCAGAACGGCGGTGGCGACGGCGGCGGCCAAAGCGCGCAAGACAAAGGGTTCAGTCCACATATTCCACACTCCCGTCCGGCAAATGGCGGTGGTCGTGGTGATGCCGGTACACGGCCAACGCGGGGCGATCCCCGTACAAACGCCCGTATTCGGGCAGGCTGACGATTTCGTCGGGCGCGCCGCTGCAGCAGATGTGGCGGTTGACGCACAGTACCCGATGCGATCCGGCCATGACGATGTGCAGGTCGTGCGACACCATGACGATCGCGCATTTTTCCGTTTGGTTCAGCGAATCCAGCAGGGCGTAGAACCGTTCTTCGCCGACGGGGTCGAGCCCTTGCGCCGGTTCGTCCAGAATCAGCAAATCGGGGTGTTTCAGCAACGTTCTGGCCAGCATGACGCGCTGGGTTTCCCCGCCGGACAGCGGATGCACGCTTTTATCCAGAAAATCGGGCGGCAATCCGGTCAGGTTCAGCGCGGCGGCCAGTTCGTCGTCGTTATAGTATTTATCCAGACACAAAAAACGGCGCACGGTGACGGGCATGGCGCGCGACAGGTTTGTTTTTTGCGGCACATAGCCGGTTTTCAACCCCGCTTTGCGTTCGACGACGCCTTTGTCGGGGCTTAACACGCCCAATATCACTTTCAGCAGGGTCGTCTTTCCCGCGCCGTTCGGACCGATCAGCGTCAATATCCGCCCCGCCGGAATGTCGAAAGAGATGTCCTCCAGCACGGTTTTGCCGCCCAGTGTGACGCCGACGTCTTTCAGTCGGACGAGAATGTCGTTTCGCGAATTGTCAAACATGATATCATCCGGTGTCAGGTCTTGTTTTTCCTGTCATAGCGTAATACACCTGAAAGGGAAAGGGGATAAATGATGTTCTTTGCCATTCTTTCGTTCATATTGTTGTTCGCCGCGCGTCCGGCCGATGCCGTTCCGGCCGTTGTCGCGTCGATCGCGCCGGTTCATTCGGCCGCCGCCGCCGTCATGGACGGGATCGGCACGCCGGAATTTCTGCTGAATCCCGCCGTTTCCGTGCATGATTATCATTTGAAACCGTCGGATATGCGCCGTTTATCGCGGGCGGATGTTTTGTTTTGGGGCGGCGCGCCGCTGGAATCTTTTTTGCAAAAGCCGATAGAGGCGGCTGGTTTGACGGATAAAAACGTCGCGCTGTTGTCCGATTCGCGCCTGACGGTTCTGCCCGCGCGCGGCGGCCACGGGGCGACGGCGGACGGCCATTTCTGGCTGATGCCGGAAAATATGGCGCAAACGGCGCGGATCATCGCGGAAAAGCTGGCGGCGCTGGATCCCGAAAACGCGGCGGCGTACAAAAAAAACGCCGAGGATTTTGCCAAACGGACGGCGGATTTGAAACAAACCGGCCGCCGGAAACTGGCGCCGTATTCGGGGATGCCTTACGTCACTTTTCACGATGCGTATCAATATTTTGAAAAAAGCTTCGGCTTGACGCCGGTCGGATCGGTGCACGTCGATTCGCACCACGCGTCCGGAATCGGCCGGATGGCGGAGTTGCGCGAAAAAATGCGGCAAGCGGGGCGTTTATGCCTGTTTTCAGAACCGCAGTTTTCTGATAAAAGTGAAAGGATCGTCGCGCAGGATCTGCCCGTCGTGACCGCGACACTGGATCCGATCGGGGCGGAATTGACGGCGGGAAAGGGATTTTACGGGGATTTGATGAACGCGTTGTTCGATTCGTTTTCCGGATGTTTTTCAAAGTTGCGGGAACAAGGGGAGTGATCCGGTGCGTTTTTTTACGGTTTTGATCTGTTGCCTGTGTCTGGTTTCGCCCGCCGCCGCGCGGGACGGCATGGTGCAAAAAATCCGCTATCCCGTCGCGGCGGGGACGTTTTATCCGCGCGATCCCGTCGAATTGGCGAAAAAAACAAAGGATTTGATCGACGCCGCCGACCGCCGGCTGCGCCTGCCCGCCGCCGAAATCCCCAAGGCGATCGTCGTTCCCCACAACCTGTTTTATTTTTCCGGCGACACCGCGGCGGCCGGATACGCGGCCTTGCGCCGGCTGAAACCGTTTGTCAAACGCGTCGTGCTGATCGGATCGTCGCATCAGGGCAAATATTTCGGCATATCGCTGTCGGGGGCGCGGTATTGGGAAATGCCCGACCGCCGGTTCGAGGTGGATCGGGAGCTGACGCAAAAGCTGATAAAAATTCAGGGCATCGACTTTGACGACGCCGCGCACGAAGCCGAATCGTCGCTGGAAGTCCAGTTGCCTTTCGTTTCCGCCGTTTTCAACAAGGACGTTAAAATCGTCCCCGTTTTGGTCGAAGACGCCAGCACGGAACAGATTTCCGATTTGATGGACGCCGTGTGGGGCGGACCTGAAACCGTCGTGATCGTTTCGACGGATATGGCGGCGGGCAAGGACGCGGAAAAGGTAGCGGCCGATGTCGCCAACACGGCAAAATTGATGGAACGCGAAGAGTATTCCAAAATCAAAAAGCGGCATTTCTGCGCCTCTTTGCCGGTTGTCGGGTTGTTGGCGTATGTTCGGGAAAACGGTTTTTCCGTGCAAACGATCGAAACGACGACCACGGCGGACGCCGCGCTGCAAATGGACAAAACGGTCGGATTCGGCGCGTTCGGCGTTTACGAAACGGACGGCGGCGCGCAAACGGATCGGGTGCAGATGGAAAACGTTTTGCAGGCCAATCAGGAATCGCTGTTGCGTGTCGCGGCGCAGTCGATCGTGTCCGGTTTTGAACGCGGCCGTCCCCTGCGCGTGCGGGAAACGCGCTATCCCGAAGAATTGCGCCAGAAGGCGGCGACTTTCGTCAATATTTACTATAACGGCGCCCTGCGGGGCAGCGCGGGGTCGGAGGAACCGGAACGGTCGATTCTGGACGATGTCGCCGAAAACGCCTACGCGGCCGCTTTTTCGGATTTCCGGTTCATTCCGCTGACCGAAGAGGAGTTTAAAAAGGCCGAAATCTCGATTTCCATTCTGACGCGGCCGACGCCCGTCCGTTTTGAAACCGAAGAGGAGCTGTTGGCCAAAATACAGCCGGAACGCGACGGGCTGATCCTGCGCGAACGGGCGAACAAAGCGCTGTTCCTGCCGCAGATTTGGCAGACTTTTCCGTCGCCGCGGGATTTTTTGGCGCATTTGAAACAAAAGGCCGGATTGTCCATGGATTACACGTCGCCGACATTGAAAGTGTACCGTTTCGACGTGATCGACATCAACAGCGGTGATTTGGAGGATCCGGCGTCAATCTGGCTGCCGAAAGGGGGAAAACGATGAAAATTCTGTGGGTGGTCGCCGGCGCGTTGGTGACGCCGGATTATCGGGTTTTGCTGTCCCGCCGTCCGGCCGGAAAGAACTTGGCCGGTTTTTGGGAATACCCCGGCGGGAAAATCGAATCCGGCGAAACGCCCGAACAGGCGCTTTGCCGCGAATTGGCCGAGGAATTGCGGCTGGACATTGATCCGCGCGATCTGTCCCCGCTGTCGTTCGCGTCGCACGATTACGACGCTTTCCATCTGGTGATGCCGCTGTTCGTGTGCCGCAAATGGGCGGGCGAACCCGTCGGCGCCGAAGGGCAGGGCATCGAATTCGTTGACGCGAAAACGGTCGGCGAAGATCCGGAAAAACACCCCATGGCGCCCGCCGATGTCGTTTTGTCGGACGCTTTGCGCGCGTGGACGCGGCGGCAAACATCGTTTTAAAAAAAATTGATTGGCCGTGAACGGTGGTATATATTGTTTAAAACTTTTGATATTCGGATTTGAACAATGACGGAAAAAACTCATTCAACCTTTATGCAAAGACTGCCGAACTATTTGACGTTCATGCGTATTCTGGTCATCCCCGGCGTCGTCGCATCGTTTTCGTTCCCCGGAACGGCGGCGGCGTGGATCGGGTGCGGGCTGTTCATCGCGGCGTCTGTCACCGATTATTTCGACGGCTATCTGGCGCGCAAGTTCAAAAGCACGTCTTCGTTGGGACGGATTTTCGACCCGATCGCGGACAAACTGCTGGTCGCGGCGACGTTGCTGATGATGGCGGCTTACGACCGTTTGGGATACACGGGGCTGTGGCCGGCGGTCGTGATTTTGTGCCGCGAAGTGCTGGTTTCCGGATTGCGCGAGTTTTTGGCCGAAATCCGGATCGGTCTGCCGGTCACGCGGTTGGCGAAATGGAAAACCGGTATTCAGATGACGGCGATTCCGATGCTGATGGTCGCCGATTTTTCGCCGTGGTTTTGCTATTTCGGCGAAGTCGGCGAAGTGCTGATCTGGGTGGCCGCGTTGCTGACCGTGATCACGGGGTACGATTACCTGCGCGCCGGTTTGAAACATTTGGATTGATTTTGCTCATCCTTTAAAAAAAAGCCCCGAAAGGGGCTTTTTCTATGCCTTTTTGCGTTTCAGCCGGTTTTTCAGCATTTGCAGATCGACGCCGCCGGAAACCAGAACGCAAACGGTGAAAACAATACCGCCCGTCGCGATCAACGCCGCCAGCGTGCCGAATTTGATCAACGCGTCGCCGTGCGTCCAATCAGGGAACGCGACATCCGCCCGTCCGTTCAATCCGTAAACGACCGCCGTCATCACCGCGCCGGACAGAATGATAGAGCGCGCGCGCCGCCAAAACAGGGCGTCCGTTTGATGCAGGCGTTTCCTTTTGATCCGCCACACGTATTGGGCGACGTTGATCCACGCGACAATTCCCGTCGCCAGCGCGATGCCGACATAGCCGAACGCGGGCAGGAAAGCGGCGCACAGCCCGACATACAACCCCAACGCCCACGCGGCGATGCGCACGGGCGTGACGGTGTCGCCGCGCGCGTAAAACACGGGGGCGAGCGTTTTTGTCAGGATGTAGGCGGGCAATCCGGCGGCGTAGGCGCACAGGGCGACGGCGGTTTTCGCGGTGGCCGTCGCGTCGAACGCGCCGCGTTCAAACAAAACGGCGATGACCGGTTCGGACAGCACGATCAGCCCCGCCATGGACGGCACGGACGCCAGCAGGGCGAATTCCAGCGCGCGGTTCAAACTGCGGCGCGCCTGATCCGTTTCGCCGGATTTCAGCTGACGGGTCAAAATGGGCAGCAAAGCCGTGCCGATCGCCGCGCCGATGATGCCGACGGGCAGCTGGTACAGCCGGTTGGCGTAATACAGCCACGACACCGCGCCGGTCGTCAGAAATGACACGAACAGCGTGTCCAAAAACAGGTTGATCTGGTAAATCCCCGATCCGAAAACCCCCGGCAGGATGCGCTTCATCAACAATCGCAATTCGTCGGATCTGTTTTTCAAAACGCTTGACACGCCGCGCAGCCCCAACGGCACGCCCGCGCGCCGCGTGTGCCAGACCAGCCAGACCAGCTGGAACACGCCGGCCGCGGTGACGCCGGCGGACAGCGCATAGCCGTAATTTCCGCCGAACAGCGGCGTGAACGCGAACAACGCGGCGATCATGGTCACGTTCAATAAAACGGGGGTCAGCGCGGCGGCGGCGAACCGTCCCATCGAATTTAAAACGCCGCTTTGCAATGAATTCAGCGACACCAGCAGCAAATAGGGGAATGTGATGCGCGACATGACGACGGCCGCGTCGAATTTCGCGGGTTCTTCAATGAATCCGGGGGCTTGGATCATGATGAACAGGGGCATGGCGGCTTCGGCGACGGCGGTGAACGCCAGCACGATGTAGAACAGGGCGGAAAAGGCCTCTTCGGCGAACCGGCGGGCGGCTTCGCGTCCTTTGGATTCCAGCTGTTCGGAAAACAGCGGGACGAAAGCGACGTTGAACGCCCCTTCGGCAAACAGGCTGCGGAACAGGTTGGGCAGTTTGAACGCGACGAAAAACGCGTCGGCGACCATGCCCGCGCCCAAAAAGTTCGCGATCAGCAAATCGCGGACGAAACCCAGCACGCGGCTGACCATCGTCCAGCCGCCGACCGTCAGAATAGATTTAATGACCGAAAGGGGAGCTGCCATTGATTGTGTCCAGTAAAGCTGTTTTGATTTGTTGAATTTTATCGTCGCCGGTGATTTTTCCGCCGTCGCCGCCGGTGACGTAGAACACGTCCACGATGCGCGAACCGTAGGTGTAAACGTGCGCCGAAACGATGTTCAGGTTCAGTTTCGTCATCGTGTGCGTGACGGCGTGCAGAAAACCGACGCAGTCCGTGCCGTTGATTTCGATCAGTGTGCAGGAATCCGACGCGGCGTTGTTGATGAACACGCGCGGCGGACACCACAGCATGGCGGCGGCGGGCGTTTTTTCGCGCTTCATCCGCAATTTCAATTCGATTCCGGCTTGGTCGGCAAATTGGATGCCGTTGATCAGGCGCGCGATTTTCTTTTCGGAATCCAGCGGCTTTTTTTCGTTCAAGAGGTTTGTTTCCTGAATCAGAAACGTGTCCAGAGCCATGCCGTTTTCCAATGTCGCGATTTGCGCTTCGACGACGGAAACGTCCTCCAACGCCATGGCGCCCGTGATTTCGGCGAACAGCCCGTCGTGGTCGGGGGCGAGGACGATGAATTCCGTCACGCACCGTTCCGGATCGGTCGTCACGGAAAAGGCGTACTGCCCCTCCGCCGCCCGCGCCGCCAATTCCGCCTGCGCGGGGGTCAATCCGCGCGCCCGCGCGCCAGCTCCCTGCATTTTTTCCAAAGCGAACGTGTATAAATCGGTCAGCAGCTTCGCCTTGAACGAATTCCACACGTTCGGGCCGACGGCCTTGATGTCCGCGGCGGTCAGCGCGTACAGCAACTTCAGCCGTTCGGGGCTTTGGACGACGGCGACAAAGTCGGCGACGGTTTTCGGGTCGAAAATGTCGCGGCGGAAAGCGGTTTGGCTCATCATCAAATGATGCCCGACCAGCCAGACCAGCGTTTCGCTGTCGTTCTTGTCCAACTCCAGATCGGCGGCGATTTTTTCGGTCAGCTCCGCGCCTTTGGCGGCGTGTTCGCCCCCCAATCCTTTGCCGATGTCGTGCAGCAGCGCGCCCAGATACAGGACAAGCCGCGATTCCGGCATCCTTTCCGGCTCCGTTTGCGCCAGACAGCCGATCGTTTTCAACGTGTGTTCGTCGGTCGTGTAAACGTGGTACAGGTCGAATTGGACTTGGGCGACGATGTTTTGAAATTCGGGGATCAGGCATCCCAACACGCCCGTTTCCGTCATTTGGCGCAGCGCGGTTTCCGGATTGTCCGACAGCAGTATCTCGAACAGCGCGCGGCGGGCTTCGGGTGTTTTGCGGATCCGCCGCACCAGCTTCGCGTTGTCGGCGATCAGCTGCAACGCGCGCGGATTCAGCGATTTTCCCAACCGTTGACGCCAGACGAACGCCTGCAGCAACGCTTGCGGATTTTCGTTGAAATGCAGGTGGTCTTTGAATGCGATGCGGTCGTTGATCAGATAAAAGTCGGTCGTTTCGGGCAGGGCGGCGACGGTGTTCGCCCCTTTTAACGCGTCCGTGATCGCGACGATGATCTGTCCCGACAGTTCGCCGACCGTTTTGCAGATCAGGTAGTAATGCTTCATAAACCGTTCGACGGCGGCCTGTCCCGTGCGGCCGAAATACCCCATCCGTTCCGCGATGCGTTTTTGCGCGTCGAACGTCAGGATGTCGCCCGCCCTGCCGTTTAAAAAATGCAGGTGACACCGGACGGTCGCCAGAAAACGGTGCGCTTTCAAAAATTTGTGACAGGCGACGGGGCTCAGGACGCCCAGCGGGATCAAATCGGGCATATCGGTGATGCCGTACAGGTATTTCGCCAGCCAGAACAGCAGGTGCAGGTCGCGCAGGCCGCCGCGCCCCTCTTTGACGTTGGGTTCCAGCATATATTTCGATTGCCCCATGCGCCGGTACCGGCGCGCGCGTTCGCCCAGCTTCGCATCGACAAAACCGCGGCCGCCGTCGGTTGCGCGCATTGTTTCATAGCGGGTGCAAAAATCGTCGAACACGCTTTGATCGCCCCAAACCATCCGGCTTTCCAGCAAATTCGTGCGGATGCTGGCGTCGCGGGCGGCCTGTTCCATACATTCGGCGGGCGTGCGCGCGGACGCGCCGACCTTCATTCCCGCGTCCCACAGCAGCGAAGTCATGAACGCGATCATTTCCTTGTTTTCCGACGTTTCGGCGTTGAACAGGAACAAAACGTCCACGTCCGAATACGGGGCGAGTTCGCGCCGGCCGTACCCGCCCACGGCGGCCAGAGCCATTTTGTTTCCGGCGTTCGGAAAAACGTCGCGGTTCAGGAAATCCATGGTTTCCGCCAACATGGAATCCAACCGGCCGGCGTTCAGGAACATGGCCTCCAGTCCGCTGTTCTGCGGCGCGTTCAACGCCCGTTCCATATCGGCCAACGCCGCCGCGCGGTTTTGTTTCAGCAGCGAAACGACGGCCTGTTTCCGGTCAACGCCGCCGGTTTCGCGCCACGCCCGTTCCAAATCGGATGCCAACGTCATTTTTGCTGTTCCGCCAGTTGTTTCAAACGGTAGAGTTCCTCCAACGCCTCGCGCGGGGTCAGGTTGTCGGGCTGGATTTTTTTCAACGCCTCGACGGCGGGAGAGGGCGCGGCGCTTTGTTCCGCCGCCTGTTGTTCCGTGTCGGCCTTTTTCTTGACCAAAGCGAACAGCGGCAGATCGTTCATAAAGTTGACCTCGTAAGACCCCTGCTTTTCCATTTGCGCCAAAACCTGTTTCGCGCGCGCGATGACGGCGGGGGGCAATCCGGCCAGCTTGCCGACGTGGATGCCGTAGGAACGGTCGGCGGTGCCTTTGACGACTTCGTGCAAAAACACGACGTTGCCTTTCCATTCCTTGATGCGCATCGTGTAAAGCGACAGGTGCGCCAGCATTTCCGACAACGCCGTCAATTCGTGGTAATGCGTCGCGAACAGGGCGCGCGATTTGTTCACGTCGTGCAGGTGTTCGACCACCGCCCATGCGATCGACAGCCCGTCGAACGTCGCCGTGCCGCGCCCGATTTCATCCAGAATGACCAGCGATTTTTCGGTGGCTTGATTCAAAATGGCGGCGGTTTCGATCATTTCGACCATGAACGTCGAACGCCCGCGCGCCAAATCGTCCGCCGCGCCGACGCGGGAAAACACTTTGTCAACGACGCCGATCCGCGCCGATTGCGCGGGAACGAAGCATCCCGCCTGCGCCAGAATGGCGATCAGCGCGTTTTGACGCAGGAAAGTGCTTTTGCCCGCCATGTTCGGCCCCGTGATCAGCCACAGCCGCCCGTCTTTGGTTTCCGGATTGCCCAAACGGCAGTCGTTGGTGACGAAATCCGTTTCGTGGCGCGCGCGCATGGTCTGTTCGACGACGGGGTGGCGGCCTTTGACAATGTCGAACGCCAGACTGTCGTCCAGCACGGGGCGGCAATAGCCGTTTTCCTCCGCCGCCTGCGCCAACCCCGCCGCCGTGTCCAGCATGGCCAGCACTTCGGCGTTTCGGGCGATCGCCGCCGCCTTGTCCATCACGCGGGCGACCAGATCGGAAAACAGGTTCAGTTCCAGAACCAACGCCTTTTCCGCCGCGCCTTTCAGCTTGTTTTCCAGCTGCGACAGTTCGACCGTCGTAAAGCGAACGGCGTTCGCCATGGTCTGGCGGTGCATGAAAACGGATTTGCCGTCGCGCGCGTCGTCCAGCATTTTCTGCGCGTTTTTGGCCGACACTTCGATGTAATAGCCCAAAATGTTGTTGTGCGCGATTTTTAACGCGGGAACGCCGGCGATTTCGACGTATTTTTCCTGCAACTCGGCGATCGTTTGGCGGCTTTGGTCGCGCAGGCGTTTCGTTTCGTCCAGCTCCGCGCTGTACATCGGGGCGATGAACCCGCCGTCGCGCGCCATCAACGGCAAATCGTCGGCCAAAGCGCGGCACAGCGTTTCCGTCAGGCCGTCCAGATCGTCCAGCGATTTCAAACATTCCTTGACCGCGGGCGGCATCCCCATTTCGGAAACCATGGACGTTTTCAGATCCGGAATCTGTTTCAGCGTGTCGCGGATCGCGGCCAGATCGCGCGGCCCCCCGCGCCCCAGCGACAACCGCGCCAACGCCCGTTCCATGTCCGGACATTCGGCCAGCCGGTCGCGCACCGTCGCGCGGATCAACGGGTTTTTCACGAAAAAGTCAACCCTGTCCAACCGTTTGTCGATCGCGGCGACATCGGTCAGCGGCGCGGCCAGATACCGCGACAACAACCGCGCCCCCGCTCCCGTCACCGTGCGGTCGATGCTGGAAAACAGGGTCGCGCCCTTTTCTTCGCACAAGGAATGGAACAGTTCCAGATTGCGCCGCGTCGCCGCGTCGATTTCCATCAACCGGCCGGATGTCAGGTGCTTTAACGGGTTCAGCCGCGGCATCTGCCCCTTTTGCGTCAACTCGATGTAATCAACCAGCGCGCCCGCCGCGCCCAGTTCGCTTTTGTTGAACCGGCCAAACGCGTCCAGCGTCGCGACGCCGAACAGCTTTTCCAATCGCTTTTCGCCGTTTTCGGGGGAAAAGCGAACGGCCGGCAAAGGGGTCAGCAGACGCTTGTATTCGTTGAACAGCTCGAAAAACTCCGGCGTTTGCAGAATCTTGTCGGAAATGATGATTTCCTTGGGTTCCAGACGGGAAATCCCCGCCGCCAGCACCGCGGGTTTGCCGTCGGGCAAGGTTTGCACCGCGAAATCGCCCGTTGACACGTCCGTCCACGCCATGCCGATGCCGTCCGGCGTCCGCGTCAACGCCAGCAGATAGTTGCACGACCGCGGTTCCAGAATGTTGTCCTCGGTCAGGGTTCCGGGGGTGATCAGGCGGATGACTTCGCGTTTGACCAGCGTTGACGCGCCGCGTTCCTTACGCGCTTGGGCGGGATCCTCCATCTGTTCGCAAATCGCGACCTTGAACCCTTTTTTGATCAGGCGGGACAGATAGATTTCGTGGGAATGAACGGGAACGCCGCACATGGGGATGTCCTGCCCCTTTTCCCGTCCGCGTTTGGTCAGGACGATGTCCAAAGCGGCCGAAGCCTGTATCGCGTCGTCGAAAAACATTTCGTAAAAATCGCCCATGCGGTAAAACAGCAGGTAGCCTTCGTTTTGCCGTTTGATTTCAAGGTACTGTTCCATCATCGGCGTCGATTTTTGCGAAACGTCCGTCCTTTCGTCGATAGTCTGATTCATGGCATTCACTTCTTTGTTTATTTGTGGTATGGGTAATATATCTTTTTTTCACCCTTTGATAAAGACTTGAAACACATGACGGAAAACAAAAATTCTTTGGAAATCGAATCGCTGAAACTGCACGAATCGGGACGCGCCGGAAAAATCCAGATCGTCCCCACGAAACCGTTGGAAACCAAGCGGGATCTGGCTTTGGCCTATTCCCCCGGCGTCGCCGCGCCGTGTCTGGAAATCGAAAAGAATCCGGACGACGCGTTCCGCTATACGGCCAAAGGAAATCTGGTCGCCGTCATGTCGAACGGGACGGCTGTTTTGGGGCTGGGCGACATTGGTGCGCTGGCGTCGAAACCCGTGATGGAAGGCAAGGCCGTGTTGTTCAAACGCTTCGCCGACGTGGATGCGATCGACATCGAAATCGATTCGCGCGATCCCGAAAAAGTCGTCGAAACTGCCGCGATGATCGGCAACGGATTCGGCGGGATCAATCTGGAGGATATTAAAGCCCCCGAATGTTTTTACATTGAAACGGAGCTGAAAAAACGCCTGAACATCCCCGTGTTCCACGACGATCAGCACGGAACGGCGGTCGTCGTCGCGGCGGGGCTGGTCAACGGGCTGGAACTGACGGGCAAGAAAATCGACGAAATCAAGCTGGTCGTGAACGGCGCGGGGGCGGCCGCGATCGCTTGCACGTCGCTGCTGCGGTCGATGGGCGTCAAAAACATCACGATGTGCGATTCCAAAGGCGTGATTTACAAAGGGCGCACGGCGGGCATGAACCCGTACAAGGAACAATTCGCAGCCGAAACGGACGCCCGCACGCTGGCCGACGCGGTCAAAGGCGCGGACGTGTTTCTGGGATTGTCGGTCAAAGGCGCGCTGACGGCCGAAATGGTCAAAACGATGGCCGGATCGCCGATGATTTTCGCGCTGGCCAACCCGAATCCCGAAATCACGCCGGACGACGCGTTCGCCGCCGCGCCCGACGCGATCGTGGCGACGGGGCGGTCGGATTACCCGAACCAGATCAACAACGTTCTGGGATTCCCCTATATCTTCCGCGGCGCGCTGGATGTCCGCGCCAGCCAAATCAACGAGGAAATGAAGCAGGCCGCGGCGCGGGCGTTGGCGGAACTGGCGCGCGCGGGCGGTTTGTCAAAGGACGCGATCATTCCGTCGCCGTTCGATCCGGCTTTGATCGAAACGGTCGCCCCCGCGGTGGCCAAAGCCGCCTGCGACACGGGCGTGGCGCGCAAACCGGTGACGGATTGGGACGCCTATCGCAACCGTTTGCGCGGATTGGTCAAAAAATAGGACGATGCTATGGACGCCCCGCAAAACCAAAACCAGAACCCGAACCGCAACGATGTTCCGTACAAATTCGCCGAACGCGTTTTGACGGTTTCCCTGCCGACGGCGCTGATGCTGATGATTCTGGTTTTGGGGGGCGAAGTCGAAATCATGACGGCGCTGACCGGTTTCGCGATGGTGGTTTGCCTGACCATCGTGCTGGCTTTGCCGTTTTTGAAAAACCTGCAGAACCTGACGCAGTACGTCCACCAGATCGCGCAGGAAGAGGATGTTTCAAACGTTCCCGCGTTCAGCAAAAAGGACGAGGAATCCGTCCGCATCATCGCGGCGATCAACCAGATGCGCAACATTTGGGCGACGCGCACGGAACAGCTGACGGCGCAAACGCTGTCCGACGCGGCGGTGCTGGACAGCTTGCCCGACCCGCTGCTGATGCTGGGCGGCGACGGGTGCGTGATCGGCGCGAATTTGGCTGCGCGCCAGCTGTTCGGGTTCAACGTGCGCGGCCGGATGCTGCGCGATTTGACGGATTCGGCCGAATTGGCGGCGGCGGCGACATTGATTTTGCAAGAGGGTGTGATTAAAAAAACACTGGAAATCAGCCTGAATCAAAAGGTTTTCAACGCCAAGCTGGAACGCCTGCCCGCCGAAGCGAAGGCCGGCGCGGTCGCCGTGCTGACGCTGTTCGACATGACGGAACGCAAATTGTTCGAGCAGATGCAGGCGGATTTCATCGCGAACGCCAGCCACGAGCTGCGCACGCCGCTTTCCGTGCTGTCCGGATTTATCGAAACGCTGCAGTCCACCGCGAAAGAGGATGAGGCCGCACGCGAAAAATTCCTGTCGATCATGCAAAATCAGGCCGGCCGGATGTCCGCGCTGATCGAAAGTTTGCTTTGTCTGTCACGGCTGCAGATCAACGAAAGCGAAAAGCTGTCGGAACAGGTGGATATCCCCGCGATTCTGCCGGCGGTCAAGCAGATGCTGGACGCCAAGGCGGAAAAGAACGGCATGAAAATCGTTTTGAAGCCGTGCGCGCAGACGGGGGCGGTTTACGGCAACGCCGGCGAATTGACGCAGGTGTTTCAAAATCTGGTGGATAACGCGCTGAAATACGGCAAGGCGGGCGGGACGGTCACGGTTTCGTGCCGGATGACGGACAACGCGGCCGCGCCGGACATCAAATCGCCGGCGGTTTACGCCGTCGCCGTGCACAATACGGGCGATCCGATCGCGGCGGATTGCCTGCCGCACCTGTTTGAACGGTTCTACCGCGTCGCTGCGACGAAAAACAAAGCCGTCGGAACGGGATTGGGGCTGTCGATCGTTCAGCAGATCGTCAAACACCACAACGGCGCGATCACGGCCGAAAGCTCGAACGAAACGGGCACCGTGTTTACGGTGTATCTGCCGGTGCGGATTGCAGACGGCGGTTCAGAAACCACAGAATCCCCAGACTCGGCAGACTTAAAAACGCCGTGAAAATGAAAAAGACGGGCCATCCGAATCGCGCGACCAACCACCCGCTGGTCGCCGACAGCACGTCGCGCGGCAACGCCATCAGCGAACTGAGCAACGCGTATTGCGTGGCGGTGTAGGCTTTGTTGCACAGCGACGACATATAGGCGACAAACGCCGTCGTCGCCATACCCGCCGCCATGTTGTCGGACACGATCGCGGCCGTCAGCCATAAAAACGATTTCCCCTCGACCGCCAAAACGGCGAAAGGCAGGTTGGACAGCCCCTGCAAAACGCCGCAGATCATCAGGCTTTTGAATAAACCGGCCTTGGCGACCAGTCCGCCGCCCAAAAATCCGCCGAGCAGGGTCGCGGCGATGCCCCACAGCTTGACGATCGCGGCGATTTCCGTGTTTGTGAACCCCTGTTCCTTGTACAGTTTGGGGGTGACGGTGCCGATCGACGTTTCGCACAGCTTGTAGGTCAGCAGGAACAAAACGACCGGCAGCCAGTTGTTTTTTTTCAAAAAATCGGCGATCGGCGCGACGACGGCGTCTTTGAAAAAGTTTTCCCGTTTCGGGACGATCGCGGCGGCGGGTTCCTTGGCGCACAGGATCGTCGCGATGCCGATGACGCCGGACAGTGCCAGAACCTCGTAAACGCGCGTCCACCCGATCCGGTCGGACAAAAACAGCGCGCCCGCGCCCGCGACCAGCATACCGATCCGGTATCCGAAAACGAACGTCGCCGCCGCCGCGCCCTGATCCCGCTGCTGCAGGTATTCAATGCGGAACGCGTCGAAAACAACGTCCTGCGACGCCGAGAAAAAAGCGACCGCGACCGCGCACGCCGCCGTCGCCGCCGGATTGACGGCGGGATTCGTGTGCACCAGCGCGATCAGACTGATCATCAGGCAGACTTGAAACAAAACCGCCCACGACCGACGCTGCCCCAGCCGCTTGGTTAAAAACGGCAAGGGCATCCGGTCGATGTAGGGCGACCACAGGAATTTGAAACTGTAGGGCAGACGCACCAGCGAAAACGCGGCGACGGCCTTGACATCGACGCCGCAATCCGACAGCCAGAACGACAGCGTCGAAAACACCAGAACCAACGGCAGGCCGCTGAACGTTCCCAAAATCAGCATCGCGATCATTTTCGGGTTTTTGTAAACCGAAAACGCCGTCGTCCATGCGGCCATGCCCTGCGTCCTTAACCGTTCGCCTGATCCAGCTGGGCGCGTTTGTTCGCGTCGCGTTTACGCAGGTTCGTGTCCAGAATCGCTTTGCGCAGGCGGAACGTTTTGGGCGTGACTTCCAGCAGTTCGTCGTCCTGAATATAGGCTAACGCTTCTTCCAAGCTCATTTTAATGGGCGGGATCAGCTGGATGTTTTCATCCTTGGCGGCCGCGCGGATGTTGGTCAGGTGCTTCGTTTTGATCGGGTTGACTTCGATATCGTTCGATTTCGTGTGTTCGCCGACAATCATGCCTTCGTACACGTCCGCGCCCGGATCGATGAACATGGGGCCGCGGTCTTCCAGTTTCCACAGGGCGTAGGCGACGGCAACGCCGTTGTCGGTCGATACCAGAACGCCGGTGCGGCGGCCGGGGATCGCGCCCTTGTACGGTTCGTAGCTGTGGAACATCTTGTTCATCACGCCCGTGCCGCAGGTGTCCGTTAAAAACTGCGAATGGTACCCGATCAGCGCGCGCGACGGGGCGAGGAACGTCAAGCGGGTTTTGTTGCCGCCCGACGGCCGCATATCCGTCATTTCGGCGCGGCGTTCGCCCAGCGTCTGGCACACCGTGCCGACATACTGTTCGTCAACGTCGATGACGACTTCTTCGATCGGTTCAAGGGTTTTGCCGGAAACGGGGTCTTTTTGCATCAAAACGTGCGGGCGGCTGATCGACAGCTCGAACCCTTCGCGGCGCATCTGTTCGATCAAAATGCCCAGCTGCAGCTCGCCGCGGCCGGCGACCTCGAACGCGTCGGTCGAACCCGTGCGCGAAATGCGCAGGGCGACGTTGCCTTCGGCTTCTTTCTGCAAACGGTCCCAAATCACGCGGGAGGTCACTTTGTCGCCCTCTTTGCCGGCCAAAGGCGACGTGTTGATCGAAAACGTCATCGCCAGCGTCGGCGGGTCGATCGGCTGGGCGGGAATCGGCGTCGTCACCGATTGGTCGCACAGCGTGTCCGCGACGGTCGCCTTTGTAAATCCGGCCAGCGACACGATGTCGCCCGCCTCGGCTTCGTCGATGCCGGTGCGTTTCAACCCGCGGAAAGCCAGAATCTTGCTGACGCGCGCGGTTTCGATGACCTTGCCCGAACGGTCGATCGCCTTGATGAACGAATTGACCTTGACGGAACCGGAATGAATCTTGCCTGTCAGGATGCGGCCGACGAACGGGTCGTTTTCAATCGTCGTCGCCAACATGGTGAACGGCGCGTACGGGTCGCATTTGGGCGGCGGCACGAATTTCATGATCGCGTCGAACAGCGGTTCGATCGACGTGCGCGGATCCTTGTCCAGATCGTTGACCGCCCATCCTTCGCGTCCCGAAGCGTACAGAACGGGAAAGTCCAGCTGTTCGTCCGTCGCGTCCAGCGAAGCGAACAGGTCGAACACCTCTTCGTACACTTCCTGCGGGCGGGCGTCGGCGCGATCGACCTTGTTGATCAGGACGATCGGTTTCAACCCCAGCTTCAACGCTTTGCTGACGACGAATTTCGTTTGCGGCAGAGGGCCTTCGGCCGCGTCAACCAGAACGATGGCGGAATCCACCATGTCCAAAATGCGTTCGACTTCGCCGCCAAAATCCGCGTGCCCCGGGGTGTCAACGATGTTGATGCGCGTGCCTTTCCATTCGATGGACGTGCATTTGGCCAAAATCGTAATACCGCGTTCGCGTTCCAGATCGTTGGAATCCATAACGCGTTCGGCGACGACCTGATTGTCGCGGAACGTGCCGCTTTGACGCAGCATGGTATCGACCAGGGTCGTTTTGCCGTGGTCAACGTGGGCGATAATTGCAATATTACGCATGGCAGTTCTTCTTTGATAAATGGATATACAAAACGTGCTTTTGACACAGATACGCTTTTAAAATCATAAAGCGTCGTTGTCAATCGCGCTTGCTTTAAAAAGAACTTTTTTTTCGGCGTTCAGCCGACTTTTTTCGCCACCAGATCGCTTAAGGACACTTCGGGGCGCGCGCCGTAATGCGAAATGATTTCCGCGGCGGCCAAAGCCCCCATTTGCAGGCATTCGGAAACCGGCCGGTTTTGGGACAATCCCGTCAGATAGCCGGCGGCGAACAAATCGCCCGCGCCCGTCGTGTCGATCACGCGGTTGATCGGTTCAGCGGGGATTTCGTAACGCGTTTCACCGCAAATCGCGACCGCGCCTTTCGCGCCGCGGGTGACGACGACCGTTTCGCACAGGGTTTTGCATTTTTCAAACGCTTCTTCGGCGTTGTCCGTGCCGAACAGGGCTTTGATTTCGTCTTCGTTGCAAAACAGGATGTCGATGCCGTTTTTGATCAGCTGCAAAAAGCTGTCGCGGTGGCGGTTCACGCAGAACGGATCGGACAGCGACAGCGACACCTTGCGGTGATGCTTGTGCGCCAATTCGACCGCGTAGGCCAACGCGTCCTTTGCTTCCGGCCGGTCCCAGAGGTACCCTTCCATATAAACGATTTTAGTCTGGCGGATCAGTTCTTCGTCGATATCTTTGCGCGACAGTTTGGAACACGCCCCCAGATAGGTGTTCATCGTGCGCTGGGCGTCGGGGCTGACGATGACCATGCACCGCGCGGTCGGCCGTTCGTTTTCCAAACACGGCGTCGTGAAATGCACGCCCGATTTCGTGATGTCTTCGCGGAACACCTCGCCCAGCCGGTCGTCGGCGACTTTGCCGATGAAAGCGGGCTTTCCCCCCATCGCCGCGATGCCGACCGCCGTGTTCGCGGCCGACCCGCCGGAGCATTCGACGCCGTTTTGCGCGATATGACCGTAAATCTTTTCCGCCAGATCGGCGTCGATCAGGGTCATCATCCCCTTGGGCATATTGTGTTGCGCCAGAAAATCGTCGTCCATATTGGCCAGCACGTCAACCATGGCGTTTCCGATAGCCACGACGTCAAAACGTGTCAGAGCGTTCATCTAAAACCTCCGTATGGGGTGAACAGATACGACGCAGTATAAAGGAACTTACATTTCAAACAAGAGTCTGGTACAAAAATAAGGGATTTTTTTTCAAGGGGGCGGTCGTGCTGTTTGAACTGAAAAACGCGATAAAGGATGTTTTTTCAAATAAAATCAGAGGGTTGTTGCTGTTAACGGCGGTGACGACGCTGTTGGTTTTCATCGCGCTGTTCGCGTTGTTCGCCTATGGCGTGTCGTTGATCGAACTGGCGGATTGGCCGAAAACGGAAAAAGTGTTGCAGATCCTTGGTTTTCTGGCTTTTTTCGTTATGTCTTTGATGCTTTTTCCCGCCGTGGCGACGTTCGTTTCCGGATTCTTTGTCGATTCGGTCGTCGAACGGACGGCGAAAAAGAACCATGTCGCCGGATTGCGCGACGTTCCGTTGTCGGAAAGCCTGATCCTGTCCGGAGTCGCGTCGCTGAAAGGCGTGACGCTGTCCGCCGCGTTGATTCCCGTTTCGCTGGTCTGCGGGTGGATTCCCGTTGTCAACCTGATCCCCGCCGTATTATATTACGTTTTGAACGGGCGGCTGCTGGCGCGGGAATATTACTACGCCGTGGCGTTGCGCTATGCGGATCGCGCGGCCGCCGACGAGATGTTCGACCGCTTCAAACCGTATTGGACGCGGGCGGGCGTTGTGATCGCGCTGTTAATGACCGTTCCCGTCGTCAACGTGATTTCCCCGCTGGTCGCCATGGCGTTTATGCAGCGGTTGTTTTTGGAAAAACGGCAGGTATGAAAAAGGCTCTTCTTTCAATTTTGTTAGGTCTTACGACGGCTTGCGCGACGGACGCGGCGGTTCAAACGCCCGCGGCGGCCGACGCCCCCGCCGAAAAGGCCGCCCCCGTTCACGCGCGCGCCCACGCTCCCGAATCCGTCATCCGGTCGGGGCGCAAGGATCCGCTGCTGAAAGCCGGATATGTTCTGGATGTTCTGGGCGAACCGTCGCTGAAACGCCGCGACCCGCCGTCCGAAGTGTGGGTCTATGCCCAATCGGGATGCGTTTTGTTCATTTACATGGATGAAACGGACGCGGCGGATCAAAGCGAAGCTTTGGTGCGGCATATGGAAATCGGCACGCCGACGTTTCGGGCGACGCAGAAAAACTCTTTGCCGTGTTTGGAAAAAGCCGCGCAGCTGAGGTGAGAAATGGGATTTGATTTTTTGCTGCCCTTTGACAGGGCGGTTTCGCAATTCGTCCTTTCTCTGCGTTCAACCGTCGCGGATTCGGTGATGACCGTCGTGACATTGGCGGGGGACGCGGGGGCGGTGTGGATCGCGCTGGCGATCGGGATGATTTGCTTCAAGCAAACGCGGACGACGGGATTGTTGATGCTGGCCGCGATCGCGGCGACGTTCGTGATCAGCACGCTGGGGCTGAAACATTTGTTCGCGCGGCCGCGTCCGTGCGTCGCCTTTCCGGTCGCGGGGCTTTATCCCTGTCCGTCGGGTTTTTCGTTCCCGTCGGGACATTCGATTTCATCGTTCGCGGCGGCCGGCGTTTTGTTTTTCCGGAAAACGGTCGGACGGTGGTTCGCCGTTATTTCGGCGGTTCTGATCGCGTTTTCCAGAGTGTATTTGAACGTCCATTACTGCACGGACGTTTTGACGGGGGCTTTGCTGGGCGCCGGCGCGGCGTACCTGACCGTTCGTTGGTTCGATATGAAAAAGGCGGGTGTCTGACCCGCCTTTTGAACATCACATCTGTTCGTTGATCCACGCGGCCAGTTTCGATTTGGTCATCGCGCCGGAATGGGTGGCGACGGCCTGACCGTTTTTGAACATGATCAGCGTCGGAATGCCGCGCACGCCGAAATTGGTCGGCGTTTCGGGGGATTCGTCAATGTTCATTTTGACGACTTTCAGCTTGTCGCCCAATTCTTTGGAAACGTCTTCCAGCACGGGCAGCATCTGGCGGCAGGGCGAACACCATTCGGCAAAGAAATCGACCAGAACGGGAACGTCCGAATTTTGGATTTCGTTGGCGAATTCGCTGTCTTTGATCACTTTCATGAGTGTAGTCCTTTCTGTAAAAACCTGTCTGTTCCTATATAAGGGGCTTTCGCGCGCCGGTCAATACTCCATTGTGTCAACCAAAGCCGTGATTTCGACCAGTTCGGGCTTTTCCGTCCACAGCAGGAAACAGCGCACGGCCTTGTCCGGATAGATTTGCCCGATCAGTTTTTTATAGGCGGCCATTTGTGCGACATAGGCCGCGGGCGTTTTGTTGACGTTTTCGGGGACGACGCGGCCGGATTTGTAGTCGATCAGCCGGACTTCGCCGTCCGAAACGGACATGCGGTCGATTTTGCCGTTGACGACGCGGTTGTCGATGACGCCGGAAACGGGGACTTCGGCCAAGGAATCCGGCGTGAACAATCCGGCGGCCAACGGGGCGTCCAGCAAAGCCAGAACGCGGGCGGCCAGTTCGCCGCCGCCGTTCAATCCGGCCGTCAGCTTTTTCGCGACGCTTTCGCGGTCGGCGGCGGGATAGCGCGGCAGAATTTCCAACAGCGTGTGCACGGCCGTGCCGCGTTTGATCGCCTGCAACCGTCCGGCGGTCAGCGGGGACAGCGCGGCGGGTTCCGCGACATCGGGGCGCGACGGCGCCAACGGTTTGGGCGGCGCGGGTTCGGCGGGGGCGGGACGCGAAGCCCAATCGGGCAGGGGGGCGGCCGTTTTTTCGGCGGATTGCTCCGCGGCCGGCGCGGCGGGCTGTTCCTGCGCGCACGTCAGGCGCAAAACGGGTTCGTCAAACAGGGGGGATTCGACCTTTTGCACGCGGTATGAAACGGAACCGTCGTCGTTTTCGACACTGACCGCCCCACGGATCAGGTCGTACCATCCGCCGTCGCCGTTTTTGCGGCTTTCCCACCCCGTGACGTACAGGCGGTCGGCCGCGCGGGTCAACGCCACATACAGCAAGCGGCGGTATTCATCCGCGTCTTTTTCTTTCAGCGTTTCGATTTCGGCGTTGACGGTTTCGTTGCGGTATCCCGCCTTTGGCGTCCACAGGCACAGTTCGCCGTTTCCGTCGTCCGGCCAGTATGTTTTCGGGAAATGGAACTTCGCCGGCCGCGTGTCGGGCAGGAACACGACGGGCGCCTGCAGCCCCTTTGCCGCGTGAACGGTCATGATGCGCACGGCATCGAACGATTGTTCGGGGTCGCGTTTGATTTCCACGTCGTTTTGCCGCAGCCGGCGCAGGAAATTTTGCAAAGAGGGGGCTTCGCCCGAATCGAAATCCAACGCCAGATTCATAAATTCGTCCAGCGCGTCCAACGCCTGCACCCCCAGCCGCGCGACGAAATTCCGCCGCCGCCCCAGCGTCCCCAACACATAGGCGTACAATTCATAGGGGCGCATATTGTCCACGCGGCTCAGCAAATCTTTTAAAAACGCGAACGCTTCGCCCAGCGGCGTCGGCGCGCCCTCGTGCCGTTTCAACCGGTCGAACAGCGTCCGTTCCCCGCGTCCGTGCGCCAACCGGAACAGGTCGTTTTCGCCGATCCCGTTCAGGGGCGTTCCGGCGCGGGCGGCTTTCGCTCTGTCTTCGTCCGACAAATCGTCGGGCGACGTGCCGCACAACGGGGATCGCAAAACGGTTGCCAAAGCCAGATCGTTTTCGGGCAGCAACAGGAAATCGCCCAGCACCATCAAATCCTTGACGGCGATGTGCGTCGTGATTTTCAACCGGTCAATGCCGGAAACGGCGACGCCCATGCTTTTCAATTCGCGCGACAGGTCGTTGATGAACCCGTCGCGGCGGCGCACCAAAACCATGATGTCGCCCGCGCGGATCGGCCTGTTTTCCGATTCCAGTCGTTCGCCGGACAACACCATGTCCGCGATTTTCAACGCGATCTTGTGCGCCAGCCGCGCCGCCGGCGTTTGCGCGAAAACGCGTTCGACGGGTTTGGTGAACGGCTTTTCCGTATCGTCGTCCCGCGGTTTTTCCGTCGGCCATATTTCGACCAGTCCGGCCTGTTTTTTACGAAACGAGATGTGCGTGGCATCTTCGGCGTCGTCAACGACGCCCGCGCGCGCGGGGTCGAACCGCAAAACGAAATTGACAACGTCGATGACGGCTTGGACGGAACGGAACGAAATGTACATCGGCACGTCGTTCCATTTCTTTCCCGCGTTTTCGACGGCCGTTTTGAAAAAGGCGCGCATCCGTTCAAACTCCGCGGGAACGGCGCCCTGAAAACTGAAAATCGACTGTTTTTTATCCCCGACGGCGAAGATCGTCCGTTCCTGCGGCCGCAAGCCGTTTCCGGCGAAAAACTCTTCGGCCAGCGCGCGGATGATCGCCCATTGGTCGGGACTGGTGTCCTGCGCTTCGTCCACCAGAATGTGATCGACGCCGCCGTCCAGTTTGTACAGAACCCACGCGGCCGCCCCCGATTTTTCCAGCAAACGGCGCGTCGCGGCGATCAAATCGTCGTAATCCATGACGCCGCGTTCGTCTTTCATCGCCGTGTATTCGTTCAAAATCGCCGAAGCGAGCGTGAACAACGCCAGCGACAGCCGCATGACCGCCGCGTTCGCCGTCCGTTGCCGGTAGGCCAGCGCGCGCTGCGCTTCGGTCGTCAGGGCGGCCAGCGCGGATTCGGATTCCCGACAGGCCAGTTTGTTGCGCACCGTGCCGGATTTGGTCAGGAAAACGTCCAGATAGTCGGCGATCAATTCGCGCCGTTCATTGGCGTCCGCGGCCAGAAAAGCGCCGATGCGCGCGGCGTTTCCCGTATCCGTTTTCGTTTTGGAAACGTTTAAAACGGCGACGGCCTGCCGCAATTCGGCTGTCTGTTCGTCCGACAGGGCGCAAAAATCGTCCGTCAGGCTTTCGATCGTGCAGTTTTCCGGCAGATCCAAAGCCCGTTCATAGGTGCGCTTTAAATCCCGCGGTGTCGGGAAACGGTCGTTGATGCGCTTGATTTTCGGCAGGTGCATCGTCATTTCCGTCAGAACGTTCAGGAATCCGTCTTCGTCCGTCGCGGCCGCGACCAGCTTCAGGCAATCGGCGAATCGGGATTGACCCAGAATTTTGTTTTGCGCCAGTTCGATCAAATCTTTCGCGCCGCGTTCATCCAGAACGTCGAATTGCGGGGAAACGCCGGCCTCTAGTGGAAAGCGTTTCAGAACGGATTGGCAGAACCCGTGCAAAGTTGTGACTTTCAATCCGCCCGCCGTGTCCAGCAGACGCGCGAACAACCGGCGCGCGCGGGTGATCAGGCGGTCGTCCGGCGCGGCGGCGCGCAGTTTCGTCAAATCGGCAATCAGGTCGGATTCGTCTTCCGACGCCCATTTCGCCAGCCGGTCGGCGATCTTGTTCGCCATTTGCGCGGCCGCGGTGCGCGTAAAGGTCAGACACAGGATTTTTTCGGGCGGCGTTCCCGTCAGCAACAGGTTTAAAACGCGGTCGGACAGCACTTTGGTCTTGCCCGAACCGGCGGAGGCCGCCACCCACGCGGATTCGCGGGGATTGGCCGCCTGCCGTTGCAAATCGTCGGGATCGGGTGAAGCCATGCTATTCCTCCTCCGGTTCGTCCGCGTCGTCGAACGCCGCCCATTCGTCGAACCGCGCCAAATGGTCGTAGTCGTTGTATTTCAGGGAAACGCTGGTGTCCGGCGTGGCCAGATAAGGGGTCGCCGGATCGTCGTAGGCGTCGATCAGGTCTTTCAGTCTGTCCAACGCTTCGTCCGCCAATTTATCCGTTTCCTCGACGGTCGCGGTGACGGAACGCACCGATCCGCCGTCCTGTTTCCCGCGCAGACGCCAGTATTGCGCCGACGCAACAGGGCGGGCGCCGATCCGTTCAAATCCGCCGCGGCGCAAAATGGCGGCCTCCAGCGGCAGTTGGGGCGAATAACCGGCGAACACGCTGGTGTTCGATGGCGGCAATCCCGTTTTGTAATCAATCAGCACGCACGCGCCGTCCCGCGTCGCGTCAACGCGGTCGGCGAAACACCGCAGCCGGAAATCGCCCGCTTTCGTTTGAAATGAAAGATTGCCCTCCTGTTCGCAAAAGACGCGTTCGATGCCGTCCGCGCGCTTTTTCTGCTGTTCGACGAACCAGATCAGCGCGGAATCCAGCCGCGGTTTCCAAAACGCCCGTTCGGTTTGCGAAAAGTTCAATTCCTTGAACAGTTCGTCGCCGATGGCCAGAATTTCCGTTTCGGGATCGGCGGGCAGGCGCGACGGGTGGCGGGTGCAGAACGTTTCGACGGCTTTGTGAACGATCGTGCCGTAATCGGCGGCGTCGAAAGCTTTGTCAATGTCGTCCAACTTTTGCAGATGCAAAATGAATCGGGCGTAGATCGAATACGGGTCGCGCATCAGCGTTTCGATCCGCGTGACGGACAATTCGCGCGGACGCGCCGCGACGGGCGGCACCGGCTGCGGCGGCAAAAAGGACAGGGCGGCCGCGGGGGCGTCGATTTCCCGCGCCCAATTCAGTTGGTCGCCCGCGGGCAAAGCAAGGCCGGAAATGCCCAAAACGGTTTGCAGCCGCATCAGCCACCGCGACGGAATCCCCGGCGTCCCGCCCTGCTTGACCGATCGGGTCAGCACCAGATTTTCGGCGCAGAACGCTTGGGCGAAATCGTGGGCGGACAGGGCGATTTTGCGTTCCGGCGACGGCAGCCCGCATTGTTCCCGCATCGGGCGGGACAGCCACGGGTCGGCGTCGGGCGTTTTCGGCCACGTCCCTTCGTTCAATCCGCCAAGGATCAAAACGTCGGGCTGGATCAGCCGCGCCTCCATCGTCCCCAGAATGTCCAGCCGCGGGTGCATCCCGTATTTCGGACGCACGGTTACGCCTTTGAACAGCGCGGACAGCAAAGCCAGATACTCGGCTGGCGTCACGGGGTCGATCAAGGCGGCCTGCTCTTTCAATCCGGCCAGAAAAGCGGCGGCGGCTTCGCCCGCGTCCCCCGCCCACAAACGATCCGCGCCCGATCTGTCCGCGCTTTGCGCCAACTGTTCGGCGGCGGCCAGATGCGCGTCCAGCAACGTTTCAAAATCATGCGCCGCCGGATCGGTCATCAGGCGCGTGAAACAGCCTGTCCGGCGTTCCAGATCGTCAATGAAATTCGCGGCGTCCGCGTCGTCGGCGTTTCCGGCGGCCGCTTTCAGCCCCGCGAACCCGTCCCCCGGCCGCTTGCCGTGCAGGAATTTCAGTTCAAAACGGCGGACGGCCGGACGGAACACGGCAAAAGTTTTGCCGCACAACGCCATCGGATGCTTCAGGCACGCCAGAAAATCGAACGGCGCCTGATTGTTCAAAGCGGCCTGTCCCGCCAACATCAAAAACGTTCCGACCCCCGTCAGGTACAGGTTCGTTCCGGCGGAATCGTCCATGACGATCCCCCACCGGTTCATTTCGGCGACGACGCGGCGCGCCAACGCCCGATCCGGCGTAATCAGGGCGGCCGTTTTTTCGGGCGTTTCCAAAACTTCGCGCAGCGTCAGGGCGATGACGGCGGCTTCCTCCTGCACGTTGGCGCAATCGATCATTTTAACGCCGTCAACGGCCGCGGCGGTGAATTTTTCCGCCGTCCGCCATTTGTCCGTCGTCGCGGCGGGGCGCATCGCTTCGCTGATCAGGCGCAGGCGTTCCGACCGTTCGCCGTCGTCCGGACGAAAAGGCCGCACGTCGGCGCGCTTGATTCCCATTTTATCCAACAAACGTTTCAGGTTGTATTGCGGATGCGACGGTTCGCAGGCTTGGAAACTTTCCTCGTCCAACAGCATATCCACCCCCGGCAGGACGACCGTTCCGTTTTCCATGGACGCGATCGTGTCCAGCAATTCGGCCGTCGCGGGTTGCGAACCGGTCGAACCGGCCGCGACAACGGGAAAATCGGGCGGCGTTTCGCGCCACAGGGCGGATTGGGCGGCAAACAGGCGAACCTGGCGGTCGGCGGCGTCGATGACGCCTTCTTCCTTTAAAATTTCCGGCCACGCCGCGGTGACGATTTCCAAAAAGCTCAACGTTTCCTGCCAATGTCCGGCGAATTCGTCGGGGACAAGGTTTTTCAGCCGGTCGAACGGCACGTTTTCGATATAGCTTTCATCCAGAAATTCCGCCAAAGCGTCGGCCAGCTTCAACGCTTTTTCGGCGTTGACGGGTTCCGCCGCGCGTTTGCGGATCAGCTTTCCCAGCAACAGCCGGCGGCGCAAAAGGGAAATCGCGTCGGGCAAATCGACGGCGTTCAACAGGCACAGCCGCCCCTGCGTTTCGTCGTTTTCAACGGCGGAAAAAGGGATCAATCGCGGCAACATCAACGGTTTCCCGCCGCTTTGACGCAAAAAAGCCTCGTGCACCGTGCGGCACGCGCGCCGTGTCGGCAAAAATAGAACCGTTTTCGCCAATCGGGCGGGATCGAATCCGTTTTGTTCCAGCAATCCGGCCGCCAGCGTGTCGGCGAACGGCAGGACGGGCGCGATCGAAAAAACGTTTTTCATGCGGGCTGTTCCGCAACCGCTTTCCGCGCCAGTTCCAACGCTTCGGGCGTTCCGACGTGATACCAGTCGCCGTCGCCGACGACCGCTTTCAACCGGCCGGATCTTTGCGCGGCGTCATACAGGATGTTTAGCGAAAATCTGCCGTCGGGCGCGTTTTCAAATATCCGCGGATGCAGAATCTGCGCTCCCGCATAGACATAGGGCGCGGCGGGTTCGTCGGGGCGTTTGCGCCGCGGTGCGCCGTTTTCAAGGAAATAGTCGCCTTTGCCGTCGTGGCCGAACACGCGTTCCATCGGCCACAGCAGCAGCAGGATGTCCGTCGTTTCGGGATCAAACGCCCGCGCCATACGGTTCAGGGCGGGCGATTTTTCCGTCCACAGCGGATCGGCGTTGATCACGAAAAACGGATCGTTCCCCAGCAGCGGCAGGGCTTTTTTCACGCCGCCGCCCGTTTCCAGCGCGGTTTCCTCGACCGAATAGGCAAAGCGCAGATCCGTGCGCGCGGACAGATCCGACCGGATCAAATCCCCCAGATAGCACAGGTTGACGACGCAATCCTTGATTCCGAACGCCGCGATTTTGTCCGCGATCCGGTCGATCAGCGTCTTTCCGCCGACCGTGATCAGCGGTTTGGGTAGCTCGTCGGTCAGCGACCGCATCCGCGTGCCGCGTCCGGCGGCCAAGATCATCGCTTTGGCTATTTCAACAGGCATGGCGGGATGTTCCGGTATTCGGCGGGGACGTTTTTATCGAACCAGACTTTCAGCTTGCCCAGCGCGGGGTGTTCCAGCGCGCGTTCCAGCAAACGCCACAGCCGCGGCAAATGCTGCAGATAGCGGGGTTTGCCGTCGCGCACGCACAAGCGCACGAAAATCCCCAGCACTTTGACGTGACGCTGTGCCGCCCAAACGGCCCAGGACGCCAGAAAATCGTCCCTGTCCGGCAACGCGCCGCCCATGCCGGCGATATAGCGGTCGCGCATGGCGTTCAGCAAACCGGCGTCGATGTCGCGGCGCGCGTCTTCCATCAACGACATGATGTCATAGGTCGCCGCGCCGTGCAGGGCGTCTTGGAAATCCAGCAGACCGCCAGCCTTGACGCCCGCCCTGTCTTTCAACAGCAGCAGGTTGTCAACGTGGTAATCGCGCAGAACCAGCGTTTGCGGCGCGTTGTTCGCGACGGGAAAGACCTCCTCCCACAGCAAAACGAAATCGTCAACGGCCGCTTTGTCCGTTTCCCGACCGGACGCGGCCGGCATGAACCAATCAGGGAACAGCATGACCTCTTTTTTCACTGCTTCGATGTCATAGCGCGCCAATCCCGCCGGAACCGCCGCCGTTTCGCCGCGGCGGTGCAGGTCGATCAGCAGATCGACGGCCAGTTCGTACAACGCGCGTTCGTCCGCGCCGTTTTTCAACAGGCGGGTATAGGTGGAATCGCCGAAATCCTCCAGCAAAACAAAGCCGTTTTCAACGTCCTGCGCATAGACGTGCGGCGCGCTGAACCCCAGCTCTTCCAATTTCCGGTCGATCAGCAGAAACGGGCGCACATCCTCCATCGGCGGGGGGGCGTCCATCAAAACGCGCGATTCGCCGCCGCGCATCAAACGGTCGTAATGGCGGAACGAAGCGTCCGCGGCCAACAGTTTTCTGTCGGCGTCGCCCCAGCCGCAACGGTTTAAAAATTCGGTCAAGCGTTCTGTGCGTTCCGACATCTGTTCAGTTTCTCCGTTCTGTTTTGCCAATCCCCGCCCCGCGCCGTCAGTGTCGCCGTCCGGACATCCGGATCGTCTGGCGGGATTTGAATGTCGATTTCCAACCGGTTGCGCGGCAGCAGCCGTTCGGCGCGTTGCGGCCATTCGATCAGGGAAACGCCGTCCTCCAATGCTTCTTCAAAACCGATTTCATAGATTTCCTGCGCCGATTTCAACCGGTAAAGATCGAAATGCCAGATCGTCAATCCGGCCGGCGCGTCGTATGTTTGAACCAATGTGAACGTCGGGCTGGGAACGTCCTCGTCCCCGTTTGTCAACGCGCGGATGAACGCGCGCGCGAACACGGTCTTTCCCGCCCCCAAATCGCCGTAAAGGGCGATCACGTCGCGGGGTTTCGCCAACCGCGCCAAACCGGCGGCGACGTTTTCCAATTCCGCCCGCGGCAGCTTTTCCAACACAACGGGATCAGAAGAAGTCAAAGACGCTTTTCCTTTTCTTTTTGGAAACGGGCGCGGGCAGTTTCGGTATGGTGACTTTCGCCTTTTCGGCCTGAATCTGACGCTGTTCCGCTTTCCATTCCCACGGCATCTGGAAACGTCCCGCCCACAGGCCGCTGTGGTTTTGCTGCGCCTTTGTCTGATAGGGCAGGTAGATCGTCGTCACCGCGGGCAGGGCGACCGCCCACCCCGCTTCAACCATCGCGGCGCCGATGTCGAACGTCGCGACCGTGCACGCCGCCATCAGCTCGTTTTGGGCGTTGATGCTCATCACGCGGCACGTTACTTCGTCCCCGCTGACGAAATCTTTCAATTTGCGGGCGGCGACGTATCCGCATTCATAGGAATGGCCGCCGGCGTCCAGACATTGCTGGTCGATCGTCGGCGAAGCGATGCCGAACAGGCGAATCGTGTGCGGCGCGATGCGGAAAACGTCGGCCGCGACAATCGACGCGATGTGGCCCTTGACCACTTGCGGAATCTGCATGGATTGCGGCGCGTTTTTCATGTCGGGCGGCAATCCGACCATGGCTTCGGCGGGCAGGGGCTGCGCCGGATCGGGTACGGGAACGGCGACGGCGACCGTGTCGGGATCAACCGCCGGAACGGTTTCCTCGACGGCGGCGGGCTGGTCGGATTTGTTCAAAAATCCGCCGATCGCGCCTTTGATCATATCGGATCCCGACACCAAAAAGAAAATGACGGCGACGATGACGGCCATTAAAATGAACGTGGACATACATCCCAAAAAACGCCACAACCCTTTGCCCAAAAAGAAAAAGCACAGCATGGCAATCAGCAGGGCTACACCGCCGGTCGCTATGTCGGGAGCGGAACCCGTTTGAAAACACAAACTGCCGGCGTAAGAGGATACCAGGCCGATCAGCAAAAGGGTCAATCGCAAAAACACGTCAAATTCCTTTTCGGATGAAAAAAAGCGTTACACCATTAAAAATAAAGCAGCGGATAAAGTCAAGAATCCGCTGCCGTATTTTTTTTTATTTCAAGCGCGATCAGCGCGTGTATTCGTCGCGTTTGCGAATACGCAGCGCCGTGCGTCCCGATTCCTGTTCGCGGCGTTTGGACATCTGGTATTTTTTGGCGAAATCCGTGTCGCGTTTGGTAATGGCCTGATCCTTCTGCAATCCGCGCAGTTTACGCAATCTGGAAACGCTGATCTTCTGCCCCTTGGCGTCGGTGATGTACAGTTCTTTTTTGGCTGTCTTTTCCAACTCTTTTTTGCGGTTGCGCTCGATTCTGGCGCGGGACAGACGGCGGCGGCGTTCGGACGGCAACAGACGGCCGGCCGAATGGCGTTTGCGTTTGGTTTTGCCGCCCAATCCGCGCACGTCGCGCTTTTTCAATTCCATCGGTTTGCTGCGCCCGACGTACAATCCGGATTCTTGCGCGCGGGAAATGTCGTCGAACGACAGCGCGCCTTCGATTCCCAAACGGCGTTCCTGACGCAACAGATTGTTGCGCACGTCGATTTTTTCGGCTTCGCGGCGGACGACTTCGCGGCGTTCCTTTTCGGCGTCGGAAACGCGCGGCTGGCGGTTCTGTTCGGCTTTTTCGGCATAGCTGCGATCCTCGGCCTCTTTGGCCGCGCGCGCCGTGCGGTACAGGACGCTGTCGTCGCGCACCGTGTTGGAATGGACGCTTTTATCGCCGTGCCGCTGTTGCCAGACCAAAGCGCTGTTGTCTGTCAGGCGGATGCGTTTTTTCTTGTTTTCTTCCATTTTCATGACCCCGATTCTGAAAAACCGAACCCTTTGTTATCACTTTTTTCATTATACAGCAAAGAAAACAAAAGGAAAGGGGTTTTGAAGAAAAAATCGACAAAAAAGCGCGCGGGTGCGGTGTCCGGAAAACGGCGAAATTCAATGGACGGGCAGGGTGATTTGCGTTTTCTTCGCCCCGTTTTTGTCCGAAACGTTCAGCGTCCCGCCGTGCATTTCGATGAACCCGCGGATCAGGGACGCGGCGAATCCGTTTCGGGCGGCGAAATTCACCGTGTCGGATTCGTTTTTCACGTCCAGCGACGTTTCTTCGATCGCGACGATCAGGTTTTTGTCGCCGGTTTGAACGGACAGGGACACGCCGCCGTCTTTGAACGCCGCGGCGACGGCGTTGTTGACAAGGTAGAACAGAACCTGTTTCAACCTTTTTTTATCCGCGACCAAAGTAGGCAGCTTGTCCGGACACGTCAGGTTCAGTGCGACGTTTTTCAGGCGCGCCTGTTCCTTGACCGCGTTCAAAACGCCGTTCAGCAACGCGCCAATGTCGATGCATTCCAATTCCAAAACGGCCGATCCCGTTTCGATCAACGCCAGATCGACCATGTCGCCGAAAAGGTTTTTCAATTCGGCCGACGCGTCGAAAATCGTTTGCAGGCACGCTTTCTGCCGCCGGTTGAACCGCAGGTTTTCGCCGTCCGACAGTTTTTTGACGGTGTCGGTCAACGCGGACAGCTGCGGATTGATTTCGCGCCCCAGCTGTTCCAAAAACACGGCGCGCAGTTTTTCGGCCTGCACGGTCGTTTGTTTGAAACGGCTCAGCAACATTTCCTTTTCTTGCGCTAAAGACGTGTTCCGTTCCTCTTCCGTCACGTCCAAAAACGAAACGAACACGCCGCCGTCGGGCAATCCGGCCGCGGAAAATTCCAACACTTTGCCGTCGGGGCGCAGAATCTGGAAAATTTCGCCCGTGTGCGCCGTCGCGACGCCCAGCAGCTGTTCTTTCAGCGTTTCCCAGTTGTCCTCGTTTTCAAAGAAAGGCTTTTGCTTTTCAATGACCTCAATGATGCTCAAAGGCGGATCGTTGAAATTTTGATCGCCGATCTGCCATAAATTCAGGTACGCCGCGTTCGCCAGACGCAGCCGCCCGTCGGAACCGAACAGCAAAACGGCTTCGCGCAGGTTGTTCAAAACGGTGTATTGCGTTTCGTTCAACATGGTCATCGACCGTTCCATGGTCAAATGCCCCGTCACGTCTTCGTAAGTGATCAGCAGGCCGCCTTGGGGGTGCGGGGTCAGCATACGGCGCAAAGTCACGCCGGACGGCAGGTGCAGGATGTCTTCGGTCGTGGACACCAGCGACGTGAAAAACTTTATTTCGCGGGTTTTATAGGCGTTGAAATCCCTGTTTTCCGGCAGCCGCCGTTTTTCGCGCAGCATATCCAGAATATGGGAATACGTCGGCGATTTGTCCAGCCATTCGGCCTCCAAATCCCACAGGTTCATGAACGACGTGTTGTAGAATTGCAGCCGCATATCCGCGTCGAACGTGGCAATGGCCGTTTTCAGGTGTTCCAAAACGCCGTTGTGCGACGCGATGTGGTTTTTCAGGCTGTTTTCCAACTCCTCTTCCCGCGTGACATCGCGCACAAACCCGATCGTGCCGCGTTTTCCCGACGCGCGGGCGGGCAGGGGGATTTCGGACGCCTCGACCCGCCGGCGTTTGCCGTCGATGACGACGAATTCGCTTGTTTTCTTTTCCTTGCCGGACGCGCGGGCGGCGGCGGCCAGCACTTTGGCTTCGCGCGGGGATTTTTCATACACCAACTCGCCGCCCAGCAAAACGGCCTGTTCGGGCGAACCGGCGCGCGCCGCCTTTGCGTAGGCGGGGTTGCACGCCGCGATCTGCAGGTCTTCGCCGCGCAGCCATACGGGAAAGGGCAGGGCGTCGAACGCCTGTTTCAACGTGGCGTTTTTGCGTTCCGCCTCTTCCGCCCGACCGGTCAAAGCGGCCAGCCGCGCGTTGCCGTCCGTCGTTTCCCGCACCCACAGCGTATCCACCGCGCCCTTGTTTTCGTCCATGCGGGTTCTGAATCCGGAAACCAGAAAGCTGCGCGCCCCCGCCACGTCGCCCAGTTCCAGCGTGAACGGCCGGTCGTCGGCGCGCATGGCGTTGATCGCGCCGCTTAACGCTTCGGCGCCGGCGGCGGAAAAATGTTCCAGCAAAGCGTCAAAGGACGAATTGACGCCCTGCGACAAATCCATCATGACGGCCAGACGGCGCGAACAATGCGTTTCGCGCAAAAAACCGATCGAATCGAACACCCACGAATACCACCCGTCGGGAAAGCTTTCCAACGTTTCGCGCGCCGTGTCGCGCTTTTCGGCGTTCAAAACGGCCTGTCGCCGCCATTTCAAGGCGCACCGGACGCCCGCGGCCGACAGCAGGGCGAGCGCGATGAAAACGGCGCACAGCGCTTTCGGGTGGAAAAACGCCGATATCATCAGTTTGGTTAAAAGCGAATCGAATGCCGTTGTCATTTCTTTAAAATAGCGCGGGCGCGGGAAAAGGCAAAATAAAAAACGCCGGAGTTTCCTCCGGCGTTTTGAAAGTGTCGCGCGGGCTTAACGTTGCGCCTGTTTCGCCATGGCGGCAACCAGAATCGGTTTTTTCGCGCCGTTCTGGGGCGGGGCGAATTTTTCCAGTTCGCTTTTGCGCTGGGCGGCGTCGGCAACCTGTTTCGCCGTGTAAATCTTGGGATAATGGGACGCGTTGACGCGCGAAGCGTAATTCGGGTGCACCGGCTGGTTTTCCTTGGTGATGCCGAATTTTTTCGGGTCGTAGATCATTTCGTCCGTCCACGGCAGCATGACTTCTTTTTTCTGTCCCGATCCCATGCAGTCCGCGATCTGCGGATCCAGCACGTCGTGGTGCCACTGGTCGTGCGGGTACAGCGGGGTCATGATGAAGTTGGAAAATTCGTTTTTGCCGCCGCCGTGCAAAGGCAGTTTGTGATGCACGTTGTACCCCGGAACGGAACGGCCTTTTTTCATCATCGCGATTTCGGAATCGGTCAGGCCGAGTTTGGCGCGCAATTCCGGTTCGTGTTCGTTGGCCAGCATTTTCAGGAATTTGGAACGCACGCCCTCTTTGCCGCCGGAACCGTTGAATTCGGCGCGTTTGGCTTCGCGTTCCGATTTGGACGGAACTTCGTAGGTGACCTTTTTCAGGCTCATCCCGTGGATGTTGTCAAAGTTGAACTTTCCGGCGCGCTGTTCGGCGGTGTAGCCCTGTTTCTGGCCTTTGTCCTTGCCGCCTTTGCCGTGGCTGCGTTTCTCGTGAACGTATTTGTAATCGATATCCAGCATGAATTCCCCCGTATGCTTTAAAGGACTCTGTTAAACTCAACATAGGAAAAATGGACAAAAAAATCAACAAAAATTTTATTTCTTTTTCAGATTTGTTTTTTCCGTATGTCAAAAAGGCGGAAAGCCGCGCCGGTTCCCGCCTTTTGTTTTTTTCGCGCCGGAAATTATCCGCGCTGTCTGTCGCGCACGATCTGACGCAGAGCCGTTTTAACCGGCGTCTGTTTCTGCGTCTGCTTTTTCTGTTCGGCGTTTTTCGCGTCGATGGCCGCGTAAAATTCCTTCATATCCTTCTGCCGTTTGGCCACGCTGATATGTTCGGGCTTGTACAGCTTCGGATAGTTCGCCGGATCGACGTTGGACACATAGTTCGGCTTGACGGGCTGGTTTTCCTTGGTGAATCCGAACTGTTTCGGATCATAGATCATTTCGTCCGTCCAAGGGATTTTGATTTTGCGCGTTTCGCCTTCGCGGATGCCCAGCAGCTGCGCGTCCATCACGTCCTTGTGGAACTGGTCGTGCGGATACAGCGGGGTCAGGATGAAGTTTTTGAATTCGTTTTTGCCGCCGCCGTGCAAAGCCAGTTTGTGGTGGACGTTGAACCCGTTCGGCGTGTAGCCTTCGCGCATTCCCTGAATGTCGCGGTCGGTCAGTCCCAAACGGTCAACCAGTTCCTTTTCGTGGTCTTTGGCCAACATTTTCAGGAATTTGGAACGCACGCCTTCGACCAGAACGTTACCGTCTTCGTCGCGCACGCCGTTGAATTCCTCGCGTTTCGCGACGCGTTCGGCCTTTGACGGGACGGTGTATTCAACCTCTTTCAATTTCAACCCGTGGATCGTGTCGAAAGAGAAATTGCCCTCGCGCTGGTCGCGGTTGTGATGCCCTTCGGAATAAAAGCCGCCGTTTCCCTTGCCTTTGCCGTTGTTGTTGGAACGGCCTTTGCCGCTTTGGCGTTTGGCGTGAACGTACTTGTCATCAATCATCGCAAAATACTCCCGATAGAAAAAGCCGGAACGGCGTCAGGCCGTTTGTTGACAAAAATATACAAAAAAACGGAAAAGCTGTCCAGCGTTATTTGCGCCCGTCCGCCGTTTCGCCGTCGTTTTCCGGTTCGACCGGCGCGGGTTGGCAGCGGAAGTAAACCCTGTGGGGCAAAAACACGCGGCACGACCAGTATTTGTGGCCGTCATAGGCGGCTTCGCGGCCGGTGCGGGCGCATTCCTCCTGCGCCATTTTGAAAATTTCGGCCGCGTTGGTGGAATAGGCGTTGTAACAGATCGCCACGCGGTCGGGCGTCGATTCGCCCACGGTTTTTGAAAATCCGGCTTCGCGTCTGGAATCGACAAAAGGCTGCTGGACACATCCGGCCAGCGTCAGCGCAAACAGCAGCAACGATTTTTTCATGACGGTCATATCCGCCCCGCACAGTTATGTAAAGACGGTTCATCATCCACGAAACGCGGCGGATATTCAACACCGAAAACGTTTTTTTTTCATTTGTCAAAGCGACGGTTGATTTTAACGCCGGATTTCGCTTATCCTGATTGCGGCGAATAATGACGAGGGAGCGGTTTTCATGCTGGCAAAAAAACGGTTGCTGACGCGCAGCGATTTCGACGGACTGGTCTGCGCGGCTTTGCTCAAAGAGTTGGACATTATCGACGAGATACGCTTTGTCCATCCGAAAGATATGCAGGACGGGCGGATTTCCATCACCGACATGGATATCACCGCGAACCTGCCGTATGTGGACGGGGTGTATATCGCGTTCGACCACCACATCAGCGAACTGTCCCGCATCATCAGCCCCCCGAACCACGTCGTTTATCCGAACGCCCCTTCCGCCGCCCGCGTCGTTTACGAATATTACGGTGCCGAGGAACGGTTCAAAAACATTCCGCCCGCTTTGATGCAAGCCGTTGACATCGCCGATTCGGCCAAATACACGATTGACCAGATCATGAACCCGACGGGGTGGATTTTGTTGGCGTTCATCATGGACGCGCGCACGGGGCTGGGGCGGTTCAAAAATTTCCGCATCACGAACTATCAGCTGATGATGAAGCTGGTTGACCTGTGCCGCACGAAAAGCGTCGATGAGATTTTGCAGGACGAGGATGTCAAGGAACGCGTCGATTTGTATTTCGCACACAAGGATAAATTCGTCGAACAGCTGAAACGTTGCACCCGCATTCACAAAACGGCGGCGCACATCTATTTGCGCGACGAGGAAACAATTTACGCCGGCAATCGGTTCATGGTATATGCCCTGTTCCCGCAGATCAACATTTCCGTACACGAAATTTGGGGCAAGAACAAGCGCAACGTCGTTTTCGCCGCCGGCAAGTCGATTTTCAACCGGACATCGAAAATGAACATCGGCGAATTCATGCTGCAATACGGCGGTGGCGGCCACATCGCCGCGGGGACGTGCCAAGTTCCCGTCGATCAGGCGGACAGAATCCGCGAAGAGATCATCACCGCCATGGTTCAGGACGTGTAAAGGCCATGGTTGACGACAGATTCCGGTTGGTGACCCGCAGCGATTTCGACGGGCTGGTCAGCGCGATCCTGCTCAAAGAGCTGGATCTGATCGACGACATCAAATTCGTCCACCCCAAGGACGTGCAGGACGGTTTGGTCGATATCCGCGCGGGCGACATCCTGACGAACCTGCCGTATTCCAAATCGGCGTCCTATGTGTTTGACCACCATATCAGCGAACTGGCGCGCGTCGGGAAAAAAAGCAACAACTTCATCAATCCGGACGCGCCGTCGGCCGCGCGCGTCGTGTGGGACACGTTTGGCGGAAAGGAACGGTTCCGCAACATATCCGAAGAAATGATGACCGCCGTGGATAAAGCCGACAGCGCCGATTACACGATCGACGACATCCTGCATCCGACGGGGTGGACGCTGCTGAGTTTCATCATGGACGCGCGCACGGGGTTGGGGCGGTTCCACAATTTCCGGATATCGAACTATCAGCTGATGATGAACCTGATTGATTTCTGCCGGTCGCACGACCCGTCCGAGGTTTTGGAAATGCCCGACGTTCAGGAACGCGTCGATCTGTATTTCGCCCAACAGGATAAATTTGTCGAACAGCTGAAACGCATTACGACCGTTCATAAAAATCTGGCTTATGTCGATATGCTGAACGAAGATGTCATTTACGCGGGCAACCGGTTTATGATTTATGCGATTCATCCGGAAATCAACGTTTCGATGCACGCAATGTGGCGCGTCAACGGCCAGCGCGTCGTTTACGCGGTCGGCAAGTCTATTTTGAAACGCACGAACATCATCAACATCGGCGAACTGATGTTGCAATACGGCGGTGGCGGACACGCGAACGTCGGAACGTGCCAGATTGATTTGGATCAAGCGGCGCGCGTCAAGGACGAGCTGATCGCCGTGCTGACCGATCCGCAATACACGGAAAAGAATCCTTAAGGTTTTTTATTTTTTGACCGAAACATCCGCTTCAATCACGGCGGGCAACTGATCCAGCGCGTCATAGGATTCCAGCCGTCCGACGGGAACGCCGGCCGCGGGCAGCATCGGCGCGTCCGTCGTCACGCCCGCGGGGGTCGGCCCGAACATCAGGCACAGCGCGTTGTTGCGCGGCATCAGGGCGACTTCACCCGCGCGATAAGCGCGCCTTTCGGGAACGCCCTGAACCTTTGATGCCGCTTTTTCGGGCAGGGGCGCGAAATACATTCCGTCGCCGCGGCGGCTCATCACCAGTTTTTTGGGCAGGGTTTTCGCCAAAGCGCGCGCCGCTTTGTTGTCGTACAGACGCAGAGTGAACACGGTGCTTTCCACCGTCAAAACGACGGGCGGCAAATCGGCGGCGACAACATCGCCGGCGCGTTCCATACGGGAAACTTCGATATGTTCGTCAACGGCGATCGCAACGATCCCGATCGCAAACACCAGCAGAATGATCAGAAAGATTTTTTTCATCGGCCGCGTTCCTCCGACAAAGCGAAAAACTGTTCGGGATTTTCCATAAAAGAGGGGGCGCGTCAATAAAAAAAAGCCCCCTTTCGCGTGAAAGAAGGCTTTTTTTTATCAAAACGTCTTATTCGATGCAGCAATCGACCGCTTTGCGTACAAACGCTTTCATTTTCGACAGCGCGGAGGCGGGCTTTTCGCCGTCGGCCGGTTCGGCGGCGACGACCGTTTCCGCGGGGGCGGCGTCGGATTTTTCCGCCGCGGGCGTGATGTCCGCCTGTTCCAGTTTTTCTGAAATCTTCGCCATGTCTTCGCGTTTATCTTCGATCCACTTGACATCCGCCGTGTCCAGCATATTCATGTTCAGTCCCCAGAACAGGCAGTAGAGTTCATAGGCGTGGTTGAACAGTTTGTACGCGTCTTCGCGGTGGCCGAGGCTTTGCTGTTTCGTGCCGACTTCCATCAACCGCATCGCCGACGCCAACAGGTGTTTGGAAATGCACCAAACTTCGCCTTCGTACTGCGGAATGACCTTTTGCATCAGGGTCTTGCGCAGTTCGCGGACTTCCTCGATCAGGTCGTAGAACGAGTTTTTACCCGTTTTTGCGCCGCTGAACACCAGATGCTCCTCGATCGAAATCAGGTTCATGATCGCGATCGTCAGATCCTGATCCGACGACAGGTCTTTGGGGTTGACTTTTTTCGTCGCGTCGATTCGCTCGACGAATTCCTGAACGTCTTTCGCTTTTTTCATTGTGAACACTCCTTAGAACATCAACAGGTCGGGGTAATAGTTCAGCGCGACGCTGACCAAAACCAGAACAACGACGGGCAGAACAACCTTTTCAAACGGGAAATGCGCGTGGCCGCCGTTGCGCGCTTTCATCCAAAAATACAGCTTTTCCGTATAGATGAACAGCAACGCGCCCGCCAGCGTCCAGAACAGGAACGGATCCAGATACAGCACGAACAAAACCGGTTGCGGCACATACATCAAATCGCGCATATATATGAAGCCGATGGATGACAGGGAAACAAGCATCAACAGAACGTCGCGCCCGTAAAAATGCCATTTCCTTTTATCAAACCACAAAATCAGCCAGTATCCCAGCAACGCCAACAGCGCGCCCGCCCACAACCCGACAATGTTGTCGGCGACGCCGATCGCCCGCGCGATTTCCAACGACGCGCCGATCGCCACCGTGCAGACCGCGCACGCGGGATTCGCCAACGCCGGTTTCGCGGCGACGCCCAAAACGGCCAAGATCATTAAAAACAGTTTTTTCATTCCGATACCTCCGACATACATATCAAAAACAATATGTATCATAATAGATATATATCAAACTTGTCAACAATTATGTTGGAAAGTTTTCCCTTTTTTGCTAGGTTAGAAAAAAAACGGGGGTTTGACAATGCAAAAACAGTTGGATATCGCAACGATGGAAAAAGCGGTGCAAGGCGTGTACGACATCGCCCACCCCGTCCGGCTGCGCATTTTGGAATTTCTGGACGTCAACGGCGCGTCGTCGGTGTCGGCGATCGCGGACGGCATCGGTGAAGACCGGCTGACCGTGTCGCAAAGCTTGAAAAAAATGCGCGACGCGGAATTGGTGAAAACGCGGCGCAAGGGCGTGTTCATCTATTATGAATTGAACGGCGATTATCCCGCCGGTCTGTTCGTGTGCGCGCGCAAGCTGTACGGGTATATGACGGACGATTTTTCGTATTTGATCGACGGATGCAAAAAAATTCTGCCGCGTGATTTTACGACGATGACCGCCAACCACATCAAACTGTTCGCCCATATCGACAAAATGCGGATTCTGGAATGCCTGACACTGTTCGGAGAATGTTGCGTTTCCGACATCGTCGAAAAGACGGGCATTGATCAAATCAAAGTGTCGCAGTATTTGAAACGGATGCGCGACAACGGATTCGTCACGGCGCGCAGGGACGGACGGTTTGTTTTTTACAATATCACGGACGGCATTCACAAAACGGTCGTCAAGTGTCTGCACCGTCATTTCAGCTAACCTTTTTCCGGCTTGTTTCGCGGCGGTTTCGGGCTATAATGCGGCTGTCTTTTGATTTTTTTATGAAAGGATTTGCGATATGGCCACGACAACGACGGGCGAGGAGTACAAGCTGCTGCATTCCACGCCGAAACTGGTGAAAATGGCGAAACTGTTTTCCCTGATCTGGATTCTGGCGGTGACGGTTCCCGCGCTTTATTTCGTTTCCGAATACGCGCAAAGCTTGAAAGAATACGCGGTCGTTCGGGCGGTCGGCGAAGCGAACGGCGTTCTGAGCGAGCAGTACGACGCTTTTTCCGGCAAAGTGCTGAAAAGCGTTGACGTGAGCAAATACACCGCGAAAATCAAAGTGCCGGAGGTCAAGCTGGACAAGCAGGCGGCGCAAATTGAAAAAACGACCAAAAAGACCAAGGACATCGCGTCCAAACTGGCCAAGCTGGGCGTCAAAGAGGCCGCCAAGGTCGAAAATTCGGCCGATATGCTGCAAAAACAGGTGGATAAGGTCAACAAACAGCTGAAAACGGCGACGGACGATTTGAAAACCGCTTTGAACAAAAGCGTGCAGGACGGGTTGAAAAAGGAAATCGCGTCGCTGGCGGAAACGCAAATTCAAAAACAGCTGGCGCTGAGCGATTCGTCGTATAAAAAGCTGTCGGCCGGCAAATACGGTTTGACATCCGAATCCGGCCGCGCGGCGACCGCGACGATTTACAGGGAATTGGCGAAAAACAAAAAAGGCGTGTTTGCCGATGTCGTCAAAACCGTCGATAAAAACTTTCGTTACGGGTACTGGACGGTTTTGGCGTTGGTGCTGATCGTGTCCCTGATCCCGCCGTTCATCGTGACGAAGCTGGCAAAGAAATTTTCGGCGTTCTACACCCAATGCCCGTATTGCCAGAAGGTCTTCGTTTCCAAGAAAAACGCCTTTAACATCTTGAAAGTGTTGAAATTCTGGTAATGACGTTGGGCAAACGTCGGACACCTGTGCCAACGCGTCAAAAAACAGCATTGTCGCCAAAGGCGTGAAAAGCGAATCGGTGAAAAGAAACGGACAAAGAAAAACGGGACTGTTTCCAGTCCCGTTTTTCCGTTTCCGATGAATTAAAAATTACTTGTTGAGGACGGAGTTGATCGTCTTTCCGTTCAGGAACGAAACAATGCTGTCGTCCGCCGTTTTCAAAATACGGTGCACGGCGTCAATCGAATTGAATGCGACGTGCGGCGTAATGATCACGTTCTTTAATTGAAGCATACGCAAATTTATCAAAGAACGCAACAGTGTATCTGATTCATGACGCTCGATTGCGGATAAATACAGGTCGTCGTGGATCAAAGGCGATTCGTATTCCAACACATCCAGCCCCGCGCCGTACACTTTTCCGCTCGACAACGCTTTGTACAACGCTTCGGTGTCGATCAATTCGCCGCGGGCGGTGTTGATGACGACGACGCCTTGTTTCATTTTCGCAAATGCCGAGTCGTCCAACAGGTGGTAGTTTTCCTTGGTCAGCGGGCAATGCAGGGTGATGATGTCCGATTGCGTCAGCAATTCGTCCAACGAAACGTATTTGAAACCGTATTCGGCGGCGAATTTTTCGTTGGGATACGGGTCGAACGCCAGCAGGGTCATGTCAAAGCTTTTGGCGATTTTGGCGACATAGCGGCCGATCGCGCCCGTGCCGATGATGCCGATCGTGCGGCCGCGCAGATCGAATCCCAGATAACGATCGGTGCTGACATGGCTTTCCTGAACGGCGCGGAAAGAACGGCTGATTTTGCGGGTCACGTCAATCAACAGGCCGAACGTGTATTCCGCAACCGTCGAATCGCCGTAACCGGGGACGTTCGTGACTTCGATGCCGTGTTCGCGGCAATAAGCCAGATCGACGTTGTTGAAACCCGTCGAACGCAAAGCGACCAGCTTCAGGTTCGGGAATTGGGACAAAACGCGCGCGCCGACATCAACGGCGTGGACGAACACGGAAATAACGTCCGCGTCGGCGACGGTTTTCAATTCGTCCTCGGTCAGGTCGGACGGGCTTTTTTCCATGAAAACGATTTGCGCGTCAACCGGCAGGGGATTCTTTTTGTAATAATCGCGGGCGATTTCCGAAACATTGAAGTAAACGATTTTTGTCATTGAAGCACTCCTTTGAATGTACGCGAATGATATAGCGCGTTTGGCGGAAAAATCAATAGTCCGTTTGACGATACGCGGTCATTCCTGCCGGTATCCCGCCAAAAATTCCTTCAGCCGGAGCAACGCTTTTTCCAAATCGTCCGTGCGCGGCAGGAAAACGACGCGGAAATGATCCGGTTTGTCCCAGTTGAAACCCGTTCCGTTGACCAGCAGAATCCGTTTTTCCATCAACAGATCCAAAACGAATTTCTGGTCGTCGTAAATGTTGAACTTTTCCGTGTCGATTTTAGGGAACATATACAGCGATCCCTTGGCTTTGACGCACGAAATCCCCGGAATGTCGTTCAGTAGCTTGTGGCACAGGGTGCGCTGTTCGTACAGCCTCCCCCCCGGTTTGACCAGATCGTTGATGCTCTGGTATCCGCCCAGCGCCGTTTGAATCGCGTATTGCCCCGGAACGTTGGAACACAGCCGCATATTGGCCAGCAGATCCAACCCGTCGATATAGTCTTCGGCCATTTTCTTGTTGCCGCTCAACACCATCCACGCGGCGCGGAACCCGCAGGCGCGGTAGTTTTTGGACAATCCGTTGTAGGTGATGCAAAACGTGTCGTGAATCAACGACGCCAGCGACGTGTGCGTTGCGCCGTCGTACAAAATCTTGTCGTAGATTTCGTCGCAGAAAACGGCCAGCTTGTGCTTTTCGGCGATGGCGGCGATTTTTTCCAGCACTTCCTTAGGGTAAACGGCGCCTGTGGGGTTGTTCGGGTTGATGACGACGATGCCCTTTGTCTTGGGCGTGATCTTGCTTTCCAGATCGTCCAGATCGGGATACCATTCGGATTGTTCGTCGCAAACGTAATGCACGGGTTTGCCGCCCGCCAGACAAATCGCCGCCGTCCACAGCGGATAGTCCGGCGCGGGGACGAGGATTTCGTCGCCGTTGTCCAAAAACGCTTCCATGCTGAGCAAAATCAGGTCGGAAACCCCGTTGCCCAGATAGATGTCGTTGATTTGGACGCCGTCGATCCCCTTTTGCTGGCAATAGTGCATGACGGCCTTTCGCGCGGGAAAGATGCCCTTTGAATCCGAATATCCGTCGGCGAACGGCAGATTTAAAATCACGTCCTTGACGATTTCTTCGGGCGCGTTCAAATCGAAAACGGCGGGGTTGCCGATGTTCAGTTTCAGAATCTTGTATCCCGCTTCCTCCAGCTGGTTGGCGGCTTTCAGGACGGGGCCGCGGATTTCGTAGCGCACGCCGTTCAAACGCGATGATTTTTGGAATTCTTTCATTGACGAAACTCCTTGGTCGAATTTGCGGGCAGGATACCTCTTTGCGCCGGCGAAAGCAACCGTCATTCGGCGGTGTCGGGTTCGCTTTCGTCCGCCATGATCTTGTAGGCGCATCGCAGCCCGTCCGCGGCGGCCGACATGATCCCGCCCGCGTATCCCGCCCCTTCGCCGCACGGGTACAGCCCCGCGACGCTGACGCTTTGCAGCGATTCGGGGGAACGCAACATCCGGATCGGGGACGACGTGCGGGTTTCGGCCGCGGTCAAAATCGCGTCGTGAGCGGAAAAACACCGGATTTTGCGATCCATCTTTTTGAACCCCTCTTTCATCGTTTCGATGACATAGGGGGGCAGAACGGCGCGCATATCCGCCATTTCCACCCCCGGACGGTACGACGGGTTGACTTCGCCGAATTTGACGGTTTCCCGATCGCGCAGGAAATCAATGACGCGCTGGACGGGCGCGCGGAACAAACCGCCGCCGGCGCGGAACGCGTTTTCTTCAATTTGGCGTTGAAATTCCATGCCGGCCAAAGGATGGTCGGAACCGAAATCGGCGGGCGTCACGTCCACCAGCAGCGCGCTGTTGGCGTTTTCGCCGTCGCGGGCGAACGTGCTCATCCCGTTTGTGACCAGTCGGCCGGCTTCGGACGCCGCGGCGACGACCGTCCCCCCCGGACACATACAGAACGTGTAAAGCGACCGGCCGTTGTTCATGTGTACCGCCAGTTTGTAATCGGCGGGCCCCAGAACGGGGCGGGGTTTGACCATGCCGTATTGGCTTTTGTTGATGAAAGATTGCGGGTGTTCGATGCGCGCGCCGACGGCGAACGGCTTTTGAATCATTTGAACGCCGCGTTCGTACAGCATTTCAAACGTGTCGCGCGCGCTGTGCCCGACGGCCAGAACGACGCAATCCGTCGCGATTTCCGCCGTTTCGCCCTGCGCGTTGACGGTTTTGACGCCGATCAGGCGGCCGTCCCTGATGATCAGGTCGGTCAGACGCGTTTCAAAACGGTATTCGCCGCCCGCCGCCATGATTTTGCGCCGCAGGTTGCCGACCATGTACCCCAGCTTGTCCGTTCCGATGTGCGGTTTCGCCAGATACAGGATTTCCGCGGGCGCGCCGGCGGCGACGAATTCCTGTAGCACTTTGCGCGTCCACGCGTCCTTTTTGATGCCGGTCGTCAGCTTGCCGTCGGAAAAGGTTCCCGCGCCGCCTTCGCCGAACTGGACGTTTGAATTTTCGTTCAGCTCGCCGATTTTCCACAGCCGGTTGACATCCTTGCGCCGTTTGGAAACGGGTTTGCCGCGTTCCAGCAAAATCGGGTTCGCCCCCGCCTGTGCCAAAGCCAGACCGGCCATCAATCCGGCGGGACCCGTTCCGACGACGACGGGACGCGGGCGGTTGACGGCGCGCCACACGGGGGACGGCAGCGGTTCCGGTTCGTTCATGACGACAATGTCCTTGTACGGGCATTCGGCGGCGGCGGCGTTTTCATCGCCGTCCAAAAAAACGTCGAAAACGTACAGCAGGCACAGGTTTTCCTTTTTGCGGGCGTCAACGGATTTTTTCGCCACGCGCAGGGAAACGATGTTTTTGAAACCGGTCAGTTCCTCGATATAGGGTTTGAAATCGTCGGGAACGGCTTTGGGTCTGAATTTGACGTTGGATATTCTGATCACGGCGCGCAGTCCTTTAGAGGTTGTTGTTGTTCAAATCGGCGGTGCAATGCGGGCATTTGACGGCATGGGCGGGAATGTCCGAACAGCAGAACGGGCAGGTTTTCGTCGCGGGTTCCGCGGCGTCGGCGCTCAGCCGGTCGCGCAGGGTGTTCATCGCCTTGACCAGCAGAAAAACGGCGAAAGCGACGATCGCGAAGCTGATCACCGCGTTTAAAAAATTTCCGACGTTCAGCGTCACGGCGCCGGCGTTTTGCGCGGCCTGCGCCGAAACGTAGGGGGCGGCGGGCGTTCCATCCTTTAACACGAAATACAGGTTGGCAAAGTCGATTTTTCCCAAAACCAGCCCCAAGGGCGGCATCAATATGTCCTTGACCAGCGAATCCACGATTTTCGTGAACGCCGCGCCGATGATGATGCCGACCGCCATATCCATGACATTGCCGCGCACTGCGAATTTTTTAAATTCGGACAAAATGCTTTTAATCACGTTTTTCCCCCCTTGAATCCTTATTGTTTCGGGACACGCTATTTCTACCCCGTAAACTCCGCGCGATCAAGACCGATGAAAAACAATTTGCGGTTTCGGGCTGACGCGCTATAGTGAAACCGTTCTGAGGCCAAAGGTTCGTCCTGCGGTTCAAGAAAGGAAACACAATGGAAACAAGAGTCGCTTTGATCGGCATCGTTGTCGAAAATCCCGAATCCGTGATGACGCTGAACGCTTTGCTGCACGAATACGGCGCATACATCATCGGACGCATGGGCATCCCTTATCACAAACGCGGGATCAGCATCATCAGCGTGGCTATGGACGCCCCGCCCGACGTGATCAGCGCGCTGGCCGGAAAGCTGGGAATGCTGGACGGCGTTTCGACGAAAACCGTTTATTCAAAATGACATGGCTGACGGGCAGGGCGCGTCCCGACCCGAAAGGAGATAAAATAATGTATGATCCCAAATCGTTAAAAGCGGAAGAGTTCATCAATCACGACGAAATTCTGGCGACGCTGGATTACGCCGAAAAAAACAAGCACAACGCGGCGTTGATCGACCAAATCATCGCAAAGGCGAAACTGTGGAAAGGACTGACTCATCGCGAGGCGTCCGTTTTGCTGGCCTGTGACCTGCCCGACCGGAACGATCAAATATTCAAGTTGGCGGAACAGCTGAAAAAGGATTTTTACGGCAACCGCATCGTTTTGTTCGCGCCGCTTTACCTGTCGAACTATTGCGTGAACGGGTGCGTGTACTGCCCCTATCACGTTAAAAACAAACACATTCCCCGCAAAAAATTGACGCAGGAACAGATCAAGGCCGAAGTCGTCGCCCTGCAGGACATGGGGCACAAGCGGCTGGCGTTGGAGGCGGGCGAAGATCCCGTCAACAACCCGATCGAATACATCCTTGAAAGCATCAAGACCATTTATTCGATCAAGCATAAAAACGGCGCGATCCGCCGCGTCAACGTCAACATCGCCGCGACGACGGTCGAAAATTACAAAAAGCTGCATGACGCGGGAATCGGCACCTACATCCTGTTTCAGGAAACCTATAACAGGGAATCTTATGAAAAGCTGCATCCGACGGGACCCAAGCACAATTACGCCTATCACACCGAAGCGATGGATCGCGCGATGCAGGGCGGAATAGACGACGTGGGGCTGGGCGTTTTGTACGGGTTGGAAAACTACGCCTACGAATTCGCCGGTTTGCTGATGCACGCCGAACATCTGGAGGCCGTCCACGGCGTCGGACCTCACACGATTTCCGTGCCGCGCATCTGTCCTGCGGACGACATCGACCCCGCGTCGTTCAAAGACGCCCTGCCGGACGATATCTTCGCCAAAATCATCGCCTGCATCCGCGTTTCGACGCCCTATACGGGCATGATCATTTCCACCCGCGAAAGCCAGCGGATGCGCGAACGCGCCCTGCATCTGGGCATTTCGCAAATCAGCGGCGCGTCGTCCACGTCGGTCGGCGGGTACGTTGTGCGCGAAACGGAAACGGCGCAATTCGATCGCGCCGACACCCGCACGCTGGATGAAGTGATCAAATGGCTGATGGACATGGGATACATCCCCAGCTTCTGCACCGCGTGCTATCGCGCCGGACGCACGGGCGACCGGTTTATGGATCTGTGCAAATCGAAACAGATTCTGAACTGCTGCCACCCGAACGCGCTGATGACCCTGAAAGAATATCTGGAGGATTACGCGTCCCCCGAAACGAAAGCGGTCGGGTACGACCTGATCCGCCGCGAATTGGGCAACATTACGAACCCGAAAGTCCGCGCGGTTTGCGAAGACCATTTGGAACACATCGCCGCGGGCGAACGCGATTTCAGATTCTGATCCCGATACCAAACAAAAAAAGCCTTTCCCGACGAAAGGCTTTTTTTGTGCGGGAAAACGCGCGAAAGAAAACCCCCGCCGTTTTTCGTTCCGGCGGGGGTGTTCTTTAAAGGTTGTTGCTTACCGCTGTTTCTGCGCGCTGAGCAGCATATCGAAAGCCGATTTCTTCTGTTCGACCTTGAACCCTTTCAGGTTCAGCGGCGAAGCGCGTTCCGCCGTTTTCAGCGTTTCGGCATATTTCGCCATGCTTTCAAACGTGCGCAGGTCTTTTTTCTTCAGCGCGGTGGCCGTCTGCGGGCTACCCGTGAAGGTTTCGACCAGATATTTGTGCGTTCCGGCGACTTCGTTGTACAGCGTGGCGGCGACGTTTTTGTCCATGTTGCCCGCGCTCATCTGGTACTGCGCCAAAGCGGCCGTCGGTTTCTGTTTGGCTTTCTGGTCGATCAGCATGGACAGAACGGGATCGGCGGACACTTTCGCCCACGTTTCCTTGTCCGAACGGATCGCGAAAGCGGCAACCTGCGTTTCTTTTTCGGCGATCAAAGCCTTTTTGAAATCCTTGCGTTCGGCGCGCAGCGAATCGATCGTGTCGTTGACCGTCATCTTTTCGGGTTCGCGCTGGTACGCTTTGATCAGCGCGTTCGACAGAGAGGTCGCGACGCGCAGTTCGTTTTTAATGAAATGGACGATCGCGGCGTCGCCGGAAACTTCGGTCGTCGATTTGATGTCGTCCAACTGTTTTTTGACCAAGCGGTTGGCGGTCAGCATGGCTTCGACGTTCGGTGCCTGTTCGATGACGGCGTCAACGACTTTCAGCTTATCGCCGGCGAACTTGTCGTTGCCTTTGTCTTTGCGGCCTTCCAGACGCAGGGTTTCCTTTTCGTCGCCCAAAACGGCGTGCATTTCGGCGCGCGATTCGGTGGTGTCCAGTTTGTCCAGCAGATCAGCCTGATACTGCGCGACGCTGAGGGCGCGCTTGTTTTCCGTTTTGGTCGCGTTGGCGCGCTGGGCTTTCAGCTTCTTTTTCAATTCGGGCGAAAAGTCCGGCGTCGGCGCGGGCAGACCCAAATTGGCGTTCAGCTGGGCGGCTTCGTGATACGCGCTGAGTTCGCGCTGCAACTCGTATTCCTGTTCCAGCACTTTGTTGTCAACGGGCATATGGTCGCGGGACACCTGAACGCGTTCCATCATCTGTTCGTATTTCGGGTGTTTTTCGCCGGTCGCCAGAGCGATCGAGATTTCGGCCATCTGCTGACGGGTCAGACCGTAGGTTTCGGACATGACCTGCGCCTGTTTGATGACTTCCAGATCCGACATTTTCTGCAGCGAACCGTCGGCCAGATGTTCCTTGGCGTATTTGACCGTGGCGTCGATAACGTCGGTCGTGTGGTACGCCAGCGGCGATCCCAGCTGTTTGATCGTGTTGGCGACGTTGCGGTCGGCCATCAACTGTTTGAATTTGTTTTCATAATCCGGATCGTTCGGATTCTGCGCCTGCGCCTTTTCTTCGGCTTCGCGAATCTGTTTGATGAAATCGGTGTCGTATTTCGTGTCGTCCATGCGGCGGTCAACGCACATACGCAAATATTCGATGCGGCAGTCGCCCCAGATTTCGGCGCATTTCGTGTTGCCGAAATCGCGCGCCAGCTGCAGAACGGCGTGCGCGTCGGCGATGCATTCCGTGCGGTGGCGGCACATCACGTTGTCCAATTCCGTTTCGGCGATTTTGTTGACCGAGTTATAGGCGGACGCGTAGTTGTGGTCGGTCGCGTGTCCCAATTCGTGATACAGAACCAGACGGCGGAATTCGTCGAAGGAAACGCCTTCTTTCTTGCGGCGTTCTTCGGCGCCGACCACCATGTCCAGAACGTTCGCGCTCATCGCGTCGGGGTTGTCGCCGACGACCAGATTGACGTTGCCCAAACCGGCCAGATTTTCCATGGTCGGCGAAACGGCGGCGCGCATCGAAAACGGGTTGCGGTCGGTGATGCCGGCTTCGGAAACGGATTTCAGAATCTCGTCGTTCGTCAGGAACGTTTTGCCTTTGCCCGCGGCGGCTTTCTGCAATTTGTCCTCGACGTACATATACAGGGATTTGCCCAGCGAACGGTCGTCTTCGGTATCCAGCAGGTAACGCCCCTGAACCGCGTCGGGGTCGATGATGAACAGCGTGACGCCCGGCATGACCGTGCGGAAACGTTTTTCCATATTGTCAAAGAATTGATGCGCTTCGGTGTCCAACGCGGGGGATTTTTCCAATTCGGCGGGCGTTCTGACCGTCAGCGTGTCAGCGGCGTCGCCTTTGGCGATGACGGACGTTTGGCCTTTCGGCAGCAAATTGAAGAACGGGCGATCCTGCAAATGGTCGGGACGATCCAAGCCGCTTTCAAAAACCGTGATTTTGCCGGCCCGCATAAAGGCGTCCAGCAACGAAGAGGTTTTCGATTCTTTGTTTTCTTCAGTCATAGCGTTTCCTAACATATCTATGAAAACTATATTTATGTTCGCATAGTGATACCGCCGTATCCCGAAGTCAAGATTTTTTTAGACAAACACGGAAATTTTTTCTGAAATTATTTTTCCGAACCCCTATTGTTTCCGCCAAATTGCCGGTTGAACCGTTTTAAAGAAAACCGTCCGGTTCCGGCTATTCGCCCCGTTTGAAAAAAAGATGGAGGCGGGGGCGCGAAAACGCTATCATAATAAAAAAGGCAAGGAGGCGGAAATGGTCGCATTCAAACGGACGCTGGCGCGTTTTATTGATTATCTGCTGTGGTCGATGGCGATGGTGCTGATTCTGGGCGGGAAAACGGGCGAAGAGGTTTTCTACCGTTCATGGCAGTTTTACGCGTCGTTCTGGGTATATGCCGCGGTGGAAGCCGCGCTGGTTTCCGTGTTTAAAACGACGGCGGGCAAAGCGATGCTGGGGATTTACGTTTGCGCCGCGGACGGGGGAAAATTGCGGTTTTCCGATTCCCTGAAACGGTCGCTGACGGTGTTCGCGGGCGGGACGGGGTGCCTGCTGTCCTACGCGTCCCTCGCGCTGCCGCTGTACGCCGTGTACGGGATGCTGCGCCGCCGCCCGATGTTTTGGGACGAAAGCGCCCGCGACAGGGTCGAGGTTGTGCCGATGACGCGCCTGACAAAGGGCGTTTTCGCGCTGTTCGTCCTGTTTATGCTGACCGGTTGGGTGTTGACGGTGCGTGTGCTGTATTTGTCCCGCACGCCGGATTTCGATGAAATCGAGGAACAAACGCTGGCCATGTATTACGAGGATGTCCGCCCGCGCCTGATCCGCGCGCTGTCCGAGGAATCGCCCCTGTCGCCGGACGCGGCCGTTCGGACGCTGGCGGAATTGGAGCGCGTTCAGAAAAAGCTGCAGGATCAAAGCGAGTATTTGACCGCGGCCAAGGCGGATTTTGAACGCCGGATCGACAAAATCCCCGTTCCTGCGATCCGTGCCGCGCGGCGAAAAAAGGCGGAAGAGGTGTTCGCCCGCGCCGACAGGATGGTGTTTTTGCAAAGCATGATCGTCAGCCTGTTTGAAAACGCGCTGGGCGTTTTTACGACCCCGCGTTCCTACACCGTTTCGGACGGCGTTCCGGTTTTCGACGATCCGGAAATCAACGCGCGCTATGAAAAGTACATGAGGGTGCTGTATATGTTTCTGGCAAAGGATATGCTCTAGGCCGCCCGCCGCGTTTCCGCTTTGCGGCGTTTGCGTTCGCGTGTGTAATACCGGCTGAGCACCGCGACGGATAAAACCGCGCCGGCGACGGACAAGGACAGCCCCCAACGCACGTCAAATCCCGCGCCGACGATCAAAGCCGCCAGCAACATGGACGACACCGCGCCGACATCCCACCCCAGTTCCGTGTAATAGGTGAAATACAGCGGATGCGACGCGCGTTTCGTCGCGTTGTAAACGGCGGTCATCAACCCCGTCATCGAAAAACAGTACGCGATCGCGGCGAAAAAGTCGCACGCGATGACGGCGGGGACGGAATAGGCGAAAAATCCGCGAACCGTCAGGATGACGATGTGCATCCCGTATCCGATATAGCAGATTTGCCGGCCTTTGCCTTTGTCAATCAGGCGGCCGAACACCATTGATCCCAACGCGCGGAAAAATGCGGCCAAAGCCAGAATGAACCCGAAATTCTGATAGCTTTCGCCCAACAGCATGAACACGATCAGCGGCCAGATCGATCCCGCCTGATAAAACAGCCCGTCGCCGATGAACGCGATGAAACCGAAATGGTCGATGTGTTTTCTTTCCTCGTGTGTCGCGGGGGCGGGCAAGGGCAGGGACGGCGTTTTCAACAGCGGGAAAACGGCGACCAAAGTCAGCACGAACGGCATTGTGAACGCGTAAACGGCGTTGAACGACAGCAATATCCCGCCGACCAGCGGGCCGATGACGGCGACGACGGTCGCGATGGCGTCGCGGATGCCGACGCTGGCGCCGCGGTCGGATTCATCGCCGATCGAAGCGAAATAGTTGTGATAGGACACCCAGTACAAAACGTCCGCCAATCCGGAAATCACGATGAACGGGATCAAATTCCACGTCAACCCGTCAATCGGCAACATGGCGGGATAGCGCAGGGCGAACGCGACGGTGCCGACCGTCAGCGTCCAATGCACGCCTTTTTTCAAACAGCAGAACATCGCCAGCGGACGGGTCAGCGTGCGCGAAAACAAAACCGCGGCATACACCAGAAAGGTCAGTGTCAGGCTCAGCCCCTGTTTGTACAGATAGGCCAGAGTGAACATGGAACACATTTCCCATCCCATGGCGCGCAGGCCGTAATGGACGTTCAGCAGGTTCAGCTGTTTGTTCGAGAAAAAAGACATTGTTCAACGCCTTTAAAACGAGAGGGTTTTCAGCGCGGCTTTGAATTCGTCCGCCAGATCGGGGCGGTCGAGCGCGTATTCGACGTTGGCCATCAAAAAACCGATTTTGTTGCCGCAATCGAACCGCTTGCCCTCGAACCGCATTCCGTGGAACGGCACGCGGTTCAACGTCGCCGCCATGGCGTCGGTCAGCTGGATTTCGCCTTTTGCGCCGGTTTTCTGCTTGTCCAGTTCGGCGAACACTTCGGGCGACAGGATGTAGCGTCCCAAAATGGCGCACCGCGACGGCGCCGTTCCGGGGGCGGGCTTTTCAACCATGCCGTTGACGCGCACCAGCTTGCCGTCGTCGTTTTCAATGCTGAGGATGCCGTAACGCGACGTCTGTTCCTCCGGCACGTCCTCGATCGCGACCAGATTGCCGGCGGTTCGGGGGTATTCGTCAACCATTTGTTTCAAACACGGCGTTTTGCAATGGAACAGGTCGTCGGGCAGCAACACCGCGAACGGTTCGTCGCCGACCAGATCGCGCGCGCACCACACGGCGTGCCCCAACCCTTTCGGTTCGCTTTGGCGGGTGTAGGAGATTTTGCCCGAATCCAGCGTGCAGTCTTTTAAGAAATTCAGCAGATCCGTTTTGCCGTCCCGTTCCAGCAGGCGTTCCAGCTGCGAATTGGTGTCGAAGTGGTCTTCGATCGCGGTTTTGCCGTGTCCGGTGACGAAAATGAAATGTTCGATGCCGGCGGCGACGGCTTCCTCCACGGCGTATTGGATCAGCGGTTTATCGACGACGGGCAGCATTTCCTTGGGCATCGCCTTTGTCGCGGGCAAAAAACGGGTACCCAACCCGCCGACGGGGAAAACGGCTTTGCGGATGCGGACGGTCATAACGGCTCCTTGAACGGTTTTGAATGAATGTCGTTTTTTCCCCTTTTACCCCATTCTTTAGAATAAAGAAAATACAAAAATGAATTGACAACGGCGCCGCGGCTTGCCAATTTAGGCGGGGTGGGAAAAAACCACAACAAAAGACCATATTCCTGATTAGGAAAACAGCCGGAAAAACCGAAAATAACCGAGGAGTTATTACCGTGAATTTTGTCTTTCTCTCTCCGCATTTTCCGTCACACTACGTGAATTTTGCGGACCGCCTGAAAAAAATGGGCGTAAACGTTTTGGGAATCGCGGACGCGTCCTATGATTCCCTGACCCCGCAGTTGAAGGAGTCGCTGACCGAATATTACCGCGTTGACAACATGGAAAACTATGACGAAGTCATGCGCGCGGTCGCTTATTTCATTCACAAATACGGCCGGATCGACCGTTTGGAATCCTTTAACGAATACTGGTTGGAAACGGACGCCCGTCTGCGCACCGATTTCAACATCGAAGGGACAAGATATCCGGAAGTGCTGGAAAGCAAGCGCAAATACCTGATGAAGAACCACTTTGAAAAGGCGGGCGTTCCGTCGGCGCGCTGCCATTGCGTCACCACCCGCGAGGAAGGCGCAAAATTCGTCAAGGAAGTCGGCTATCCCGTGTTCGTCAAACCCGACATCGGCGTCGGCGCGTACGCGTCCTATTCGATCAAAAACGACGAGGAATTCAACCGTTTCTATGACAACTATCCCACCGTCCCCTATGTGATGGAGGAATTCGTCAACGGTTTGATCGTCACGTTCGACGGCATCGCGAACTATCAGAACGAACCGATTTTCATGACCAGCCACATTTTCCCCGAAAACGTCGCGGAAACGGTCAACGCGGGCGACGATCTGCGCTATTATTCGGTTTTGAAAATCGACCCCGCGCTGGAAAAGGCGGGGCGTGCCGTGCTGGCGTCGTTCAACACGACGGCGCGTTTCTTCCACTTTGAATTCTTCAAACTGTACGAAGACAAAAAAGGACTGGGCAAAAAGGGCGATTACGTCGCGCTGGAGGTCAATATGCGTCCGCCCGGCGGATGTATGCCCGAACTGATGAACTATGAACACGACACCGACGTCTATCAGATGTACGCCGACATGATCGTTCATAACAAAGTCTATCAGCCGACCGAAAAGAAATACATCGGCATTTACGTCGCGCGCAAGGATTGCTTCAACTACGTTCATTCGCACGAAGAAATTCTGGAAAAGTACGGCGATTACCTGATGCAGTACAATCCGGTCGATGAAATCTTTTCCGCGGTCATGGGCGACCATATGTACCTGATGCGCGCCAAAACGCAGGAAAAGGCGAATGAAATCATGGACTTCGTTCAGGAAAAACGCTGATGAAAATCGAATACTACAACGAATATAGCCCGAATCTGGGGCGTCATATGGAATTGAAGGTCTATGGGCACGCGGGGAAACCGGTTCTGGTTTTCCCGTCCCAATGCGGCCGGTTCTATGAATACGAAGGATTCGGCATGATCGACGCCGCTTCGGGTTTTATCGAAGCGGGACGCGCCCAGTTTTTCTGCGTTGACGGGTTGGATTGGGAAACGTTCGTCTGCGCCGGATGGCCGGGCGACCGTCTGTACCGTTTTGAACAGTATTTCAAATACGTTTGCGAAGAAGTCGTGCCTTGGGCGTTGGATATCAACGCGATGGGCAGCAACTATCGCGCGGGCGGCATGATGACGACGGGATGTTCAATGGGCGCGTTGCACGCGGCGAATTTCTTTTTCCGCCGTCCCGATCTGTTTGACGCGATGATCGCGCAAAGCGGGCTGTACAGCTGCCGTTCGTTTTTCCCGAATTGCGACGAAGCCGGCGTTTATTTCAATTCGCCGATCGAATACCTGCCGAATATGAACGATCAGGGGACGCTGGATCTGTACAAACGTTCCGACATCATCGTTTCCGTCGGTCAGGGCGCATGGGAAAACGAATGTCTGAGCGACACGCGCGCTTTGGACGGCATCATGCGCGCCAAAGGCATCCCCGCGTGGGTGGATTACTGGGGTTACGACGTGCCGCACGATTGGCCGGCGTGGCGCGTCCAGTTGCCGTATTTTCTGGAACACGTTTTGTAATAAACGGAAAACAAACGAAAACCCCGCCGTCAAAAGCGGGGTTTTTATATGGAAAAAAGTTGTTGATTGAATTTTAATATACGATATGCTGTATTGGTTGATAATCCGAACGGGGAGGGAAAAATGACCGGTTTGAAAGATTTAAAAGAAGGCATCGAAAAGGGTAAAATCGTTTTGCCGAATGTGCAGCGCGGATTCGTCTGGAAACCGTGGCAGATCGAAAACCTGTGGGATTCGTTGATGCGCCGTTTTCCGGTCGGGTCGTTCGTCGGCGTTGAAAAAGACGGCAAGACGGAATTGCTGGACGGGCAGCAGCGGGCGACGGCGATCGCTCTGGCTTTTTTTGAACCGGACGGAACAGAAGACTCGCAGAACGTGCTGCGGTCTTCGACGGATCGGGTGCGACTGTTCATTGATTTGAAAAAGGGAACGGGGACTGATCGGAAATACATTTTCCGCGTCATTACGAAATCGCATCCGTGGGGATATCAAAAAAGCCGGAACGATCGGACGTTGAGCGCGGAAAACATTCGCCGCGCGTGCGAGGATTACAAAATGGCAGATAAAAACCCGTATGCGGAACCGTTGGGCAAATTCTGGCCTTATGACGCGTCGTTTCCCGTGCCGTTCGGTTTTTTCCTGAACGGTGACAATGCGGCAACCGTCCGTTCAAAAATCGAACGGTGGTGCGAACGGCATCATCAAAAGCCTTTTCCGACGGGGCCGGATTATTACGGCATAAAAGAATTGCTTGATACCGTGCGAGATGTTTTGGGTAACACTTCTTTGCCGCTGTTGTTGGTGAGCGAACAGGTTTTGGACGCGGAAACCGGATTGTCCGCGTCGGACGGCGAAACCGACACCGATGCGGATGACGGGGACGATGAAATCGAAAACCTGTTCATCCGGCTGAACGCGGGCGGGACGCCTTTGCGCGGCGAGGAATTGAATTATTCGATTTTGAAAACGAACATCGGTATTGATTTGCAAAAAAGGATTGAAAACGCCTGCGCGGGATTTATGCGTCCGGCGCGTTTCATCACCATCGCCTGCCGTTTGTACCAGAACCGGCCGGAAAAACCGACGGCCGACGCCGTGACGATGCGTATTCAACCCAAGCAGTTTCAAGGGATCATTCGCAATGAAAAAGCGGGATTCATCCGATTCGTTGAAAAATTGCTGGATGCGGATTTTTTGGGGCGCGTGAAAACGGTTCTGCGTTACGATCCGGACGACAACGCGTTCGGGCTGCCGGATTTCATCGTTTCGGAATTGGCGGACAGGGCGCCGGAAGTCATGTTGATGCTGATGCACCGTTTGCTTTATACGGATGATGAAACGAAAATGACGGAGGAAACGCGCCGCAGGATGCTGGGCGTTGTCACGCTGCTGACGTGGTTCGGAAAGGGGCAGCGCGACCATGCGCCGCTGATCGGCCGGTTGTGGGAACAGGTCAGAAAAACAAAAGAGGCGGACGCTTTTTGGTCGGCCGGTTTGATGCGGACGGCCTGTGAGGAAAGGGAAAACGAAACCCTTTTTCCGGCGTTTCCGAAATTTAACGAATTGAAAAAAGGCATAAAAGCCCAAAAAAACATCCGCATAGATTCACTGTATCGCTGGAATTTTGAAAAGGTTCAACCGTTCTTGTCGCGGCTTTTTTATGAAAGAAGCCTGATCCTTTACGCCCAGCGCGACGCGTTGAACCTGTGGTTCAAAGATTGGCGGGATTTTGATTTGGAAGACACGCTGTGTCCGTTCGATTGGGATCACATTTCGCCAGAAAATCTGATTTACCGCAAACGCCATATTCACGACGCGTTGAAAAGCTGGTACCAGACGAACGGCAATTTCCGCGCGTGGCCGTTTACGCTGAACCGGAAAGATCAAGATGTTGTGCCGAGTGAAAAGCTTTTGTGTTCAAAGAATGATTTCACGGACATTTTAAAAAGCATCGGCGTGACGGATTATCCGTATAAATCCGACGTGTTGCTTGATTGGTCGAAATGCGCCAAGGCATGGAAAGAAATTGATTTTAACGACCTGTCGGAAAAAACGGATTCGCAGCACAAAAGAAACAAACAGCTGATCAACGCCATTATCAACCGCAATCTGGAATTGATCCGGACGTGGTATGACGAATTGCGTATCAACGATCTTTGCCCGTCAGGCAAATGAAAATCAGACCAGCAGGCTGAACAGTTTTGAAGAGGAGCTTTGATTTTTTGCGGAACGCAGGGTCGCCATGTTCGTGTATCCAGTCGCCAGCAAATCGGCCGCCCCTTGTGCCGCCAAAACGCTGGCACTGGCGGTGACGGAACCTGATTCGGCTTCCGCTTTGGCCAAAGCGATGTCGCCGTCGGTCATATTCGTGTGGTCGATGGATTGTTCCTGCGTGACGTAATCGTGTTTATAGGTGTCGCCCAGCTGCACCTGCAAAGCGTACAGCGTGTCCTGATCCACCGCCTTGCCGTCCTTTGTCGTGACGTGGATGTAATAGGTGCCGGCCTTTTGCACTTTGTATTGGCCGCGCATCAGCTGGTCGAATGCGTCGGTCGCCTTGCCTTTGCCCTCTTCGTTCGTCGCGATCAGCGTTTGGCGGTTGTTGACGTATTGGTACAGTTCGACTTTCAGGCCTTGGCCTTTGAAACGTTCAATAGCTTTTTCAAAATTGCTGGACGCTTCCTCCAGCGCGTCGGAAGCCGTGGATTCGTCGGCGTCGGCCGTTTCGCTGTTCGCACTGAGGTTGATGGCGGTCAGACGCAGTTTTCCCCGCGATGTGACAGTGAAAGAAAACCAGTCTTCCTTTTCATTTTCGGACAAGGTCGTGATCATGTTCAACCGCGAATAATTCAGCCGCGCCTGTCCCATGTCGCGCGCGTTGCGGATCGAATCGGCGTATGTGTCCGTCGTCGTCTTTTCCCACGTTTTCACATTGGTCGATTTTGTTGTCGCGTCCAGAACCGTCGTAGCCATTTTCTACCTCGCCCGTTCAATCCGTTGTTGCGGAAATTCTTTCCACTCGTTCAATATACCACAACGCGCGCCGGAAATCAAAGCCGACGTTAAAATTCGGGCAAACTTTCCGACAGCTCTTTTTCCTGCGGCGGTTCGGCGGGCTTTTCCGGTTCCTTGGGCGGCTGTTTTTTGGGTTTTTCCTCTTCCCACACCACTTCGTACAGCGTTTGCGGGGTGTCGATTCCTTTCAGGTTGAATTCGCCTTTCGGAACAAAGATGTAATTCTTGCCTGCGGCCAGTTCCTTGACGACGGAGGAAACGTAGATTTGGTTTTTGCCGGCTTCGCCGCACACGCGCGACGCCAGCTGGACGGTCAGGCCGAACAGGTCGTTGTTTTCCACGATCGGTTCGCCGGCGTTCAACCCGATGCGGACTTCCAAAGCGACGGTCGGCGATTCGCGGTTGTACAGACTGACCGCTTTTTGAATGGCGATCGCCGCGTCGATCGCGTTGGACGCCCACATGAACGACGCCATGATTCCGTCGCCAGTTTGTTTGATCTCTTCGCCGCCGCAAGTGCTCAACGCCTGACGGACGATCGTGTTGTGCCGGTGGATCAGCTGCTGCGCCATGCGGTCGCCCAGCGTTTGCGTCATATGGGTCGATGACACGATGTCGGTGAACATGACCGTGCAGATGCCCGACGCGACCGTTTCCTTTTTCGGATTCAGCCAGTTGGCCATTGTTGTTTGGATCAATCCGACCAATTCGGGCGACGATTTGTTGTTCAGATAGGTTTCCATGCCCTTGGAACCGTTTTCGATGACGGTCAGGTACTTGGGTTCCATCATGTATTCTTCGATTTTATCGAAAAACAGATCGGCCAAAGTCGGGGCGCGCCCCAACAGTTCCAGCAAACCGGCCAGCATCACGCGGTTTTGCTGGGCGGAAAGGGATTTCGACCGGCACAGCCGTTCGCACGCGCCGGATAAAAACAGCTCGATTCCGAAACGGGCGTAGGTGTTTAAGAGGGTGTTCTTTTCCTGCAGCACGCGCAAAATGATGGACAGGAACGTCGTCAGTGTCAGGTAGTCTTTTTCCAATTCCGGCGGGATTTCGGCGTGTCCGGTTTCTTTGGCGGGGGCGGGCGTTGTTTCACCGTTGCCGTTTTCATCCGTTTCCGCGTTCGCGGTATCGTCGGGCGCATCCGCAGGCGTTTCGGGGGCGGTTTGTTCGGTCTGTTCTTCGCCGGCTTTTTCCTCTTCCCGCTTTTTGCGTTCCTCGTCGGCGGCCTGTTCCTCCGCCTCTTGCTGTTCGGCCTTTTCCTGCGCGGCCTCTTCGGCCTCTTTCAATCGCTGGGTCAGCGTTTTGCGTCCGCTCAGCACGTCAAAGGCGTCAAAAACGCGGCGCACCATGCGGGAAACAAGGGAATCGGATTTGGGTTCGGGACGTTCCGAATCGATTTCGTACAACTCGCGTTTGGAATATTTGGCGTCGTCGTCGCTTTCCTTGGATGTCGGGTACAGAGCGGACGTTTTTGGCGATTCCTCTTCATCCGATCCCAACAGGTTTTCCCATTTGACCCATTTGATCGCCGTCGGGACGGATATCACCAAAAAGAAGAACGTGAACGTTCCCAAAACGAACTGGCCGGAAATGTCCTGTTGCGAAAAACCGGCCAATCCCATGACGCGCAAAGTCACCACCGTGATCATGCTGGACAGGATCATGGCAAAGATGATCGACAGAAAGATCATGATGACGCCTTCGGCCAGGCCGGATTTTTTCCGGTCGTTGCGTTTGACGGTCGTCGGGATCACGCTGTTGGCGTAAGGGGACGATTTCGGCGGTTGCGGTTTCGGTATTTCGCTGAGATAGACCATCGCCTCTTGGAACATTTGCGTGTCCAGATCGTAAGTTTCGCGCACGACCTTTGTCGGTTTGCGTTCCGTGTTTTCAATGCTGCGCGCGTATTCGATCGCCTTCGACCGCTGTTCGGACGAATAACGCCCCAGCAAATCCCACGCGCTGTTTTGATAAACATAGACTTCGTAATGTATGATCGCGGACACGGGCTTTTATTCCATAAAACACTGTTTCATTTATTGTAAAAGAGGTTTTATAAAAAAACAGTAAAAAAATGTAACGGATTGAAAATCAAAGGATTTCGGATATGAAAAAGGCGGCCTCACAATCTGTGAAAGCCGCCTTTTGAAACCCGCAAAAATTACTTTTTGCCCGTGAAAGCCGCGAAACGTTTGTTGAATTTCGCCAACTGGCCGCCGCTGTCAACCAAACGGTAAACACCCGTCCATGCCGGATGAGCCAGCGGGTCAATATCCAAGCGAATCGTATCGCCTTCCTTGCCCATCGTCGAACGGGTCTTGAATTCGGTTCCGTCTGTCATAACCACGGTGATTTCATGGTAATTCGGATGAATATCTTTTTTCATAACTTCAGCTCCAGAATGCAACAAGTGTTTTTTCTATACTCTAAAAGATTCGGCTTTTCAAGCCTGTTTTCGGCAAAAGTTCAAAAAATCACTTTTCCGTCAGCTTGAATTCGATCCGGCGGTTTTTGCGGCGCGCCGATTCCGTGTTTTTGCGGTCGATCGGCTGATATTCGCCGAACCCCGCGGCCACCAACCGGCGGGCGGGGACGCCCCGGTCGATCAGGTATTGGACGACGGCGATCGCCCGATTCGCGGACAGCTGCCAGTTCGACGAATACAGTTCGTTGCGGATCGGCACGGTGTCGGTGTGGCCGTCCACGCGCAAAACCCATTGGATGTTTTTGGGAATTTTGCGTTGCAGTTCCTTGACCGTTTTCGCCAGAACGTTCAGCTGTTTTTTGCCATTTTCCTCCAACGCGGCTGAACCGCTTTTGAAAAACAGTTCGGATTGGAACACGAAGCGGTCGCCGACAACGGTGATGTCGTCACGATCGGCCAAAACCTTGCGCAGCGTTCCGAAAAATTCGGAACGGTAGGAGGCCAGCTCGCCCGCTTTGGCGGCCAGCGCGCGATTCAGCTTTTTGCCCAAATCGACGATTTGCGCTTTTTGCGCCTTGTCTTTCTTTTCCGCCTGATCCAAAACGGCGCGAATCTTGGCCAGCTCGGCCGTCAGCTTTTCCGTCTGCGCGGTCAAAACGGCCAGATGCGCTTTTGCGTCCTGCGATATTTTGCGTTCGGATTTCAGGTCTTTTTCCAATTCGGTTTTGCGCAGTTTCAACGCCTTGGCGTCCTGCTCCATCAACGCGATTTGCGCCAGCGCGCGCGTGTTTTCGTCCTTGACGCCGGCCAGCTCTCCGGCCAGTTTTTCCGTTTCCGCCAGCTGCGCGTTCAAACGGATCGTCAAATCGGCCGTCGATTTGCGTTCGGCGGACAGCTCGGTCGCCAAATCTTTCAACCGGATGTTCAGCAGATCGATTTCCGTGTTTTTGGTGTCCAGATTCCGCCCCATGAAATAGTGCGCCAAAACGAACAGCAGCAGGAAAAACAACACGACGATCAACAGTGTTGACATCGCGTCAACAAAGCTGGGCCAGAAATTGTATCCGCTGGAGTTTCTGAAACGGCGCATGGCGGTCACTTGTCCTGTCCGGAAATCGTGCGCACCAGCAATTTGAACGAATCGCGAATCTCGCGCAACAGGATTTCCTGACGGGCTTCGGAACGTTTGTCGATCTGGTTGACGTTATGGTCGATGCGGCTGATGATGCGCAGCAGATCCATGTCCGTCTGGACGCGTTCCTGCGCGCCGGATTCGCCCTTTTTCAGCTGCAGCCGGATGTCCGCCAGACTTTCGACGACCTGTTCCAGCAAAGCGTTGGCGTACGCGCCGTTCGACGTGACGGAATCGTCACCGCTGCCGACGGACGACGAATAGCGCGTCAACGACGCCAGATGTTCGTCCAAACCGTTGTAAAAATTGTTTTGCGCGCGGCCGGCCTGCAGATCCAGAAAACCGACGACCAAAGCCCCCGACAGCCCCAGCAGGGACGACGAAAAGGCCGTTCCCATGCCCGACAGCGGCAGTTCCAGCGAATTTTTGATCGTGTTGAACGCTTCGGTCGCCTCTTCGCCCGAAACGTTCAGGGATTTGATCACGGTCGCCACGGCGCCGACCGTGTCCATCAACCCCCAAAACGTACCCAGCAATCCCAGAAAAGTGGACAGTCCGATCAGGTATTTTGAAATGTCTCGACTTTCCTCCAACCGCATTTCGACGGAATCCAAAATGGTGCGGGCGATGGTCGGGGACAGGACGGCGTTGCCTTTGGCGCGGTTGTTTTTCAACACCAAGGCCAGCGGAGACAGCAGGCGCAGTTTTTGCAGATCCGCGTCGGTCAGCGACAGGGCGGGCGCCTTGATCCACCGGATTTCACGGTACAGCGCGAACACGGAATGAAAGTTCATGCCGACGCCGAACAGGAAAACGACGGCGATCAGGCTGTTCAGCGCGGGATTGGTCAAAAAGGCGTTTCGCAGTGCCGGATACAAAACGGCACACGCGCCCGCGACCAGAATCAGAAACAAAAACATACGGGTCACATAGCGGTTCGGCAGTTCCATGTTCCAATCCTTTTGTTTGTTATTTTTCTTTGATCAAAATATCCGTTCTGTCCGGAATTTTCGATCCCGCGCCCTTTTGTCCGAACGAACGGATTTCCATGCGCAGACTGTTGATCCCCTGTTGCGCCAGATACGACCGGACGGCCAAAGCGCGGCGCAGGGAATGCTGTCTTTCCCCGCCCGTGCGGACGGGATCGGGCGCGCTGTAGGAATACAGCAAAACCCGTTTCGACGGATATTTTTTCAACTGCTCCGCCATGGTGTCCAACGCCGTCTGCATTTCATCGTCCAGCCGGGTCGCGCCGGTTTCAAAAATGAAAATGTGGTAAAGGGCGCGGTTGTGTTTCAGCGCGGCCGCGGTGGCGGAATCCTGCGGGATTTCCTGCGCCAGCCGCGCGGATCGCTCTTCGGGCGTCAGTTTCGACGAAACGGGGAAAACCGAAAAACGGACGGGCTGTTTGACCGCGGTTTTTCCGGCCGGTGTTTCCGCGCCGCCCGCCGCTCGCAACAACGTTTTCGGCTGGACGGACAGCGTGTCCGGCGCCGTTTCCATTAACGGCCGCGGCTTTTCGGCGGGTTTCGCCTCCGCCTGTTTCACGGCCGGTTTTTCCGCGGCGGCGGCCGTTTCTTTTTCCTTTTCCTCGGCCTGCTGTTGTTCTTTCAGCCGTTCCTGTTCCAGAAAATGCTTGGACAGTTTCGGCGGACGGGCGGCGGTTTCGACCTCTTCCGTTTTATCGCGGCGCGAGCTGTCCTCCGTCGCCAGAATCTTGACTTTCGGCACGGGGTTTGCGCGCGGCTTCAAACGGTCGTGCTCGTCGCTTTGGGCGGATTCCTTGACGTGGAATTTTTCAACGGGTTTCGCGGCGGCCGTTTTTTTGACGGCCGGTTTCGCCGGTTTTTTAGGGGCGGACGCTTTTTTCGCGGCGGGCTTCGCGGCCGGTTTCGCAACCGGTTTCGGCTTTGCCGCCGCTTTTTTCTCCGTCGCGTTTTTAGCCGCGGCCGCGGGCTTTGCGGCCGACTGCTTTTCCTCTTTTTTCGGTTCTTTCTTTTCCGCCTGTTCCGCCGGTTTCGCCGGTTCGGGCGCTTTCAGCGCGACGCCCGCGTCCTCGATTTTCAACGGGGCGGAAGTCAGGGCATCCTTGGGAATGAAATCCTCGGTCAAAACGTCCAGATCGACCGTGATTTGAGCAAAAGCCGCCGTCGCCGCCAAACAAGCGGCGGCAAAACAGGCGGCGGCTTTCACTGCGTTTTTCAAGGGACGACTCCTTTAAAGCTCCTTATTCCGCGGCGGCGATCTGTTTTTTGAACGTGCCGAACAGATAGTCGTTGGACGCCAGAATCGAACCGTCGTTCAAAATGACGGCGGGGTCTTCGTCGCCTTTGAACGTGCAAAGACGTCCGCCTGCTTCCTTGACGATCAGCATACCCGCGGCGATGTCCCACGGTTTGATGTCCTCTTCCCAATAACATTCAAAACGTCCGGCCGCGACATAGGCCATGTCCAGCGACGCGGCACCCATGCGGCGGACGCCGGCCGTTTTCTGCATCATCGGCATCAGCTGGCGGACGAATTTGTCCGGATTGGAATGTCCCAGATGCGGAATGCCCGTCACAACGACCGATTCGTTCAGCGTGTTGCGGTTCGACACGTGCAGACGGCACGATCCCGTCGCCGTCAACGCCCACGCGCCGCCGCCTTTTTCGGCGTAGAACAGGTCGCCCGTGATCGGGTTGAAGATCACGCCCGCGATGATTTCGCGGTCTTCCTGCAAAGCCAGAGAAATCGCGAAATGCGGAATGGCGTGCAGGAAATTGCTGGTGCCGTCCAACGGGTCGATGATCCAGCGGTGCGACGTGTCGGAACCCGCCAGCGCGCCGCTTTCCTCTTGCAGGAAACCGTAGCGGGGGCGGACTTTCAACAGGTATTCGCGCAACGTCTTTTCGGAATTCATATCCGCCGAGGACGCAAAATCGGCCGCGCCTTTTTTTGACACCTGCAGCTTTTCCAGTTCGCCGAAATCGCGCGCCAATCCGCGGCCGGCCTTTTGCACGGCCTGAATCATCACGTTCAGGTTGGCTGACAGCGACGAAATGAACCGGTCCTGACGGGATTCGCGGTACTGTTCGACGGGATCGGGTTTTCTGGCCGGAAACGGCGTTCTTTGGATGTGCGCCGCCTCTTCGGATTTCTTTTGCAGCAAATCAATCGCCCGATTCTTGATTTCCGTTTTCTGCGCCCGATCCTTGCGTTCGGCCGACAGCGTTTCCGCCACGGCTTTGCGAACGGTCGTCCGGCGGAATGACGGACGGGTCGGTCTGGTTGTCGGTTTTGGCATGGCCTGAGCCTTTCAATAAATTATTTCGCGCGTTCGACGTAGGTGTTGTCGATGGTGGAAACGACGATCTTGTCGCCCGTCGCGACGAACGGGGGAACGCCGATGCGCAGACCGTTGTCCAAAACGGCCGGTTTGTAGGACGAGGAAACCGTCTGGCCTTTGATCACGGGTTCGGTTTCGACGACCGTCTGGATGACTTTGGCGGGCAGTTCGACGCCGACGGGGCGGCCTTCGATGAACTGGACGACGACCTCCATATTGTCCTGCAGGTACGCCGCGCGGTCGCCCAGCATATCCTTGGGGATCGTGAACTGGTCGTAGGTGTCCACCATCATGAACGTGTAATCCGAACCGTCGGAGAACAAATACTGGCAATCGCGGTCTTCGCTCATCAGTTTTTCGACGAAATCGGCGGTACGCCAACGCTGTTCCGTTTTCACACCCGTGGCGACGTCGCGCATTTTGACCTGAATGGTCGCGTTGCCCTTTCCGGGGATGACCAGTTCGTAATCAATGACGATGCACGGTTTGCCGTTGTATTCGATGACCCAACCCGGACGGATTTGGTTAGCTTGCATTTTCATGTGTTTTTTCCTTGTATATTGAAAGAAAGACAATAAAATTTGTGCAAAACCTAACAGATTAGCGTTCTGAACGCAAGAGTTCTGCGTTAAAAAACGGGAGTATTTTTTTATGAACAACGGGATTCCTTTCTGGCATCCGGCCGAATATGCCCGCCGCCTGCCTTTTTTAAAGCAACGCGCGCGCATCATCGAAACGATTCGCGAATTTTTCATCCGCCGCGATTTTTTAGAGGTGGAAACGCCCATTCTGCAGATTTCGCCGGGGCTGGAACCGCATTTGAAAGCGTTTAAAACTGAGCTGGTCGAACCGTTCGGACAGGCCGATCGCGAAATGTACCTGCACACGTCGCCCGAATTCACGATGAAAAAGCTGTTGGCCGCCGGATTGCCGAAAATATTTCAAATGGCGCGCGTTTTCAGAAACGAAGAGCGTTCCAAGCGTCACCACCCCGAATTCATCATGCTGGAATGGTATCGGGCGAACGCGGATTACACGGTGTTGATGGACGACACGGTCGAACTGGTGCGCGCGTGCGCGGCGGCGTGCGGCGCAAAAGTTTTGAAAGACGGCGATTTGGAGGTTGATCCGTTCAAGGAATGGGAACGCGTTTCGATCGCGGACGCGTGCCGCAAATACGCGGGGTTCGATTTGGAATCGACTCTGCCTGCCGAACCGACGTTGGAACCCGATCCCGCGCCGCTGGCAAAGGTGGCGGAAAAGCTGGGGATTCAGGTGTCGCCCGACGACCGTTGGGACGATATCTATTTCCGCATCGCGTTTGAAAAAATCGAACCGAATCTGGGGCGCGGCGTGCCGACGATCCTGTACGACTATCCCGTGTGCATGGCGGCCTTGTCCCGCAAAAAAACGTCGGATCCGCGCTTTGCCGAACGGTTCGAGGTCTATGTCGGTGACACCGAGCTGGGCAACGCGTTTTCCGAATTGACGGACGCGGCGGAACAGCGCCGGCGGTTTGAATACGACATGGATTTGAAAGAAAAGCTGTACGGCGAACGCTATCCGGTGGACGACGATTTCATCAACGCCGTCGCCGCGATGCCCGAAGCGGCAGGAATCGCCGTCGGCGTCGATCGGTTGGTCATGCTGATCACGGGGGCGAAACGAATCGAAGACGCGATGTGGGCGCCGGTCGCATGACGCTTTTCAAAAGGCTGTTTCGTTCCGGCGTCGGGCTGGTCGTCAAAATCACGGGATTGTCGGAGCAATTCGTTTTGTTTCTGATCATGGGCGGCGTGAACACGGCGTTTTACTACGCGCTTTATTCCCTGTTGATCTATGCCGGCCTGCATTACGCGGCGGCGGTCGGAATCGCGACCGTCTGCGGCGTCCTGTTTAATTTCCAGACGTTCGGCCGCGTCGTGTTCAAGGATTTTCAAACCCGTTTGCTGGGGCGGTTCGCAGGCGTGTACGTTGTCGTTTATCTGGCGAATGTCGCGGGGTTGAAAGCGTTGGAGCTGGCAGGATTGGCAAACAAATACATCGCGGGCGCGGCGCTGGTGCTGCCGGTCGCTTTGCTGGGATACGTTTTGAACAAAACGTTCGTTTTCAACCGTTCAGAACCGCGACCTTGAAATCGGCGGCCGGCGACGGCGCGTCAAGGTTGAAATCGACGCACGGCACGGTGAACAGTTCGCTCCACCACCGTGTCATTTCCGCGGCGTTTTCGCCGTCGAACCCGATGTAGTCCGCGCCGGATTCGCCCGCGCGCATGGCTTCGTCGCGGGTGGCGCACATGACGCCCAGCGCAATGCCGTCCGTTTTGTCGCGAATCTTTTTAATATCGGGGGAATAGGCGACCTGAACGCCGTCCGCCCCCGTTTTCAGCGCGGTTTCGATGTCGTCCTTGACGATGAAAGCGACATCCGCGCCCTGAACGGCGTCCCTGAATTTCGCGATGCCGGCCGGTGCCGCGCCCGCCGGATCAAACAGCAACGCGTCGGGGGATTCGCGTTTCGCGTTGTTGAAAGCGGCGATCAGTTTTTCAATGTTTCCGCCCGCCGGCGCGATCAGATAAAGTCCCTGTTTCATGGCGATTCCCCCGTAAAATCCGTTTGCCTTATTACGTCAGAATCCTGCGCGTTTGTCAACAAAGGGCAAGAACGCTGTTGCACAAAAGGCGCAACGCCTTTATTCTGGACGCAAAGTTTTTAAAACGGGGAACAAAACGGTGAGTTTACAGTCGGAGCTGCAATCCGCCTTGGAAAATTTGGCGCAGGCGGCGCAACGGTTGGAGCAGGCGGCGGAGGTCGTCGCCGCGAAACAGCGCGAGATCGAAACCTTGCGCGGCAAATGCGGCGATTTGCAATCCGCGTTGGACCGCGCGGGACAGGATTTGGAACGCGAACACAAAAACGAATCGGATTTCGAGCGTTTGCGCGCGGAACGCGACGAGCTGATCGCCGTGCGCAACCGGTTGATCGCGGAAAAGAACCAGCTGTTGGGCGAACGCGATCAGTTCAAAAAATTCCGCGAGGGGTGGGCGCGTGAACGTCCCGCACTGATCAAAGCCAAAGAGGACGCCGAATCCGAGGTCAAGCGTCTGCAAAACGGCGCGGAAAACGGCGGCGGCGAACGAATCGCGGCTTTGGACGGCGAATTGGCCGCCCTGCGCGCCGAACGGGACGCCCTGAACAACGAAAAACAGGCGTTGACGGAGCAGAAGGAAAGCCTGTCCATCGAACTGGACGGCGTAAGGCAGGCCTATGACGAATTGAAGCGGACGGCGGCCGAAGCGTCGGAGCGGTTGGATTCGACACTGGAAGAATTGAGGATTTTAAGGGGTTGACCATGGCGGACGTGCAATTATCTGTCGGCGGCAAAAAATACACCGTTTCGTGTGGTGCGGGGCAGGAGGACAGTCTGCTGTCGCTGGCCGTCATGCTGGATGAAAAGGTGAATTTCATCAGATCCAGAATGCCCGTTTCCGAATCCATGGGGCTGGTGATGGGGGCGTTGCTGCTGGCCAGCGATCTGACCGAGAAAAACCGCGATCTGGCGGCCGCGCAGGCCGAAAGCGCCGTCGCGCCGGAAGTGTTGAGCCAAAGCGTCCGGCTGATGGAAAAAGTGGCCGAACGCATTTCAGTTGTTGCCGAACGCATGGAAAATGCGTAATCTCTTTGACGGGGGGACGACTTCTCGATTCGTTAGAATCCCGCTGGTACTCGGGGCCAACGTTTTTATTATCGGGAGCTGTCCCTGCGGCGGGTGACGTTCTTTTTCTAGTTCGAAGCCTTGTCCGTATTTACGGCGCCCACCTATACAAAGCGGCCCACGCGACGCGTGTGTTGGTTCGACGGTCACAGAGGTTTCCCCCCTTTTTCAATTCAACGGTGACGGGATGGATTACACTTTTTTAAAAAGGCGGCTGCGCACCCAAGCGGTTCACAAACGATCCGAAATCGCTTTGGATCACGCGCTGTGGTGCGCGCAAGAGGTTGCACGCCGATTCCGCGATCTTCCTTTACCCGAAAATCCGGTCGTTTCCGCCTATTGGCCGATGAAAACGGAGCTGGATTTGCGTCCGCTGATGGCGTCGTTGTACGCCAAGGACGTGCCCGTCTGCTTGCCCGTCGTCGCCGAAAAGGACGAACCGTTGCTGTTCCGCCGGTGGGAACCCGACGCGCGGCTGGTCGCGGGGCCTTACGGCACGGAACAGCCCGATGAAAAATACGAAACCGTCGTTCCGAACGTGCTGCTGCTGCCGTTGCTGGCGTTCGACCGGACGGGCGGACGGCTGGGGTACGGCGGCGGTTTTTACGACCGCACGGTCGCCCGATTGCGCGAAACGGGAAATCCCGTCGTCGTCGGCGCCGCGTTCGCCGAACAGGAAATCGACTCCGTCCCGTCGGAAGACACGGACGAAAAAATGAATTTCATCCTGACGCAGGATGAAATCGTAAAGGGAATGTGATGCGCATTTTATTTTTAGGGGATGTCGTCGGCAAATCCGGCCGCCGTCTGGTCGCCGACACTCTGCCCGATTTCCGCCGCCGGTACAAGGTGGACTTCGCGATCGTCAACGGCGACAACGCCGCCCACGGTTTCGGGTTGAGCCAAAGCGTCCTGCGCGAATTGCGCGCGGCGGGCGCGGATGTCGTGACATCGGGCAACCACGGTTGGGTCGCCAAGGAAATGCAACCGCTTTTGGATACGGAAAACGACCTGCTGCGTCCCGCCAACTATCCCGCCGGAACCCCCGGAAAGGGCGCGGGGCTGTACCGTCTGCCCGACGGGCGCAGGGTCGCCGTGCTGCATTTGCAGGGGCGCGTGTATATGGACGCGATCGAAAATCCGTTCACAGTCGCCAAGCAATGGACGCAGGCCGTCCGGTTGGGGCGCGATGCGCAGGCGATGATCGTTGATGTTCACGCCGAAGCGACCAGCGAAAAAATGGCGCTGGGGCAGTATTTGGACGGATCGGTCAGTCTGGTCGTCGGCACGCACACGCACATTCCGACGGCGGACGCGCAGATTTTGCCCAAAGGGACGGCGTATCTGACCGACGCGGGGATGTGCGGATGTTTCGATTCCGTGATCGGCATGAACAAGGTTGAACCCGTGTCGCGTTTCGTCACCAACAGGGCGAGCGAGAAATACACCCCCGAAAAGGGCGACGCGACCGTGTGCGGCGTCATGGTTGACACCGACGACGCGACGGGGGCGGCTGTGAAAATTCATATGATTCGTTACGGCGGGCGTTTACAGGAATCTTTACCGCCGCTTTAAATGGTGCTAAAAGGGTATCGAAAATAGTTTTAACCGCAAAGACCGAGGAGTGTCATGTCTGGTCATTCACAATTTAAAAACATCATGCATCGCAAAGGCGCGCAGGACAAAATCCGCGCTCGCACGTTTTCCAAACTGGGTCGTGAAATCACGGTAGCCGCGAAATCCGGCTTGCCCGATCCGGCTTACAACCCGCGTTTGCGCGCCGCCATCGCCGCCGCCCGCGCCGAAAATATGCCCAAGGACAACATCAAACGCGCGATTGAAAAAGCCGCCGCCGGCGACGGTGCCGACTATATGGAAATCCGTTACGAAGGTTTCGGCCCCGGAAACGTCGCCGTTATCGTCGAAGCGTTGACCGACAACCCCAAACGCACCGCGCCGATCGTGCGTTCCATTTTCGGCAAAGCCGGATGCGTCATGGGCGAAACCGGTTCCGTCGCGTTCAATTTCCAGCGCGTCGGGCTGATCGAATACCCCGCCGCCGTCGCCGAAGCCGACGCGATGTTCGAAGCCGCTTTGGAAGCCGGCGCGGACGATGTCGAATCCGACGAGGAAACACACCGCATCCTGTGCGCCCCCGACGATCTGGGCGCTGTTCGCGAAGCTTTGGAAGCCAAATTCGACACCCCGACCGTCTGCCGTTTCGATTGGAAACCGCTGGTCGAAGCCGAACTGACCGACGCCGAAGTCGCCAAGAAGTTCTTTGATTTCGTTGAAACCTTGAACGACGAGGAAGATATCCAGCGCGTCGCGTCGAACGTTTCCGTTTCCGACGAAATCATGGCGAAACTGGAAGGCTGATTTGGGCAAAACCGTCAGAATTTTGGGGCTTGACCCCGGCTTGCGCCATACGGGATGGGCGGTGATCGATTCATGCGATTCCCGCCTGTCCTTTGTCGCGGCCGGCGTCGCCGATTCGACGGACGCGCTGTCTTTGGCGCAGCGTCTGGCCGAACTGCACCGACAGATCCGGACGGTCATCGCCGATTTCCAACCGGCGGAAGCGGCGATCGAACAGACTTTTGTAAACAAAAACCCCGAATCGACTTTGAAACTGGGACAGGCGAGGGGCGCGGTTCTGCTGGCGCCCGCGATGGCGGAAATCCCCGTGTCGGAATACACGCCGAACCAAATTAAAAAGGCCGTCGTCGGCGCGGGGCACGCCGAAAAACGCCAAGTCGATATGATGGTGCATACTTTGCTGCCCGCGGCGGGAAAATTGCGCCCCGACGCGGCGGACGCTTTGGCAGCGGCAATCTGCCATTCCTATCTGCGCGTGACGGCGGAGCGGATGAAATTGTTGGCGGAGCTGGCAAAATGATAGCAAAACTGCGCGGCGTGCTGGACAGTGTTGAGGACGGGTTCGTCATTTTGGATGTGAACGGCGTCGGATACCGTGTGTTCTGTTCGGCAAAAACGCAAATGAAAATGCCCCCGAAAGGACAGGTCGCGACCCTGTTGATCGAAACGCAGGTGCGCGAGGACGCGATTCACCTGATCGGGTTCGCGGACGCCGTTGAAAAAAGCTGGTATCTGATGCTCAGCGGCGTGCAGGGCGTGGGGACGAAGGTCGCTTTGGCGATTTTGTCGGTTTTAAGCGCGGACGAACTGTCCATGGCGATCGCTTCGGGTGATTCAAAGGCGGTCACGCGCGCCCCCGGCGTGGGGCCGAAGCTCGCCGTCCGCATTGTCACGGAATTAAAGGGCAAGGTCGGCAAAATTTCTTTGTCCGGCGCGGACACGCCCGCGGGTGAAATCGCGCAGGCCAAAGGTTCTGCCGTTGACGACGCGGTGTCGGCTTTGGTGAATTTGGGATACGCCCGCATGGATGCCGCGATGGCGGTGGCCAAATCGTTTAAACAACGCGGCGAATCGGCGCAGGTCGGCGATTTGATCCGCGACGCTTTGAAAGAATTCGCCCCATGACCGAAGACAGGATCATCAGCCCCGCCAAACGCAGCGGCGACGAGGATTTCGCCAATATGCGCCCGAAATCGCTGGCCGATTTCACGGGACAGCGGAGCGTTTGCGAAAACCTGAAGGTATTTATCACGGCGGCATTGACCCGCGGCGAAGCGTTGGATCACATCCTGCTGTTCGGCCCCCCGGGATTGGGCAAAACGACGTTGGCGCAGATCGTGGCGCACGAATTGGCGGTCGGTTTCCGCGCGACATCCGCCCCCATGATTTCCAAAGCGGGCGATCTGGCGGCGATTTTGACGAATTTGGAAAAGAACGACGTTCTGTTCATTGACGAAATCCACCGCCTGAATCCCGCGATCGAAGAGGTTCTGTACGCCGCGATGGAGGATTTCCAGCTGGATCTGATCATCGGCGAAGGGCCCGCCGCGCGGTCGGTGCGCATTGATTTGCAGCCGTTCACCCTGATCGGGGCGACGACGCGGTCGGGGTTGCTGACCCAGCCGTTGCGCGACCGCTTCGGGATTCCCTTGCGGCTGGATTTTTACGATCCCGCCGATTTGGAAAAGATCGTGATACGCGGCGCGGGCGTGCTGAACACCGCCATTACCGCGGACGGCGCGCGCGAAATCGCCAAACGGGCGCGGGGGACGCCGCGCGTGGCGGGGCGGCTACTGAAACGCGTGCGCGACTTTGCCGCGTTTGAGGGGAAAAAGGAAATCGACGCCGACATCGCCGACCGCGCGTTGAAACGGCTGGACGTGGACAAGCAGGGGCTGGACATGATGGATCGGCGATACCTGAACTGCATCGCGCAAAAATACGCGGGCGGACCCGTCGGCGCGGACACGTTGGCCGCCGCTTTGTCCGAAGAGCGCGACACGATTGAGGAAGTCATCGAACCCTATTTGTTGCAACAGGGGTATTTGCAGCGCACGCCGCGCGGCCGCGTTTTGACCGCGCTGGGGTACAAGCATCTGGGATTGCAGCCGCCCGCCGGCGACGCGGCCGACCTGTTTGCAAACGCGTAAAACTCTTCGCTTTTCTATTTTCCGGCAGTTTTCTCCGTCCGGCGCGAAGTGTGATTTTTGTCATTGCTGATTTTAATTCTTCCAATTCGCATTTTTATTGAAAGACGGCACGCTTTCCTTTATACCTTTTAATTAGAAACATTAAAAGGAATAAGAAGTGACCTTGACCCTTTCCGCGTCCGGTCTGTCCAAGAAGGAAACGACCGAACGGCTTTTGGCAAAATATTTGCGCGGCGCCGTTCACGAAATGCACCGCGTTGACGCCGTGACGCGCCATTTCGGCAAAGAACCGAATCGCGGCGTCGAAGAACGCGCGGCCGAAAAATATATGAAACGGCATCCTTTGCGTGTCCCCGATCAAGCGGCGGCGTTGGCGTTTGTGGATGGTGCGGAAAAACATTACGCCGCCGAAGCGAAAAAGGCGCCGCTGCACACAAAATTGCATTACGCGATCGGGCAGGTCGGCAAAGCGCGGGTCAAAGCGGCCGTCGTTTGCGGCATCGCCGCGGCGGTCGGATGCGTCGCCGTCGCGCACGGCGCGGATGTCAAGGTTGTTCCGGCCGTTGTGGCCGTCGCGGGCGGCGCGTATATGGCGGCAGATTATTTGCGGATGTCTTTTGAACCGAAAAAATACGGCGACGACGTTTTGCGTAAAAAGGAAATACTGGCGGATTACACGCGCGCGAAACAGGCTCTGTTCGTTTTAAAGCGGATGAAACAAAGCTTGAAACATCAAAAGGACGCGCCCGAACCGGCAAAGGCGACGCCCGATCTGTCGTTTCTTTTATCCAAAAAGGGGACGGCGCGGTAAAAATAAAAAAACAGCTTGAAAATTGGACAAAACGGACTACACTTTTCTGACAGAGTTTCAGGAGGGTGAAGCAATGTCTTTGACTGTTTCAACAAATCGGGCGGCCGCCCCGAAAGAAAACACGGCGGAATTGGTCGGTGCTTATTTGCGCGGCGTCGTGCGCGAAATGCGCAAAGTGGATTATGCCGCGAACTTTTTCGATGAAATGCCGAAACGTTCCACGGAACGGAAAGTCGCGATGAATTATATGAACCGCAAACCTTTGCGCGTGCAAAATACGGCGGAGGCCGGAAAACTGATCGCGGATGCGGAAAAACATTACAAGGCCGAGGCGGGCAAAGCGTCCCTGCGTACCAAAACGGATTACGCGCTGGGGGCGACATACAAATCAATCGCCGTTAAAGCGGTGCTGGGCGGCGCGGCGATGACCGTCGGCGCGGTTTTGGCGGTAAACGGCGCGCGGCCGGAAACGGTCGCGTTGGTCGCCGGCGCGGGAATGGCCGCCGTCGCCGCAGGCGGTTCGATCATCCGCGCGGTGCAGGGGACGGAAGCCTATGAAGCCGACCGCAAGGCGCACGCCCGCGATTTGGATAAATACACCGAAGCCAAAGAGGCTCTGTTCGCCCTGAAAATGATGAAGCGTCAGCTGAAATCGCAGGAAAAGGCGAAATCGGACAGCGTTATCCTGTCCGCGTTGAAATTGCGTCAGGCAACGTATTGACAATAAACGGCAAATTTTCAAACGGGCGGAGAGGTTGCTTTCCGCCCGTTTTTTCTTGTAAAATCCGTAAAAATTTTGTCTAATGAATAAAATTGCTTTTTAATCGGGGGGATTTTTCCATGGCTTCGTTTTTGCAACGCGTTTTTTCCGGCGCGACAGGGGACTTTAAAGGGGCTTTTCGCACCAACGACACGGTGAAAATCGAAAAGGACCCGAATGATCCGACAAAGGAAATCCTGCGTTTCGGCGAAGGAAAGGACGATTATTTTTCCGTCGAGGGTGACAAAAAGGACAAAGAGGCCCTGCGCGAAATCTTGTCCAAGGTCATTGAAAGCCCAACTCAGCTGAAAAAAATACGCGACCTGCCGTTGGAGGATCGTCCGACTTTGATGCGCGACCGCAGCGGAAAAGCAAACGGAATGGCGTGCGGCGGTTATTGTAGCGGCGAGGTTATCTCAATCTCGCCTTCCAGCGGAACGGGATATGAGGCGGCGGGAACGTTTTGCCATGAATTTCAGCATCAATATCAACACGTCAAAGGTGATTTGGACGAGTGGAAATTCAAAAAATTCACAGTGTCCGATAAAATTTTAAACGATCGTATGTGTGAATCGGCGGCGGATACGGCGAAATACCAATATATGTACGAAATGAAAGATAAAAACTTGAAAGCGCGAATGGCTTTCGAAGCTGTGAAGCTGGAACGTCCCGGCTTGAAAGCTTACGCCGCCGCCAAGGATAAGGGCAAAAGCGAACAGGATTGTATGCTGGCGGGGATGCAGGGATATGCGACCGACTATATGACAGCGCATTACTATGCGAAATACTATAATCGATTGATTAAGGAACGGGATCCCGAAGGATTGAACGCCGATTTATATACGGACAATGTTCGTGCCGCCGTGGGTGGTTCTGTTTTTCAAGCCATGGGCATGAAAGGTGGAAAGCTGGATGAATTCGCGGCGTACAAGGATCATACCGTCGGCATGACAACTGAAAAATCGCAGGAATCCTCTGTTCGCAAAGCGATGCGGTCGGCCGAATTCAACTATGTGACGCCGACGGTCGCCCGCGCGATTACCCGTTGGGCTAAAATGCTGAAAAAATCGGGGTTGGAGTACGATGAAAATCCCGACAAGCTGAATGTCAGGACGATGTACGGCGTGACGAAAAACAAGGAACGTGGCGGTTTCGCGGGATTGATGTTTGCGGCAAAAACAAAGATGTTCGCGCTTGCCGACAAACTGCGCACGCCGAAAGCGGAATTGGGAGCCAAGAAATTTTTTATGAAAGAAACGGGCGTTCCCGATTTGATTCTGACGACGGACAAAACCGGAAAACCGCAGGCAACCGTTGGCTTTTCGGTGGACGGACGTTCCATGGAAGTGGATGCCGTCAAAAAACTGGGCAAAAAGGAAGTCGATAAGCGCACTGAAACTGCGCAGAAAATGTTCGGCATTTTGATGAAACAGCCCGCGTTCAAACGGCAGGTTGAGGAAATGCACAAAAACGGCGTTGAAATCAACCTGAGTTTCAGCGACGCGGTGAAAGAACCCCGCACCATACAGGGCAACACGATTTTGCTGAACCCGCATCAGAAACCCAAACAGCTGGCGGATCAGTTCATCAGACAGTTTGTGCCCGCTTTGCGCGAGGGGATGGCGACGAAACGGCAACAGGCCGCGGTCAAAGCTATGGAACAGGTGGCGACCGTCGCAAAAACAGTTGAACCGAAAGCCGTTGAAAAGCAATCTGAAAACCACGCCGCGCCCAAAGCGGTGGAACAGGCGGCGACCGTTGCCAAAACGGTTGAACCGAAAGCGGCCGAACCGAAACAGGAAATCAACGGGGAAATGTTGCTGAAAATGGTGGATCAGCTGGCGTTCCGTACATCGAAATCCAATCAGTCGGATACCTACTACAAACCGACGCCCGTTGAAACAAAGCTGATCGATTCGCTGGCGAAATATTCTAAGGATATGGTGAAATCGGCGGGCATCGATTCCCGTTCGGCACAGGCAAAACCGTTCCGCGCGAAATGTTTGGCGGAATGGGCGCAATCGCCGCAGGGCAAATCGGGCGTGACAAAGCTGTTGCAGGCGTACGGAAATATGAAAGCGTTTGAAAAGCCGCGGGAAAAACAGCCGTTGATGCAGACGTTGCAGGCGCAGACGCGCGCGCAGACCAATCAGGGACAGAGTCTGATGGGCGAACTGAACAAACAGCAGGCGAAAAACAACGCCGCCAAAGCGGCGCAAGTTGCCCGTGCGCAAACGGGCGCGTCGCGCTGATCCGCGCATGATTTGAAAAAAAAACGCCGCGACGGTCGAAACGTTGCGGCGTTTCCGATGTTTTCCGGTAAAAAGATGTTGGACGGTCGGGCGAATCGTGGTATCTGTTCCGTCCGACAGACGGAGGGGAAGAAATGTCTTTGATCATTGACAATCATTCGGAAACGGCGCGCGCGAACGCCGACACGATGAAAAAGGTGACGGAATATCTGAACGGTTTGTATAATGCGACGATCGGCGTCCCGACCGACCGGCGCGACGCGGCCGCCGACGCCTATATGAAAAACAGTCCGCTGGATGTTGCCGATAAAGCCGCCGCCGTCAAACAAATCGACAATTTGACGCGCGAATGCGAAAGCGACGCGAAATCCGTTTCGTGGCGCACAAAATTGCACAGCCGTTTCGGACAAACGGGAAAACAGGCCGTCAAGCTGGCGATGTTGGGGGCGGCGTCCGTGGTCGGCGGCGTTCTGGCGGCGAACGGCATGACGGCGGTTTCCATTCCCGTTTTGTGCGCGGGATTGGTCGCCACTCAAGGGGAAAAAGGTTTGACGGCAAAAGAAAAGGCCAATGTCGAACAATACGGCGCGATCAAACACGGGCTGTTCACTTTGAAAAAAATGCGGCGGGCTTTGACAGCCGAATCGGACGGGAAAAGCAACGTTTCCACCCCCGAATTGAATGCGGCGCTGCGTTTGAAGCGGGATCGCGACCGCTGATTTTTGCCGTTATTTGGAAACGCCGCGGCGTTTTGCGTCGCGGCGCGCTGTTTTTTTAGAGGATGCGCCCTGTGCGTCCTAAAAAAATATTTGAAGCTTTGGACAAATCGTGTTAATCTTTTTGTCAAACAGACAGGAAAGGATTAAAAAATGTCTTTGACTATCAATTCCGAAAAAGGTTTGACGCTGAACGATGTCAAAACGACGATGAAAATCGCGGCGTATGTCGGCGGCTTGGCCGATTATATCGACGGCGTTCCCAAACAGTACCGCGACAGTGTCGCCGATGCCTATATGGAAGACCACCCGCTGAAAGTCGAAGACAAGGCGGCGGCCTACGATTTGGTCGGCAAAATGGAAAAAGAATACAAAAAGGAAACGAAATCCGCGTCCTTGGACACAAAGTTGCAGTACCATTTCGGCAATCGCGGCGCCGAAGTCGCCAAAGCGGTCGCTTTGGGCGCGGCGGCGGTCGTCGGCAGCGTGATGGCGGCGCAGGGTATGGATCAGGCGGCGGCACCCGCGTTCGTAATGGCGGCCGGCGCGCTTTGCACGGGCGCGCACGCGGCGACGGTGGACGACAAATATCAGACGAGCGCCGTTGAAAAATACGGCGAAGCCAAGCGCGCTTTATTTGCTTTGAAAAAAATGAAAAAGGCGTTGAAACCTGAATCAACGTACAAACAGGACGTTCAGGCGCTGTACGCGTCCGGTTTGGGCAACCCCGGCGGCATGATTACCGCGCTGAACCTGAAACAAAAAGGCGGCAGATAAGCAAAAAGAAAGGGGCGTTTCCATGGAATTGAACGAATCGATGTTTTTTGAAAAAGCCGACCATAAAACAATACGGCAAGTCTATATGTACTTGGGCGCGCTGGATTGTTCCATGAACGGCGAACCGACGAAGAAATACGGAGAAATCGCAGACGATTTTATGCGGAAAACGCCTTTGCGTGTCGATAACAAAACCAATGCGTTGAAAACGGTTCAAGCGTTGGAAAAGCAACATATCGATGCCGTTGAAAAAACGTCTTTGAAAACGAAGTTTCAAGCGGCTTTCGGCATGAAAGCGCCTGAAAAAGCGTTTCAGGCGGCGTGCATTCTGGGCGCCGCGGCGGTTGTCGCCGGTGTGGGAACGGCGGCGGGAATGGATCCTGCAATCGTCGGCACAATGTCTGCCGGAATGGTGGCGTTGGCGGGTGTGGCCGGTCACGCCCTTAAGGGGGAAATGCAAGACAATCCTGAAAAAACGGCAACGGAACAATGGGAAGTGCAGAAATACGGCGACATTAAACGGGCGTTGTTTGCTTTGAAAAAAATGAAGAAAGCTCTGACGCCCGAATCGTCTTACAAAAAAGAAGTGCAGGCGTTGTACGCGTCCGGTTTGGGTAACCCCGGCGGCATGATTACCGCGTTGAACCTGAAACAAAAAGGCGGACGCTGAGCCGCATCCGCTTTCGGGAGTGTCGCTATGTCAAATTCCGTTTCCGATTTTATGAACACGGGCGGCGTCAAAGCGTTTAAAAGCGGCATTGACGCCTTTAAAAAACTCAGTACGCCGAAAAAAATCATGGCGGGCGGCGTTTTGGCCGCGGCGTTCGCCATAGCGACCAACACGAAAAATTACAACAGCGTGGAAAACAGGTCGAAAGCGCAAACGGCCTACGCGATTATGGAAAACGGCGACACGCTGTGTTCGTATCGGGCGGTTCCGACGACGGCCGCGGATTTCGCGCGGCTGCAAAAACTGGTCAACAGCGCGACGAAAACCGAAACGGGGCGCGAGATCATAAAGGGGCTTTCCAAAACGGGAACGACGTTGCGCGTCGATTATTCGGGCGAGGACAATCTGGGCTATTTCCTGCCCGAGGATAACTCGATCTGTCTGGGGCGTCAGCACGGCGACGCCGATTTACAGTCCGTTTTGATTCACGAGGGCGAACACGCCCTGCAAAACACGCGCGTTCCCCAACGTTCCGGCCGCTACACCTTTGAATCGAATTTGAAAACCCTGCGCGCGATGGAAGCGGATGCCATGACCATGCAGACGATGTTTTCGTTTGAAATGGCGGAAAAGGGCGACAGCGCGGCGTTGAAAATGATGAAAATCCGCCACAAGGGAATGGTTGACACTTATGCCGCCGCCAGCGAAAAATACGGCAAAGGCAGTCCGGAAGCGTTGAAGGAAACGATGCTCAGCTGGTACGACGACAAATCCTATGTCACGATTTACGATAACACACTGGCCGCCGAACACGCTGGAGAAGTGGACGGGCGGGTCGGCGTTTCTCTGTTGTCGCATTTTTCAAAAACGGCGGACGCCGGTGCGGTTTTGGCGGGCGCGTGCCAATGGAAAGGCGTTAAATACGCGGGGACGGACGGGGCTTTGCTGAACACGCGGCGCACGGCGTGGCTGAACGTCGAAGTGCGCGACAAAATGTCGCGGGTTCACAACCGGCTGGTTTCTAAAACGATGGGGTTCAACGGCGACGAAAGCGTCGATAATTTCTATATGCGCAAAGACGGCGTCGTGTCCAAACAAACCTATAAACAAATTGTCGCGGCGATGATCGCCGGTCAACAACGGCAGGGACGATAAGGGGATAAAACAATGTCGAATTCCGTATCCGAATTTTTTTCCAAAGACGGCGTCAGGAAATTCAAAAGCGGCGTGAAATCCTTCGCCGAACGCCAAGCTGTCAAGGTCGCCGCCGCGTCCATGGTTTTGGCGGGGGCTTTCGGCGCGACAAAGGCGCGTTCCACCGACGAACGGGTTGAATTGAAAAATTCCGGACCGGTGACGGCTTTCGCCGTTACGGAGCAAGGGGACACGCTGTGTTCCTATCTGGCGGAAAAAACGGACAGCGCGTCGTTCGCGCGTTTGCAGGGGTTGGTCAACAATGCGACCAAAAGCCGGACGGGGCGCGAGGTTCTGAAAAGCATTTCGGATCAGAACACCGTTTTGACGATGGGCGACGCAGGCGCGGGGACGGTCGGCTTTTTCAATCCCGAAAACAATTCGATTTGCTTGAACGAACATTTCGGCGACGCGATGTTGCAATCCTGTCTGGTTCACGAAGGCAAGCATTCGGTTCAAAGCTTTTCTTTGAATAACGGCATCCATTCCGAAAACACTTTCTACACCAACACGCTGATTTCCCGCGTGATGGAAGCCGACGCCGTCGCGACGCAGACGAAATTTTCTTATGAATTGGCGCAGGTTGGCGACAGCGCGGCGTGGAAAGCCATGCAGGAAGAACACAAAGACATTGCCGACACGTTCGAAGCGGGCGCGAAAAAATACGGCAAAGACAAAAAGAAAACCATGCGCGCCACAATGCTGGCATGGTACAAAGACAAATCTTATGCCGAACTGTACGATCGGTCTTTGGTGCAATTTCACACAAGCTTTGCGGCAAACGCCTCTGTCGATCAGCTGGAAGGCGCTTTCCGCAAAAGCATCAACACCGACAAACTGATTCGCGCCGTTTGCCAGCAAGGCGGAAAATCTTACGCTACGGACGGCAATTTGCTGACAACGCCCGAAACGGCTTATCTGTCGCGCGATGTTTATTTCCAAACCAAGGTGGCAAGCAGCGTCTTTGAAGGCAGAACGGGACGCATGGATTCCTCCGCCGCTTTTATGTATCCCATCGAAAAGGACGGAACGGTGTCGAAACTGACGTATGTACAGGAAGCTCAGCAGAAGGCGCGGCAGGCCAAGCAGGAAAAGCAGGTCAAAGCCGCCGCCGTTTCAATCGTCAAACAGGCAAGGACGCGTTAAATGAAAACATACACTCCGGTCAGCATCTGCTACGAAGACACCGACGCGGGCGGCGTCGTATATCATTCCAAATATCTGGGGTTCGCCGAACGGGCGCGCATGGATTTCCTGCACGAACACGGCATTTACTGCAAGGATATGGCCGCGATGGAAAAACCGTGCGGTTTCATGGTCAAACATTGCGAACTGGATTACCGGACGCCCGCGCGGTTGGAGGACGAGCTGGTTGTCGAAACGGAAATTCTGGAACTGCGCGGCGCGGGGTTTGATTGTCTGCAAACGGTCAAACGCGACGATGAAACGATCGTCGAAATCAAACTGCAGATCGTTTGCGTGACAACGGGCGGCCGGCCGACACGCATCCCGCCCGAAATCAGAACAAAGTTGGCGGAAATTTCGTAAACTGTTAATGAATATGGTTTAAGCTCTCCTCTAAAAAGTAACGTTTTTTGAAGGAGAGCTTTTTTATGCCGGCTGGTTCTTTGACTGCGGCTGCGACCGACCTGTCGATGTTCGGGTTGTTTTTGCAGGCCGATTTTGTTGTGAAAACGGTGATTATCGCTTTGGCGTCGGCGTCGGTCTGGTCGTGGGCGATCATTTTTGAAAAAGTGATGATGCTGCGTTCGGCGACCGAAGACGCCAGAAAGTTTGAAGCCCAATTCTGGTCGGGCGGATCACTGGACGAAATGTTTGACAAGCTGGAAGCGAAACCTTTCCGTTTGGATCCGATGTCGTCCGTGTTCGTGGCGGCAATGCGCGAATGGCGGCGGTCGTCGGGCGCTTTGGCCGGCAACGTCCACGGCACCAGCCTGTCCCAGCGTATCGACCGCGTGATGCAAATCACGATGGAACGCGAAATGGAACGCATGGAAAAACGGATGACGTTTCTGGCGTCAACGGGGTCCGTGTCGCCGTTCGTCGGGCTGTTCGGCACGGTGTGGGGCATTATGAACAGCTTTCACAACATCGGCGCCAGTTCCAACACGTCGCTGGCCGTCGTCGCCCCCGGCATCGCCGAAGCGTTGTTCGCGACCGCGTTGGGGTTGGTCGCGGCCATTCCCGCCGTTTTGGCCTATAACAAACTGTCCAGCGACATGAACCGCTACGCCAAAACGCTGGAAAACTTCGCCGGCGAATTTTCGACCATTCTGTCGCGCCAGATCGACGACACGACCAGCCGCAACGAAAAACGGAGCGCCTGACCATGGGGGCGGGTGTGAAATTTTCAGCGCGCGGCGGCCGGACGCGGGCGGCGTTCACCGACATCAACGTGACGCCGATGGTGGACGTGATGCTGGTTTTGCTGGTGATTTTCATGGTCACGGCGCCGATGATGACGACGGGCGTTTCGCTGGATCTGCCGCGCGGCGACGGACAGGCGATGGAGGAAGCCGACCGTGCCGTCGATATCAGCATTGACGCGAAATCCAAAATCTATATGGGCGACAAGGTCGTCCGCCCCGAAACGCTGGTCAACCGGTTGAAGGCGATGCAGAAAAGCAATCCCGATTTGAAAATCGTGATCAGCGGCGACCGCGCGGCGTCCTACGGTCAGGTGATCGAATTGATGAGCCTGCTGCGTCTGGCGGGCATTTCAAAGGTCGGGTTGAAAACGGGCGATCTGGTGGACACGACGCCCCTGTCTGATAGCCGGACGACGGCCAAAAAGAAAAAGTAGGATAAAAAAACGTGGGATTGCGCCAAAGCTTTTTTATGCGGTTGCGACACTATCCGTTTTTGTTCAAAACGGTGCAAAGGGCTTTCGATCATCTGCCGATCGTCATGTCCGTGTCCCTGCACGCTTTGGTGATCATCCTGCTGACGTGCGATTTCGCGTCGTCGAAAAAATCCGATGTCGTTTCCGTGCCGATGTTCGTTGTCGATCTTTCCAAGGTCAAGGTGGCCGACATCACGAACCTGCCGCCAAAGCTGTTGAAAACGGAGGGCAAAAAAAATTCGTCGCCGCGCATGGTGCGCACATCCGCGTACAGCAAAGCGGCGGCCAAGGAAACGCGTCCGGCGTCGTCGGCCGCGTCGAAATCGAACGGCGCGCGTTTGGAAAACGAACTGAACAGCCTGTTGAAAAACGTGACGGCGAAAAAAGCGGCAAAGACGCCCTCCGCGTCCAATTCAATCAAATCTTCGGCGTCGAACGGCGCGGACGATCCGTTCAAAACGCTGCTGGCGTCGGTGGACGGCATTAAAACCGGCATGGGGTACGCGGACGAACAGACGGCCGACATCAATCCGGACGAAGCCGTCACCGACGGGATCGAAGGCGGGCAGGGCGGCAGCTATATGCAGGAACTGAGTGTTTCGGAAAAGGACATGATCGGAATCAAGCTGCGCGAATGCTGGAATTTGGACGCCGGCGTGCGCGGCGCGCAAAATATGCTGATCGAGATCCGCGTCTATCTGGGGACGGACGGCAAAGTCAGGGATGTCAAAATTCTGGACAAATCGCGTTACAACAAGGACGCTGCTTTTCGTTCCGTCGCCGAAAGCGCGCGGCGCGCCGTTTACATTTGCGACAAGAAAAACGACGAATCGCCGTTCCGGATCTTTCCCAAAAACTATGAACAGGCCTATGACACGTGGAAAACCCTTTTGCTGCGGTTCAACCCGTTGGATGGCGGAGTGATGTGACATGATGAAAAAAGTGATTTTGTGGACGTTCGCGCTGTTGCTGGCGTCGTTTCAAACGGCGAACGCCGAATTGAGCATTGATATCACGGGCGCGCGTTCCGAACCGATGGCGACGGGGCTACCCGCTTTTTCGGCCGGCGGAAAGGGCGCGCGGGACATGGGCGACAAAATCGCCCGCGTGATCGAAGCCGATTTGGAAAGCTCCGGCCTGTTCAGGATACTGGATCCCATGGCCTATCTGCAAACGTTCAAGGGCATCGGGGACGCGCCGGTTTTCGTCGATTGGCAGGCGATCAAGGCCGAAGCGTTGATCCAAGGCCACGTCGATTACATCAGCGACCGGCAAATTCGCGTTTCCATCCGGCTGTGGGACGTGTACGCCGCGCAGGAAATGTATTCCGCGACGCTGGAAATCGACAACAAAGGCTGGCGCCGCGCCGCGCACATGATCGCGGACGCCGTTTACAAACGCATCACGGGCGAAGAGGGGTATTTCGACACCCGCATCGTTTACATCGCGGAAACGGGTTCGCCGTTGAAACGCATCAAACGGCTGGCGATCATGGATCAGGACGGCGAAAACCACCAATTCCTGACCGACGGACTGAATCTGGTTTTGACGCCGCGTTTTTCGCCGAATATGCAGCAGATCACTTACCTGTCGTTTTACAAAGACACGCCTCGCGTCTATCTGTTCGACATTGAAACGGGCAAACAGCAGGTCGTCGGCGATTTCCCCGGCATGACGTTCGCGCCGCGTTTTTCCCCCGACGGACACAAGCTGGTCATGTCGATGGCGGAAAACGGCAACACGGACATTTACGAACTGAATCTGGACACGCGCGCCGTGCGCCAGCTGACCCGTTCGCCGGCGATCGAAACGTCGCCCAGCTATTCGCCCGACGGCAAAAAGATCGTGTTCAACTCCGACCGCAGCGGGGCGCAGCAGCTGTACGTCATGGACGCGAACGGCAAAAACGTCAAACGCATCAGTTTCGGCAAAGGCCGGTACGCGACGCCGGTTTGGTCGCCGCGCGGGGATTACATCGCCTTTACGAAAATGGCGGGCGGCAAGTTTTACATCGGTGTGATGTTCCCCGACGGCCGCGGCGAACGGCTGGTGGCCGAAGGCTATTTGGTCGAAGCGCCGACATGGTCGCCGAACGGGCGCATTTTGATGTATTTCCGTCAGGAACCGCCCAACCGGTACGGCATCCCCGGCGCGACGAAAATTTACGCCGTCGATATCACGGGGTACAACGAACGCCGATTGATCACGCCGGTGGACGCGTCGGATCCGGCGTGGTCGCCCCTGTTGTCGAACCGGTGATAAAATGTGAAATAAAGGTTGCGCTTTCGGCCGTTTTTCTTTACATTGGTTTCAGTTTCGAGTTGTCTTTGTTTTTAGGAGTATCTCTATGAAGAAACATCTGTTTGCCGCTTTGGCCGCCGTCGCTTTGGTTTCCGGTTGCGCTTCCACCGCGCCGCAGGAAGACGAGGCCGCCGTTTCCGTTTCCGTTGAACAGGACGGTCAGGACGAAGCTTTCGTTCAAAACGCGCAGGATCGCGTTTTCTTCGGTTTCGACCAGTCCAAGCTGACGGCTGAAGCTGTCAACGTTTTGAAGGCGCAGGCCGAATGGCTGAACGCCAACACGGCCAAAAACGTCGTGATCGAAGGTCACACCGACGATCGCGGCACGCGCGATTACAACCTGGCTTTGGGTGAACGCCGCGCCGTCGCCGTCAAAAACTACCTGATCTCCCGCGGGGTTGAAGCCGACCGCATCCGCGTGATTTCCTACGGCAAGGAACGTCCGGCCGTCGTCGGCGCGAACGAAGCCGCCTGGTCGCAGAACCGCCGCGCGGTCACGATCGTTAAAGACTAATTGCCAGCTTATCCGGCAACGAAAAGCACCCTACAATCAGGGTGCTTTTTTTGTTGAACAGATAAGGAGAGGAGCAATGAAAAAAACGATGACTGTTCTGGCCGCCGCCGTTCTGGCCGTGACCGGATGCGCCCGCACCGCCACGAAATGCGAAGCGTTTAAAGAGGTTTTCAAACAAAATCAAGCCTATTTCGCCACGAACAAGGCGGAGCTGACGCCGGAAACCAAGCAGGTGCTGGATAAACAGGCGCAATGGTTGAAATCCAATCCGGAAAAGAAAATCATTGTGAAAGGCTACACCGACCCGCGAGGCAACGCGGAACACAATATGCGTTTGGGGCAAAAACGCGCGCAGGCCGTCAAAGACTATCTGGTGCAATCGGGGGTGGACGCGAATCGCGTGTCCGTCGTTTCGTTCGGCGAAACGGATTTGGCGTCAACGAAAAACACACATGACGGATGGGTCGAAGACCGCCGCACCGTCAGTGTGATCGTCACGGAATGACGCCGTTTAAAAAACAGTGGCATATGGAAAAGAGTGCTTTATAATAAAGCACTCTTTTTTTGATTATCCGCGGAATGAAACAATGAAGAAAAAACTGTTTGTCGTGTTTGTCGCTTTGATGCTGTCGGCGCGTCCGGCCGTTTCGGCGACGATCAATATCGGGGAACTGGCCGACCGTTTGGACAGGATGGAGGACGCGTTGAAAGGCGTTCAGAAAAAGCTGTCCAACAATTATGTGGGCAGCGCGAAACAGCCCGCGGGAAAAGACGCGGCCGGCGACGACAAGCTGGACGGGATGCTGATGCGTTTGCAAGAGGCGGAACAAACCCTGCGTCAGCTGACGGGGGAAATCGAAACGGTGAAATTCGCGCAGGACGAACTGCAAAACCGGATCGACCGGATCAGCGCCGATATGTCTTTGCGTTTCGCGGAAACGGACAAGAAGCTGCAGGCGGCGGAAGAGAAGATCAAGAAATTTGAGGCGGAAAAAAAAGCCGTCGAAAACGCTAAAAAAGAAGCGGAACGCAAGAAAAAGGAACAGGAGCAGGCTGCCGTCAAAGCCGCTAAAGAAAAGGAAAAGCAGATCAGGGACAAATACGGTAAAAAGAAGCCCCGCGAACTGTACGACGATGCTTTCGCCGCGATTAAGAAACAGCAGTACAAAACGGCGCAGGCGCAGTTCGAGGCTTTTTTGGTGCTGTACCCGAAAAACGAACTGGCCGGAAACGCGCAGTATTGGTTGGGCGAATCGTTTTTCGCGCGGGCGCAGTATTCGCAGGCGGCCGTCGCTTTCGCCGAGGGGTTCAAAAACTACCGCGCCAACCAGAAAGCGCCGGACAATCTGTTCAAATTGGGCGTCACGATGGCGAAGATGAATAAGAAAAAAGAAGCGTGCATCGCTTTTGAAAACTTTGTCAAAGAATACCCCAAAGTGTCCGAATCCATGAAAAAACGGCTGGACAAGGAAGTCCAAAAACTTTCATGTCCGTAGAACAAACCCGCGCCGTTTTTCAAAAAGCGATGCGTTCGTTCGGGTTGCCGGACGGGGGAAAGATCGCCGTCGCCGTTTCCGGCGGGGCGGACAGCACCGCGCTGTGCGGTTTGACGCGGGAATACACGCGGCAAAACGGCGGGGAAATGCTGGCTTTGGTCGTTGACCACGGGTTGCGCGCCGTGTCGCGCGAACAGGCTCTGACAACCGTCAACCGGCTGCAAAGCCGCGGCGTCGAATGTCGTTTGCTGACGTGGACGGGCGAAAAACCGGCGACCGGCGTCGAACGGGCGGCGCGCGAAGCCCGATACGGGCTGTTGGCGGACGCGTGTCGCGCGGCGGGGGCGAAATCGCTGCTGCTTGGGCATCACCGGCAGGATCAGGCGGAAACGTATCTGATCCGTTTGGAACGGCACAGCAAATCGGCGGGGCTGGCCGGAATGTCGGCCGTCCGGCAAACGGGATACGGCCGGATATTGCGTCCGCTGCTGGGGATCGCGCCTGCGGATTTGCGGGAATACAACCGGCGCGAGGGGCTGGATTGGGTCGAGGACGAAACCAACCTGTCCGACGATTTCGCCCGCGGCCGTTTGCGTCGGGTCTTGACGGCGGCGGAGATCGACACGGCGTTTGAACAGACCCTGCGTTACGGGGCTTTGCGTCGCGCGCAAGAGGAAAAGGCCGCTCGTTTCATCAACGCGCGCGTCGAACGAAATGAAAAGGGATATCTGCTGTTTTCCCGCGACGCTTTTGCGGAAACGGACGCGGAAACGGGCGTTTTCCTGCTGGGGGATTTTTTGCGGTTTGTCGGAAACGGGATTTACGCGCCGCGCACGGACAGCCTTGAATCGTTGAACGGGCGGTTGCTGCGGTCGCCGGATTTCCGCGGGGCGTCGCTGGGCGGATGTTTGATCGCGCCGGCGTCCGAAGGGCGGGTGATCGTTTGGCGCGAGGAACGCGATTTGCCCCCGCCCGCGATTGCGGCGGCGGGTGCGACGCGCTTTTCATGGGACAGGTTCACGTTCGATTTCGATGCGCCGCTTGATTTTCCCGTGACGGCCGCGCCGTTGGGACACCGGCTGCGGATCGGAAACGTGTTCGGCAAACGGGCTTTTTCCGTCCTGCCGGCGATTTTTGACAATCAGGGGCTTTTTATTGTGCCGCATTTAGGGTATAAACGAACAAATGCGACTTGTCGGGTCGCGTTCACGCCGCGCAATTCGCTGTGCGAAACGGCGCAATGGACGTGTCCCGTAACATAAAGGCGGTGGATGTGAGTAAAAATTTATTGGTTTGGCTGATTGCCGGCTTTCTGTTGTTCAGCCTGTTCGGCGCGTTCCAAAACGGCGGCGCGGGGAAAAACCGCACGGTTCTGGCTTTTTCCGAATTCACGCAACAGGTGCGCGACGGCAAAGTGCGCGAAGTCGTCATGCAGGGCAACAAAATCGCCGGCGTTTCGACGGACGGACGCAAATTCGCGCTGTATGCGCCCGACGACGCTGGGTTGGTTGACAAGCTGTTGGAAAAGGATGTCCGCGTCACCGCCGTTCCGCCCGAAAGCGAAGATTCTTTCTGGGGCGGCCTGCTGTACTGGCTGCCGTTCATCCTGTTTCTGGGCGTGTGGATTTTCTTTATGCGCCAGATGTCCGCCGGCAACGGCAAGGCGATGAACTTCGGCAAATCGCGCGCCCGTATGCTGGAGGGGCAGGGCAAGGTCACGTTCGCCGACGTGGCCGGCATCGACGAAGCCAAAGAGGATTTGGTTGAAATCGTCGATTATTTGAAAGACCCCGCCCGTTTCCAACGCTTGGGCGGCAAAATCCCCCGCGGCGTTCTGCTGGTCGGCCCCCCCGGAACGGGCAAGACGCTGTTGGCCAAAGCCGTCGCGGGCGAGGCGGACGTGCCGTTCTTTACCATTTCCGGTTCGGATTTCGTTGAAATGTTCGTCGGCGTCGGCGCGTCGCGCGTCCGCGATATGTTTGATCAGGCGAAAAAACACGCGCCGTGTCTGGTCTTTATCGACGAAATCGACGCGGTCGGGCGTCACCGCGGCGCGGGATTGGGCGGCGGCAACGACGAACGCGAACAGACGTTGAATCAGCTGTTAGTGGAAATGGACGGTTTCGACACGGACGAAGCGGTCATTTTGATCGCGGCGACGAACCGCCCCGACGTGCTTGACCCCGCTTTGCTGCGCCCCGGCCGTTTCGACCGGCAGGTCGTCGTGCCGAACCCCGATTTGGCGGGACGCGAGAAAATCCTTGCCGTTCATATGAAAAAAAGCCCGATGGGCCCCGATGTCGATATCAAAAAAATCGCGCGCGGCACCCCCGGATTTTCGGGCGCTGATCTGGCGAATCTGGTCAACGAAGCCGCTTTGCTGGCGGCGCGGCGCAACAAACGCGTCGTGACGATGGCGGAATTTGAATACGCCAAGGACAAGGTGATGATGGGCGCGGAACGCAAATCCCACATCATGACCGAGGACGACAAGAAAATGACCGCCTATCACGAAGCCGGCCACGCCCTGATGATTCTGGAATCGCCCCATTCCGACCCGCTACACAAAGTCACGATCATTCCGCGCGGGCGGGCGTTGGGTGTCACGATGTCCCTGCCGACGGACGACAAGGATTCGCGTTCCTACATTTATTTGAAAGAGCGCATGGGCATCTGTTTCGGCGGCCGCGTGGCCGAGGAAATGATTTTCGGCGCGGACAACGTATCCACCGGCGCGTCGCAGGACATCCGCGTGGCGACGAACATCGCGCGCAACATGGTCACGCAGTGGGGTATGAACAAAAACATCGGTCCCGTCGCGATCGAAGAACCCGACGGCGAAGTGTTCCTCGGCTATTCGATTTCGCAGCGCAAAAACGTGTCCGAAGAGTTGGCCGCGAAAGTCGATGCGGAAATCAAGGAGCTGATTGACGAAGCCTATCGCACCTGTCAACGCGTTTTGCATGACAAACGCGACGCGCTGGAAAGCATCGCGCAGGGGCTGCTGGAATATGAAACGCTGACGGCGGACGAAGTCAACGCCTTGATCCGCGGCGAAAAAATCACCCGCGAAGAGGAGGGCGTCCACGTTTCCGTGCGTTCGACCGTGCCGATCACGGACGACGCGGAACCGGCCGGAACGGACGGCGGAAATTCCGGCGGCGATGAACCGCAGGAATAGCCTTTCGTATGGTTTCGTAACAGAATGTGTATTGAACGTCCCGTCGGATTTGGTAAAACGAAACGGCGGGACATCACCGTTTAAACGGATTATTTTAAGGAGCTTGACATGGCGGTAAGAAAACTTTTCGGAACGGACGGCGTTCGCGGCAAAGCGAACCAATACCCGATGACGGCGGAAATCGCGCTGAAACTGGGGATCGCGGCGGGGTCTTTGTTCAAACGCGGCGACCACCGCCGGCAGGTCGTCATCGGCAAAGACACGCGCCTGTCGGGCTATATGATCGAAACGGCGCTGACGGCCGGATTTACGGCGGTCGGCATGGACGTTTTGCTGTTGGGGCCGATGCCCACGCCCGCGGTGGCGATGCTGACCCGTTCGATGCGCGCCGATCTGGGCGTCGTCATTTCCGCGTCGCACAACCCGTACGAGGACAACGGCATTAAATTCTTCGGTCCCGACGGGTACAAGCTGTCCGACGAAATGGAATTGGAAATCGAGGAACGCGTGTTCGGCGACACAAAGGATTGTTTGGCGCCGTCGTCGCAGATCGGTCAGGCGCGGCGTTTGGACGACGCGGTCGGCCGTTACATCGAATACGCGAAAAACACGTTTCCGCGCGGCAAACGTCTGGACGGGCTGAAAGTCGTTCTGGACTGCGCGAACGGCGCGTCCTACCGCGTCGCGCCGACGGTTCTGTACGAATTGGGGGCGGAGGTCGTCGCGATCAGCGTCGATCCCGACGGACGCAACATCAACGCCGATTGCGGCGCTTTGCACACCGATAAAATGTGCGAACAGGTCGTCAAACAGGGGGCGGACATCGGCATCGCTTTGGACGGCGACGCCGACCGGCTGATCGTTTGCGACGAAAAGGGGCAAGTGATCGACGGCGACCAGATTTTGGCGCTGGTCAGCCGCGAATGGAAAGAATCCGGCATTCTGAAAGGCAACGGCGTCGTCACGACCGTGATGTCGAATCTGGGGCTGGAAAGATACTTGAAAGCCAACGGCCTGAAGCACATCCGCACGCAGGTCGGCGACCGTTACGTCGTCGAACGGATGCGGGCGGACGGCTACAATCTGGGCGGCGAACAATCCGGTCACCTGATTTTGGGCGAACATTCGACGACGGGCGACGGGCTGGTCGCCGCGTTGCAGGTTTGCGCCGCCGTCGTCAAGGAAAGAAAGCCCGTCAGCCGGGTCATGCACTTGTTCGAGCCCGTGCCGCAGCTGTTGAAAAACGTGCGCCTGTCCGATCGCGCGTTGGCGCGGGCGGCGCTGGACAGCGAAAACGTCAAGATCGCGATCGACAAAACGGAACGCGCGTTGGGCGACAACGGGCGGCTGCTGATCCGTCCGTCCGGCACGGAACCGCTGATCCGCATTATGCTGGAGGGCGAAGACCAAGCCCAAATCGCCGCGATGGCCGAAGAAATCGCGCAGGCTTTGATCGGCGAAGTCAAAGCGTTGGAAGCGCATCTGTGATTTGAAAAGGGGAATATGAAAATGCAAAAGCCCGTTGAAAAACCGAATTGCCCGAACTTTTCGTCGGGGCCTTGCGCCAAACGGCCGGGGTGGACGCCCGACGTTTTGAACACGAACGTTTTGGGGCGGTCGCACCGTTCCGTTTTGGGGCGTTCGCGCCTGAAACTGGCGATTGATTTGATGAAAGAGGTTTTGGGCGTTCCCGAAGCCTACCGCGTCGGCATCATGCCCGCGTCGGATACGGGGGCGGTCGAAGCGGCACTGTGGTCTTTGCTGGGCGCGCGCGGCATTGATATGTTTTCGTGGGAAACGTTCGGCAAAGGGTGGGTGACGGATGTCGTCAAACAGCTGAAACTGACCGACGTGCGCGTGTTTGACGCCCCTTACGGTCGGTTGCCCGACCTGTCGCAAGCCGACAAAGACCGCGATATCGTGTTCGCGTGGAACGGCACAACATCGGGCGTTTGCGCGCCGAACGGCGATTGGATCGCGGCGGACAGGACGGGGCTGACGATTTGCGACGCGACCTCGGCCGCTTTTGCGATGGATCTGCCGTGGGAAAAGCTGGATGTCGTGACGTTTTCGTGGCAAAAAGCGTTGGGCGGCGAAGCGGCGCACGGCGTCCTGATCCTCAGCCCGCGGGCGGTCGAACGGCTGGAAAGCTACACGCCCGCGTGGCCGATGCCGAAAATTTTCCGCATGACGGCGAACGGCAAGCTGAACGAAGGCATTTTTGTCGGCGATACGATCAACACGCCGTCCATGATGTGCGTCGAAGACGTGATCGACGCGCTGAATTGGGCTAAATCCGTCGGCGGTTTGCGCGGCATGATCGCCCGCAGCCGCGCGAATTTCGACGTTTTGGCGGATTTCGTCGCGCGTTCGGATTGGGCGGAGTTTCTGGCGCGCGAACCTGAATACCGTTCCAACACGTCGGTTTGCCTGTCGATCAAAGCGGATTGGTTCAAACGGAAATCGCCCGAAGAGCAAAAGGAAACCGTGAAGAAAATGGTCAAACTGCTGGGCGACGAAGGCGTCGCGTTCGATTGCAACGCGTACAAGGACGCGCCCGCTGGGTTGCGTTTCTGGTGCGGCACGACGGTTGAAACGGACGACGTGAAAAAACTGTGTCCGTGGCTGGATTGGGCGTACGAACAGATCAAAGAATAGTAGCAACAACATCACAAATCCCCCGATCGTAAAATCGGGGGATTTTCGTATTCGGAAAAACGCGCGCCGGCCAAGAGGGGGAACTTTGTGAACAAACGGGCGTAAAAAGAAAAGGGCGGATAAAAAAAACGGATATGAAAAAGGCGGGGGAAAATCCTCCGCCTTTTTGGATTTGTGTCGTTAAATCAGTTCTGGATCGCCGTCTGGCAGGTGTAGTTCGTTCCCTGAACCAGATATTGGATATCCCAACCGGTGGTACAATCGTAACCGCAGGATTTCGGATATTTCGTGCAAACCAGTTCCTGACCGTTGTTTTTTTCACCCGGACGGTCATAGTAGAAGCCGCTGCCGCACAACCGGACGCAATCGGCGTTCTTGCCGGTTTGAATCGCGGTCTGGCAGGTGTAGTTCGTTCCGTTCACCAGATAGTCGATATCCCAACCGACCGTGCACCCGTAACCGCAGGACAGCGGGTATTTCGTGCAAACGATTTCCTTGCCGCCGTTTTTCAGGCCGGAACGCGCGCCGGCGAATCCTTGGCCGCAGTGTTTGACGCAAGCCGCGTCGGACATATCACCGCTATCGTCGCCGGTTTGAATCGCGGTTTGGCAGGTGTAGTTCGTGCCGTTCACCAGATAATCGATGTCCCAGCCGGTGGTGCAGCCGTAACCGCAGGATTTCGGATACCGCGTGCAAACGATTTCCTTGCCGCCGTTTTTCAATCCGGAACGCGCGCCGGCGAATCCTTGACCGCAGTATTTGACACAGGCCGCGTCGGACATCGGATCGCTTTCGTCGCTGGATTGAATTGCGGTCTGGCAGGTGTAGTTCGTGCCGTTCACCAGATATTTGATATCCCAACCGGTGGTGCAACCGTAACCGCAGGATTTCGGATATTTCGTGCAAACCAGCTCCTGACCGTTGTTTTTAGCCCCCGGACGGTCGTAGTAGAAACCGTCGCCGCAGTTCCGAACGCATTCCGCGTCTTGATCTATAGGAGTGGGAATGTATTCGCATTTGTTGTCAACTAGCTTGTAACCGCCGGCGCACGCGGAACAGATTCCCGATGTCGTATCGCAGGAAATACAGTGTGCGCAACAGGATTTCGAAATGGTCGCTTTCGCCGACACTGCCGATATCGACCCCGTCGCACGGGTGGAAACCTCGGCGCTGCGCCCCAGTTTCACCGCCTTGGCCGACGCTTGACCCGCCCATACGGTCAAAGCCAGCAGGCTGATACAGAATAAAACCTTTTTCATCATGAGAATCCTCTCCGCTAATGAAATTGAACCTTACACCCTCATATTAACCGTTTTGGGCGCGAAATATCAATGAAAATCGGATTTTTAGATGGGGTGGATAACTTAAAATAATAAAATCAATATGTTGCAGTCTTAATAAAAACAGATAAAATCAATTTTACCCGTCATCGGAATCGGAAAATTTTTCGTTTCTATGCGATTTGTCACAGGGATGCGCCGCAAGACACAACCGGAAAGAGGGTTCACACGGATTTGGAAATGTGCGATAAATCAACAAAAGCGGAGGTGCTATGAAAAAACAGGTTTTCGATATCACGGGGATGAGCTGTTCCGCCTGTTCCGCGCGCGTCGGCAAAGTCGTCGGGGCATTGCGGGGCGTCGCGGACGTTTCGGTCAACCTGTTGAAAAACAATATGACCGTTCGATACGACGACGCGGTTTTGACGGCCGGCGCGATCGCCGCCGCCGTGCGAAAGGCCGGTTACGGCGCGTCGCCCGCCGCGGCCGGATCGCGCGCGCAAACGCAAACGGACGGATTGAAACAGCGGCTGATCCTGTCTTTTGTTTTTATGTCCGGCGTGCTGGCGTGTTCCATGGGCGGCGCGGTCGCCGACCCGTTCGCGTCCGGCTGCGCGCAGGCTTTTTTCACCGCTTTGACGGTTTGGGTCAACCGCGGCTGTTTCATCAAAGGGTTCGCAACGCTTTTCCGCGGCGCGCCGAACATGGATTCCCTGATCGCTTTGGGGGCGACGGCGGCGGTCGTTTACAGCGCGTGCGTCCTGTGCCTGACGGGGGGCGAGGGCGATCTGTATTTTGAATCGGCCGCGATGGTATTGACGCTGATCACGTTGGGGCGGTATCTGGAATCCCGCGCCAAGGGAAAAACGGCGGCCGCGATTGAAAAGCTGTTGACTTTGGCGCCGCAAACGGCTGTCGTCGTCCGCAACGGCGCGGAACGGACGATTCCGGCGTCCGAACTGAAAACCGGCGATCTGATCGTGGTCAAGGCGGGGGACAAAATCGCCGCGGACGGGGAAATTGTTGAAGGATGCGGCGTTTTGGACGAATCGGCGATGACGGGGGAAAGCGCGCCCGTTTCCAAAAAGGCGGGCGACACCGTTTTGGCCGCCGCCGTCGCCGTGTCGGGACATTTCGTGATGCGCGCGCGGCAAGTCGGTTCGGACACGGTTCTGGCGCAGATCGTCCGACTGGTGGACGAAGCCACATCGTCCAAAGCGCCGATCGCGCGTCTGGCCGATAAAATCAGCGGCGTGTTCGTTCCTTTCGTCATCATCGCGGCGGCGCTGACGGCCGCGGTCTGGCTGTTGTCGGGGGCGGCGGCGGGGTTCGCCGTGTCCGCGGGCGTTTCCGTGCTGGTCGTTTCGTGTCCGTGCGCGCTGGGGCTGGCGACGCCGACGGCGATCATGGTCGGCGCGGGACGCGGAGCGGCGCGGGGCGTTTTGTTTAAAACGGCGGCCGCGTTGGAAACGGCGGGACGCGTCACGACGGTCGCGTTGGACAAGACGGGGACGCTGACGGCCGGAAAGCCCGCCGTGACGGACGTGGAGGAATTGGACGACCGGCTGGCGGAAACGCTGGCGTCGCTGGAAACGATGTCGGGGCATCCGCTGGGGCGGGCGGTGATTTCTTGGGCGGCCGGTTTGAACGCCACTGTTTGCAAGGTCGAAAATTTTGAACAAATCGACGGCCAAGGGATTCGCGGCAAAATCGGCGGAGTTTCCTGTTGCGCCGGAAACGCGCGGATGATGCGGACGGCGGGTGTTGAAAATACGTTGGAACAAACGGCTGAAAAATGGGCGGCATCGGGGCGGACGCCCGTTTTTTGCGCGGTCGGCGGCAAATTGTTGGGCGCGGTCGGCATCGCCGATCCCGTTAAACCGGATGCGGCGGCGGCTGTCAAAGCGTTGCGCGCCGCCGGAATCAAAACGGTTATGCTGACGGGGGACAACGCGCGCACGGCGGCGGCTGTGGCGGCGGCGACGGGGGTTGATGACTTTGCCGCGGAAATGTTGCCGCAGGACAAGGAACGCGAGATCCGCCGTCTGCGCGAACAAGGCGAAACCGTCGCGATGGTCGGGGACGGGATCAACGATTCGCCGGCGTTGGCGCGGGCGGATGTCGGGTTGGCGGTCGGGTCGGGAACGGACATCGCGGTCGAATCCGCGGATGTCGTGTTGATGAACGGCGATCTGTCGTCCGTCGTTTTCGCGTTGGAATTGGGGCGCGCCGTTTTGAAAAACATCAAGGAAAACCTGTTCTGGGCGTTCTTTTACAATCTGGTGTGCATTCCCGTGGCGGCGGGCGTTTTCTATCCCCGTTTCGGCGTTTTGTTCACCCCCGCCGTCGCCGCCGCGGCGATGAGCTTCAGTTCGTTCAGCGTTGTGACAAACGCGCTTCGCCTGCGCCGGTTCGCGGGCGGTTTACGGGAAAGGAAAAAGCATATGAAAAAAATCGTTGTGATCGAAGGGATGCATTGCGAACATTGCGCCGCCTGCGTTGTCAAAGCTTTGCGTGCCGTTGACGGCGTGATCGACGCCGCCGTCGATTTGAAAGCGAAAAAGGCCGATGTCGAAACAAACGGCAACGTCGCCGACGAAACGCTGGCCGCCGCGGTTGACGAAGCGGGGTTCAAAACGGTTTGCGTCACAAACGCGTAAAAAAAAAGCTTGACTTAAAGCATACTTTAATCCTTAGGCTGGAATCACAACCTTGAAGGAGGCAGTTATGCGTAAACTTTTTTTAACGCTGTTCGGCGCGGTTCTGTCTTTTGCGACGCCCGTTTCCGCGCAAACGGCGCAAGGAGCGGCCATGAGCAAACCTAAAATTCTGATCGCGTATTATTCCTACAGCGGCAACACGGCGGCGGTGGCGCGCGCGATTCAAGCGCAAACCGGCGGCGATTTGTATGAAATCCGTTCGGATCACACCTATCCCGACGCGTACCGTCCGATGACCGAACAGGCCAAAAAGGAAATCGCAAGCGGTTTCCGTCCCGCGATGACCGGCGGGGTGATCGATGTCACGCCCTATGATGTGGTTTTCATCGGTTCGCCGAACTGGTGGGGGACGGTCGCGCCGCACATCCACAGCTTTTTGGAAAGCGTCAATCTTTCCGGCAAGCGGGTAATTCCGTTCGTCACGCACGGCGGCGGCGGCGTCCAAAACACGACGCGCGATTTAACGGCGGCGTGCAAAGGATGCGTCGTTGAACCGTCCGGCTGGGCGGGATACGGCGCCGGAACGGTCGGTTTGACCGATTGGGTGGCCGGATTGAAGCTGTAACAAAAACCGATTGTCGAAAACCGCCGGCCGGCCGCCAAAGCCCGCCGGCATTTTTGTGTCAGCGCGCCTTTTTCGGGTCTTTGAACTTGAACAGTTTGGCGTCCAAAGGCGGATTGATTTCCATGTTATCCAGTGTCACGACCGTTGTGATCTGCCGGGCGTCCGTGACGCGCCATTGCCGCAGGGTCAGCGGTTTATCCCTGAAAACCAGTGTGATTTGTCCGGCGGCAGGCTGGTTGTTTTTCATGACGGTGACGGAAATCAGTCCGTTTTCCGCCGTAAAGTCCGTGACGATCAACCCTTCTTTGGCAAAGGAAAGGTTTTCCTTTAAAATCATGGACGCGGGATTGTCGTCCAAATCCAGATAGGTGACCTGTTCCAGCTTTTTATCGTGGAAAATCAAGTAATATCCGTCGGCAATGATTTCGACGGGATGGGGCGGATCGTATTCCAACCGCATTTTGTTCGGTTTCAGAACGTAAAAATCCCCCTGCGCCGTTCCGCCGTTGTCGCTGATCTGGTAAAAACGGCTTTTGATCGTTTTGATGCCGTTGAAATAGTTTTCAATGTCCGCAATCGCTTTTTCCCGCGTCGGCGCGGGCGCGGCGGCGGCGGGCGCGGCCGTCAGAATCAGGCAGATCAGAAAAGCTTTCAGCATTGTTTTCATTCCGTTTCGTTTTTTTCCACTTTATCAGGTTCACCGGTTGTCGGGAACCAGAATTTCACGTTTGCCCGAATGGCCGGCGGGGGAAATGACGCCCTGCGCTTCCATCTGGTCGATCAGGTCGGCGGCGCGGTTGTATCCGATCCGCAACTGTCGCTGGATGTAGCTGGTGGATACTTTGCGGTCGCGCAAAACGACGGCGACGGCTTTGTCGTACAGGCTGGCATCCGCGTCGTCGTCCAAATTCAAACCGGAATCGCCGGCGGATTCGGGCGGTTCCTCGGTCACGGACTGTTCGTATTCGGGAACGCCCTGCAGCCGCAAATGCGCGGTGACGGCTTCGACTTCGGCGTCGCTGACGAACGGCCCGTGCAGGCGGACGGGACGCTGTCCCTGCGCCAGATACAGCATATCGCCGCGCCCCAGCAACTGTTCAGCCCCCTGTTCGCCCAAAATCGTGCGGCTGTCGATTTTCGTCGTCAGGCGGAAACTGATCCGTTCGGGAAAGTTCGATTTGATCGTGCCGGTGATCACGTCAACGGACGGACGCTGCGTCGCCAAAATCAAATGAATGCCGGCGGCGCGCGCCTTTTGCGCGATGCGTTGGACGGCGACTTCGATTTCCTTGCCCGCCGTGATCATCAAATCGGCCATTTCGTCAACGATGACGACGATATAGGGGAACGGTTTCAGGTTCAGCTGCTGTTCCTCGTAAATCGGTTCGCCGTTGTCGTAACCGGTCAAAACGGTGCGCGTCATCGGTTCCTTGCTGTCGATCATTTCCTTGACCTTGGCGTTGTACCCGTCGATGTTGCGCACGCCCAGCTCGCTCATCTGGCGATAGCGGTCGTCCATTTCGCGCACCGCCCAGTTCAACGCCAGCACGGCCTTTTTCGGGTCGGTGACGACGGGGGTCAGCAAATGGGGGATGCCGTTATACACGGACAGTTCCAGCATTTTCGGGTCAACCATGATCAGCCGCACCTGCTGCGGCGTCAGGCGGTAAACCAGCGACAAAATCATGGTGTTGATCGCGACGGATTTGCCCGAACCGGTCGTTCCGGCGACCAGCAGGTGCGGCATTTTCGCCAGATCGGCGAACGTCGGTTTGCCGCCGATGTCCTTGCCCAAAGCCAGTAGCAGCGGCTTTGTCGCGTTTTTGAATTCATCGCAGGAAAACATTTCCTTTAAATACACGTCGGCGCGTTTTTCGTTGGGCATTTCGATGCCGATGACGCTTTGGCCGGGGACGACGGCGATGCGGACGGAAAGCGCGCTCATGGAACGGGCGATGTCGTCGGCCAGATTGATGACGCGCGTCGTTTTGATCCCCGGCGCGGGTTCCAATTCAAACAAAGTGACGACGGGCCCCGGACGGACGTTGACGATTTCGCCTTTGACGCCGTATTCCTCCAACACTTCCTCCAGCTGGCGGGCGCGTTTTTCCAGATAGTCGCGGGACACGGCCGCGTCCTTGTCAACCTTGGGCTTGGTCAGGAAATCCAGTTTCGGCAAATGGAACGTGCGGGCGTATTCGCGCTGTTCGCGAATGGATTTCAGCGGCGATGGTTTCGCGGGCGCTTTCGGCCGCTGCGGCTGTTCCTTTTCCACCAAATTCAGCTCGCCCTGTTCGGCGAACAGGCTTTGCGGCAATTCTTCGGGCGGGGTTTCGGGTTCCGTCTGCTCCGCGCCGTTTTGCTTGCGCACTTTGCGCCACACGGCCGTTCCCGCCGTTTTGCACACGGCCGCCAATCCGGAGATCCACCGCTTGACCAGATAGAACGGAATCCCCAGCGTCGAAGCCAACCCGAATACGGTCGCGACAAACACAACCGGCAGCATCAGGTATTCCAAATAGGACAGGCGCGCGACGCTCAATCCGTTAATCAGCGGTTGGTAAAACGCCGGCATGACCGCGCCCGAAAATCCGGCGATGACGGGCGAAAACGAAACGGCCGGCAGCGCGGACAGCAGAACCAGCGTCAAAAACAGCGTCGGGATGAAGCATAAAACGCGCAAAATCTGATACTTGTGCCATTTCAACCGGAAAATCAGAACGCCCCAGGCCGTGACGGCCAGCGGAAACAGAATCGCGCCCAGCCCGAAATACTGCCACAGCAAATCGGCGCAGATCGCGCCCGCGCCGCCCAACGCGTTTTGCGCGGCCTCGCCCGTCGCGGTGTTAAACGACGGATCCGTTGAACGGTAGGTCGCCAACGCGGCCGCCAAAGCGCACCCCGCCGCGATCACGGCCAATCCGGACAGGCGAACGGCGGCCTTGCGTAAAAACGCTTTCAAACTGTCGGGCAGGAATGTGCGGTTATCAGATGTGACCATGGTAAAATAAACTCCGCCCCCGTTATGGCATCAAAAGGTAAAATCTCTGTTTAATTTATCCGGCCGCCCGAATTCACGTCTAACAGCAGCAGCAGCGTGTCGTAAAACTTTTGCATTGACGCGCATTCCAGCAACGCCTGCTTTTCCGCCGATTCAAACGGCAGCAAAGAAGCCAGCGTCATCAGAATCTGTTCGTCGGGCGTCTGTTTCAACATTTCCGATGTCAGGTCGATTTTGTTGGAATAGGCGTAAAAGTCCAGTTTGGCGAACAGTTCCTTTTTATTGAACTTGAAATCCCGCAGGTTGAAATCCGCCGCGAAAGGGGTGAAATCGACGGCGGCGTCGCGGTAAATGCCGCTGTGGTCGTGTTCGGAAATCACGTTAAACCGCGCGATTCCCGTCAACGTGATCAACAGCGTGTCGTCCGATTCCATAAATCCGGATATCCGGCCGGCGCATCCCGTTTTATACAGCGGCGACACTTTCAAAGGCAGGTTCTGTTCCGTCGGTTGAACCATGCCGATCAGGCGCGCCGACGCCAGCGCATTGAACACCAAACGGATGTAGCGCATTTCATAGATTCGCAGGTTCAGTTTCGTTTCCGGAAACAGGAAAGATCCGGAAAACGGCAAAACGGGCAGGGTGGCCGGCAATTCCACCATTGTGACATCGAAAATGCTGTTGGTCATGACGGCCGCCTTTACGAAAACAACAAAGAGGACAGCTTGCGCCGTCCGGCGACCGTGACGGGATTCGTCTGCCCCAGCGCGGCGAAGATTTTAAACAGTTGCTGGCGCGCGGCGTCGTTGTTCCATTCGCGTTCTTTGGCGATGATGGCAACCAGCTCGTCGATCGCGCGTTCCGCGTCGCCCGCGGCGAACAAAGCGTTGGCGTAATCATAGCGCGCCTGCAGATCGTCGGGGTTTTGCGCGACCTTTTGCGCCAAATCGTCGGGTTTCGGGGCGTTTTGCGCTTCCAACGCCATTTTCAGCGCGACCTTGGCCGATTCCAGATCGGGGGATTTCACCGACGCGTCCAGCCCGTCGGCCAAATCTTTGGCTGCGTCCAGCTGTTTCAGGGCGATGAACGCGCGGATCATGCCGGCGAAAGCGGCGGGGTTGGCCTCGTCCTTTTCCAAAACGGCGGCATAAGCTTCCAACGCCGCCTGCGCCTGTCCGTCGCCCAGCTTCTGCGCGGCGTCTTTCAGCATTTCATCCAAAGACAGCGCGGCTTTGCCGATCAAGGCCTGCATGACGCTTTTCAGCTGCGATTCGGGAATTTCGCCGGCGAATCCGTCCACCAGCCCGCCTTTGGCGAAAATCATGGTCGTCGGGACGCTTTGAATCCCCAGCTGCATTGCCAGCTGCTGACATTCCATGATGTCGAATTTGACCAGCGCGGCTTTGCCGTTCGCCAGTCGGACGTATTTTTCCAACAGCTGGGCGAACCGGTCGCATGGCGGATTTTGCGCCGTCATGAAAAAAGCCAGAACGACGCGGTTTTTGGAATCGTCAACAACGTCGGATTTGAACGACTGCATCGTTCCCGTTTTGACAACGTCGGGCTGCGATGCGGCGTCTTGAAAAATCAAAGGCATATTCCCCTCCGGAAATCAAAGAACAGAACGGGCGTCATCATATATGAAAACGGCCGCGAATAAAACGGAAAATCGTCGCGAAAACGGCCGGACGCAAGGCCTGGGCGGAAAAAATAAAAAAAATGAAAAAAAGTGAAAATTTTTCTTGCAAACGAAAAAACATCCGTTATAATCCAGCACTGTTGAAACGGAGCGCGGGTGTAGCTCAGGGGTAGAGCGCAACCTTGCCAAGGTTGATGTCGAGGGTTCAAATCCCTTCGCCCGCTCCAATATAAAAAAGCGTCCTTTTGGACGCTTTTTTATATTTGCAACAAGGTCGGATTTGAACCCTCGACGTTTTTAACCGGAATCGGGTTCGGCCGGAGCGACAGCGCAGGCAACGCGAGCGCAGCGAGCGACCCGCAGGGCGAGGGGCGTTCCGCCCCGAGTAAATCCCTTCGCCCGCTCCAATAACAAAACTAAAAAACGCCCTTAAACGGGCGTTTTTGTTTTGTTATCAATGAGCCTTAACGAGGCAAGACGGCAGTCGCGGCCGAGTTTAGGCGGAATTGGGCAGGCCGTGCCGTTGGCAGGAACGGTTTTCGCCCTGAAACGGGCGTTTTTGTTTTGTTATCAATGAGCCTTAACAAGGCAAGACGGCAGTCGCGGCCGAGTTTAGGCGGAATTGGGCAGGCCGTGCCGTTGCAGGGGGCTTACTTGTTCAGCAACCAGTCGATCAAATTTACAATTTTAATGCCGTTTTCGGTATAACCGGAAAACAGCCGATCGGCGGTCAGAACGATTTTTTCAAAATTGTCTTTGATGGCTTGCAGGGACGATAACTCTCTTTCCCGTGTATTTTCGTCGGCTAAAGTTTCCGTTACTTGAATATATACCGTTTTATCCTGTTTGATTGCAACGAAATCGACTTCTTTATTGGCGATTTTCCCGATTCCGACTTTGTATCCGCGGCGCAGCAGTTCAAAATAGACGATGTTTTCGATAATTCGTCCGACATCGGTTGTCTTTCCTAGCTTATAATATCTGAACCCCGTGTCGCAGATATAGTATTTTTCCATACTGCGTAAATAATCTTTTCCTTTTATGTCATATCTTTTAATTGAATGAAAAATGAAAGCTTTTTCAAATGAAGTTATGTAATCTGCAACAAAGGTGTTGTTTTTACTGGTTATGAGTTTTTCATTGAACAGTGTGTTCGTGATGCTGTTTATACTGGTTGTGTTCCCGATATTGTCTGCCAGATAATCGCTGATTTTTTCCGCCGTTGCCGTGTTTTCGTTCGGGTTATGCGTTAAAACGTCCTTGATCACGACGGTGTTGTAAATCCCGTCAAGCATATCAAGACACAGGCGTTCATCGAAATCACATTCCATCAAAGACGGCATTCCGCCGAATTTCATATAGAGCTGGAATTTAGCGTCAACCGACATATCGTTCGGAAAAGTATGGAATAATAGAAATTCCGAAAATGATAGGGGAAACATCTTGATTTCAACATATCTTCCGGATAAAAATGTTGCCAATTCCGAAGACAGCATATAAGCGTTCGATCCGGTTATATAAATATCCGCATTCTTTTTCAGCCTGATCGAAGCGACAACGGTTTCCCATTTTTTGACGTTTTGAATTTCATCCAGAAAAATATATGAATTGTTTCCCTTGTTTTCTTCTATTTTTTGTTCAAGATATTTGTTTAATGTGTCCGCAGTAAATTTGTCGTTTTTCTTGTCTTCAAAATTTATTTGAACGACGGCATTTTCGGGAACGCCCGATTTTATCAGTTTTTCAGCGTAACATTCCAGCAACTTGGATTTCCCGCAACGTCGGATGCCGGTGATGACTTTTATGACGTCTTTATCTTTCCAACGGAACAATCTGTCCAAATACAGCGGTCGTTCTATCATAGCGTATCTCCTTATAATTTTATAATATAATTAAAAACTTCCAGAAATCAAAAAGTTTTTTAGAAAAATCTTAAAAACTTGCCGGAAATGAGAAGTTTTTTAGAATTTCATATAAAATCTTTGCTGCCAGGCGCGGGGCGACTCGGCCGTTTGAAAAAGGTTGAAATGCCGGCGGCGGGCGCGCGGGCTTTGACCTTGTAAAATGTTTTATGCTAAAATGCCTGAAAACAACTTTCAGCCTGCGAGGACGCCATGGAATCAAAAACGCACCGCCCCGTCATCATCGGCATCGGGGAACTGTTATGGGATATGCTGCCTGCCGGAAAACGCGCGGGGGGCGCGCCGGTCAATTTCGTGTACCACGCAACGCAAATGGGGGCGGAAGGCTATGCGATCAGCGCGGTCGGCCGCGACCCGCTGGGGGACGAGATTTTGGCCGAGCTGGAAAAAAGCGGCATCAAATACTGCGTGGCGCGCAACGGCTATCCGACCGGATTCGTGCGTGTCGTTTTGAATAACGGCATTCCCAGCTATGACATCGTCGAAGGGGTGGCGTGGGATTATTTGGACGTGTCGGACGACGCTGTCGCGTTGGTGGAACGGGCGGACGCCGTGTGTTTCGGCACGCTGGCGCTGCGATCCGCGCATTCGCGCCGCACGATCAAAACGCTGTTGTCGCACGTTCCCGAACGGGCGTTGCGCTTTTTCGATGTCAATCTGCGCGGGACGTATTATTCGCGCGAACTGATCGGCGAATTGCTGGCGCACGCCAACGTGTTCAAAGTGAATGATGAGGAAATTGTCGTTTTAAAGGATATGTTTGACCTGTCGGGGGACGAGGAAACGGTTTGCCGCGCGTTTATCGAACGTTACGATTTGCGTTACATGATCTTCACCGCCGGTGAAAAATACAGCGCGATTTACACCGCCGGCGAAAAATCCGTCCTGCCGACGCCGAAAGTGCAAGTGGCCGACACGGTCGGCGCGGGCGATTCCTTTTCAGGGGCGTTCGTCTATTCGATTTTGACCGGAAAAACGTTGGCGCAGGCGCATCAAGCCGCCGTTGAAACGGCCGCTTTCGTGTCAACGCGGTCGGGGGCGTGGCCGGAATATGAAAAAGGGGGACGCCATGACTGAAACTAAAGCCGGAAACAACATTTTGTTTAAACTGCTGCCCGTCATGCTGGCCTTTTTTGCCATGGGGTTCGTCGATCTGGTCGGCATCGCGACGAACTATGTGAAAAAGGATTTCGGGCTGTCCGACACGGCGGCGAACCTGTTCGCGTCCATGGTCTTTTTCTGGTTTCTGGTCGGGTCTGTGCCGACGGGAATGGTCATGGGGAAAATCGGACGGCGTAAAACCGTCGTCGCCGGATTGGCCGTGACGCTGGCGGCGTTGGCGTTGCCGACGGTCGATTACGGGCTGACTGTCGTGTTGGCGTCGTTTTGCCTGTTAGGGATCGGCAACACGATTCTGCAGGTGTCGCTGAATCCGCTGATCGCCGGATTGATCCGTCCGGAAAAGCTGTCCAGCGCGCTGACGTTCGGGCAGTTCGTCAAAGCGATCGCGTCCTTTATCGCGCCGGTTTTGGCGGCGTGGGGGGCGGTGCGGTACGGCAAATGGCAGCTGCTTTTCCCGATTTTCGCCGTCGAAGCGGCCGTCGCCCTGCTGTGGCTGGCCGTTCAAAAAATTCCCGAGGAGGAAACGTCCAAACGCGCGTCCACGTTCGCGCAATGCTTTTCCCTGCTGAAAGACCCGACGGTTCTGCTGTGTTTCATCGGCATCATGTGTCATGTCGGCGTGGATGTCGGGACGAACGTTTCCGCGCCCAAGGTGCTGATTGAAAAAGTCGGGCTGACGTTGGAACAGGCGGGATACGCGACCAGCGTTTATTTCCTGTTCCGCACGGCCGGATGTTTGACGGGCGGTTTCCTGCTGGCCAAAGTCAGCAACAGGGCTTTTTTCCTGTTCAGCGTTTTTTTGATGGCGGCGGGGGCTTTGATGTTGGCGTTTTGCGGGGAAAAAAGCGCGTTGACGGCGGCGGTCGCGATGATCGGGTTCGGCAACTCGAACGTCTTTTCGATCGTGCTGACGCGCGCGCTGCTGCATGAGCCGGACAAGAAAAACGAAGTGTCCGGTTTGATGATCATGGGGCTGTTCGGCGGAACGGTCTTTCCGTTGCTGATGGGGTACGCCTCCGACGTTGTCGGGACGCAAAACGGCGCGGTCGCCGTTATGGGCGCCGGTGTCGCTTATTTGATCTGTCTGGCGCTGCGCGGCGACCGGAGTACCGCCGGATGACGCTGACAAAACGCGCGCGGACGGCGATTCTGTATGTTTTGACGGTCGCGGCCGTTTTGTCCGCTTCCGTTCCGTTCTATGTCCGTTCAACCGTTCGGGTCGTCGTGGATGTTTCCATGCCGTTGCTGTTGCGAATGCCGGTGATGTACGCCGAAAATCAAAGCGGGGGATTCAGGTTTTTCAGAACGTTTTCTGTAAAACACCCGCAGAAAATCGCGTTCGACCTGCCGGTTAAACATTTGTATGCGGTGCATTTGCTGTTCAAAACCTACGATCGTTCGGACATACAGGTCGGTATTTTGCAGGTTGAAGGACAAACAAAACGGGTGATAGAACCCGCAGCCGGTAAAAAACACATTCCGGTTGGAAAAAAGTTCACCTATAAAAACATCGGCGTCAAAGGCGTCAAACGGTTTTATCCGACCTTTTTCCTGTTGGACGCGTTTCTGGCGTCCCTTTTGTTTTGGGGGCTGGTGAAAAGCCGAACGGCGCGCATCGTTGCGGCCGCGACATCCGGATACGTCGCCTTTTCCGTGTTCACGAAAACAAATCCGACGGAAACGGATATGTTCGCCGGAATGTGGGTGTTTTCGCTGTTTTACCTGTTTTTCGACCGCGCTTTTCGCGGGAAAGGGGCTGTTTTTTGGCCGCTCGCGTGCGGCGTGCTGACCGCGTGCGCCGTCGGGGCGCGGCTGTTGTTCATTCGCTCCGCCTTGCCCGAAGACGTGCATTACCTGCTGATCATCATGCTTTGCGCGGCCGGATGCGGATGCGTGTTCGCCGGATTGGCGCGGGTGTTTCCCGCGGCGTTGAAAACCGGCGGCGGGATCAGGCTGGACGGGACGGCGTGGGCGGCTTTGGCCGCGGCGGTCGCCGGAACGGTCGCTTTTTCCTTTTATTTCAACGCGAACATCTTGCTGAACAGCCTGTTTTTCACGGTCTTTGCCGTGTCGGGGCTGTTTTGCGTTTATCTGAACCGGTTGCGCGCGTATTCATCGCTTCATCTTTCCGCCACCGTGTTCGGCGTTGTTTTCGCCGTTTTACGGTTGTGTCCCTGCCTGTTTCAAGGAAAAGCCGACGGACGGTTGACGACGGCGGCAATCGCTTGCTTCGGGGAAGCGGTCATGGCCTATGCCGCCGTTTTATTCCTGATGTCCCGTTTCGACCGGTGGCGCGACGCAATGCCCGAAAATCCGGCGAAACGGTTCGCCGCGTTTTACGACCGTCACACTTTTTTTGTTTCCGGCGCGCTTTTGTTGGCGTTGTGGACGGTGTTCGCGCGGTTTTTCGCGTTGGGGCATTTGTCGCTGGATATGATCACGCAGTTGGAACAAACGCAGGGAACGTCTTTGGCTTCACAGCATCATCCTTTTGTGTCAACGTTTTTGATGACCGTTTGTTTTGAAGCGGGAACCGCGCTGAAAGATAACAGAACCGGCCTGCTTTTATACATTTTTCTGCAGGACGCCGTTTGCGCCGCCGCTTTCGCCGCGTGTCTGGAACGGATCCGGCGGTTCGGAATGCCGGCCGCGTACAAGGCGGGGGCGTTTTTGTTTTTCGCATTCGTTCCGTTCGGCGTTTTCGCCGTCTGGGGGATCAAAGACGTGCTGTACAGCGGATTTTTCACGCTGTTCGCATTGCAGACGACAACGCTTTTTACCAAAGGGGAACGGGAACAAAAAGCGGTGTGGTTCGCCGGATACGCGCTGACCGCTTTGGCCGTGTGTCTGACGCGCAACAACGGGATTTACGTCATTGCTCCGACGTTGGCGGCCGCGGCCGTTTTCACGCGGCGGAAAGCTTCCGTCGCCGCCGTTTTGGCGTTCGCCGCCGGCGCGTACTTTTTCCTGACGCAAAGCGTGTTCGTCGATTTGGGGTATGTGACGGGCAGCAAGCGGGAGGCTTTGTCCCTGCCGTTCCAACAGACGGCGCTGTACGTCAAAAAACACGGAAACGAAGTCACACCGGACGAATATCGCGCGATCAACCGCGTTTTGTCCGTGCGCGCTTTGCCCGAATTGTACGAAGACCGCAGTTCCGATCCGGTCAAAAGGACGTACAAGCCCGATTTCCGCCGCACGGAAACGCGCGATCTGAAAAACTATTTCGCGGCGTGGGCGCGGATGTTTTTCAAGCATCCGATGACGTATGTCCACGCCTTTTTCAATATGTCCAGTCAATACATCAGCTTTGTTCCGTACCTTGTGTCCCTGCCGTCGCGCATCAATTTCCGCACCGAATGGCTGATCACGGACGAATTGACGCGGATGTCGGCTGTTGAAAATGTCGCGGATATGCTGCTTTATACGTTTTTATGGGCGTTTCCGTATCTGGCGCTGCTGTTCAGTTGCGCTTTTTACGCCAATCTGACGGTGCTGTGCGCGCTGTACGCCCGTTCGCGCAAACGGCCGGTGAATTTGACGCCGCTGCTGCCGTCGGTGATCAGCATTCTGGTGTGCGTCGCGTCGCCGGTCAACGGTTTGTTGCGCTATATGATGCCGGTGATCGCCGTGACGCCGCTGATCGTCGCCTTTGTCGCGCGCGGTGGAAAAGAAAACGCTTTTTTGCTGGATAAATGACGAAAATCCCTATACAACCTGTTTTAAAAACAGCAGGGAAAGGGAAACGTCATGACACATAGCGAACGGCCGGATCTGGGCAACGACCCTATCGGACGGCTTTTGTGGAAATTCGCGCTGCCTGCGGTTGTCGGGCTGATGATCAACGCGTCGTACAATCTGGTTGACCGCGTGTTCATCGGCAACGGCGTCGGATCGGCCGGATTGGCGGGCGTGGCCGTGTCCTTTCCGACGGCGATTTTGCAAATGGCGTTCGGGTTGATGATCGGCATCGGCGGCAGCGTCAATTTCGCGATCAGTCTGGGGCAGGGGAAAGTGCCGCGCGCGGAACGGTTTTTCACCGGCGCGGTCGAAATCATCGCCGCGATCGCCGTCGTTTTCTGCACCGCGCATATGATTTTCCTGAAACCGCTGCTGCGGTTGTACGGGGCGACGCCGACGATCATGCCCTATGCCGAAACGTATTTGAAAATCACACTGTGCGGTTCCGTGTTCATGATGGCGAACATGACGCTGAACAATTTCATCCGCGCCAGCGGTTTTCCGCACATCGCGATGTTCACCATGCTGATCGGCGCGGTCGCCAACACGATTTTGGACGCGCTGTTCATCTTTGTTTTCCGCTGGGGGATCGCGGGCGCGGCCTATGCGACCGTCGCGGCGCAGGCGGCGTCGTTTTGCTGGGCGCTGTCGTTTTTCCTGTCGTCCAAAGCCCCCTACCGTTTCCGCGCGAAATACGCCAAGCTGTCCCTGAAAATGGTTTCGGCGATCTGCTTTGTCGGCACGGCGCCCTTTATGATCCAGCTGGCGAACGGATTGATGCAGACGATCATCAACAATTCGCTGGCTTTGTACGGCGGCGACGCGGCCGTTTCGGCCATGGGGGCGACGATCGCGGTGACGGTTCTGCTGTTTATGCCTGTCATCGGCCTGTGCGAAGGATCGCAACCGGTCGTCAGCTTTAATCTGGGGGCGCGGAATTACGGCCGCGTTTTAAAGGTATATCGGACGAACATTGTTGTATCGACGTTGTTTTTTGTTGCCAGCTGCGCGATTTTGCAGCTGTTCGCGCCGCAAATCATCCGCATTTTCAATAAAGGCGACGCGGAACTGATCCGGATCGGCACGCATTCGCTGAAAATCATCGGGGCGATGTATCCGCTGATCGGGCTGTCCGTCGCGACGACGTTTTTCCTGCAGGCGGTCAGAAGCCCGCGCATGGCGGCGTTTCTGGCACTCAGCCGCCAGTTGCTGTTCGTCATTCCGGGGATCGTCCTGTTGGGACGGCGCATCGGGTTGAACGGCGTGTTTTACGCGTTCCCGCTGGCCGACGCCTTGGGTTTTCTGGTTGCGATTCCCGTCGCCGTTCACCTGTTCCGGAAATTCGGCGTGCTACACCGTTCGCAGCAGCCGGGAATCAGTCGCTGACGGGTCTTGTTCCGTCCGGCAACAATCCGGCCGCGGCCAGAATTTTGACAAACACGTCCGTTTGGGGGTAAACGCCGGCGAACGCGTCCGATTTGACGCCCGCCGCGGAAACGGGGGTCGGAACGGCCGTCCGTCCCTGCGCCGCGTAACCGGTGCGCGCGCGTTCGTCCAAAATGCGCAGGACGGTCGCCTGCAGCGGGTCGAGCTTGCCGTATTTGCGCAGCAAAGCGTCGGTTTTGGGCTTGTCCGCCATACTGTGACGGAACGCTTCGCGCAGCAGGGCGGTTTCCGCGCCCGTCAGGTCGGTTTCCAGCGTTTTCGCCGCTGTTTCGTCGCCGTTTTTGGCGGCTTCGGTCAATTCTTTTTTCTGTTCCCGCGTCAACAGACGCAGGCCGAAGTTTTCCGTGATTTTCGGCATAAAGTTTTCCAGCGTCGCGCCCTCCGGCCGACGGCGGCGGAACCGGTTGATCGCGGATTTAAAGGTGTCGATCGACACTTTTTGTGTTTTGAAAACGTCGGGCGAAACCGCGCCGTCCGTTCCCAGAACCAGCCCGCCGACCTCCGCCGTCGAAGTGACGACGATCAGCGTGTCCTGCGGGTGCGCCGCGTAAAAATCGAACGCCTTTTTCACCGCCAGATCGAACGCGGCCGTTTCCGCGATCAATGCGGCCGTGTCGCGGGATTCGGCGGCCAGCCCGATTTTTTCGCCGACCGCGACGATCAGGAAATCCCCGCCCTGCAGCTTTTCAATCGCCTTTTCGACGAACAAGGCCAAATTCGGGGATTCCGCCTTCGCGTCCAAAGCGAACGGAACGTTTTTAAGGGCGGCGACCACTTTGCCGGACGGCATCTTTTCCCCCGCCGAAATGCGGGAAACCATCCGGTGGCCGCTTTTTTTCAAAACAACGTCCAAATCCTCTTTTTGAAAAGCCTTGCGCCGTTTGAAATCCTGCCCGATCAGCAGGGAAACGGGGCTGTCTTTCAGCTGGACGGCGATGTCATAGTAATTCTGCCGCTTTTCGCTGTGCGCGTAAAACGACGCGGCCGCCGCGCCGTCCAACCCCGCGTCCGTCACCAACCCGACGGCGTAGCCGTTTCGCGCCATGATCGACGTAATCAGGGGCAGGGCGGGTTCTTCGGCGGAAATCATGGAAATCATGCCCGCGCCCGTCGCTTTTCCGGTGGCCAGCGCGCCCGCCGCCGCCGCGTCCGCGACCGCGGGAACGGCCGTCCCCTGAACGGGCAGCGTGTCAACGAACAGGCCGCTTTCCCGCGCCATGGCGGTCAGCCGCCGTTGGGCGTAGGACGCGCCGTCCGCGACGAACAGGAAGATGTGCTTGGCGGTCGGTTGCGGCTTTTCACAACCGCACAACGCCGCGGCGCATACGGCGGCAAAACATGAAAACAGCAGGATTTTAGCCTTTTTGGCGAAGAAAAGGGAAAGAAACATCGTTGACTCTGTATAATGGAATAAGATAACGTTGGAAATGATGCGTATTAGAAAAAACATCCTGTGTCAAACAAAAATATCGGCCTTTCCCCTTTTGGCGAAAACAGCGGGAAAGGGTATTTTGATGTTGACGCTTTTCGGCGTTCCGTTCGCGGCGCGGGCGGGCGGCGATCCGCTGTCGGTCGAACGGGCGGTGACGGCACCGGCGTGTCGGGAAACGGCGCAAAACGCTCCGCTGCGGCTGGGCGACGCGATCAATCTGGCGTTGTGCCGCAATCCGGAAACGCGGCGGCTGTACATGGGGGCGATGGCCGCGGCCGCCGAATACGGGCAGGCGAAGGCCGATTACTGGCCGACCGTCGATCTGTCGGCGGGGGCGGCGCATTCCGGCCGTCATGTCCACGGCGGGGGCGGGTCGGACGCGGACACGGCGACGGCGCGGCTGTCCGCGCAATGGCTGTTGTACGATTTCGGCGGGCGCGAAGCCGCGACGCAATCCGCGCGCCAAGCTCTGGCCGCCGCGCTGGCGATGCGGTCGGACACGCTGCAGGGAATGATTTTCGACGTGGCCGAGGCGTACTATCTGGTGTTCGCCGCGCAGGCCGAACAAAAAAATTCGCGCGCGACGCTGGACGCCGCGCAATCGGCCTATGACGCCGCCGCCAAACGCTACGATCTGGGGCTTGCCGCCCTGTCGGACAGGCTGCAGGCCGAAACGTCGCGATCCGAAGCGCAGCTGACGGTCGCCAAGGCGGACAGGGCTTTGGCCGTCGCAAAGGGAAACTTGGCCGTTTTGATGAACCGTTCCCCCGATTACGATCCGGAATTGGCGTCGGAAGAGCTGCCCGCCGGTTTTTCGGATATGCCGGACGACATCGACGCTTTGTTTAAAACGGCACTGAACCGCCGCGCGGACATCGCGGCGCAAAAGGCCGCCGTTGAACAGGCACGTTCCGATGTCGCCGTTCAGGAATCGAAAAACGCGCCGTCCCTTTCCCTGTCGACCGGATTGGGCGCGGACAAGGAATGGACGCGCGACAAAACGCGCGCGCGTTCCAACAATATCGGGTTGTCGCTGACCGTCCCGTTGTTCACGGGGTTCAAAAACACCTACCGGATCAATCAGGCGCGCTATCGGCTGGAACAAAGCGAAGCGGCGCTGAAAAAGCTGGAAAGCGACGTGAAAAACGAAGTCTGGACAACCTATCAGAATTTTTTCACCGCGAAAAAAACGTATGAGATTTCTCAAACCATGCTGGCGTCGGCCGGTCAGAACGCGCAGGTCGCTTTGGGGGCGTACAAGGCGGGACGCGGCAGCATCCTGAACGTTTTGGACGCGCAATCGAAACTGGCGGACGCGCGGACGACGAACAGCCGGTCGCTTTACGAACTGCTGATCGCCAGAACGGACATCGTCAGGAAAATCGGGCTGATCAACCCGTTCAAAGCCGGAAAAGGATTTTAACCGATGAAAAAGACTTTGATCATTTCAATCGTTTTGGCTCTGGCGGCCGGCGGGTTCATGTATTACCGCCACGCGACAAAACCGGCGGCGGCCGTTTACGACACGACAACCGTGACCAAAGGCGACATCCGCGTTGACGTTTCCGCGACCGGCACGATCCAGCCCGTCAACATCGTCAGCGTCGGCACGCAGGTGTCCGGCATCATCGAAAAGGTTTACGTTGATTACAATGACGCCGTCAAAAAGGGCGATTTGATCGCGCAGCTGGAAACCTTTACGCTGGAAGAGGATTTGAAAGAGGCGCGCGCCGCCGTCACCGACGCCAAAGCGCGGCTGGATTACGCCCGATTGAACGCCAAACGCAACCGCGAACTATTTAAACAGAATTTCATCGCCCGCTATGAATCCGAAGAAGCCGAGCTGTCCGCCGTGAACGCGCAATCCGCGTATGACAAGGCGGTCGCGCAGGAACGCAAGGCCAAACGCAATCTGGGATACGCGAACATTGTTTCCCCCGTTGACGGCATCATCGTCACCCGCGTGGTCGAGGAAGGCCAGACCGTCGCATCGTCGTTCCAAACGCCGGAACTGTTCACAATCGCCGAGGATTTGACGAAAATGCAGATCGAGGCGCAGATTTCCGAAGCCGACATCGGCCAGATCAAACAGGGGCTGCCGGTCGATTTCACCGTTGACACGTTTCCGTCCGACACGTTCAAAGGCACGGTGTCCCAAGTCCGCCTGCAGCCGACGGAGGATTCCAAAGTCGTTATGTACACGGTCGTCATTTCCATTTCCAACGACGATTTGCGCCTGCTGCCCGGCATGACGGCCTATGTCACGATCACGGTTCAGGAAAAGCGCGACGTTTTGAAATTGCAGAACATGGCATTCCAATTCCATCCCGCGGAAAAGGGGGGAAAAACCAAAAAGAAAGGAAACCGCCGGTCGAACGAGGAACGACGCCGCATTATCCGCGAACGCAAATCCTTGAAACCCGATCAGGCGATCGTGTATGTGCTGGAAAACGGCGTTCCCGTCGCCCGCACCGTCACCAAAGGTATTTCCAATCTGTTTGACACGGAAATATCGGACGGGTTGAAAGAGGGCGACAAGGTCGTTTTAGAGGATTTGACGGAAAATCAGGATTAAACGGGGATCGCGCGCCATGCCTGAAAAAGTCATTGAAATCAAAGACGTGTGCAAAACCTACTTTATGGCCGGCGGTATGAAGCAGGATGTGTTGAAACACGTCGATATGACGGTGGAACGTGGCGAATTCGTCGCAATCATGGGGCCGTCCGGCGCGGGAAAATCCACGTTTATGAACATTCTGGGCTGTCTTGACCGGCCGACAAGCGGGACTTACATCCTTGGCGGCAAAGAGGTTTCGGCTTTGTCCGATGCGGAACTGGCGCATATCCGCAACCGGATGATCGGGTTTGTTTTCCAAGGGTTCAACCTGTTGATGCGCCGCACGCTGACGGACAACGTCGCGCTGCCCCTGATTTACGCCGATGATACGGACAAGGCCGAACGGATCGAACGCGCCGTTGAAAAGCTGGAGCTGGTCGGGCTGCGCGGATTTACCGACCGCTATCCGAACCAGATATCCGGCGGGATGCAGCAGCGCGTCGCCATCGCGCGGGCGTTGATCAACGCGCCGGAAATGATTTTGGCCGACGAACCGACCGGCAATCTGGACAGCAAAACCAGCGACGAAATCATGCTGTTTTTGCAGCAACTGAACCGCGATCACGGCATTACGATCGTTCTGGTCACGCACGAACCCGACATCGCCGCCTATGCCAAACGTCTGGTCAGAATCGTTGACGGACGGATCGCTTACGACGGGGATGTCAAAGCTTATATGGAACAGCAGAAATGATGATCAGATCCGTTTTTCACGAAGCCTGCCTGTCCATGACGGGAAACAAACTCCGGTCGTTTTTGACGACGTTGGGGATCATCATCGGCGTGTGCGCCGTCGTGATGATGGTCGCCGCCGGCCAGACGGTGCAAAACATCATTCAGGAACGGTTCGTCGCGATGGGGGCGAACCTGCTGATCATCCATTCCCAACGCCCCAAGGCGGCCGTCAGAACGTCGGGGCCAATGACATCGATCACTTTGGACGACGCGCTGGCCATGAAAAAACTGCGCGGCATGGATGTCGTCGCGCCCGTTTTGCAAACCAGCCGGCAAGCGATTAACGGTCCCAATAACTGGAGTGTTTCAATCATCGGCACGACGCCGGATTATTTGAAAACGGCCAACTGGGAAATCGCCGCCGGCCGCGGGTTGGACGATCAGGACATCAAACGCGGGACGACGAACGTCGTCATCGGCGCCGAAGTCGTTTCCGAACTCTATCCCTACGAAGACCCGCTGGGCAAAACGATCCGCATCGGCAACCAGCCGTTCAACATTGTCGGCGTTTTAAAGGAAAAAGGGTCGAATTCCGGCGGCGCGAATCAAGATTCGTCCGTGATGATGCCGCTTTTGACCGTTCAACGCCGGTTCAACCGATACGCCAAACTGAACGCCGTCAATCATATCGCCGTCAAATTTTCGGAAACGGAAAACCTGAACGTCGTCGAACGGCGCATTTCGCGCTTTTTGCGCGCCCGCCATAAAATCAAGGATGAAGATCCCGACGATTTCCGCATTTTCAACATCGCCGAATTTGTTGAAAACATCCGGCTGGTCGGCACGGTGCTGTCGATTCTGCTGGCGGCGATCGCGTCCATTTCATTGGTCGTCGGGGCGATCGGCATCGTGAACATGATGCTGGTTTCCGTGACCGAACGCACGCGCGAAATTGGCATCCGCAAAGCTTTGGGCGCGCCGAACGGGTGGATCATGCTGCAATTTTTGTTTGAAGCCGTCCTGATATCCATGGTCGGCGGCACGATCGGGCTGGTTTTGGGCGTCGGATTGTCGCAGCTGGGCGGATATTGGTACGATGTCCGCGTGCCGTTCAGCCTGTGGCCGGTGGTGCTGTCGTTTACGGTCGCGCTGGTCGTCGGCGTCGTTTCCGGCGTCTTTCCGGCCTATAAGGCGATGAAACTGGATCCGATTGAAGCGTTGCGGTATCAGTAAAAAAAAGGAGGTTTTCGCCTCCCTTTTTTCTTAAGCGGCCGTCATTTTTTTCATGGTGGCGTATTCGGCGACGCTCAGACCGCCGTACAGGATCAGATACACTCCCAGCATCAGCGAAATGGTAAACGCACCGATCGCCGGATGCGCAAGGATCAGCAATCCGAACACCAATCCCGCAATGCCGGAAAACAGTGTCCACGTCCACGATTTCAAACCGGCCGATCGGACGTCCATGGCAAACGCGATTTGGATGACGCCGACGCAAACCACCCACAACGCCAACAAAACGGTCAGCGACGCCGCCGTCACGCCCAGATTGGTGATCAACACCAGTCCGACGATGATGTCCAGCAATCCCAAGGCCAGAAATCCGCCCGATTTGAGGGTTCCGAACACGGATAGGTATCCGATGCCGCCCAACAAAAACGCGACGCCCAGATACAGCGCCGTTGCCAACAAAACGGCGTCCGGATTCAACGCGACCCAAACGCCCGCCAAAATCATCAGTATTCCGAAAAACAGCAAACCTTTGTTCGGTTTGAAGCCGGAGGATTCGACAATGATCATTTCAAACTCCCGAAAAATTAAACCTGCGAGAAATATGATGTCTGATCCGGCCGGTTTCAATATGTTCTTTGTTGGATAAATTTATTTTCCGTGCTATAATCTTTCCGTTTTAATCCTATGCACAAGAGGGTGTATGTCGGGAATTGCAATCGGTCGGTAACGGGCTTTGACAGCCTTGTTTACCGGAAAAAATGAACGGCGCAGGCGTTTCGCCCGCGTCAAGGTGTTTATTTTTTTGATTGCGGAATTCCGATATGAATATTTCCAAAGCAGAACAAAGGACGCTGCACGTCCTCGCACAGGGCGGGCGCATCGTCCACACGCGCGACAATCGGGGCAAAATCACGCAAATCGTTTGCTATAACCGCGACGGTTTCGTTTTGGTCGATTGCACAATGGCTGTTTTTATGAAATTGCGCGCGAAACGGCTGATTTCGTCAAAACAGGGCGCACCTTATCGCGTCACGGCCAAAGGATTGGCCGCCGTGCGTCCCCAACCCGACAACAGATGAAAGGATTTGAAATGATCATCAGACAAAGAACATCCGCCGACGACGCGGAAATTTACGATGTCGTCAAACGCGCGTTCGCCGGAATGGAACAGGCGAGCGGCGACGAACAGAACCTTGTCGGCCGGTTGCGGAAAACCGGCGGATACGTTCCCGAATTGGAGCTGGTGGCCGAAGACGGCGGCCGGATTGTCGGACACGTTATGCTGACAACGCTTGAAATCGCCAAAACGCCGCAGCTGATTTTGGCGCCCTTGGCCGTCGCGCCGGAACGCCAAAACCGCGGGATCGGCGGCGCGCTGATCAAAGCCGGACACAGTGCTGCCAAAAAAGCGGGCTTCGGCTTTTCCGTACTGGTCGGGCATCCGGCGTACTATCCGAAATTCGGATATCGTCCGGCCGCTTTGTTCGGATTGCGGTGTGCGATGGAAATCCCGCCGGAATGTTTCATGGTTTGCGATCTGCAAAACAGCGGGGCGCGGCTGGACGCCGAGTTGGTCTTTCCGCCGGTCTTTTTCGAGCAGGGCTGAAGCGGCGCGTCAAAGGGCGGTCAGGTCGTTTTTGACGGATTCGTAAAACGATTCGGACACCCTGCGCCGGTCGCAAAAATTGACGATATAGGGCAGGACGCTGTCGTCGCACTTTTGTTTGATTTCATCCAGAACATCAAAAGGGACGGCGTCCGCGCCCGTGATCATAACGTCCAAATCCGACGTTTTTTCAAATCCGCCCTTGACGCGCGAAACGTAACATTCAAACCGGTACGCCGATTGATAAGGGGCGAATATGCTTTTCAAAACGGCCAGTTCGCCGTCCGTGACTCCCAACATCACAAATCCTTTTTCAACGCGTGGTCGAAAGTTATTTTGTGTCTTTTTCATATGACATTAAATATTCATCATCATCTATTTTTGAAAAAGTAACATATCTTGATCCATAGCGATCTAAATCATCTAATGAAACTTTTTTACCAAGGGGAACATTTAATTTGTTTCTAAAATACTCTCCCAATAAGCTGTTGTTTTGGGGCGTTGATAATGCTTTATCTCCCTCTTGTTCAATTGTGCATACAAAAGGAATACCATCATCCGTCAAAACAGAAAAGTATTTTCCACGTTCGGGAAAAAATCCGCTCTGAGCTTTGTCCCTCGGGACAGGAATATATGCTTGATTCGGTTCTCTCCCAGTTCGTTGTCCCCAGTTTAATCCAGCTTTTTCATGTATCTTCCCTGTTCTTTCAGAAAATAAAGGCAATCTGATAGTGTCAATGACTTTTTTATTTTGTTTGGTAGGTGTATTTGGTTTCTTATAGGGACGGTCCGTTATGCAAAACTTGTCGTCAACTTCGGGATGATTGCAGTAGATGCTTTCATTTTCAAAGTGTTGTATGTATTCATAGGCTTCATTTGGGTTGCACTCTGTTAAGAGTTCTTCTTGAGTGCTTAAAAAGCCGTTTGTTGTATAGTTTGCGGAGCCGCAAAATGAAATAATTGGTTTTCCATTTTTTAACCATAAAAACAATTTAGAATGAACAGTTTTATATAAGTAAGAACATGAAAATGTATCTGTATAATCTGTCATAAGTCGTTTGAAATTTTCATGATGATATGCAGATATTCCTGAAAAAGAAACCATTCCTACAAAAACGTTCATTTTGATAGATAATTCTTTTTTTATTAAGGCTTCTCGATGCGTCATGACCATGCCAGGGGTTGCGAATCCAGATAAAGTTATAAATGTATCAGAGCAAGAAGCTGGTTTGATTAAAGCCTCTCTAAATAGATCATCGTTTTTTAGTAATTGTGTCATATTCAAACCTTTCCAGGAATAGAATCATAGTCTATACCGGCTATCGTTTTTAAAAGTGCTTCAAAAATTACTTTAACCCCTTGTGGAGGAACGGCCATCCCTATTTGTTTTCTGACACTTTCTTTTGATCCTTTGAAAATAAAATCATCAGGGAATGATTGTATGCGAGCTCGTTCTCTATTTGTTAAAGCTCTGTTCTCGGCATAATGATAAACGTGTGTACCTCCGCCACCGCTTGCAGTAATAGTATAGGATGGTTCATCTGCTTTTAATCGTCTGTAAATTTGGCTTATTTTAGCCCCCTTAATATTTAATTGTAATTCAGGAGGTAAATTTGAGTTAAATGCATTTTCCCCTTCTTTTATATATTTCAGGCGTTCTATAACAATTGGTGATTGTTTCGTTCGCTCATTATTATACAATGCATTTTCAACATCTTTCAGTGCAGTACGTACTGAAATATCTACGTTTTCGTATTTTTTATAAGATGGTATTTTAAACAGGTATGGCAAATCTTTTCTAATGCCGACTATTATTATTCGTTGCCTTTTTTGGGGGACGCCATATTTGTCAAACTGATATAAATTTGGAAAAAGTTTATATCCTTCTTCTTCAAAAGAAGATAAAACTTTATTAAATGCCTTTCCTTCGTTAGCATTTTTTAATCCTCCTACGTTTTCTGCAACGAAAAATTTAGGCTTGAATACATGAAGAGCTTTGGCGCAGTATTGGTATAGAGCTCCAAATACACCATCTACACCTTTTTTTTCTCCGACAACACTAAAATCATTGCATGGAAATCCGAATGTCAAACAATCAATGTTCCCATACTGCTTTAATTTTTCAAAATCAAGCTTGCGAATATCTTGGCAAATTATTTTTTGGGGGTGTAAGTTATACTGATAAGTTTCGCAGGCATCTTTGTCATAATCGGTTGCCCAGATATGTTCGTATGATAAATCTCCTACATGGCTCAAAGTCGCGCCCAAGCCAATTCCACCCGCTCCACAAAATAATTCCGCCATTTTGATACGCATTTTAATCTCCCTATCTTGTAGAAAAATTAAATGTATTAAAAAAAAAGAAAGCTGTCAAATGTTCTTTTTTTGTTCTTTGCTCATTTCACCTGTCGGCCGGCACTGTAAACGGCGGTGATGTTGTGTTTGTCCATCAAATAGACCGCGCGTTCAAACCGTTCCGCGACGGACAGTTTTTTCGCCGGTTTGGGCAGGTCGGCGTCGTCAACGACGATCGCGTGCAATTCGTCGCCCGCCGCGAATCCTTCGCCCGCGCCGAAAAACTTCGCGCCGCCTGTCGTGCCCAGATAGAACGCTTCGGCGACGGTCAGGAAATCGTCCGTCCAATTCGTTTCGATGCGTTTGACCTTTGACGCGCGGATCGCGGCCGTGACGACTTTGTTCATCGCCAACAGCGCGCCGCCCGCGATGTCCGACCCCAGCGTGACGCGCACGCCCTCTTTGACCATTTGGCGCACGGGGGCGGTGCCGCTGATCAGGTTGACGTTGGAATCGGGGCAGTGCGCGACCCACACGCCGTTGTCCTTCATCGCTTTGCGTTCGCGGGCGTCGGAATGGACGCAGTGCGCCATCACGGTGCGGTCGTTGAACAGCCCGTATTTGGCGTAACTTTCCCAGTATTGGGCGCAATCGGGGTGCAATTCCTTGACCCACGCGATTTCCGACGTGTTTTCGGACAGGTGCGATTGGACGGGCAAGTTTCTTTCCGCCGCCAGCTTGCCCAGAAAAGCCATCAGTTCGTTCGTGCAGGTCGGCGTGAACCGCGGGGTCAGAATCGGTTTGACGTGGTCGAATTTGTCCGATGCCTCGTCCAGCCAGAGCAGCGTTTCGCGCATGGATTCCTCGGTCGTTTCGGTCAGCGCGTCGCCGGAGTTCCTGTCCATGTTGACTTTGCCGACGTACCCCGTCAGGCCGGCGTTTTCAAATTCCTCCATCAAAATCATGGTGGATTCGCGGTGCAGAGAGGAAAAGGCGCACACGCGGGTCGTGCCGTTGGCGATCATTTCGCGCGCCAAAGCCCGATACACTTCGCGGGCGTAGGCGGTATCCTTGAACGCGGCTTCGGTGTTGAACGTGTAGGTGTTCAGCCAGTCCAGCAAAGGCAGATCCATTCCCATGCCCAGCATCGCGTATTGCGGGGCGTGCATATGCGTGTCGGCGAACGACGGCATGATCATCCGGTCGCCGTAATCGACCGTCAGCGCGTTTTTGTATTGTTCGGGAACGTCCTGAAAAACGCCGGCGATTTTGCCGTCGTCCGATACGATGCACCCGTTTTCCAAAACATCCAGTTTTCCGAACGCGGGGGCGTGGACGATGTGGCCTTTGATAACCTGAACAGTCATGATCCGATCCTTTGCAAAGCATAAAAAATGTCCGCAAGCCGCCAAAACGGGCTTTTCGGACACTCATAGCAGAACACGGACTTAGTTCAGTAGAAACTTCCCCCGACGGGTGGAATTATATGAGCCTTCACCGTTTTTATAACCACCCGCCCGCCCGAAGTCAAGCGGTTAAGATCGGCGGCGATCACGCGTCTTTGACGGCGACGGCGTCAACGAACGCGCAGTCGCCGAAGTAATCGCCCGTCGATTCCGAAACGGCGGCGTCGGCGAAACCGGACAGCGCGTCCGCCATGTATTCGGGGGTGAAGAAATGGCGGACGTATTCCGCGCGGTACATATTTTCGCCGACCCGTTCGCCGACGCCGAACAGCGGGTCTTTGACCGATTTGCACCGCACGAAAAACAACCCGCCCGCGCGCAGGGATTCGCGAACGCCGGCGACGATCCGCCGCGTCACGGCGTCGCCGAAATAGTGCAGGGAAAGGCAGGCGAAAACCGCGTCGTACTTTTCCTTGCCGAAATCCGCGGCCGCCATGTCGGCGCGCATCGTTTCGATTTTCGGATGACGGAAGCTTTCGACCGATTCAAGGGCGGTGTCGGAAACGTCGCAGGCCGTGACGTTCATCCCGTTCGCGGCGAAAAACAATGCGTTGCCGCCCGTGCCGCACCCTAAATCCAAAACGTCGTGAAAATCCTTTATTTTCATCAGCTTCAACGCCTTGACGGCGAACGGCGATGGGGTGAAATCCCGCGACCATTTCGCCCAGTTGGCGTTCCAAAATTCCCGTCCGTCCATAAAAAGCCCCTTTGACAATGCCGGTTGACGCAACTATTCTAAACCGAAACGAAGGAGAATGCCATGGAAACGCTGACCCGTCCGCACACCGTCAAAATTTACGAATGCGACCGCGCGAAACGGCTGCGCCTGCACTGCCTGTTCAATTTGTTTCAGGATGTCGCGGACGAACACGCCGACGCTTTGGGCGTCGGATACGATTTCTGCCTGTCGCGCGGAATCGGGTGGGTCGGCGCGAACTATCATCTGAAAATCAACCGGCTGCCCGCGTGGCGGGAAAGCTTCGCGCTGTCAACGTGGGCGTCGGGAAAAACGGCGGTCAGCGGCATCCGTGAATTCAAAGCCGAAACCACGTCGGGCGAAACGCTGTTTTATGCGTCCAGCCAATGGGCGTTGATCAGTTTGGAAACGATGCGTCCCGTGTCCGTGGCGAAAAACCTGACGGATTACGTTTTACATGACGAACGCGTGATCGACACGACTTTTCCGGCCGTTCCCCTGCCGGAACGCGACGACGCGGCGGTCGAATTTTGCGTGCGCTACGACGACATTGATATCAACGACCACGTCAACAACGCGGTTTATCCGCTGTGGGCGTTGGAGGGATTGGCGCGCGATTATGTCGAGGAACACGATATCGCCGAAATGGAAATCGCGTTCAAACGGCCGGCGCGGATCGACGACAAAATCGCCGTGTTCACGCGAATCGACGGCCTGACGACAACGCACCGGATCGCGACGCCGGACAAATCAAAGGATTTCGCCCGCGTCCGGATCGGTTGGAAATGATCAATCCTTGATAATGTCGATGCGGCGGCGGTCGGGATTGTATTTCATAGCGATCTTGCCCGCTTTCAATTCCAGCGCGTCGCGGCCGAACACCTCGAACCGCCAGCCTTTCAAAACGGGCAGGTCGGGATTCTTTTCGCCCGCCAGCACGTCCAGTTCGTCGGGCGAAGCGATCAACCGTTCCGCGACATCGCTTTCGGCCGCCTTGATCATCAAAAGCAGACGCAACATTTTGGAAACGGAGCGCGCCGATTTCGGCAGTTCGTAGGGCTTGGGCAAAACGGGATAGGTGGACGGATCGCGCGATTTGACTTCGGCGATGATTTTCAAAATGTCGCGTCCCATGCGGCCGTTGGCAAACCCTTGGGGCAGGCCGCGCATTTTCGCCATTTCGTCGGCGGTGTCGGGGGCGTCCGCGGCGATTTCCAACAGGATTTCATCGCGCATGATGTGACGGCGCGGCCGATCCATGCGCTTGGCCTCGTCTTCGCGATAGGCGGCCAAAGCCTGACACAGCGCCAGATACAGCGGCTTGGTCGAATTCAGTTTCAACCGTTTCCACGCCAGCGCGGAATCGTTTTCATACGTTTTCGGATTGACCAGAAACGCCGTGTCGTCGTCCACCCAGTGCGCGCGGCCGGTTTCGTTCAGGATGTCCAGCATTTTTTTGTAAATGTCGCGCAGGTGCGTCACGTCGTTTTGCGCGTAACGGATCTGCTTTTCGGTCAGCGGGCGGCGCGACCAGTCGGTGAAACGCATGGACTTGTCCAGCTCGATTCCGACCAGTTTCTGCACCAGATTTTGATAGCTGACGGATTCCCCGAAACCGCAGACCATGGCGGCCAGCTGCGTGTCGAACAGGGGGGTGGGCGTCTTGCCGGTCAGGTTGTAAAAGATTTCGACATCCTGTCGGGCGGCGTGGAACACTTTGACGACGTTTTGGTTTTGCATCAAATCGAACAGGGCGGACAGGTCGATTTCCGGCGCCAGCGGGTCAATGCAGGCGGCTTCGTCCACGGACGCGATCTGGATCAGGCACAGTTGCGGCCAATAGGTTTTTTCGCGGATGAATTCCGTGTCAACGGTGACGAACGGGTGTTCCGCCAGCCGCGCGCAAAGCCGGTTGAGTTCTTCGGTTGTTTGGATGAATGTGCACATATTTTTCCGCCGGACGTTAAAGTGTAAAGCTGTTTCCTGTTTTACATTTGAACGGCGGAAAAATAAAGCCCCAAAACGTCCGGTTTGTATATTTCGGGATAAAAAGCTTGTTTTCGGCACTAAAAGGCGTACACTTTTTTATTGAGATTTTATACTCCTCTGCTTTGGTGTCGGCCGAAAGGCGTGATCATAGTGAGTCGTTCCGTTTCGGGGCGAATATAAACTCTTCCGTTTTTACGACGGTTTCTTTTTTCTTTATAGGAGATCTCAAATGCCTAACGGTAAAGTCAAATGGTTCAACAGAACAAAAGGTTACGGCTTCATTCAGCCCGAAGACGGTTCCAAAGACGTTTTCGTCCATATCAGCGCTGTTGAAAAAGCCGGCCTGACCACCCTGAAAGAAGATCAGGAAGTCAGCTATGAACTGGTTACCCGTAAAGACCGCACTTCCGCAGAAGACCTGAAGTTGATCTGATCCCGTTTCCGACGGGAACAAGGGGGCTTTGGCGACAAAGCCCCTTTTGCTTTGCGCGTTTTTCATTTATGATGAAAGGCAAAGCGGTTTCATGGACGGCGCGAAAGGAATGAAAAAATGGGGATTCGGGCGGTTGTTTGGCTGTTGACGTTGTTTTGCGCGGCAAACGCGGATGCGAAAGTGGTCAAGTTGGGCGATATGGTCAACGGCGGGCGGCAGGGCGTCAATGCGCGCGCGGCGGGCGGCGGGCAGATCAGGCCGACGATTTCATGTTTTGAAAACGGCGATTGCGCCGCGGATCAGGCGTGCCGCTCTCTGCAATGCGAAAACGTCTGCAAAAGCAACACCTGTCCGACGGGCAAGCATTGCGTTCCGGCGGGCAGCGACGCTCCGCACGAATATCTGTGCGTTCAATGCGCCAATAACTACCATTGTCCGCAGGGCATGATTTGCGGCGCGGATCATTTTTGCACCGAACCCGAAGCCGTCGATCCCTGCTTGAACGCCGTTTGTCCGCCTGCCGCGCCCTATTGCACGCCGCAGCCGTACCAATCCCTGCCCTACACCTGCGTTCAATGCACGGAAAACAGCCATTGCCCGCCGGTCGCCGGATTAAGCCGCAGCTGCGTTGACGGTTTTTGCCTGTTCAATATCGACGGCAACATTCCGGCGCGGCAACAGCCGTCCGCCGACGGGGAAGATGACGAATACGGGGATGAAGAGGAATAAAACGTCCCGCAATGAAAAAGCCCCGCCAATGGCGGGGCTTTTTTTGTGCAATCCGTTGATTACAGCATATGATCCAATTCGCCGGATTTGTAGCGTTTGGCCATTTCCGACATCGGGATCGCGTGGATTTTGGACGCCATGCCCGCGGCGCCGAACTGTTCGTAACGGGCTTCGCAGACTTTCTGCATTTCTTCCATCGCGGGACCCATGTATTTGCGGACGTCGAATTCGTCGGGTTTCGTCGCGAAGATTTTGCGGATCGCGCCCGTCATCGCCATACGGCAATCGGTATCGACGTTGACTTTGCGCACGCCGTACTTGATGCCTTCCTGAATTTCTTCGACGGGGACGCCGTAGGTCTGCGGAATCTTGCCGCCGAATTCGTTGATCATGTCCTGCAATTCCTGCGGAACGGAGGAAGAACCGTGCATGACCAGATGAACCGTCGGGATTTTGGCGTGGATTTTCTTGATCGTGTCGATCGACAGGATCGCGCCGTCCGGTTTGCGCGTGAATTTGTACGCGCCGTGGGACGTGCCGATCGCGACCGCCAAAGCGTCGATATTGGTCGCCTTGACGAAATCATAGGCTTCGTCGGGGTCGGTCAACAGCTGTTTTTTGTCGATCGCGCCGTCAAATCCGTGACCGTCTTCCTTTTCGCCCTTGCCGGTTTCCAGCGAACCGATGCAGCCCAGTTCGGCTTCGACGGACGCGCCGATCATGTGCGCGAATTTCGCGACCGTTCCGGACACTTCGGCGTTGTATTCGTGCGAAGCGGGCTTGCCGTCCTTCAGCGAACCGTCCATCATGACGGACGTGTAGCTGTTGGCCAAAGCCGTGACGCACGTTTCAACGGACGACCCGTGATCCTGATGGAGGCAGACGGGGATGTCGGGATACATTTCGCAGGCGGCTTCGACCATATGGCGGATCATCGGATCGCCGGCGTAGCCGCGCGCGCCTTTGGATGTCTGGACGATGACGGGCGAATCGGTTTTTTTCGCCGCGGCCATGACGGCCAGAATCTGTTCCATGTTGTTGACGTTGAAAGCGGGCATCCCGTAACCGTATTCGGCGGCGTGATCCAGCAGCTGGCGTAAAGTGATCATAGGCATGGTTTTATAAAACTCCTTTCCCGATGTTATTTTTTCAAGCAACCCATCGCGGCGGCGGCGACGGCATTCGGCGTGATGCCGAAATGTTCGTACAGCTGTTCCGCGGGGGCGGAGGCGCCGAACGAACGCATCGCGACGATCGCGCCGTCCAGTCCGGTGTATTTTTCCCAACCGAAAGCGCCTTGGGATTCGACCGCGACGCGCGGGCAATCGCCCAAAACGGCTTTTTTATAGGCGGCGTCCTGTTTGTCGAACATTTCCCAGCTGGGCATGGAAACGACAACGGCCTTGACGCCTTTTTCAGCCAACAAATCCTTGGCTTTGACGGCGATTTCGACTTCGGAACCCGTCGCGATCAGCGTCACGTCGCGCGCGCCTTCGCAATCGCGGATGATGTACGCGCCCTTGGCGGACAGGTTTTCCTTGACGGATTCGCGCAGCGTCGGCAGGTTCTGGCGCGACAACGCCAAAACGGACGGCGTGTGTTCGGATTCGATCGCCAGTTCCCAACATTCCGCCGTTTCGATCACGTCGCAGGGACGGAATACGTTGACGTTCGGAATCGCGCGCATGCTGGCCAGATGTTCAATCGGCTGATGCGTGGGGCCGTCTTCGCCGACGCCGATCGAATCGTGCGTCAGAACGTAAATCGTGCGGATGCCCATCAGCGCGGCCAGACGCAGGGACGGTTTCAGGTAGTCCATGAAAACCAAAAACGCGCCGGAATACGGAATGAATCCGCCGTGCAGGGCGATGCCGTTCATCGCGGCGGCCATCGCGTGTTCGCGGATGCCGTAGTGCATATAGTTGCCCGAAAAATCGTCGGGCGTGACGGACACGGACGCCTTGGCGTTCGTCAGGTTGGACGCGGTCAAATCGGCCGATCCGCCCAACAGTTCGGGGATCGCCGGAACCAGAACGTCCAAAGCCATCTGCGACGCTTTGCGCGTGGCGACCTTGGGCTTGTCGGCCAGCAACTGTTCCTTGTACGCCTGCATCTTTTCCTTCCAGTCCTTGGGCAGGATGTGGTGCAGGACGGTGCGGTCAAATTCGGCCTTTTTCGCGGGATCCATGGCGGCGAAGCGGGATTCCCAGGCTTCGCGTTCGGCCTGTCCGCGTTTGCCGGCGGCGCGCCATTCGTTCAGGATGTCTTCGGGAACTTCAAACGGAGCATACTCGAAGCCCAAGCGTTTGCGGGCGGCCAGCAGGTCTTCCGTTCCGATGGGCGAACCGTGAACCTTGCTGGTTCCTTCCTTGGCCGCGCCGTAGCCGATGACGGAATGGCACGCGATCAGGGTCGGTTTGTCGGATTTTTTGGCGCGCGCGATCGCGGCCGCGATTTCGTCGGGGTTGTACGCGTCGCATTCGTCGGTGTTCCAGCCGTTGGCTTCAAAGCGTTTGCGCTGGTTCGTCGAGGTGGCGACGGACGTCGAACCGTCGATTGTGATTTTGTTGTCGTCCCACAGAACGATCATTTTGTTCAGGCGCAGATGTCCGGCCAGAGAAATGGCCTCTTCGGAAATGCCTTCCATCAAACAGCCGTCGCCGCAAATGACATAGGTATAGTGATCGACGACATCCTTGCCGAAACGGGCGGCCAGCAGCTTTTCGGCCAAAGCCATGCCGACGGCCGTGGAAATGCCCTGTCCCAACGGGCCGGTCGTGGTTTCAATGCCTTCCAAATGGCCGTATTCGGGGTGGCCGGCACAGCGCGAACCCAGCTGGCGGAAGCTTTTCAGCTGATCCAGCGTCGCCTGTTCGTAACCCGTCAGGTACAGCAGGCTGTACAGCAACATCGACCCGTGGCCGGCGGACAGGACGAAACGGTCGCGATCCGCCCAATGCGGGGCTTTGGCGTCGAATTTCAGGAATTTCGTGAACAGAACCGTGGCGACGTCCGCCATGCCCATCGGCATTCCGGGGTGGCCGGAATTGGCTTTCTGCACGCCCTCGGCGGCCAGAAAACGCACGGCGTTGGCTAAATCTTTATGGGAAACCATGAATCCTCCTTTAAGGAACAGTTGAGAGATTGAAAACAAATTTTTTCCTGTATAGCACATTTGGGGGCGACAAAAAAAGACTTCTTTAAAAAAATAACCGAAAAACAGCCGTCGGGCTTGAGAAAAGATCGAAAATGTGCCACAGTCGCAAGTGTTTTTTCAAAGGGGGAGGGCTTTATGGGCAAACTGGTTGATTTCACCTGTTCGCATTGCGGTTTCAAATTCGTCGGCAAATACGGAATCGGCAAAACCGATCTGGCGCTGGGGACGCAAAACTTCGCGTCCGAAGAGGAACGCGAGGTCGGCGTCAATTTCAACCAATACATCGTTGACAACCCGCACGAAGTCGATTTCATCCGGTCGCTGATCCGCAAAAACCGCCCCGTCATTTTGAAAACGTGGGAGCATCAGCCCTATTACTGCCCGCACTGCGCGCGGCTGTACAACCGGTTCACCTATCATTTCCTGTTCAAAAACGACGATTACGTTCCGCATTTCACCTGTTTGGATTGCGGGCGCGTTTTGGAAAAGCTGGAAATGAATCAGGCCGTCCTTTGCCCCGAATGTAAAAAAGGGCATATGCGCGCCGACGCCGTCACGGATTGGAAATAAAGGCGTCGCCCCAATCCGATTTGCGCGCGGCTTTGTAATCCGCTTCGTTTTTGAAAACCGTCCGTTCGCGCGCGCCGCCGGCTTCGCACAGCGTCAAAACGACTTTGTTTTTTTCGATTTTCGGCCGGCGCAATATCCGCGCGGAGGCGGCCGCGACCCGTTCGCGCGTCGCGATCAGGTAAGTGAACTTTTCATCCTCGAACGGGGCGTCGCCGTTTTTCAAAACGCGGTGCAGTTTCGACCGTTGGACGCGGCGCGCGAAATGGCACCAGCTTTCCGGACACGCGTTTTGATGCGGGCAGGGGGCGGCGATGAACGCGCCGTTTTTTATCAAGACCGTCCGGAACACTTTCATCCGGTCGAAACAGGTCGGAGTCGCCGGTTCGACGACGACCAAAGCTTGGCGCGCGGCCGCCCATAATTTCAGCAACGCCGTTGCGCGCGCCCCGTCCGGCAGTTCGTTCAGCACATAGCACGCCGTCACCAGATCCGCCGGTTCGACGGCGTCGGCGGTCAGGTCGAAACCGCGCCATTCGGGCGGGGCTGTGAAAAAATCGCCGCCCGCCGCCGTCAAGCTTTCCCCGACGCGGCGCATGGCCGGTTCGCGTTCCAGACACAGCGCGCTTTTCAAATCGAACAGGGATTGCGCCGCCCAAACGGCCGCCCCCGTTCCCGCGCCGGCGTCCGTCAGCGTTTCGGGGGCAAGGCCTGTTCCTTTCAGCTGTTGCAAAACAAAAGCAATCGCGCCGAACGTTGCGGGCATTCTGGCGACGGCGTAGGCGGCTGCTTCGTCCGCGTCAACGATCGTGCGGTCGGCGGCGCGTTCGTCCCTGTATCGGCGGCTGATCGCCCGCGCGTTGTTTTTCGCGGCGTTTCCGGCGGAAACCAAACGTTCCGCCGCCTGTTTCAAAACGGACGGCATTTCCATGGGTTACGGCCTTTTGCGTCCCCAGTCGATGATCGCGTTTTTCACGACGTTTCCGTCCTCTTTCGTTTGCAGGCTTTGTTCCAGCGAAGCGATCGCGTCCAGCGATTCGGACAGTTTGCGGGCTTGGATGCGGCGGTCGCGGTACTGCTTTTCGCTTTCGTCCGCCGTCTGTTCCCGCGCGGGGGCGAACAGCGGGGCGTCGTCCAGCGTGTTCACCGGCGCGGTTTTGTTTTTCAGCGCGGCGAACCCCGTGTCCAGCAGTTTGAAGATGTGGCGGTCGCGTTCGCGCACGGAATTGCGTCCCATGACGACGCCGATCAACCTTTTGCCGTCGCGCACGGCTGACCCGACGACGTGGTATCCGGCGGCGTCAACGTATCCGGTTTTCAATCCGTCGCCGCCTTTGTAAAACCGCGCGACAAGGTTGTGGTTGCCGTAATACCGCCGGCCGTATCGGAAACCGCGCACGGAAAACAGCTTGTAGTATTTCGGGAAATGCTGGATCAGCGCTTTGGACAGGATCGCCATGTCCTGCGCGGTGGTGACCTGATCCCTGTTGTGCAGGCCGGACGCGTTTTTGAACCGCGTGTTTTTCATGCCCAGTTCGCGCGCCGTGCGAGTCATTTTATCGGCGAACTGCGCTTCGGAACCGGCCAGCCCCTCCGCCACGACGACGGCGGCGTCGTTGGCCGATCGGGAAATCATCGCGAAAATCAGGTTTTCAACCGAAATGGTCGAGTTTTCTTTCAACCCCATGCGGGAACGCGGCATCCCCGCGGCTTTTTTGGAAACGGTGAACAGCTGGTCCATGCGGATTTCGCCCTTTTCCAGCGCGTCGAACACCAGATACAGCGTCATCATTTTCGTCAAAGAGGCCGGATACCGCTTTTCCGTCGCGTTTTCGGAAAACAGGACGCGGCCGGTTTCGGCTTCGACCAGCAGGGACGCGGTGCGCGTTTGCGCCATCGCCGGCGCGGCGAACGTCAACAAAACGGCGGTCAGAATTTTAACGGCGGCGTTCATTTTTCCCCTTTTTGCCCAACGGACGGACTTTAAGGCTTTTGCGTTAATTTATGCTTAATATAAACAGGCGTAGCATACGCGGACGCGCAAGTGTATAACGTCTGTCACGGAAAGGGGCGATCATGGCGAAAAAAACGCAGGAACGGGAACAGCCGCGGGACGGCATATTGACCAAGCCGAAAATCAAACGGCCGTCAATGTACAAAGTCGTCATGCTGAACGACGATTTCACGCCGATGGATTTCGTCGTTTCCCTGTTGCAAAGCATTTTCGGCCGCACGTTGCAAGAAGCGACCGAAATCATGTTGCAAGTGCATCAATCCGGCGTCGGCGTGTGCGGCGTTTACACGTTTGAAATCGCCGAAATGAAGGCCGCGCAGGTGGTCGAAGCCGCCCGCCGCAGCCAGCATCCCCTGCGTTGTGAAATAGAAAAGGCTTGACGGAAATGCTTTCCCCGAATTTGGAAGAAACGTTGCAGCAGGCGTTGCTGCTGGCCGCCGAAAGGGGGCAGGAATTCGCGACTTTGGAACATTTGCTGTTGGCGGCGACGGACGATCCCGAATCGCGGCCGCTGTTGAAACGGCACTGTTCGCCGCTGTCCGGTTTGCGCAAGGAGCTGATCGCGTTCATCAATACGGAATTAAGCGCGCTGGTGCAAAAAACGAATCCGCGCGATCCGCGGCCGACTCTGGCGTTTCAACGCGTTTTGCAGCGCGCCGCCGTGCAGGTGCAATCCAGCGGGCGCGATGTCGTCACGGCCGCCCACGTCGTCGCCGCCATGTTTTCCGAACAGGATTCCTTCGCCGTCTATCTGCTGGAAAAGTATGGTTTGACCAAAATGGACGTTGTGACCTACCTGACGCGCAGTTCGCCGATTTCCGGCATAGAGGAGGACGACGACGATTATTACGACGACGGCGGCGAAGGGCTGGAGGATTTCTGCCAAAACCTGAACGAAAAGGCCAAAGAGGGCAAGATCGACGCGCTGATCGGCCGCGCGGACGAATTGGCGCGCATGATCCGCGTTTTGTGCCGGCGCACGAAAAACAACCCGCTGCTGATCGGCGACCCCGGCGTCGGGAAAACCATGCTGGCCGAGGGGCTGGCCGCGCGCATCGTTGACGGCAAAGTCCCCGCTTTGCTAAAAAACGCCGTCGTCTATCGGCTGGACATGGGGGCGTTGCTGGCCGGCACGCGTTACCGCGGCGATTTCGAGGAACGGCTGAAAAATATTCTGGACGATTTGCGGGACGATCCGGACGCGATTTTGTTCATCGACGAAATTCACACGGTCATCGGCGCGGGCGCGACGGCCGGCGGGACGATGGACGCGTCGAATTTGTTGAAACCGGTGTTGACATCGGGGGAATTGCGGTGCATCGGTTCGACGACCTACAAGGAATTCCGGAACCATTTGGAAAAGGATCACGCCTTTTTGCGCCGGTTCCAGAAAATCGACATCAAGGAACCGACGGCGGACGAAACCGTCGCGATCCTGCGCGGAATCAAGGGCGCGTATGAAAAACACCATCGCGTCGTTTATACGGCCGAAGCGGTCAAGGCCGCGGTCGATTTGTCCGTGCGCTATCTGCACGACCGGAAGCTGCCCGACAAGGCGATTGACGTTCTGGACGAAGCCGGCGCGGTCAGGGCTTTGCAGTCCGGCCGCCGGAAAAAGCAGATCACGGCGTCCGATATCGAACAGGTCGTCGCCGAAATGGCGCGCGTTCCCGTCAAAACGGTCGGCGCGGACGATGTCGAGGCTTTGCGGTCGCTGGAACGCGATTTGAAGCTGACCGTTTTCGGGCAGAACAAGGCGATCGAAACGCTGGTTTCCGGTGTGAAAACGGCGCGCGCGGGGCTACGCGATCCGGAAAAACCGGTCGGGTCGTATCTGTTTTCGGGGCCGACGGGCGTCGGCAAAACCGAAGTCGCCCGCCAGCTGGCCAAAACGCTGGGCGTCGAGCTGTTGCGATTCGATATGTCCGAATATATGGAAAAACATTCGGTGTCCCGATTGGTCGGCGCGCCGCCGGGGTACGTCGGTTTCGATCAGGGCGGGCTGCTGACCGACGCGGTTGACCGCAACCCTTACGCCGTGCTGCTGCTGGATGAAATCGAAAAGGCACATCCCGACCTGTTCAACGTTTTGCTGCAGGTGATGGATTACGGAAAACTGACGGATTCCAACGGCCGGAAAATCGACTTTTCCAACATCATCCTGATCATGACGACGAACGCGGGCGCGGCGGACATGGCCAAACCCGCCATGGGGTTCGGGCGCGCGGAACGCACGGGCGAAGACAAAGAGGCGATCGAACGCCTGTTCACGCCGGAATTCCGCAACCGTTTGGACGCGATCGTGCCGTTTGAACGGCTGAACCGCGAAATCATGGGGCGGGTCGCGGACAAATTCGTTTCCCAGCTGGAATCGCGGCTGGCGGGGCGGAAAATCGAATTGGCGGTCAATTTTTCGGCGCGCGAATGGCTGATCGACAAAGGGTTCGATCCGAAAAACGGGGCGCGGCCGTTGGCGCGCGTGATACGGGAAAACGTCGAAAAGCCGTTGGCGGACGAAATCCTGTTCGGCAACCTGAAAAACGGCGGAACGGCGACGTTGACGGCCAAAAACGGCAAGCTGACGCTGGTGTGCCGCCCCGCGCCGTCGCCGAAAGGGAAAGAATCCGCGGAAGAGGAGCTGACCCTGTTGTAAGGGGACGGAAAAGCCGCACGCTTTTTTGTGTATTTTTGACTCGCCTTTTGACGTGTCAGCCGATATAACGGAATCCCGATAACGCGAATCAAAACGGAGTTTCCTTATGAGCAATTTTGACGTGACCGCGATCGGAACCGCATTTGTCGATGTCGTGGCAAATGTTACGGAAGATTTTCTGGAACATTATTCTTTGACCAAGGGACAGGGCAACGTCCTGCCCATTTCCGTTTTGCGCGAAATCCGCAAAAACCTGCTGGATTCCCGCGTCATCCCCGGCGGAACGGTGGCGAACGCCGTCGCGACGGTCGCGTCGCTGGGCGGCAGGGCGGCTTTCATCGGCAAGGCGTGCAACGACACGACGGGCGAGAATTTCAAGGCCGCTTTCGACAAGGACGGCGTCAAATCCTGTGTTCCTCTGGTGCAATTCGACCGCGACATCGATCGCGCGACGGCCAGATGTCTGGTGTTGGTGACGCCGGATCACGACCGCACGTTTGCGTTCAATTTCGGCGTGTGCGAGGAAATCGACGACGCCGACATTGACGTTGAAACAATCCGTAATTCGCGCATCCTGTTCATCGACGGGCAGATGTTGGTTTCCCGCCGCGCCCGTTCGGCCGTTTCTCTGGCGTTGAAAACCGCGAAAGACGCGGGCGTCAGGGTCGCTTTCAATATGCACGATTTGAATTTCCGCGCCGTCGCCGTGCAAGAGGTCATCGAAACCATCCGCACGCAGGCCGACATTCTGATCGGCAACGAACGCGAGATCCGCGGCTGTTTCGACATCGACCGCGAAACGACGGATATCACCGCTTTTATGGACGTTCTGGCGGACAGGGGGCAGATTCTGGCCATGACCCGCGGATCGAAAGGCGCGTGCATCTTTTCCGACGAAGGCGTGGCAACCGTCGCGTCCGAAAACCACCAGTCCATTGTTGACAGCACGGGCGCGGGCGACGCGTTCGCGGGCGGTTTCCTGTACGGTTTGGCGCAGGGGTTCAGCCTGCCCGCGGCCGGCAAGCTGGCGGCGTTGTCCGCGGCGGAAATCATCCGCATTTGGGGCGGGCGGCCGGAAAAATCGCTGGCGGCCGATTTGAAATCGTATCTGGACAGCGTCCGGCCGTAGTCGTTTTTAACGTTTAAACCTCTTCATTTCCGTTTAAAATTCGGGTACACTACTGCTTGATTTGACAAGGAGTTGCGTACTATGCACTGGTATGAAATGAAACTGCGCGGCCGCGGCCGCACAAATTCGGCCGTTTCGCAGGTTTGCCGGCCGGATCGTGTCGCGGATGTTCCAAAATATTTGGAACAGGTCGGACACAACGGCGTCATTATGCGCGGATCGGGTAGCAGCTACGCCGATCAGGCGATCAACACGGACGGCGCCGTGATGATGTCGGGACGGTTGGATTGCGTGCGGTCGTTTGATGAAAAAACGGGCGAGTTGGTCTGCGAACCGGGGGTGACCCTGCACACGATTACGGAGCTGTACGCTCCGCGCGGGTTCATGCTGGCCACGGCGACGGGGTCGGGACGCCACACGCTGGGCGGGGCGATCGCCGCCAACATCGTGGGCGTGAACGGGCATCAAAAAACGTCTTTGGCGAAATCGGTCAATTGGATTGATGTCGTGTTGGGCGACGGTTCGATCAAACGCGCCAGCCCGAAGGAAAACGCGGATCTGTTCCGCGCCGTCGTCGGCGGACAGGGATTGGTCGGCGCGATCGTTCTGATTTCCATTACGTTGGCGAAACGGCCGCAGGAAAACGTTCTGGTTGAACGCCGCCGAGTCGCCAATTTGAACGAATTGATGGAATCGCTGAAATCCGTTCGCAAAAACGCCGATTTCTGTTCGGTGTGGATTGACACGGCCGCGCGCGCGGACGCCGTGGGACGCGCCGTTCTGACATCGGCGTCTTTTACCGACGAACCGGTTTCCGTGCCGTTGTTTTCATTGCCGAAATTCCGGTTGCCCCTGCCTCATTTCGCGCTGCATCTGGCGTCAATGCCGTTTGTGAAAAATTTGCGCTACCGTTTCGCGTCAAAGGACGGGAAGCGCGTGGAAAAATACGAATCGTTCCTGTATCCGCTGGACAACATCCGCGTGTTTTCGCAAAGGGGCGTTTATCAGCTGCAGGCTTCGTTTTCCGAAGCCGAAGGGCCGCAGGCGATCCGCCGCATTCTGACCGAATTGTCGCAATCCCGAATCGGCGCGTGCCGCGCGGTTTTGGTGCTGACAAAACAGGACGACCTGTCGTATCTGGGGTCGGCTTTGCGCGGGTACACGATCAGCATGGATTTCATCCGCCGCAAAGGGTTGGAGGATTTCCTGAAACATCTGATCACGGTTGTCGGCGAACACAACGGCCGTGTGTCGGTGCAGGACGATGCGTTGATGGAACCGCGCAATCTGGTTTTGATGTACAAGCAGCAACTGGAAAAATTCATTCAGGCGCGGGATTTGTACGATCCGCAGAAAAAGTTCGATTCGGATTTCGGACGCCGCCTGTTCGCGAAAGAGAGGAAAGATGAACAATAAACGCACGTGGATTGTATTGGGGGCGTCGGGGGTGATCGGCCGCGCTTTCGCCCGCGAGGCGGCAAAGGACGGCAACGATGTCATCATGCTGGGACGCGAAGGCGAGGATTTGACTTTGGCCGCGCAGGACGTTCGCGCGCGCTATCCCGACGTGGATGTCGTGACGATCGCGCTGGACACGGCCAATCCGGATTCTTTTTCCAAAGTGGTGGAACAATGCGAATCCGCGGCGAAAAACATCATCAGCGTGTTTTCGTCGCTGGAAACGGCGTATTCGCAAAAGGAATGCGGCAAGGATTTGGGCAAAATTAAAAATATGTTCCAAATCAACTATTTCTCTCAGGTTTATTTTCTGTCGGCGGTTGCGCCCGTTTTGCAAAAACAGGCGTGCGGCGAAATCATCGTCATGGGTTCGACGGCGGGGGAATTCGGGATGCCAGACAACTACGCGTTCGGTTCGACAAAGGCCGCTTTGCACGTTTGGCTGCAGGGTTTTCAGGCGCAGATGGCGCAAAGCCATGTCGCCGTGACGACGGTGAAAACGGACGATTGGGACACGGTCGGCGAACGCAAAAAATCGTTTTTCCAACGCCCGATCAATCCGCAGGCCTGCGCCGCCGCGTGTTATCAATACGCGGGAAAAGGGTTTAAAATCCGCTATTTCCCGTGGTACGCGGGCGTTACGGTGCTGTTCCGGCGTTTTCTGCCGACCCGTCCGATGCGCAAATAAACGGCGGGGGCGGTCGTGCGTAAAACTGTTTTTCCGGATGCCTCTTTGTTGCGCGTGAACGACGGCGCGCCCGTCAAGGTCACTTTTGCCCAAGCGCGGTCGAACGGCCACATGGTCGGGTTTTACACGTTGGACGCGGGCGCGTTTCACGATATCAGGATTTTGTTCCCGAACGTCGGCGACACACTGATTCCGAATGTCAGTTCGGTGTTTTTGGGCAACAGGCTGACCGGAAAAACGCCCGTCTTTTTCGTCGTCGAAAACGGCAACACGCTGAACAGGGACGCCGCGTGGTTCAATGACGCCGCGGCGGGGCGCAACGGGTTTTGGCTGTTTTTGAAACGGCCGGAGGAACCGGACGCCGCGCCCGTTTTGGAACAGGGCGAAATCGTTTGGCAAAAAAACGGCGAAACGGTTGAACAGGCGACGCCGGCCGATTCCGGAACGCCCGCGCCCGTGCCGGTCTGGCAATCCAACAGCGGCCGCATTCATGTGGTCAAAGGCCGCGTTTTCCACAGCTTCGGATACGGTCTGCACCCCGAAATGAATCCGGACGCATCGCACCGTTTTTTGCTGGCGCCGCAAGAGGAAAACGCTTCGGTCGCGCTGAATTTCCTGACGGATGCGGCGCATCCCGAAAAACCGGAAATCACGCTGAACCTGCAAATCGGGGAACGGAATTTTCAGGCGTTGACGCGCAACCGGATCGTGAACGCGGCTTTGCCCGTGCCGGATCAAACGATATCATCCGCGACCGTCCGGATTCCGGACGAGTTTGAGGATACGCTGTATCTGGACGGATTTGAGGGGCAAAAAAGCCTGCCCGCCGTCGGAACGGTGTTTTCGATCGAAACGGCCGGAAATGTTTTGACGCTGACGGGCGAGGGGACGCCCGCGGTGTATGAAGCGTTGCTGTCCTGTGTGAAAATCAGGACGGAAGCCTCCGCACCGGCCAAAAGCCCCGTTTCCGTGACGTACCAAACGGCATCGGGCGAAATCGTCCAATCCGGCGAATCGGACATTCTGTCCGACAGTGTTTTGCCTGTGCCGTTGCTGACGGGACTGCCGTCGGTCAAACAGCCCGCCGCGGTCAAACCGTTGACGGAGGGGCTGTTCACTCCCGCCGAACCGCAGGATGAACTGCCGTCGTTTTTGACGCGTCCCGTCGCCGCCGCGGTCGAACCCGAACAAAAACCGCAGCTTAAGGGCGGGGCGAAAACCGCGCTGGTCACGGGCGGCGCGCACAAAATCGGGGCGGAAGTCGCCCGCGTGTTGGCGGCGAAAGGGTACAACGTGATCGTGCATTGCCATACCGCCGCGGCCGACGCCGCGCGGTTGGTCGAGGAATTGCGCCGGACGTATCAGGTCAAGGCGGCCTATTTCCGCGCGGATTTCGCATCCTATGACGAAACGGCCGATCTGGTCGAATCTGTGACGAAAACGTATGGCGCGCCGGATCTGTTGGTCAGTTGCGCGACCGTCGCGGCCGCCGGCGAAAATCCGCAGGGGTGGGACGAATGTTCGGCCGTCAACGCGCGCGCGCCGTTCATTTTGCTGCGTTCGTTCGCCAAGGCTTTGCCGAAAGGGAAAAACGGCTGTTTTTTGGCGGTGTTTCCGCGTCCGGCCGACGAATTGTCCGTCAATGCGTTCAGTTTGTCGGGAATCGGCGGATTGATCGAAATGGCGGCGCGGACGTTGCGGGACAACGTGCGCGTCAACGGCGTCGATTTTCCGGAAAAGATCGGGGACGCCGACGGCGTCCGCCGTGTGGCCGACGCCGTTTGTTTTATGGCGCAAACGCCGGTCGTATCGGGGCAGGTGCTGCATTTGGACGCCGAAAAAAGGAAGTGAAAAGTCGAGTCTGTCTTCCCTTTTTTCCCGTAGCCCTTGCCTGTCAACGAGTCATCCGTTTTACGCACAACTTATCCACAGGAGGACGCGGCTATTCCAACCGGAAAAATAAATCAAGAAAAAGTTATGAAAAAAAATTAAAAATAATACTTGATTATAAAAAATTACAAATTATCAATATGTTACGGGTTTTGCCTATAAAATAGGCAATGTGATGAAAAGCTAGGGAAACCCTTTGGTCAAGGGGGATAAAATCAGACTTTGCACAGAGTTATCCACAGGTTTGGGGAAAACTTCATAATTTGTTTAGGATTTGCGAAAAAAGGTTTTAATTCAATATGATAGATGAAAAAACAGCCGTTTTTCAGGCCGACGAATCAAACGAATCCGCGCCAAAACTGACAGGGGCGGCGTATGTCGCGGCGCATTTGCGGTTTTTTCCGGAACGGCCGGGGGTTTACCGGATGCTGGACGCGGCCGGAAAAGTCCTGTACGTCGGCAAGGCCAAAGTCTTGCGCCGGCGTTTGGAAAACTACGCGCATCCCGAACGGACGTGTATGCGCATCCAGCGCATGATTTCCCAGATCGACCGGATCGAAATCATCGAAACGACGACCGAGGCCGAAGCGTTCCTGTTGGAAAACGACCTGATCAAACGGTTGAAGCCCTATTACAACATCCTGTTGAAAGACGACAAAACGTTCCCGCACATTCTGATCACGACGCGTGACGAATGGCCGCAGGTGATGAAACACCGCGGCGCGCGGACGAAAAAGGGCGAATATTTCGGGCCCTTCGCATCGGTTCTGGCGGTGAACGAAACGCTGGCCGTTTTGCAAAAGGTGTTTTTGCTGCGATCCTGCACCGACAACGTTTTTTACCACCGCACGCGCCCGTGCCTGCTGCATCAGATCAAACGGTGCTGCGCGCCCTGCGCCGGTATGATCGCGCGCGAGGATTATATGCGGTTGGTTGACGAAGCGTGCGCCTTTATGCGCAACAAAAGCACCAAGGTGCAGGAACGGCTGGCCGTCCAAATGGAACAGGCCAGCGCGGAAATGCGTTACGAACAGGCGGCCGTTTTGCGCGACCGCATCCGCGCCCTGAACCAGATTCAAATGCAAAGCAGCGATTTGGACGGCATCGCCGATTGCGATGTCGCGGCGATTTATACGGACAAGGAACAAAGCTGCGTGCAGGTGTTTTTTTACCGCGGCGGGCGCAGTTGCGGCAATTTCGCGGCGTTTCCGGCGCAAACGTCGGGGCGGACGGACGGCGAAGTTTTGCAGGCTTTCCTCGGCCAGTTTTATATGACGCACACGCCGCCGCGGGAAATTCTGCTGTCAACGGCGCTGCCCGACGCCGATGTCGTCGCGCAGGCGTTCGGCGCGAAATCGGGGGCGGCCGTCAAGCTGACGGACAACGCGCGCGGCAATCGCAAACGGTTGGTCGATCGTGCTTTGATGAACGCGAAAGAGGCGTTGATCCGCCGCCGGTGCGAGGGGGCGGCGCGCGCCGAATTGCTGGAGGAGTTGCGCGAACTGTTGCACATCAACCACCCGATCGAACGCGTCGAAACCTACGACAACAGCCATATTCAGGGGACAAGCGCGGTCGGTGCGATGGTGGTCGCGACGCCCGACGGGTTTGACAAGAAATCGTACCGCAAATTCAACATTTCGTGGGACACGTTCACCCCCGGCGACGATTTCGGCATGATGCGCGAAGTGCTGACCCGCCGGTTCAAACGCGGGTTGGCGGAACACAATCTGCCGGATGTCGTGTTCATTGACGGCGGCGAAATTCAGCTGCGCGTGGCGTTGGAAGTGCTGAAAGAACTGAACGTCCCCGATGTCGTCGCCGTCGGCGTGGCCAAAGGCGTTGACCGCAACGCGGGCAAGGAAACGCTGCATTTCGCCGACCGGCCGCCGCTGCATTTGGAATTCGACAATCCGCTGTTGCACTATATCCAGCGTCTGCGCGACGAAGCGCACCGTTTCGCGATCGGCACGCACCGGATCAAACGGCGCAACGACACGCTGGTGTCGGCTTTGGACGGCATCGCGGGGATCGGGGCAAAGCGCAAAAAAGCGTTGCTGCAGCATTTCGGATCCGTGCGCGCGATCAAAGCCGTCAGCGCCGACGAAATCGCCAAAGTCGATGGGATCAGCCCGACGCTGGCCAAGCAGATCTTTGACGCTTTGAAATGAAAAAAAAACAGCCGCCGAACCTGTCAAAGGCGCGGCGGCCGTGTTTTACCCGTACCGGAATGTCAGGCGATCGCGCCGTGACAATGTTTGTATTTCTTTCCCGAACCGCACGGGCAGGGCGCGTTGCGCGACACTTTGCCCCATGTGGACGGGTCGTTCGGGTCGATTTCGTCGGATTGCGTGTATTTGAACGGGCTTCTGTCCAATTCGCGGTCGATTTCGCGCTGCGACGCCGACGGGTTGCCGAACGCGTCGGTTTCCAATTCGTCGTGGTGCGCGGTCATTTCCTGCTGACGGCGGCGGTTTTCCTCAATCGCTTCGACGGTTTCGGGCGCCAGTTCGACGTGCGTCAGGAACTGCGTCACCTGTTCGCGCATATTGCCGATCATGCCGCTGAACAGGTAAAAAGCCTCTTTTTTGTATTCGTTCAAGGGGTCTTTTTGGCCGTAGGCGCGCAAAACGATCGTGTGGCGCATATATTCCAACACCTGCAGGTGTTCTTTCCAAACCTGATCCAAAATCTGCAAAGTGATGTTCTTTTCGATCATGTTCATCAGGTCGTCGCCGAACAGCCGACGCTTGGCGGCCATTTTTTCGTCGGCGGCCTTTTGCAGGCGTTCCGTCAGCTCTTGCGTTCCGATGCCTTCGCCGATCCACGAATCAATCGGCAAAGTCAGCCCCAGCAGACGTTCGACGTCCTCTTTCAGCGCGGCGACGTTCCAATCGTCGGCCGCGGCGTCTTCGGGCGTATAGGTTTCGGTCATCGCCGCGATGATTTCGTCGCGCATATCCTTGATCGTGTCGGTGATCGAATCCGCCATCATCAATTCCCTGCGCTGGTCGTAAATGACTTTGCGCTGGTCGTTCATCACGTTGTCGTATTTCAACAGGTTTTTGCGGATGTCGAAGTTGCGGGCTTCGACCTTTTCCTGCGATTTTTGCAGCGTTCTGGAAATCCACGGGCTGGAAATGACGTCCGTGTCGTCCATGCCGCCCAGCGGTTTCAGGAATTTTTCGATCCTGTCCGCGCCGAAAATGCGCAACAGGTCGTCCTGCAGGCACAGGAAGAATTTCGACGCGCCGGGGTCGCCCTGACGTCCGGAACGGCCGCGCAGCTGGTTGTCGATGCGGCGGCTTTCGTGGCGTTCCGTGCCGATGACGTACAGACCGCCCGCTTTCATGGCGATTTCGCGGCCTTCGTCGATTTCCTTTTTGATTTCGGCGATGCGGCGTTCGCGTTCGGCGGGATCGGTCACGTCGGCCAGTTCCTGTTCGACGCGCATTTCCAGATTGCCGCCCAGCTGGATGTCCGTGCCGCGGCCGGCCATGTTCGTGGCGATTGTGATCGCGCCGGGCATTCCCGCCTGTGCGATGATGTACGCTTCCTGTTCGTGGTGGCGCGCGTTCAAAACGTTGAATTTCAGCTTTGTTTCCCGACGCAGGCGGTCGGCCAGCTGTTCCGATTTTTCAATCGAGGTCGTGCCGACCAGAACGGGCTGTTTGCGGGCGGCGCATTCCTTGATCAGTTCGATGACGGCCTTTAATTTCTGGTCTTCCTTCCAATAGATTTCGTCCTGATGGTCGATGCGGATGCACGGTTTGTTCGTGGGGATGTCGATGACCTCCAACCCGTAGATTTCGGCGAATTCGGGCGCTTCGGTCATCGCGGTGCCCGTCATGCCGGCCAGTTTCGGATACAGGCGGAAATAGTTTTGGAACGTGATCGACGCCAGCGTCTGGTTTTCCGGCTGGATCTTGACGCGTTCCTTGGCTTCCAAAGCCTGATGCAGGCCGTCGGAATAGCGGCGTCCCTCCATCATGCGGCCGGTGAATTCGTCGATGATGACGACCTGACCGTTGCGCACGATGTAATCGACGTCGCGCTGGAACATTTTGTGCGCTTTCAACGCCTGATCGACATAGTGGATGACGGGCGCGTTCACGGCGTCGTACATGGCGCCGGTGATCAATCCGGCCTGCTGCAGCAATTCCTCCATGTACAGGGTGCCGCTTTCGGTCAGGGAAACGGTGCGCTGCTTTTCATCCTTTTCATAATGTTCGGGTTTCAGCTTGGGGATCAGCGCGTCCACCTGAATGTATTTGTCCGACGAATCCTCGGCCTGACCGGAAATGATCAAAGGCGTTCTGGCTTCGTCGATCAGGATGGAGTCCACTTCGTCAACGATGGCGAAGTTGAACGGCCGCTGCACCATGTCGTCGATCGAAAATTTCATGTTGTCGCGCAGATAGTCGAACCCGAATTCGTTGTTCGTCCCGTAAGTGATGTCGCAGGCGTAGGCGGCGCGGCGTTCCTCGTCCGACATATCGTGCAGGATCGACCCGACCGTCATGCCCAGAAAACGGTAGATGCGCCCCATCCATTCCGTGTCGCGTTTGGCCAGATAGTCGTTGACCGTGACGACGTGGACGCCCTTGCCCGTCAGCGCGTTCAAATAAACGGCCAGCGTCGCGACCAGCGTTTTGCCTTCGCCCGTGCGCATTTCGGCGATCTGTCCGCGGTGCAAAACTATGCCGCCGATCAGCTGGACGTCGAAATGGCGCAATCCGATGGTTCGTTTGGACGCTTCGCGCACGACGGCGAACGCTTCGGGCAGGATGTCGTCCAACGTTTCCCCGTCGGCCAGCCGTTGTTTCAGCGCGGGGGTCTTGTTTTTCAGCTCTTCATCGGACAACGCCGCGATTTCGGGTTCCATCGCGTTGATTTTCGCGACGGTTTTATACAAACCCTTGACGTACCTGTCGTTCGCGCTGCCGAAAATTTTGCGCATCAAAGAACCGATCATGACAAAACCTCTTTATAATAAAATAAAAACACACAAGTTAAGCCCACAAAGCCGCGCGTGTCAATCGTTCAGTTGGGCATCCCCGCCGAAAAAACATATTTTTCGGGCGTCCGGCGGAATTTTAAATCTTTACCCGTTTTTGAAAGGTGGTATGATATCCGTCAGTCAAAACCAACATTGCAAGAAAGGTTGAAACAATGTCCAAAAAAGTTATCACCGGCGCTTTGGCCGTCCTGTGCTTCGCGATGCCGGCGCAGGCCGCCAAGTCAAAGGCGGCGGCTGTCGCGACGGATCTGGTCGTCGCCACGGTTGACGGCAACAAAATCACGCTGTCCGAAATCGAAACCGCGCGTTCGTCGAACCCGCAGCTGGGCGCCATGCCGTTGGAAACCGTTTACGAACCCTTGCTGGACAACATCATTGATTTGAACGTTGTCGCCGCCGCGGCCAAGGCCGAAAAGGTGCAGGAAACGCCCGAATACAAAAAGATGCTGAAGGATTTTGAAAAATCCCTGCTGGCGCGTTACTATTTGGAACAGCGCGCGAAAAAGGAACAGACCAAGGAAAAGCTGGAAGCGTTGTACGAACAGTTCAAAAAGGATAATCCCCCGCAGGAAGAAATGTCCGCCGCCCACATCCTGCTGAAAACGGAAAAGGAAGCGCGCGACGTGATCAAACAGCTGGAAAAGGGCGCCGATTTCGCGGAACTGGCGAACAAGCTGTCCGAAAACAAAGGGCTGAAAGACGGCGATCTGGGATATTTTTCGCGTGAATTGATGGTTCCCGAATTTTCCGAAGCGGCTTTCGCCATGAAAGAAGGCGAAATTTCCAAACAGCCCGTCAAAACGAAATTCGGATACCATGTGATCAAAGCCGGCCCCCGCCGTTTGGCCGAACCCCCGAAATTCGAGGAAGTCGAACGCGAATTGATGCAGATGCAGGCCGCTAAAACCGTTGAAGACACGATGGCCAAACTGCGCAAAAAAGCCAAGATCGTTAAGACGCCGGTCAAATTCGGCGCCGACGGCAAAGTCACCGCGAAATAATCGCGACGTTTTCGGAAAAAGCCCTCCCGTCCGGAGGGCTTTTTTGTGTGTCCGAACGTCGGGGCGGCGTTTTTCACGAAACGGCGGCGATAAAAAGGCAATAAAAAACCCCGCGCGGCGGCGGGGTTTTTCAAAACGCGGCGGCGTTATTTCGGCGCGATCACCATGGTGATCTGTTTGCCTTCCAATTTCGCCGGATGTTCGACTTTGGCGTATAAATCCGAATCTTCGACAACGCGCGCCATGATTTCTTCGCCCTGTTCCTGATACGCCATTTCACGGCCGCGGAAACGCAGGGTGAATTTGACTTTGTTGCCTTCGGAAATAAAGCGCTGCGCGTTACGCAATTTGACTTCGTAATCGTGCGTGTCGATATTCGGACTCAGCTTGATTTCCTTGATTTCGACAACTTTCTGGTTTTTGCGGGCTTCCGCTTTTTTCTTTTGCAGTTCATAGCGGTATTTGCCCAGATCCAGAATTTTGCAAACGGGCGGATTGGCGTTCGGCGAAATTTCGATCAGATCCAAACCCGCTTCGTCGGCCATGCGCAACGCTTCGCGCACGGAAACAACCCCGACGTTCTCGCCGTCGGCGCCGATCAGGCGGACTTCTCTCGCCGTAATGTCTTTGTTGGCACGCGGCCCCTCACGGGTGGGCGATGCCTGTGTCGTATCGGTAGATATAAAAAGCCTCCATCAGTTAAGGTTAGTCTTCAATATGCGGCCACGCCGCTTCGGCGGTCAGTTTAGCAACTACGTCGCCAAGTGCAAGCGTTTCTTGCTTTTCCTGTCCCAAACGTCTGATCGTGACGGTTTTGTCGGCGGCTTCTTTTTTGCCGATGACCAGCACGACGGGAACCTTTTTCAACGAATGTTCGCGGATCTTGTAGCTGATCTTTTCGTTGCGCAGGTCGATTTCGGCGCGGATGCCGGCCTTTTTCAACGCTTTTACAACCTCGGCCGCGTATTCGTCGCCGTCGTCGGTGATCGTTGCGACGACCGCCTGAACGGGGGCGAGCCAGAACGGGAATTTGCCCGCGTAATGTTCAATCATGATGCCCGTAAAGCGTTCCAGCGAACCGAACAAAGCGCGGTGCAACATGATCGGGCGGTGTTTTTCGCCGTCTTCGCCGATATAGGAAACGTCGAAACGTTCCGGCAGGTTCATGTCAACCTGCAGCGTGCCCAGCTGCCATTCGCGGCCGATCGCGTCTTTGACCTTGAAGTCCAGTTTCGGGCCGTAGAACGCGCCGTCGCCGGGGTTCAGCGTGTATTTGTACCCCATGTCGGTCAACGCCTGCGCCAACGCGGTTTCCGTCTTGTCCCACAATTCGTCGGCGCCGATGCGTTCGGCGGGGCGGGTGGACAGTTTGATGCTGACGTCTTTCAATCCGAACGCGTCGTAGATGTCCAGCATCAGGCGGACGACCTTCTGGCATTCGTCTTCCAGTTGTTCGGGCGTGCAGAAAATGTGCGCGTCGTCCTGCGTGAACGCGCGAACGCGGAACAATCCGTGCAGAGCGCCCGACGCTTCGTAGCGGTGGACGCGGCCGAATTCGGCGATGTACTGCGGCAGGTCGCGGTAGGATTTGATGCCCTGTTTGAACACCAGAATACCGCCGGGGCAGTTCATCGGTTTGACGCAGAAAACGCGGTCTTCGATCGTGGTCGTGAACATATTTTCGCGGTACCAGTCCCAATGCCCCGACGTTTCCCACAAAACGCGATCCATAATCTGCGGCGTGTTGATTTCGACATAGCCGACATCGTTTTGCCGTTTGCGCAGATAGTTGATCAGCGTCTGGAACAGCGTCCAGCCGTGCGGGTGCCAGAAAATGTCGCCGGGGGCGACGTCCTCGAAATGGAACAGATCCATTTCGCGTCCCAGCTTGCGGTGGTCGCGTTTTTCGGCCTCTTCCAGCTGAACCAGATAGGCGTCCAGAGCTTTTTTGTCCGCCCAAGCCGTGCCGTAAATGCGCTGCAGCTGTTCGCGCGAAGAATCGCCGCGCCAATACGCGCCCGCGACCTTCATCAATTTGAACGCCTTGCCGACCTTGCCCGTGGATGGCAGATGCGGACCGCGGCACAGGTCGATGAAGTCGCCCTGACGGTAAAAGCTGATCACCGCGTCGGCGGGCAGGTCTTCGATCAGTTCGACTTTGTATTTTTCGCCTTTTTTCTTAAAGAAAGCGATGGCGTCTTCGCGGGATTTTTCCTCGCGCACGACGGGTTCGTCGCGATCCACGATTTCCGCCATGCGTTTTTCGATGGCTTCCAAATCGGCCAAAGTGAACGGTTTTTCCCGCGCAAAATCGTAATAGAAGCCGTTTTCGATCGCCGGTCCGATCGTCACCTGCGTTTCGGGGTACAGTTCCTGCACCGCCTGCGCCATGACATGCGAACAGGTGTGGCGGATGATGTCCAGCCCTTCGGGCGATTTCGCGGTGATGATGTCGATGTCGGCGTCGGACGCGATCGGCGTCGCCAGATCCTGCAGTTTGCCGTTGACTTTGATCGCCAAAGCCGCTTTGGCCAGTCCCGCGCCGATTTTGGCGGCGATTTGCGCCCCGTCGGTCGCTCCGTCGAATGACAGCACCGAGCTGTCGGGAAGTTTAATCGAAACCATGAAAACAGTCTTCTTTCATATTAAAGTTTTAGATGCGCGCATTGTAATTCCGCTTTGTCCCGTATTCAAGACCTAATCCGCTTTTTTTCCGTCGATAATGCCCATATACAGGTTGGGAAACGTTTTCAGCATACTTTGTTCGTCGCCGACGCAGGCGAAGTAAAACAGCGGCTTTTCCCCCGAAACGACGGAAAGCGCGTTCAACGGCCGGCAGATGTCGTTCAAAAAGGGAAAGGCCGTGTGCCCGACCGCGACGAACGCGCCGTCGTGGTTGTTGATGACCTCCGCGGTTTTTTCCTTGAACTTGCCGTATCCCGTAATGCCGTAGGGGGCGATCGCCCATGTCGAATCCATTTGCGTCGAAAAGCTCAGCGCCCGCGACCGCGGATGCCGTTTCAGCAAATCGACGACCAGATGCGTGGACGGTTCGTTTAAAATGAAAATCAGCGAATTGTCCGGAATGTCAAACCCGTTCGGAAACGCGATGACGCTTTTGCGGCCGCGCAGGTGGCTGGTTTCCGACGCAAACGGCGTGACCAGCAACGCGGCGCAGACAAAAACGCACAAAGGGACATAGGCGCGCCGGAACAGTTTTTTCGATTTCGGCGCGACGGACAGCAGGGCGGTTCCGAACAACACCGGCAAAACGGTTTCAAACGGGATGACGTAGCGGATGATGGAAAAGAAAAACAGCCAAACCAGAAACGACGTTCCCGCGAACGTCATCAAAAACAACGTTTGCGGCCGCGGTTTCGGCGCGTTTTCAAACGCCCTCGAACACAGGAAAATTGCGCCGAACAGGTACATGAAATAAAACCGCGCGTCCGTGAACCGGTAAAATCCGACCAGTTCTTTTTTCTTTGTGTGATTGATCATTTCCAGCGGGACGGACAGGGCGCGGCCGACGGATCGGGCGGCGACGTGGATTTGGTCGCGCGTGTTGATTTCCGGAAACCACGGGGATTTGAAAACCGCGTTGAACAGCGGGAAAAACGGGCTGTCGTAGTTTTTGTACATCAGATACATCCAGTATCCGTTGAACGCCAGAAATCCGGTCAGTCCGCCCGCGATGAACAAAAGCAGCGCCTTGACGGAGGCGGACGAAATCCGATTGCGAAACAGGATGAACGCGATCCCCGATGTCAGGCAGTAAATCGCCGACGTGTATTTCAGCCCCGCGGCCGATCCCAGCAGCATACCCGCGATGAATACGGTTTTCAAGTTTGCCGCGCCTGTCGGAGTGGCGATCAGCTTCAATAACAGGTAAACACCGGTCAGGACAAGGATCGAAACGGGGATTTCGTTGGTCGAACTGCCGATTTGAAACCATGTTGCAAACCCCGTTGCGCCGGCGCACAGCGACAAAACCGCCGCGATCCGCCCCCTGCGCGTCGATGTGTCGAAAAACAGGCGGTTGATCAGGAACAAAACGTACATCAGCCCGCCGAAATACAGCCCCGTAAAGAAACTGTACAGCGGGACGCGGTCGTTGAACGCGCGGATCAGCAGATAGACGACGCCGTCCGCCAGCGGGTTGAAAAACGACATGATGAACGCCGGCGCCAAATCGAACCCGACGCGGCCGTTCAGCAGGGCGAACCCGTTGTAATAGTGGTAATTGTACAAATCCCACGTGTTTTCATGGCGCAGGACGGCGGAAACCAGCCCGCCCGCGATCAAAAACAGGAAAAAGACGAAAATCCCCTTTCGCTTCGCCGTCATTTGTCCGCGTTCGCCTTTTCGATGATTTCACGGTAAAGGGCGATTGTCTTTTCGCACATTTTCGTTTTGGAAAAATCGTCGCGTACGCTTTTGACGGCGGCTTCGGTCATTTTCTTTTTCCCCTCCGCGGTCATGTCCAGCATGGCGTCCAGCTTTTGCGCCAAATCGGCGGCGTCGCCGTGTTTGAACAAAAATCCCGTTTCGCCGTCGCGGATCGTTTCCGTCGCGCCGCCGTGGTCGGGACCGACGACCAGCCGCCCCATCGCCTGCGCTTCGGGGACGACGCGGCCGAACGCCTCCGGATCGGTGGAGGCGGACACGACGATGTCGGACAGCATATAGGCCACGTCCATTTCGCTGCAATGGTCAACCATTTGCACAACGCCCGTCAGCCCCAGCTTTTTAATCTTCCGTTCCAGTTCGCGGCGGTATCCCGTCCGCCCCTGATCCGAACCGACGAACAGACAGCGCACGTTTTTGTGTTTCATTTGCGCCAAAGCGTCCAGCATGACGATCTGGCCTTTCCAACGGGTCAGACGGCCGGGCAGCATGATGACGGGCAAATCTTCGGGCAGACGCCATTTTTGCGACAGGGCGATCATGCGTTCCTGCGACACTTGCGCCGTGTTGAACCGGTCGATGTCGGCGCCGCGGTGGATGACGCGGATCGTTTCCGGATCCTTTTCGGGATAGTGTTCCAGAATGTAACTTTTGATAAAGTTCGACACGGCGATCGTCATCACGCCGTCGATCATAACCTTGTTGTATCCTTTTTTAATATTGAACGGCCCCATGTTGTACGCGCCGTGGAACGTCGTCAAAAAGGGGACGCCCGTCATTTCGCACGCCCATTTGGCGCACCACGCCGGCGCGCGGGATCGGGCGTGAACGATGTCAACGTTCTTTTCTTTGATGATTTTCGCCAGCTTCGCGGCGTTGCGGCGCATGGTGAACCAGTTTTTTGAATAAACGGGCAAAGTGATATGTTCCGTTCCGCCGCGTTCCAGATCGTGCACCAGCCGCCCGCCGCCGGAAACGACAACGGATGTCCAGCCGGCGTCTTTGATCGCGGCGGCGATTTCGGTCGTGCCGCGTTCGACGCCGCCGGTTTCCAGGCGCGGCAGGATTTGCAGGATGACGGGTGTCTTTTTTTGATCAGTCATGATTCTTTCCGATTCGTTTCAAAGTTAAAGCGGGCCGCCGTAGGGACGGCGTTCGCGGTATCCGGCTTTGCGCATACAACGCGCGTAACGCCAGTAAATGACGGTTTTCGACGGGGTGGCCGTGTTGACGAAAACGGGCATCGCGCCGGGGTAGGGGGAATAGTTCGCCCAGATGCCGCCGTCTTTCAAATTCAACCGCAGATCCAACGTTTCGGGCGACATCGGGTCGAAACTGATGCGCCGCCACGGCCAGAAATCGGCTTGGCTCAGACATTTGTTGTGGTCGCTGACGAACCTGTCCGCGCCGGTGTTGTCCTTCGCCCAATAATAAACGCGCGTCGGCGAAGAACAGGCGGTCAGCAACAGGCAAAGGGCGAACAGTCGGCAAATGCGTTTCATGGCGGTATCCTTAAAAATCCAAATCCCCGTAATGCGGCGCGGCGATGACGCCCGTGATCCGGTCGGCCAGAACGGGACGGAACGACGGGCGTGATTTGACGCGTGCGTACCAGTTTTTCGTTTCCTCGAACGCGGGCAGGCCGTTTTCCGTTTTGTCCCAAGGCACTTCGCCGATGTAATCCAGCACGGAAAATTGCGCCGCCGCCGCGAAATCGGCCATGGAAAACGCTTCGCCGGCCAACCAGTTGCGCTGTTTCAACAGCCATTCCATATAATTCATATGTCCGGCCAGATTCGTTTTCCCCGCGCGGATCGCGTCGGAATCCGGCACGCCGCCCGTCAGCCGTTTCATAATCTTTTCACCGGCCAGATAATAAGTGACTTCGTGGAAAAACTTGTCGTCGAACCAATCGCACAGGCGGCGGACTTCGGCTTTGTCGCGGGCGTACGCGCCGAACAGGGGGCGCGACGTGATTTCGTCGATGTATTCGCAAATCGGACGGTGGCCGCACAGGATGTGGCCGTCGGGTTCTTCCAGCACGGGGACTTCGCCCGCCGGATTCATGGCCAGAAACTCCGGCCGGTATTTCCACGGTTCTTCGGTTTTCGTCGTGAATTCCAGCCCCTTTTCCGCCAGCACAAGACGCACCTTGCGGGAAAAGGGGTCGGCCGGATGATGGTAAAGCGTGTACATGGCGGATTTCCTGAAAATAACGACAGTCCTTTTTATTTTTTATCGAAAAATGGTTTATAGCTTGTAAATTTTGAAAAAAAACTTCACAGTGTCCGCGTCATTATTCAATGTGATGAAAGGATACGCCCATGCTGCAAACGATCGTTCTGGCTTTGGTGCAAAGCGCCACCGAATTTCTGCCGGTCAGTTCGTCGGCGCACCTGATTTTGGCACCGCGGCTGTTCGGATGGCCGGATCAGGGAATGGCCGCGGATATCGCGTTGCACGTCGGGACGCTGTTTTCCGTCGCGCTGTATTTCAGGCGGGATGTCGCCGCCGCGGTTTTGGGCGGGTTGGATTTGCTGAAAAGGGCGTTTTCGACGCCGCGGGCGCGCTTGGCGCTGAATTTGGGCGTCGCGTGCGTCCCCGTGTTCCTGATCGGATTCTTTTGCAACGATTATATCGAGGAAAATTTCCGCAGTCCGCGGGTGATCGCCGTTACCGCGATCGTTTTCGGCGTTTTGCTGTATCTGGCGGACAAAACCGGCAAGACGGAGGGGAATGTCGCGGATATGACGGTCAAACAAGCGTTGCTGATCGGCGCGGCGCAGGTGCTGGCGCTGATTCCGGGGGTCAGCCGGTCGGGCGTGACGATGACGGCGGCGCGGGCGTTGGGAATCGGGCGCGCGGAATCGGCGCGTTTTTCGATGCTGCTGTCCGTTCCGACGATCGGCGCGGCGGGCGCACTGGGCGTTTTAAAGCTTTTGACGGCCGCCGAATCGCAAACGCTGTCCGTTCCGGAAATCGGGACGGGCGTTTTGCTGTCGTTCGCGGGCGGCGTTCTGGCGATCGGATTTTTGATGAAATGGCTGAAAAACTCTTCGTTCGCGGTGTTCGCGGCGTACCGGATCGCGCTGGGGATTTATCTTTTTTATATTTTTTGATTTTTTTTGTTGACGAACGGTTCGCTTCGTAATAAAAGAACGGCTGTAGCTTGTTTTGCCCAAATGGCGGAATTGGTAGACGCGCTAGCTTCAGGTGCTAGTACTCGCAAGGGTGTGTAGGTTCGAGTCCTATTTTGGGCACCAAGACAAGCTTCTAAAGGCAAGGGGCGGTTTTCAGCCCCTTTCTTTTTTGGACGAAAGGGGAATGGAGTCAATGACGCAAATTTACTTTCACGAAGGGGATTTGCCCGCGTCTGTTCATTTTTCGGGCGCCGTGGCCGTCGATACCGAAACGATGGGGTTGGAATTGCACCGCGACCGGCTGTGTCTGGTTCAGCTGGGGGACGGCAAGGGAAACGCCCACATCGTCCGTTTCAAAAAAGGGTGCTATGACGCGCCGAATCTGAAATCGTTGCTGCGGGACGTCTCTGTTTTAAAGATTTTTCAATACGCCCGATTCGATGTCGCGGCGCTGTATTTGTATCTGGGGGTCGTGTGCGCGCCGGTCTATTGCACCAAGGTCGCGTCCAAAATCGCCCGCACGAACGCCCCGTCGCACAGCCTGAAATCGCTGTGTTCGTCCCTGTTGGGCGTCGAACTGGAAAAGGAACAGCAGTGTTCCGACTGGGGGGCGGACGAATTGAGCGAAGAACAGCTGAAATACGCCGCGAACGACGTTTTGTACCTGCACGCTTTAAAGGAAAAGCTGGATGCTTTGCTGGAACGCGAAGGGCGCGCGGCCTATGCGCGGGCGTGTTTTGATTTTCTGCCGCACGTCGGCATGATGGACATCGCGGGGTTTGATTGCTGCGATGTTTTGGTTCACTGATTTTTCAACGGGGATTTTTCGATGCTGACCTCCGCCGATCTTTTGCAAACAGCCCATTACGTTCTGGATTTGGAAAGCGAATCCTTGAAACTGCTGTCCGACAGTCTGGACGATTCGTTCGTTCAAGCGGTGAACGCGATCAACGCGGCCAAGGGGCGCGTCGTCATCACCGGCATGGGCAAAAGCGGACACGTCGGCCGTAAAATCGCCGCGTCGCTGTCGTCGTTGGGGACGACGGCGTATTTCGTCCACCCCGGCGAAGCCAGCCACGGCGATTTGGGCATGATCGAACCCGACGACATCGTGATCGCGCTGTCCAATTCCGGCGAAGCCCCCGAATTGGGCGACATCATCGCGTTCTGCCGCCGTTTCGGCATCAAGATCATCGGCATGACCGGTAAACGCGACAGCACGTTGGGGCGTCAGTCCGACGTTGTGTTGTGCCTGCCGCCGATCAAGGAAGCCTGCCCGTTCGGCATGGCGCCGACGACTTCGACGACGCTGATGATGGCGCTGGGCGACGCTTTGGCGATCGCTTTGCTGAAAATGCACAATTTTTCCAAGGACGAATACAAACTGCGCCACCCCGGCGGCAAACTGGGCAAAATGATGCTGACGGTCGCCGATTTGATGCATTCGGGCGATGAAATGCCCTTGGTTAAACCGGATTTGAATATGGCGGACGCTTTGGTTGAAATGAGCGACAAGGGATTCGGATGTCTGGGCGTGGTTGACGATGCGGGCAAATTCTGCGGCGTGTTCACCGACGGCGACTTGCGCCGCGCCATGGCGCCCGATTTGCTGACGAAAACGATCGGCGACGTGATGACGCGCACGCCGAAAACGACGACGGCGCAGACATTGGCGATTGACGCGTTGCGCGTTATGAATACGACGGGCAAGGGCATCACCAGTCTGTTCGTCCTTGACGCGGACAATCGTCCGGTCGGATTGTTGCATATGCACGACTGTCTGCGCGCCGGAGTCGCCTGATGGTCGGAAAGGTGGTCGATATCAGCGATGTCAAGTGGGGCAAAACCCGCACGGCGGGCGCGGCCGATTGGCAGCGTCGCCAGACAAAGCGGATGAATCGCCACAGCCGTCTGGTCGTTTCCCTGAAAGTTCTGTTCCCCAGTTTGGCGGCCGTTTTGGTCGGGTTGGTGATTCTGTGGCCGCAAATGATGGCACAGCAGGAGGAAAACGTTTCCCTGATCGCCGAAGAGGTGGACAAGCTGAAACTGCCCGACGATCAGGCAATGGTCAATCCGCGTTTTTTCGCCGTTGACGCGGCCGGCGAACCGTTCAATATGACGGCGCAGACCGCTTATGAGCTGGAGGGCGACACCCGCCGCGTCCAGCTGAACGGGATCAAGGCTGATTTGTTGCGCAAAGGCGACCGTTGGTACGCTTTGGACGCCGAAACGGGCATCTATTCGCAGGCGGACGACACGATGGAATTGCTGAAACAAGTCAACCTTTATACCGAAACCGGCGACGAAATCGAAACGACGCAGGCGTTGATCGACATGAAAAACCGCAATGTTCGGGGAGACAGGGACGTGTTTGTCCGCACGCCGGCCGGATTCGCCCGCGCCGAAGGATTTTCAATCACGAAAAACGGAACGGTCGTCCGCCTGACGGGCAGGACGAAGGCCGTTTTCTATCCCGACAACGAGGAAGAGTGAAATGCGCCGCAATCAACAAATATTTTTCGCCGCTTTTCTGGCCGTTTTAACGATGACGGGTGTCGCGTCCGCCAAAAAGGCGGAAAAACCGCAGCAGGTCGAATTGACATCGGAAGGCGGGCTGGAATGGGACGCCAACAAAAAAACGCTGACGGCGGAAAAAAAGGCGCTGGTCGTGCGCGGCGACACGGCCATGGGGGCGGACAAGATCACCGCCTATTACAAGGACGGCGAAAACGGCAAAGACGGCGAGGTTTATCTGGTCAGGGCGTTCGGCAACATCGTCATCACGACGCCGAAACAATCCGTTTGGGCGGATTCCGCGGTGTACGAAATTGAAAAATCGGTAATCATTCTTAAAGGAAATCCGGTTAAGCTGGTCGCCGGTCGTGAACAGATGACCGCCAGAGTGTTGGAACTGTGGCAAAACGCGGATATGGCCGTCGCGCGCCGCAACGTCATGGCGCAAAAGGATGCGCGCAGGTTGGAAGCCGATGTCGTCAAAGCTTATTTCGTCAAGCGGGACGGCAAATCGCAGGTCGAACGGTTTGAAGCCGAAAACAACGTTGTCATCACCAATGACAAGGAAAAGGTGCAAGGCGATTCCGGCGTTTATCTGGTTGATCGGGAAACGGCCACGTTGCAGGGAAACGTCAAAATTTCCCAAGGCAACAACTTTATTGTCGGCGAAGTCGCCGATATAAATATGAAAACGGGCGTCAGCCGCTTGCAAATGCAAACGGAAAAGGGTAAATCTAAAAAGCAGGTGCGCGGCGTTTTCGTTCCCGACGGCAAACAAAAGCCGGTCAAGACCGAAAAACGGCAGGCACCGGACGCTTTGAAGGACAACAATGGTGACGGACGCAAAAAAAACGAAAAACTCTCCGACCCCGCAGTTGCAGGGGAACAATAACGCCGCGCCGCCGCGTCTGGCCGCATCGACAGAAATGGGGCTGCGCGCCACCTGTTTGTCAAAGGCGTATAAAAAACGTCCCGTTTTGCGCAACGTGTCGTTCAAGGTTGATCGCGGCGAGGCCGTCGGTCTGTTGGGGCCGAACGGCGCGGGAAAAACGACATCATTTTATTGCATCACCGGTTTGATCACGCCTGATTCCGGCACCGTGACCGTTGACGGCGTCGATGTCACCGCTTTGCCGATGTACCGCCGCGCCCGTTTGGGAATCGGCTATCTGCCGCAAGAGGCGTCCATTTTCCGCAGCCTGAACGTCGAAAACAACATTCGCGCGATTTTGGAGGTTGTCGAACCCCGTTGGGATCGGCGCGAAGAAATGCTGGAAGAGCTGCTGAACGAATTTTCAATCGCCCATTTGCGCCGCGCGCCGGCTTTGGCGTTGTCGGGGGGCGAACGCCGCCGCGTTGAAATCGCCCGCGCTTTGGCATCGTCGCCGTCGTTCATTTTGCTGGACGAACCGCTGGCGGGGATCGACCCCATATCCGTGGGGGAAATCAGGGATCTGGTGTCCCATTTGAAACACCGCGGGATCGGCGTTTTGATCACCGACCACAACGTGCGCGAAACGTTGGACATCATTGACCGCGCCTATATTTTGCATGACGGCGTCGTTTTGATGGAAGGCAATCCGCAGGATGTCATTCATCACGAAGACGTCCGCCGCGTCTATCTGGGCGAAAAATTCGCGCTTTAATCCGGCGCAAGGGGACGAACGATGGCCATAACCCCCCGTTTGGATCTGCGGCAATCCCAAAATCTGGCGATGACGCCGCGGCTGCAGCAGGCGATCCGGCTGTTGCAAATGTCCGCGCTGGAATTGGAAACGGCCGTTACCGAGGAACTGGAACAAAATCCTTTTTTGGAACGCGAGGGTAAAACGGACGGCGGCGATGATGTTCCCGCCGCGCCGGATGACGATTCCGGATACGGCGAAATGCCGGCTTTGATGGATTCGACGGGGCAGGAAGAGGCGCCGCCCGACACGAACGACGTTCCGACAGAGGACAGCTTTTACGAACAGGCGGACGCGCGGCCGGAAACGCCGGACGAACCGTTCGATTTTTCAATGGACGGATGGACGGGGGCGGGCGCCGCCGGTTATGACGGGGAAAGTGTTTCCGCCGTCGATTTGTGCGCCGCGCCGCGGATGTCCCTGCACGACCGGCTGGTGTCGCAGATCAATATGGCTTTTCGTGATGAAAACGACCGGCGGGCGGCTTTCGTTTTGCTGGAACGGCTGGACGCGAACGGGTGGCTGGCCGACACGGCGCCGGACGTTCTGCCGCCGGAAACGGTTTTAAAAATTCTGCCCGTGCTGCAGGGATTTTCCCCGACGGGGGTTTTCGCCCGCAATCTGGCCGAGTGTCTGGCAATCCAGCTGCGGGAAAACGACCGGCTCGATCCCGCCATGGCGGTGATGCTGGAACATTTGGATTTGGTCGCCGCCCGCGAATACAAAAAGCTGTCGAAACTGTGCGGTGTGGACGGGAACGACATCGCGGACATGGTCGCGGAAATCAGACGGCTGAATCCGAAACCGGCCGGCGCGTGCGACGCGGAAATGCCCGCCGCCGTGATTCCCGACGTGCTGGTGCGCCGTGGAAAAGCGGGGGATTTCATCGTCGAACTGAACCAATCCGTGTTGCCGCGCGTGCTGATCAACCGGACTTACGCGGCCGAAGTGGCAAAGGCGGCCGGAACGGACAAGGCGGCCAAAAAATTCCTGTCGCAGCATTTGTCCGCCGCGAACTGGCTGGTCAAGGCGTTGAACCAACGCGCGGAAACGGTGCTGAAGGTCGCGACCGAAATCGTCGAACGCCAGCGGGAGTTTTTTTTGAACGGCGAACGGGCGTTGAAACCGATGGTGCTGCGCGACGTGGCCGAGGCCGCCGGTTTGCACGAAAGCACGGTCAGCCGCGTGACGGCGCAAAAATATCTGGCGTGCGCGCGCGGCGTGTTTGAACTGAAATACTTTTTTTCGCAGGGGCTGGAAACGCGCGGCGGCGACGATCAGGTGTCGGCGCAGGCCGTCCGCGGCCGGATCAAAGAGCTGATCGACGCGGAAACGCCGCAAAACGTCCTGTCCGACGAGGACATCGTCGTTTTGTTGAAACGCGAAAACATCGAAATCGCGCGGCGCACCGTCGCCAAATACCGCGAAGCCATGGGGATTCCGACATCCGCGCGGCGCAAACGCGACAAGCGGCTGAAAGCTTGAATTTTCCCGCAGGCGTGTAACATTTTCTTGACTTACGGCGCATAGGGTCGTACCTTTTCGTTTCAGGCGGAAAATCCGCTAAGGTTTTTAACATTTAACAAACGAGAACGGCACTATGAAAATTGCTATTACAGGGAAACAGATCGACATCGGTACCAGTCTGCGCTCTTATGTCGAAGAACGCATCGAAAATACCGTCAAAAAGTATTTTGACACGCCTTTGAACGCTTCCGTCGCTTTTTCAAAAGAAGGCAACCTCATCAAAGCGGATATTTCCGCCCATCCGATGAGCAGCGTTTTGATTCAGGGCTCGTCCTCGAACGCCGACGCCTACGCCGCCTTTGACGCCGCCAACGACCGCATCGCCAAACAGCTACAGCGTTATAAAAAACGCCTGACCGACCACAAGGCGACCGCCGAAACGGTCAACTTCGCCGTGATCGAACCGGAAAAGGAAGCGGACGAAGATTCCCTGCCGCAGGATGAATCCGCGCCCGTCGTCGTCGCCGAAATGCAATCCGAACTGCCGTTGTGCACGGTCAGCGGCGCCGTCATGCGTATGGATTTGGCCGATCTGCCCGCTTTGATGTTCAGAAACATCGCCCACGGCGGTTTGAACATGGTTTACCGCCGCGCCGACGGCAATATCGGTTGGGTCGATCCGCAGGCGAACTGAGGCTTGACGTGCTGATTTCAGATTTGTTGACGCCGCAGACGATCATTCCCGATCTGAAAGCGACGAGCAAAAAACAGGCGTTGCAGGAAATGGCGTCTTTCGCGGCCGAACGGTTGGGATTGGAAGACCGCGCCATTCTGGACGTTTTGTTGGAACGCGAACGTTTGGGATCGACGGGCGTCGGTCACGGCGTCGCCATTCCGCACGGCAAAATGACGGATCTGGACAAGCTGTACGTCCAATTCGCCCGCCTGTCGTCGCCGGTCGATTTTGATTCGCCGGACGGGCGTCCCGTGGATTTGATGTTTTTGCTGTTGACGCCGGAAAACGCGGGCGGGGATCATTTGACCGCCTTGGCCAAGGCGTCGCGGTTGCTACGCGATGAAAAGGTTTGCACCATGTTGCGCGGCAGCGATAACGCCGAAGCGATCTATTCCGCGATCATGGAAAGCGAACAAGTTTGAAACCGTTGTTTATTTCAAAACAAAACCGATGGCGTTTTTCGCTGTCGGTTTTGTTTTTTATTTTCCCGTTTTTTTTATGTTTTTTTACGGATTCTTTGTTGCTGAAAACAAAGTATTTGACTGATGTTAAAACATTAACACAAAAAACGGCGGCGGATAAACAATTTATTTTTTCATTTGACGTGTCGGTGACATCGCCGGAAACATCGGCGCGTATTTTTTCCACGCCGGCGGGGAGTATTGATGTAGGTTTTTTTTCAGCGGTTTATAAGAAAGATAGGTTTTCAAAAGAAATCAGTCTGCCATATGCTAAAAACGAATTTAAAATAATTCAATATGGAGATTTTTTATTCGTTTACATCAATAAGAAGCTGGAAGTTTATTTTTTCGGATACAAAACATACGGACAGGAAAGTTTTTTAATCGGATCAAACGATGACAGTGTCCGAGTCGAAAATGTAAAAATTCTAAGCAGATATGCGAATGGTCTTTTTTTGTTCGCTTTTTATGTCGTTTTTTGTTTGTTTGCTTTTGTCGCTTTTTTCTTAAAGTCGTTTACGTCCTGTATAAAAGCCGCCGCGTTGTATTTTCCGTTAAGTTTCTTGGTTTATCTGAATTTTTCGCCGGATATGGGGGCGGTTCCCTTTTTTCCTGTTTATGTGATGGGGTGTTTGACGGCTTTTTTGCGGCCGGCCGCTTCTTTTTTTATACGGCGTTGGACGTTCTGCGTTCTGTTTTTCGGAATGCTTGCTGTCAAAGATATCGGTTTGAAATATGACAGTGGTTATTTCTTTATGCCGTCATCCGTCGGGGAAAAGATCTTTTTTGTCTTGTTTCTGTGGGGCGGAATGCGATACATCGCGGCAACACTGTCGCTGAAAAACGTAAAATACGTATTTGCGGAACAGAGTGTGTGTCTGTGTGTAACGGCCGTTATCTTTTATATGTCGCGGTATTTTTTCCAAATGCCTTTTTTACAAATAATGCAGGTCGTAAAAACTTATTCTGGCGGGATGGATCCCGATTGGTTAGGGGCGGCGCCTGTAAAATACCTTTGCGGCGCGATCGGAATTTCTGCTGTTTTTACATTGACGGCACGGTTTTTGGCGCAAAAGACGAAAAACCTTTATCCGTTTTTGTTTTTCCGTTTACTGTGCTTGGCCATGGCAATTGCCGCGTTGCAATATGCAGATAATCAATTCCGCATGACGGATGTTTTTCATACGAATAAAAACGAGAGATCGAATTTTATCCTTCAGAACTGTATCGCTTTGAAAGATGTTGAGATTGTTTCCCCGAAACGTCCAAAGAATCTAATTCTGCTGTATTTGGAAAGCATGAATGAAAAGTATGCGATGTCCGGCTGGGCAAATCAGTTGAAAAAATTACAGGAAAAACATCAAAAAGCGCACTTTCGCCAAATTAAACAAGCCGGATGGACGATGTCCGCTCTGGCGACGGGATGGTATGCTTTTCCTGCCGTTTATGCTGACGATGAATATTTGGAAACGTTGCCGTTGTTTTTGAAAAACAGGGGGTACCGGCTTTTGTTTGTTCAAAGCGGTGCATTGCGTTTTTCGGCAACGGGAAAGTTTTTGTTGCAAAACGGCTTTGAAAAAGAGCAGACCTTTGGTTTTGAAAATATGCCGGCTGACAAGGAAAGCTATTTAACTGATTCTGCGGGATATGCTCGATCCGATGCCGATACCTATTCTTTTTTCAAAAAGCGGTTGTCGTTTTTGGCGGAAAACACAACATCGCCGTTTTTGGCGGTTATGATGACTCTGGATACCCATTTCAGGCATCAGAAAAACACGGAACCTTTGTCGGAACGGGTAAAACGGGCTTCGGTCTTGGCTCAGGATTTCGTTGATTGGGTGGAACGACAACCGTTCGGTAAAGACACGGTCGTTGTGATTGTGGGCGATCATTTGTCCGATGCGGCCGATTGGTCGAAAAACAACGGTATTTACAATGTGTTCATCAACGCGTTGCCGCGGTTTCCGCGGGATAGGATAATTTCTCATTTGGATTTATTTCCGACAATATTAGAAGCCGCCGGTTATCAAATTAAAGGCGGTCGTATTCGATTGGGGGTTTCCGCCTTTTCCGGCGAAAAAACAATCGTTGAAAAATTGGGGATTGTAAATTTGTCAGTTTTTTTGGAACAAACGAATTTTAAAAAAATTGCAAAATAAAGTGTTGACATTTGCATCGGATTGGGGAATATTACAAACCGTCGTGGGGGTGTAGCTCAGCTGGGAGAGCGACGCGTTCGCAATGCGTAGGTCAGG
>ERZ808252.26-NODE-26-length-172980-cov-58.227590_pt1 | contig 172980 bp, 154 predicted proteins | sample MGYA00521242_ERZ808252 | MGnify/ENA primary metagenome ERZ808252 (study PRJEB31516, sample SAMN03275581) | gut metagenome | biome: mammalia-associated habitat; material: feces | host: Papio cynocephalus | place: Kenya | collected 2012-08-07 ...
CACCGCTGGTGTCCTATCCGAAAGCTGCTTTGCTGACTTATAATGCGCCAAAACTATCAATTTTTCATCGATTTGGCGCGTTATTGTTTGTCATTCTGAATCCTTTCTTGTATATTTGTGAGCGTTAAGTATGTCGATATGAATGAATTAATAGGAAGAAACACTGAGCGAAAGTTACTCGAACAGTACATAGAAAGCCCAAGATCGGAATTCATTGCGATTTATGGCCGTCGTCGTGTCGGAAAAACATATCTGGTAACGGAGATTTTCAAAGATAGATTGGCTTTCGACATGACTGGTGTGTTGGAGGGTGACAGGGAGGATCAGATGTCCAGTTTTTTTCTGTCCCTTCAGAAGGCAGGTTATGGTGGCGTGAGGCCAAAGACCTGGATAGAGGCCTTCGAGGCTTTGAAGACTGTGTTGGCTCCAGCGTTGGCAAAAGGGAACGCTGTCATATTCATTGATGAATTGCCTTGCCTGGACACACCGAGGTCTGGTTTGATAAAGGCTTTGGACTTGTTTTGGAACGGCTGGGCGAACCGTCAGAAAAACATTAAACTGATCGTCTGCGGTTCGGCCACGACTTGGATGGTGGATAACATAATAGACAACCACGGTGGGCTTCACGACCGGATAACACACGAATTGCATCTCCATCCATTCACTCTTGGAGAGACCGAGGAATATTTGAAGGCCAATGGTTTTCGGTGGAACAGGCTCTCTATTGCCCAGACTTATATGATTCTGGGTGGCATTCCGTATTATCTGAGCCTGCTTGACAAAAGGCAAAGTCTTACGGAAAACATAGACCGGATGTTTTTCTCGGCCGATGCGGAACTGCATCGTGAATATGACCGCTTGTTCAAGTCCCTTTTCCGGAATCCTCAGCCTTATGTGAAAATAATTCAGCTGCTTTCATCCAACCGCAAGGGGCTGACCCGGAATGAGATCAGTGAGAAACTTGGCAAGGAGACCGGTGGCCATCTGAGCAAGATGCTTGAGAATTTGGAAAACTGCGATTTCGTCCGCAAGTATTGCGTCAGAGAGAAGAGGATCAACTCGAAGAATGGAATATACCAATTGGTGGATTTCTTTACCCGTTTTCATAACGACTTCTGTGTCAAAGGGACAACAGATGATCATTATTGGAGCAACACCTTGAACACCCCGAAGCAGAACACTTGGTACGGCCTCGCTTTCGAGCGACTCTGCCAAGCGCATATTCCTCAGATCAAAAAGGCTCTCGGAATAGACAGAATCCATACTGAATATTATTCCTGGAGAAGCAAGGAGAGCAAGCCGGCGGCTCAGGTCGATCTGATCATAGAGCGTGCCGACCAGATCACCAACCTGTGTGAGATCAAGTACAGTCGTGCCGAATATTCAATTGATTCTGAGGAAAACGCCAAGTTGCAGAATCGTGTGGCGGATTTCGAGCGTGAGACCGGCTCCCGCAGCGCTGTCAACCTCACCTTCATCACCACTTTCGGCCTCAAGCCCAACGCCTACTCATCCGACATCCACTACCGTGTCCAACTCGACGCCTTGTTTGAAGAGGCGTAGGTCTGGTCTTAGAAGGGGGAATGTGGGAGCGGATATATTGTCTTTGCACCCGGATTGGGAGATTTCTGGTATTTGGGGTGCAAAGCGGTGGGTTCTGCACCCGGGCGGTACGGATGGAAGGGCATTGTGCTACCGATGGCGTATAGTCGGTTCCACTGTTCTCCTTCTTGATGATCTTGTGGGACGCATCGTGTCATCGGAGGTGTTATGCCTGGTGATTCGGTATGGCCTCGATCAGTTTCGGAGGAGTTGAACGGATATTCGCTATTTGAAAGAAAAATCACTATATTTGCAGAAACAGGCAGGGGGTTCCGCCGGAAAAGGGCGGGACTTCGTTTTAATGTTATGGTCCCGTAAGGGAGGGCGGATGGCAATGACCGCTCATTGTTAAGTAAGTTGTTTGTCTGCAAGTGATTGCCCACTTGTGACTGTGTGAAAAAGGAACATAATTAGTTTCATTATGGCTGAAATTCATTATATGACCCAGGAAGGGTTGGATAAGTTGAAGAAGGACCTCGCCGACGCATTGGCGCAGCGTCCAGTGATCTCCGCGGCCATCGCGGAGGCAAGGGAAAAGGGGGACCTCTCCGAGAATGCTGAATATGACGCGGCCCGTGACGCTCAGGGGTTGCTCGAGGTTAAAATTGCAAAACTCAAGGATCTTGTGGCGAACGCCAAGGTCATCGATGAGTCAAAGATCGGCACTGACAAGGTTCAGATCATGAACAAGGTCAAGGTGGAGAACGAGGCCACGAGGCAGGTCATGGAGTTCACAATTGTAGGAGAGACCGAGGCTGATTTCGCTCACGGGAAGCTCGCTTCCACGACCCCGATCGCCAAGGCTCTGATAGGCCACTCAAAGGGCGAGGTCGTGGAGGCCAAGGTGCCTTCCGGAGTCCTCAAATTCAAGATTCTCGACATCACGCTCTAAGACGATGGCTACAATATTCACAAAGATCGCAAAAGGGGAGATTCCTTCCTTCAAGGTGGCTGAGAATGATGATTTCTACGCCTTCTTGGACATAAGCCCTCTTGCGAAAGGACATACTCTTGTCATCCCGAAGAACATCGAGGATGACTATATCTTCCATCTGGACGAGAAGACCTATCTGGGACTTTGGTCGTTCGCCCGCAAGGTGGCGATAGCCATAAAGGCAGCCGTGCCTTGCCAGCGGATAGGAGTCTGCGTTCTCGGAATGGAAGTGCCTCACACTCACATCCATCTGGTGCCTCTCCAGACCGAGGCGGATATGGACATCAAGAAAAAGCGCTTGGAGATCTCTCCTGAGGAAAACAAGGCGATCGCCGCCGCTATATTCAATGAATATGAGAAATTGTAGGAACGTACTTCTCGCCGCGGCTGCTTTGGCGGCTGTGTCCGCTTGCTCGGACAAGGTTCAGGTCAAGGGTACTCTCACCGGTGCTCCGGACGCTCAAGTGGTTGTAAAACAGTTGTCCGGAAGTTCATTGGTGGCTTTGGACACTCTCGAGACGAATGCGTCAGGGGCATACTCATGCAAGATTGACGTACAGAAAGGACAACCTCTTTTCGTCTACCTTTTCAAGGGCGACACAAAGATCGCGTCGCTGCTTCTCCAGAAGGGTGACAAGGTCAGGGTCACTTCCGACACCCTTGGAAATTATTCAGTGGAGGGCTCCGCAGAGAGTGAGAAACTGCGTCAGGTAGAAGATGATTTCGCCGCGTTTATGGACAAGTTCTCCGCAGATGCCGCCGCAGGCGACAATGCGGCAGCCTCGAAGGACTACGTTGACTACTACCGAAGCCGCGTAAAGTACATTATGGAGAACTCCAAGTCATTGACTTCTATTCCGGTGCTGTACCAGAAAGTCAACGAGAACTTTCCGGTCTTCAGCCAGGCGACTGACGCGATTCTGTTTCAGAACGCCTGCGATTCGTTGATGACAGTCTATCCGGAGTCCAAGTATGTCGAGGCTTTGAAAAACGAGGCCGGGAAGAGGATCAACATATTCAATCTCAGTCAGAGGGTTCGTGACGCCAAGGAGTCGTCATACCCTGATTTGAACCTCCCGTCGGTTGACGGTGCCAAGGTGAAACTCAGCGAGGTTGGCTCGAAAGTGGTGCTTGTCTATTTTTGGCAGGCTGCGGATGCCGCCCAGAAGATGTTCAATCAGGATGTTCTTTTGCCTCTGTACAGGGAGTATCATCCTAAGGGACTGGAGATATATTCAGTGTCCCTTGACACCGACAAGGGTGCGTGGGCAAGCGCCGTGAAAAGTCAGAACCTGCCGTGGATCAACGTCTGCGATGGACTGGGCGCCGCTTCTCAGGCTGCGGTTCTGTACAATATCAGCCGTGGCCTTCCGGTAGCTTATCTGATAGTTGACGGAACCCTGGCTCCTGATGTCATCAAGAATGAGAACGACCTTCGCAAGGTTGTGGCCTCAAAGTTTTAGGAATATGAGTGAGGCTGGCCCGGTTGAATCAGGCCGGCCTTTTTTAGCATTTAATTATGACCCGAAAGACAAGAGTAAGATTCGCGCCGTCGCCGACAGGTCCGCTGCACATGGGCGGAGTCCGCACGGCTCTCTATAACTACCTCTACGCCAAACAGCACGGAGGCGATTTCATCATCAGAATCGAGGACACAGACTCCCACAGATTCGTTCCCGGGGCAGAGGAATATATCATCGAGGCCCTGAACTGGTGCGGAATCATCCCTGACGAAGGCGTGGATGAGAACGGTAAGGTTGTCGAGACCCCTTCTGAGTGCCATCCTCACGCTCCTTACCGCCAGAGCCAGAGGCGCGGGATCTATCGCAAGTACGCAGAGCGGTTGATCGAGAACGGCTACGCCTACTACGCCTTCGACTCATCCGAGGCTCTGGAGAAGGCCCGCGCCGAGGCCGAGGCTTCCGGCCAGACCTTCATCTACAATCAGGTGACCAGGATGACGATGCGCAACTCCCTGACCCTCCCTGAGGACGAGGTCAAGAGGCTGCTTGAGGAGACTTCCGACTGGACGGTCCGCTTCAAGATGCCGTCTGACACTATAGTAAGGATGGATGACCTGATCCGTGGCCACATCGAGGTGAACACCGACACACTTGACGACAAGGTTCTGTGGAAAAGGGCAGACGAGTTGCCTACCTACCACCTTGCCAACATTGTGGACGATCACCTTATGGAGATCACCGAGGTAATCCGTGGAGAGGAATGGCTTCCGTCCCTGCCGCTCCACTATATGCTTTACAAGGCTTTCGGCTGGGAGGACACGATGCCTCGTTTCGCCCACCTGTCCCTGCTTCTTAAGCCGGACGGAAAGGGCAAGCTCAGCAAGCGTGACGGGGACAAGCTGGGTTTCCCTGTGTTCCCTCTCCAATGGGTGAACGCCCAAGGCGAGGTCTCCAGAGGCTACAGGGAGGACGGCTATTTCCCTGAGGCTTTCGTGAATCTGCTGGCATTCCTTGGTTGGAATCCAGGAGATGACCGGGAGATATTCTCGATGGACGAGTTAATCAAGGCTTTCTCACTCGACCGCATCGTCAAGTCCGGAGCGCGCTTCAACCCTGAGAAGGCCCGCTGGTACAACAAGGAATATCTCCGAATGAAGTCCGACGAGGAACTGATGGAGCTTTTCGTTCCTATTCTTGAGGAACACGGGATGAAGGTTGTCGAGAACCATGTGCACGCCAAGGCCAATGGAGCGGAGGTCAACGAATCGGGAGCGGATCTGAACAAGCACATCTTTACAAAAGGGTACGTTCAGAATGTGGTTTCGTTCATCAAGGAAAGAGCCACTTTCGTGAAGGATTTCTGGACCATTGCCTCGTATCTTTTCGTTTCCCCACAGGATTTTGAGAAGTATGGAATCAAGGCCGGAGCCGCTGTGGAGCCCCAGAGCAACGACCCTCGCCGTCAGGCAGACCCTCGCGCGAAAGTCTATGACGATGCCGCCACAGCGCCGTTCCTCGCCAAGGACGTTGACAAGTTCTGGAAGCCGGAGGTCGCTGAATATGTCGCCAAGGTCGCTTCCTTTGTCAATGAATATGCCGGAGAATGGTCAGTTCCAGCCTTCGAGAAGGCTCTTGAGGACTTCATCCGAGGCAATGAGTGGCCGATGGGCAAGGTGATGAACGCCACCCGTCTGGCTTTGGCCGGAGCCGCCAGCGGTCTGGGCATCGCAGACATCATCATCCGCATCGGCAAGTCCGAGACCCTCGCCCGCATCGCCTACGCCACTTCCCGTCTGGCGTAAGACCAATCCTTTAGACATCGCTTTGTCCGGAGAAAGCACCCTTTCACCGGACAAACTGCGTTTTACCACCAGTTTCTCCGGCCGTAAGGCGTTTCGCCGGACAAACACCTTATGAGAACAGGATTCCGCGCGGAGCGACGTACGCACGGGCTGGAGCGGTGCGGGAGATCAAGATCAAGGGGAATGTCATCAGCGCGAAGGTGAAAGGAAGACGGCCACGGGCATATTCAGTGACCATCATTGTGCCGCCGTACTGACAAATGGGCCAATGACTGGTTTGATAGCATGATGTATTAGTTCAGAAATGTTTACGCCATCTCCTTCTCCTGACGGTCAGCGCGCTTGATGGCTGGAATGCGCTCCAGCTCGGCAAGGCTCTGACCGTGTTCTACCGCCAAGGCAGGCTTCTTGTCTGGGTCGAAATGGAAACGCTTCACATTGTCGGAAGTGTTGTAGCCTATTATGTTCACTTTGCCGGTGAGGTTGATCTCTTCCTCCGGATCCGGCAGAGGCTGCCTCTCGAATTTGAAGTCCTTCCCGATCTGTATCGTGTTCCCGAGATCTGCCCGTGTCATCTTCTTAAGGTCGTTGACCTTGAATCCGGTGGCGATGGCTGTGATCTGAATCTTGTCTCCGATCTCGGGTTCAGTCATCCAGACTAGACCTGTCTTGAATTTTTTGACGTTGCCGGTGTATTCGGAAATCTTGTGGTTGATCTCTGAGAGGTCGTCCATCGTCAGCCCCTTGTCGTTCTTGCCGCAGGTGATGTTTATCAGCAAGCTTTTGGCTGTCTTGAGGTCGAAGTCGTTCAGTAAAGGGGACTGGAGCGCACCTTTGACGGCATCCTCTATCCTGTTTTTCCCTGTTCCTGTGCCACATCCCATCAGAGCCATTCCGCTGTTGCGCATCATTGTCTTGATGTCCTCGAAATCGACATTGATGTAGCCAGGGCGGCTGATAATCTCTGTTATGCCTTTCACGGCTGTGGCGAGGACCTCGTCCGCTTTCGGGAAGGCCTCGTGTACCAGGTGGCTGCCAAAGAAATCGTAAAGTTTCTCGTTGTTGATGATCAGAAGGCTGTCAACATTCTTCACCAACTCGTGGATGCCGTCTATCGCTCTTGACATGGCATTGTCGCCCTCGTTCTCGAACGGGAGGGTCACGACGCCGACAGTAAGTATTCCTTTGTCTTTTGCCATCTTTGCGATGATCGGAGCGGCTCCTGTGCCAGTGCCTCCACCCATCCCTGCGGTGATGAACAGCATTTGGGTGCCCTCTCCCAGGGCCACCTTCTCTATCTGGTCGTGCGCCTCAATGGCGGCCTTGCGGCCCTTGGCGGGGTCGGTGCCGGCCCCGAGGGCGTTCTCTCCGATGTGGATCTTGACCGGGACCGGGCTCCCGTCCAGGGCTTGGCTGTCTGTGTTGCAGACAATGAAACTGCAACCTTCAACTTTCTCCCTGTACATGTAGTTCACGGCGTTGCATCCTCCACCGCCCACCCCGATGACCTTTATCATTGACTGGATAGGGGTCATCACCGGACTGACATCAGCCAAATCTATTTCGAAATCAATGTTCCCCATAATTCTTTCTTGTTAAACGTCTTCGTCTTTTGCTTCATCCAACTCGTCCTTCATCTCATCGAACAATCCTGTCATGGTTTCCCTGATGTGCTTTGTCCATTTGAATTTGAACAGGCCTTTTGGCTTTTTCGGTTTGTCAGTACCTTTCCCGGCACGCTCGGGGCTTTGGCTGCCACCCCTGCCGGAGTCATCGGCCCCGTCAACCGTACCCTTATCTTCCACATCTATGGTATTGACTTGGCCTCCGATTATCTCATGCTCCACCGGAGTGTAATATTGATCGTTGTCAGCGGGCGTTCCATACTGGGTCACATCCGGAGTCTCGATTTGTGGCTCTTCCTGTGGAGGAGTCTCCTTATTGATTGTGGTGTTCTCTGCCTCCTGTCCGTAGACTGTCTGGCCGCTATGACCTGAGGTTCCGTCATCTCCGGGATCGGATGGAATGGTGTTTCTGGTCAAGACATCATTCACACAGTTGAGGTACCGGTCGTTCTTGGCCGACAGGATCATCCCCATTGACGTCGCCGCGCTGGCCTCGCTTGCTTCCGGGCATCCCTCACAAGAGAAGAGCCTTCTGGGACGTCCGACCTTTACTGAATATCCCGACAGTTCCTTGATGTAGTTGGCGCAGTTCACAAGCTCAGCCCCTCCTCCGGTCACCACAACACCGGCTCTTAGGTAATCCTCGGAGGCATAACCGCTTTCCTGAATTCTGAACAGCAGAGCCTCGATGATCTCTTTCATTCTCGCTGTGACAATCTCAGAGATGTACTTTACAGAAACCTGCGCCGTGGCGTTTCCGTCCTCATCCACAATCTGGATTGACTTCTCTCCTAGCGAGGACAGTTTGTTCGGCATGCACGCCCCGTATGCCTTCTTGATGTTCTCCGCAAGCTCGAAGGAGAAGTTGCACTCGGACTTTATGTCGTTCGTCACGCTGTTCCCGCCGAAAGGAATGGCGGCGTAGAACCGCATGATCTTGTCTTTGAATATGGTCACGGAACTCACACCGGCTCCTATGTCGATGAGGGCGACACCGTTTTCCATCTGCTCGGACTTGAGGACGGCTTTGGCGGTGATGCCCGGTGTGAAATATTTCTTGGCGATGGCTATTCCAAGGTCATTGAACACACTGTCAATATTTGATGAATATCTCCGGTTCCCGATGAACACCTTGAAATTGCCTTCGAGCGTCTCGGCGGCCATTCCGATGATGTCGTTCTCAGGCTCATTGAAGCAGTCTTCTGTTGAAAAAGATTGAGCCACGGCGCCATAGATTACCTCTTTGGATGAGTCTTCCAATGGGTAGGACTCCAGAGCCATGGATTTCAGAGCGCGGATCTCGCTTTCTTGAATCAAGTCGTCCGGTACTGGTCTTGTCATGCTGGCCGAGGCCGTTTCCTGGCGCACGTACCAGCGCGGCAGTCCGACAATCACTTGCAGGATCTTTATCCTTAGCGCCTGCTGTGCCTCGCTGATGGCCGTTCTCACCACCGTTTTGACCTTCCCTGGAATCAGGACATAACTGTAGCGCACACCGGCTGAGGGTGATTCCTTGTAGTAGATCACTTCGACATTTCTGTCTTGGACCTTGGCAACACAGACGGCCAGTTTAGAGGTCCCCAAATCAACGGATGCTATGTATCTCTCCTCCATATTCCTAACTATTTTCTGCAGACAATCTGTCCATTGTATTTTACGTTGACAGTCGAGTAGTATCCCGCGCCTTTTTCCGGCAGGATCGTGGTGTAGTAGCGGCTGATCCGGTCAAATTTTCCATCAATGTCCGCCGGTGGCCCGAATATGAACCGTTCCTTTCCTTCCCGCGGAATCATGACAAGGTCTCCGTTGTCTTTGACCGTTATCTGGCAGAAGTTCTCCGCCCACGTCTCTGATTCCTGCATGAAATTCACAAGATCCGTGACTCCCGCCAGCCATTCCTTCTCCGGGTCGGTCCTTGGCTTCCCCTTGTAGCCTCTCTCCACATTCAGGGGAAGGGCTCCGTCAACTATCGGGACCATTGACGTGTAGTTGCGTTGGAGCGGGAAAAGGAAGCCCTCTCTGTCAGCATAGAAGCCGTTGTCGGCCTTCTGGAACCTTACGACCGGCTCTCTCTGCCTGATTTTTACGTTGAGGAAACCGTCGGGAGACGTGTAAGCCTCAGCCTTGAGGATGGCACTTTTCCCGTCAAGAATCCTTTCTACCTTTGCAAGATCAACGCTGTCAAGTCTTTGGCCTATGTAAGCCCCGTACTCTTTTTTCAGGTAGCCTTCTATGTCCTTTTGGGTTACAAAGTTGAAATCATCGGTAAGCTCCACTCTGACACCGGCGCACGTTATCTGTCTGGTCCTTCTTCCGTTCATCCCGAGGATCACGAAGAAAACCAGTGCCAGCGCACAGATCGCTGTGACTATGAGGGTTATCCTGATGCCTTTTTTCATCTCTTAAGCCTTTCTTCAAGGAGGTTGGTTATCGGCGTGATGAATCTGTCGATGTTGCCGGCCCCGAATGTCGCCAGGACATCAACAGGCTCGTTCTTAAGGTAGTCCATCAACTCCTCTTTCTTAAGGAGCACCTTTTGGGGAGCCGTGACCTTGTCAAAGATCAATTTGGAAGTGACCCCTGGGATAGGCATTTCTCTTGCCGGGTAGATGTCCAGGAGGATCAGCTTGTCCACCATGCCCAGGGCCTTTGCGAAATCATCGGCGAAATCCCTTGTCCTTGAGAAAAGGTGCGGCTGGAATATGGCGGTGAGCTTTCTGCCCGGGAAAATTCCTCTGATCGAGGAAATGGCCGAGGCAAGTTCCTTCGGATGATGCGCGTAGTCGTCAATGTAGGAAAGGGTGGGAGTGTTGAGATGAACGTCAAGTCTTCTCTTGACTCCTGAAAATGTTCCTATCGCCTCTTTGATGGCCTCGGGTGGAACTCCATGGCAGAGACACACCGCAGCCGCCGCAACGCTGTTCTCCACATTTATCCAACCCGGAATGCCTACCCTGATGCCTTCGATCACACCTTCCGGGTAGACAAGGTCGAAGATGTAGTGCCCGACTTCATCCGGCTTTGAATTGGCTGCGTAATAGTCCGCTTTCGGATCATCGTAGCTGTAGTACATGATTTTGGCCTTGGTGTCGTCAGCCGTGATGTCGAGCCCGAGCTTGACAATCAGCCTGCGGCTGACAAGCGAGGCGAAGTCCTTGAAAGCCTTCTTGTACTCTTCCAGGGTTCCGTAGATGTCCAGATGGTCGGCGTCCATGGATGTTATAGCGGCTATGGCCGGGTGCAATTGCAGGAAGGAGCGGTCAAACTCATCAGCTTCCGCCACGACAGTCGGCGTGTGGCCTGTCAGAAGGTTGGTGTTGTAGTTTTTCGAGATACCTCCAAGAAAAGCCGAACACCCCATTCCGCTTTTTGTGAGAATGTGCGCCACAAGTGTGCTCGTGGTAGTCTTTCCATGGGTTCCGGCTACGGCAAGGCAAGTCTGCCCTTCGGCCAGCTCGCCGAGCATCCTTGACCTTTTGACAAGGGTGTACCCGTGCTCTCTCACGTAGACAAGTTCCTGCAGGTCCGCCGGAATGGCAGGTGTGTAGACCACAAGCGTCGAAGCGACATCCTTTGGAATGTAGTCAGGGTCGTCCTTGTAGTGGATGTCAATCCCTTCCTTTTCAAGGGCATGAGTCAAATCCGAGGGCGTCTTGTCGTAGCCCGCGACCGGATACCCCTTGAACTTGTAATAGCGTGCGATGGCGCTCATGCCTATGCCACCGATGCCGATAAAGTAAATCTTTGAATATTTTGACATCTCATCCATCATTTGATTATCTTGTAAACTTCCTCCGCTATCTTTCCTGCCGCGCCAGGCAGAGCCATTTTGCCGGCGTTTTCCTCCAGGACGGCGATTTTTGCCGGATCATGGAGCAGATTGATCGCGGCGGGAATCATTTTCTCCATGGCTTCCCCGTCTTTTACGATCAGCGCGGCATCCTTCCTTGCGAGCGCCATGGCGTTGTGTGTCTGATGGTCCTCGGCCACATTAGGCGATGGAATGAAAATCGCAGCCTTGTGTGCGGCGCATAGCTCTGACACTGAGCTTGCTCCGGAACGTGAGACCACGACATCGGCGGCTGCGTAAGCCAGATCCATCCTGCCGATGAAATCAGAATAATGAATGTTCCCGACTGTCTCCGGGTTCGCTTTTGCCTGTTCTCTCATGAACTCATCGACGCCTGCCTTGTAGTATTTTCCGCACTGCCACAGTACATCAATCCCGTCAAGCCCAGGACATCCATCGGAGATCCACTTCCTCATGCACTGGTTGAACCTTGCGCTGCCAAGACTGCCGCCGACCACGAAGAGATGCTTTCTGGAGGGATCGAGACCATATTCCTTGACCCCCTCGGCTTTCATCTCCTGAGTGGATGGGACGATCGTGCTCCTTATGGGATTTCCGGTCATGACGATCTTGTCGGCGGGAAAGAACTTTTCCATTCCCTCGTAAGCCACGCAGATTTTCTGCACTCTGTTGCCTAACTTCTTGTTGGTGAGGCCTGCGAAGCCGTTCTGCTCCTGGATCAGCGAAGGAATGCCCATTCCGGTCGCGGCCCAAAGCAGGGGAGCGCTGGCGTAGCCTCCGACCCCGATCGCGACATCGGGCTTGAATCCTCTTAATACCTTCCTGGCTTTTAGAAGACTTGCGACAACCTTGAACGGTACGCAAAGGTCGTTGAGTATGTTTTTGAGGCTTGGCTTTCGCTGCAGGCCGACGATAGGCAGGCCCACAATCCTGTAGCCCGCCGCGGGCACTTTCTCCATCTCCATTTTACCCTCGGCTCCCACGAACAGAATCTCGGTCGCCGGGTTCAGTTCCTTGAGCTTGTTCGCTATGGAGATGGCCGGAAAGATGTGGCCTCCTGTTCCGCCTCCGCTTATTATGACCTTCAATGCTTTATGTTCCATATTCCTCTTATTCATTGTTATGGTCGTTTATCCCGTAGTCCGGGCTGTCATTCTCGTGTTCGGGAAGAGTGGCGCTGAGATCTTCCCGCACGCTTTCCTGCGCGGTTGGCTCACTTTCCGTGATCTCCCTGTCAACCAATGGCTTGGCTTCGGCTGCTTCCCGTTCGATCTTTCTCTTGGCCATCTTGCTGATGGACAGGATGATTCCGAAGGCAAGGCTGAACATCAGGAACGAGGAGTTTCCATGGCTGATCATTGGCAGGGTCTGTCCGGTGTGTATCCCGACATCGCAGTTGACCACGATGTGCATCATGGCCTGCCCGGTGATGAGCAGCACAAGACCGGCCACTGCCGTTTTCGCAAAATGGTTGTCGCAGTTCCTGACGATTATCGACCCTCTTGCCAGAAGACTGATGTAGAGCATCAGCACGATGAAGCCTCCGATCAACCCGTATTCCTCTACGATGAAACTGAACATGTAGTCTTCGAACATGACTGGCACAATGTACCTCTGGGTGCTTTTCCCCGGTCCTTTCCCGATCAGGCCGCCTTCGTGAATGGCTATCTTGGCGCTGACTGGTTGCCTGGCCTTGTCAAGGGCATCCTGGAATGCCTTGCTGTTCTGCGGATTCTCCCTCATTTTCATGAGATAGTCGTCAACATCGTCACCAATGACCCTGTTTATGGCGGACGTAAGATGCGGGAACGGCTTGTTCTCGTTCGGCCATGCCGAGTTCACACAGAAGCAGAGCGCGAGGAGCACGATTCCTGTTCCTATCGGCTTGACCAGTTCCTTGACGTTAATGCCTCCGATGAGTATCGTGATGAACATGATGCCTCCTGTGAACAGGGTGCTGGTCAGGCTTCCGGGCATCATGCAGAGGCAGACACTGAAAATAGGAAAATACAGATAGGCTATTTTCTTGACTGTCGGCTTTTTCCAGACGGGATACTTCTCCGCGAGCCGGTTCGCTATCATGAAGCTGTCATTGCGGCAAGCGTTCACAGCCCATGCGAGGTACATTATCATCGCAACCTTGGCCACCTCGAAGACGTGCAGCTGCAATCCCATGATGGACACTACACGCCATGCATCGTTGATCTTCTTGATCGTTATCGGACCCAGGGACATTGAGGTGTCTTTGCAGCTGGTCGAGGCCAGAAGCAGAAGGGACAGCAGGACGATCGAGATGGCATAACCCAATTGCGACACTATGCGGAAGAACCCTATCTTTTTTATGTTGCAGCAGACTATGATGACTCCGAGGCCGAGGGCGCACACGATAAGGTGCTCCCGGAAGATGGACATCCTGTTGGTTTTCTGCATCAGGGCCAGCAAAGGGGTGGACGAGAATATGGCCACGATGGAGAACAGGATCAGCAGGATGACAATCATCCACACGACCTTGTCTCCCTCGAGAGAGTCCACGAAGTTCCAGAGCGTTTTCTTTTTCTTGGTCTCCACGGCCATATTCATTGATGTTTAGAGTCTTCTTACTGCTTCCTTGAACTTTTCACCTCGGTCCTCGTAGCAGGTGAAGAGGTCGAAGCTGGCGCAGCACGGGCTCAGCAGCACTACGTCTCCCGGCTTGGCGAATCCGCTTGCCGCCTTCACCGCCTCGTCCGCTGACCGCGAGTCTACAATCCTGTCCTTCCCCACAATGCCTTCGAACGCCTCGTGAAACTTGTGGTTGTCTACTCCCAGGCAGACGATGGCCTTGACCTTCTCCTTGACCAGAGGCTTGAGAACCTCGTAGTCGTTGCCTTTGTCCGTTCCGCCGACAATCCACACCACTGGTTTTGTCTGGCATTCGAGGGCGTACCATGCGGCATCGACATTTGTGGCCTTTGAGTCGTTGATGTACAGCACGTCCTTTATGCTCAGTACAGGCTCAAGCCTGTGCTCTATCGGCTGGAATGTCGCCAGAGCCTCACGGATGGTCTTGTTGTCGATCCCGGAGGCCTTGGCGGCGAGGGCGGCTGCCATTGAGTTGTAGATGTTGTGCTTGCCGCCCAAGGCCAGTTCCTTGAGGAATATGTCGCATTCCTCCTCACCGTACCTTACTATGATCTTGTCGCCCTTTAGGTACGCACCTTGTCTGACCTCGGTCTTTTGACTGAAAGGAAGCCGCTTTGCCGAAAGCACGATCTTGTTCAGATGCTCGATGGTGATCTCGTCATCGGAGTCGAAGATGAAGCAGTCTTCCGGGCGGAGGTTGCGCGTGATGCGGAACTTGGCCTTCACGTAGTTCTCCATCTTGTGGCCGTAGCGGTCCAGATGGTCCGGGGTGATGTTTGTGATGATGGCGATGTCTGGACGGAAGTCATAGCAGTTGTCCAGCTGAAAGCTACTGATTTCCAGTACGTAATAGTCAAAATGTTCGGTAGCCACCTGGTAGGCGTAGCTCTTGCCGATGTTTCCGCCCAAGCCAACGTTGAGACCTGCGTTCTGAAGCAGGTGGTAAATCAGCGAAGTCGTTGTGGTCTTGCCGTTGCTTCCGGTCACGCAGATCTTCTTCGCCGTGTCGTAGCGGCCCGCGAACTCTATCTCGGAAATTATGTGCGTGCCCTGGGCCTCGATCTTCCTGATGATCGGCGCCGTGTCGGGAATCCCGGGGCTTTTGATCACCTCGTCCGCGTTCAGAATGAGTTCCTCGGTGTGGTGTCCCTCTTCGAACGCGATGTCCCATTTGCGGAGCTCGTCCGCAAAGTGGCCGGTGATCTTCCCGTAGTCGGAAAGGAAGACATCGAATCCCTTCACTTTGGCCAGAACAGCGGCTCCGACTCCGCTCTCGGCACCTCCTAAAACAACAATTCTACTCATATTCTTTGAGTTATCTTATCTTCAACAATGCCAATGTGGTGACAGCCAGAATGACCCCGATGAGCCAGAACCTGGTGACGATCTTCGCCTCCGGGATCGCGTGCCTGGGTCTGGAGATCAGTGCCGGGATGCCCTCCTTCTGATAGTGGTGGTGCAGGGGGGTCATCTTGAATATTCTTCTGCCTTGACCGTATTTTCTCTTTGTGTATTTAAAGTAGCCCCTTTGCAGGATGACTGACAGCGACTCCACAAGGAAAATCCCGCAGAGTACCGGCAACAGCAGTTCCTTTCTCATCAGGACGGCGCCGACTCCGATGATGCCGCCTATGGTGAGGCTGCCGGTGTCGCCCATGAACACCTGTGCAGGGTACGAGTTGTACCAGAGGAACCCCATAAGGGCTCCGACGAATGCCGACATGAAGATGGCGATCTCCCCGCTGCCGGGAATGTACATGATGTTCAGGTAATCAGAGTTGATCAGGTTCCCGCCCAGCCAGGCCAGAATGCCCAGGACAACGCCCACGATCGCGCTTGTCCCTGCCGCAAGACCATCCATGCCGTCCGTCAGGTTGGTGCCGTTGGAACAGGCCATTATCACGAAGACAATCATCAGCATGTATATTCCCCATTTGCAGTACCACCCCCACTTGCCTTTGAAGGGCGAGAAACACTTGTAGTCGAATTCGTGATCCTTGACGAATGGCAGCGTGGTCTTCGTACTTTTGATGACATTTTCCATTTTCCAACCGCTATCCTGTGCCACAAGTGTCTCGGAGTCAACATCTAGAGGCTTCCCGTTTCCTTGTTCCACAACGTTGTCCACGCCTGGCTCCACAGCCACTTTCTCCCTGACGACGATGTCATCGCTGAAGCAGACGGTAAGCGCTATGACCGATCCCAAACCCAGTTGACAGGCCAATTTGGCCTTCGGATGCAGTCCTTCCTTGTTGTGCCTGAAGACCTTGATGTAGTCATCGGCGAATCCCAGCGCTCCGCACCAGAGTGTCGTGAGGAGGAGCAGCTGGATGTAGATGTTGCAAAGATCGCAAAACAGCAGGACCGGCACGACGATGCTCAGGATGATGATCACGCCGCCCATGGTCGGTGTGCCTTTCTTCTGCACCTGACCTTCCAGGCCCAGATCGCGGATGGTCTCTCCGATTTGCTTGCGCTGGAGCCAGCTGATGATCTTGCGTCCGGCAAAGAAGGAGATCAGCATCGCGGTGACACTTGCCAGCATGGCTCTGAAGGACAGATAGGTGAAAAGCCCCTGCCCCGGGATGTCGTACTGCCTGAGATATTCAAAAAGATGAAAGATCATCGTTGCTCCTCCTTCACATTAATTTCGCCGAACACTTCGGCCACGATCTCGCGCTCGTCGAAGTGACGGTGCTCCGTGCCGATTATCTGGTAGGTCTCGTGGCCCTTGCCGGCAAGAAGTATGACGGCTCCGTCCTTCGCGAACATTATTGAGGCGCGGATTGCTTCCTTTCTGTCAGCTATGAAGATGGTTTTAGCCAGGCCTTTGGAACTGAATCCTTTGCGGATGTCCTCGAGAATGTCCTCTGTCCTTTCGGTGCGGCTGTTGTCGGATGTGACAATGATCCGGTCGGCGTACCTTTCCGCGATCGCCGCCATTTCCGGTCTCTTGGTCCTGTCCCTGTCTCCCCCGCATCCGAAAAGGCAGACCAATTCCTTGCCATTGTCGATGTCCCTGAGTGTCTCAAGCACGTTCTCTAGCGCGTCTGGAGTGTGCGCGTAGTCAATGACGACCGAAAGGTGCCTCGGGCCTCTTAGGACTTCAAGGCGGCCAGGCGCGGATTCCAGCCTGCTGATCGCCACAAGCGTCTCCTCAGGATCGGCTCCTGCAACGATCGCGGTGCAGTAGACAGCAAGGATGTTGTAGGCGTTATGCTGCCCTATGAGCCTGGTCCATGTCTCGTGGCCGTCAATCTTCAGCAGCATGCCCTCAAAAGTCTCCTCCATGATGCGGCAGGTGTGGTCTGCCATCTTTTTGCATGAATATCTTACCACCTTGGCCTTGGTGTTCTGGACCATCACCTCTCCGTTTTTGTCATCGATGTTGGTGATCGCCGTGGCTGTGGCCGGCAGATTGTCAAAAAACATTTTCTTGCACCTGAGGTACTCGGCGAAGGTCTTGTGGTAATCAAGGTGGTCGTGGGTCAGGTTCGAGAATATCCCGACCTTGAACTCCAACCCGGTGACTCTCTCCTGCTCAACTCCGATGGAACTGACTTCCATGAAGCAGAACTCGCAGCCGGCGTCCGCCATCTCACTCATAAGCCGGTTGATCGTGATCGGGTCGGCCGTTGTGTTGTTGGTCTCCAAACGTTTGGTCCCCACATAGTTGGCTATTGTGGAAAGCAATCCGCAGTTGTACCCTTGAGACATGAACAGACGATAAAGGAGAGTGACCGTGGTGGTTTTTCCATTTGTCCCCGTGATCCCGACAAGAGTGAGCTTTTTTGATGGATTGTCAAAGAAGTCAGCAGCCATCATTGCCATGGCATGACGGGAATCTCTTACCTTCACGAATGTAAGTCTGGAGTCCGGGTGTTCGGAGACAGCGCTCGGCAATGCTTCCTCGTTCTCGTAGACGATTGCGGCGGCACCGGAACCGATAGCCTTCCCTATGAAGTCGTGTCCATCGATTTCGTGGCCTTTCACTGCGATGAAAACGGCTCCAGGAGTGACCTCCCTGGAGTCATTGCAGATGTCGGTGATGTCAAGGCAACGGTTTCCCCGCACCTCGACGGCTCCGGCGTTTCTTATGATATCTTCAAGTCTCATTTCAAAGTAAACTTTATTGTTGTACCACCGGCGACCTTCGCTCCCGCCTCCGGACTCTGTGAGGTGACGTGCCCTGTGCCTGAATATGAACACCTAAGCCCATTGTTTTCTATGACGAATACCGCGTCCTTGAGTCCCAGTCCGATTATGTCGGGCACTGTCGGATTCTTTGCGGCTGTCCGCTCTGCCGTTTCTCTTGCAGCCTCCATCGCGGGGACTTTTCCCTCAGCCTTTATCTCCCCGCCCCACTCGGGGTCAAGGGTGTAGATCGCGTCCACAATCTCGCGCATCGCCGCGGCGGGACCCACTCCGCCGTACAGGCTGCCTCTTATCAGACATGAGTTCATGCATATTATGGCGCTGTACTTCGGTTTGTCCACAGGGAAGAAACCGACGAATGTCGCCAGATTATGGTAGCTACCGTCAGCTGTCATGGTGTTGTCCGCCGGATTTTTTCCATATTTCTCGATTTCCTCCTTTGAGAGGGACTGCCTTGCGGTCCCGGTTTTTCCTGCCACTTTCAGTTTCGCGCCTCTGAGCCTTGTGGCCGTCCCCTCTGATGTCACGGCCTTAAGGGCTCTGAGAAGAGTGTCCGCTGTGGCTTTGGAGCAGATGGAGGCGTTCAGGACGCTGGGTCCTTTCTTGATCTTGGCGGTCCCGTCCTTCCCGATGCTCTCGACCAGGTACGGCTTCATCATCTTTCCCTTGTTGGCGATCGCGTTGTAGAATGTCAAGGTGTGCAGAGGTGTCTCCCTGACTGAATAGCCGATGGCGATGGATCCGAGATCAGTCGCGCTCCAACTCTTTGAGTCCGGGGACGGGATGTAGGGCTCCCGCATTCCGTCGAGATCAAAATCGAACGCATGACCGAGTTTGTACATGTACAGCTTGTCGAGGAACTTCTTGGGGTTGTCAGAGTAGTTCTTCACGGCGAGGTAGCGGAACACGTAGTTGGATGAGATCTCGAAACCATGCAGTATGGAGATCTTTTCCAAATGTCTGACGTGATCGTCAGCCTTGAAGCCAGGAAGTTTTCCTCCATTTGTGGGAATCTCATCGTCCAGGGATTTGATGTAGCCATCCTCCAGGGCTGTCATCAAGGTCGTTGTCTTGAACACGGAACCCGGATTGGCGCCGTACCCGATCGCCATGTTGTAGACTTCGTTAAGACTGCTGTCTTCGGGATTCTTGGTCAGATTGACCATCGAGCGGATGGCTCCGGTCTTCACATCCATCAGCACAGCGCATCCTTCCACAATCTTGGGATTTGCCGACATCTGCTTTCTCATCGCCTTGTCCACGATGTCCTGGATTGTGATGTCCAGTGTCGTTCTGACGTCCAGCCCGTCCTCTGGCTTGACGTAGGTGCTGTCGTAGTTCTGGATCCTCTCCTTGTTGTCGGTAGGCCTGAGCCAGATCTCTCCTTCCTTGCCGTGGAGGACATAGTCGTATTTTCCCTCAATGCCTATGTGGTTGTTGCCGTTTGAGTTACGGTTGTCTTTTACGTAGCCGATGGTGCGTCTCGCCAAGGTTCCGTAAGGGTACTGCCGAGTGTCTTTCCTGCGCACAATGATTCCGCTCTTGTACTGTCCCTCGTCCATCAGAGGCAGAGCCTTGAGACGCAGGAGTGTCCCCCTGTCGAGGTTGTCGGCCAGTTTCATGTACATGATGCCGTCCTTTCTTCCGGCCACGATTTTCCTGTAACACTCGGCGGAATTGATCCCTGTCTCGGCTGAGAGCCCTTCCGTGAACGCCTTGGCCTTTGAAAGCCAGTCTCTCTCAAGACTGTCGGCGTGCTCCTTATCCCTTCGGAAACCGCTCTTAAGGACAGTGCAGTCCATGAAGAGCTGGTAGACCGGGGTAGACATGGCCAGGATCTTCCCGTCACATCCGAAGATCGTTCCACGGTCCGGCTCTATCACTCTTCTCACGCTGGGAGGAAGGAAGAACCTTTCGATGTCCTTCTCCGGCTTCCAGAACCATTGGATGCAGGCTATCCTTATGGTGACGAGCGCTCCGACGACCAACACCGCGACATAGATGTAGTACAGGATGACCCCTATCCTGTCCCGCTTCTTCGTAGATGTACTCTGTTTCTGTGATGTCGCCATGTCGCCCCTCTACTTTTTCATTATCCTGTCGGCCGGTTTTGCCGGCATTGCCAATTTTGAACCTGATTCCTCCAGCATCCGCTGGACCGTGCTTATTCTGGAAAACTTCTCCAGTTCCACGGTCTTCTGTGTGTGAAAGATCTCCACATCCGCCAGCTCCTTCCTGTTGTCCTCAAGTCTGGTGAGGGTCTTCTCGATCTTCAGGCTAAGCCAGATGCTGGCCCAGAAAAGGAAGAAGGTGTAGATGATGTGGATGAAATACCGGTCTGCATGCAGCCTGAGCATAAGCTCACCCTTGAGTATGGCGAGAAATGCGTTTTTGAGCCACAGCGGGATGTCCGAGAGTTTCCATTTCCTAAGCTCTTTCATGACTTCCGGCCTCCTTCTCCATTGTTTTCTCCGCCACCCTGAGCTTGGCACTCCTTGCCCTTGTGTTGAATGTGATCTCACTTTCCCGTGGCAGGACAGGCTTGCGGTTCACGGCGCGAAGCGGTGCATGAATATTCCCGAACAGGTCTTTTTTCTCCTTCCCGTCAGCGTTGCCGGTCTTGATGAAGTTCTTGACCATCCTGTCCTCCAGCGAGTGATAGGTGATCACGACCAACCGACCGCCCGGCCTGAGGCTGTCCACGGCTCCGGCAAGGAATTTCTCCAGCGAGCGCATCTCGTGGTTGACCTCTATCCTGAGTGCCTGATAGACTTTAGCAAGATACTTGTGCTCAGCGAATTTAGGAAGGGCTGTCTTGATGGCCTCATCAAGCTCACCGGTTGTGCCGAGAGGATTCCTGTCCCTTGCCGAGACTATGAGCTGCGCCACCTTGCGGGCGTTGTCAACCTCACCGTAGACGCGTAGAATCCTTTCCAGGTCCTCCGGTGAATATTCATTGACCACGTCCGCGGCCGTCTTTCCCCCCTCGCGGTTCATTCTCATGTCCAAAGGCGCATCGTATCTGAAGGAGAACCCCCTCTGAGCCGTGTCGAACTGATGTGACGACACGCCCAGGTCGGCCAGAATCCCGTCGAGGCCCCCGTCAAGTTTCTCCTTAAGGCTCTGGTCCTCGGCCTTATGTGCTTCATACAGTACGAAATTGTTGATGAACCGGAAATCGGCCCGGATCAGGGAAAGCCTTGGGTCGTCTATCCTGTTGCTGATGGCGTCGCTGTCACGATCGAAGGCGATGACGTGACCGTCTTCATTTAAGCGTGAAAGTAGTTCGGCGGTGTGACCACCGCCTCCGAATGTGACATCTGCGTAAGTTCCTGACGGATCGGTGACAAGGGCTGAAATGCTCTCGTCAAGCATCACTGGTGTGTGGTATTCTGACATCGCGCGGTCCTCCTATCTCCCCTGAGACAGCTGCCCGGCGATGTTCAAGAATTCATCGTTGGAGATCGCGCTTGCCTCGTACTTGTCCTTGGCCCAGATCTCGATCTTGTAATCGTTGCCCGAGAAGACTACCTCTTTCGTTACACCAATTGACTCCAAAAGCTTCTTGGGGATGGAGATTCGTCCGAGTTTGGCGTCAGGCTCCACGATCGCGCGGTCGCGCATGTACTCCCTCCAGAAAGCGGCGTGAGCACGATTAAAGAAATTCAACTTTGATTTGACCTCCTCGGACTGGCGTTCCCATTCCTCAAAGGTGTACATCTCAAGGCATTCCTCGAAGATGTCCTTCTTTATGACAAACCTCTGATCTCCCTCGGAAGGCATCAGAGACTTGAACGGCGAAGGGAAAACCACTCTCCCTTTGTCGTCGATCTTGCCTGAATATTCTCCGATGAATGTGATCATAAGTTTTCGTCTTTCACGCTTGGGGACAAAGTTAGGAATATTTTCCCATTTTATTCCACCTCTTTCCAATTTTTTCCACAATGATTTCAACAGCACCCTTCCGCGTGCCTGTGGCTCCTGTTGTCATTTTTTTCCGCGACCAAGTCTCTCGCCTCTTTGCCGAAGCCGCCACGCCCTGTTTTCCCTTCCACTTGTTCCAATGCCTCGACATTGCGCCCCGCTCCGCCCTCTGCGTAGCCGTCTCTCTCTTCCGTGTCCGGGGAGTGCACGATAAGTCACACCGAAGAGTCTCCGCCATCGCTCTACACCTCTCTGTGTGTCCGCCATCGCTCCACCCCTCTGTGTGTCCACCTCGCCCTCCCAGGTGTGCGGAACCCCTCACACTTGGGAACGGATTCCGCTGTCCGTCAGTTGTTTGCGTTTTTAGGAGTGCTCGATAAGTCACACCGAAGAGTCTCCGCCATCGCTCCACCCCTCTGTGTGTCCACCTCGCCCTCGCAGGTGTGCGGAACCCCTCACACTTGGAAACAGATTCCGCTGTCTGTCAGTCGTTTGCGTTTTTAGGAGTGCTCGATAAGTCACACCGAAGAGTCTCCGCCATCGCTCCACCCCTCTGTGTGTCCACCTCGCCCTCGCAGGTGTGCGGAACCCCTCACACTTGGAAACAGATTCCGCTGTCTGTCAGTCGTTTGCGTTTTTAGGAGTGCTCGATAAGTCACACCGAAGAGTCTCCACCATCGCTCCACCCCTCTGTGTGTCCACCTCGCCCTCCCAGGTGTGCGGAACCCTTCACACTTGGAAACAGATTCCGCTGTCCGTCAGTCGTTTGCGTTTTTAGGAGTGCTCGATAAGTCACACCGAAGAGTCTGCACCATCGCTCCACCCCTCTGTGTGTCCACCTCGCCCTCCCAGGTGTGCGGAACCCTTCACACTTGGAAACAGATTCCGCTGTCCGTCAGTCGTTTGCGTTTTTAGGAGTGCTCGATAAGTCACACCGAAGAGTCTCCACCATCGCTCCACCCCTCTGTGTGTCCACCTCGCCCTCCCAGGTGTGCGGAACCCTTCACACTTGGAAACAGATTCCGCTGTCCGTCAGTCGTTTGCGTTTTTAGGAGTGCTCGATAAGTCACACCGAAGAGTCTGCACCATCGCTCCACCCCTCTGTGTGTCCACCTCGCCCTCGCAGGTGTGCGGAACCCTTCACATCTGGAATTTGAAATGGCTGTTGGATAACGAATTACGATTCTAGGTGTGATTTATCTGCGGAAAGTTTAGGGAATGCGATTAAATTGTCATAACTTGTGGTGTAACAAAGAAAGGATTTTGATATAAATATAGACTCTAAATGTTAACTTAAACTAAATGAGGTGTTTATGGTTGAGGCGAAAGATTCGGGCGGCAGAAAGGTCGGCCAAGGTCAAAGGAAAGAGAATGAACAGGCAAAGACGCAAGCTGAAAGGCGAGCGGAAGAACGGTGTAGGGTGCAAGAGACCGTGCTGGTGAATGAAAAGAGAGTACGGCAGGAAGGCAAAGAGGAACCAGGGTGGTTCCACATCTGCTCACAGGGGCTGGAAGGCGTGGATTTGTTCCCTGACGACAATGCCTTCATTGTGGGAGTGAATAAATTCGCGACTGCATTCAAATTGTTTGGCGAAGAAGTCGAGGTCGTGATTCTCGTGCTCGTCTCAACACATTTCCATTCATTGGCTTGGGGACGCAGGTCTGATGTGGTCCGATGCGCGGAAAGGTTCAAGAGAACAATAAGTATGTATTATTCGCATCGCTTCGGAACCTCGAAGGTTATGTGCAGAGTGCGTGTCAAGGTTGAAAAGGTGGATTCAGAAGAATATCTCAAGAATGTCATCGGATATATTCTTAACAATCCTCGCAAGCATCGGGAGACAAACAACCCTTTCTCATATCCGTGGAGTTCCATTCTTGAATATTTCGACAAAGATGGCCATTCCTCAGTTATGCGTCCAAGAATTATTGACATTCCTCTATGGCGGAAATCGAAAGTCCTTGGTACCAATCGCCTGGTTCCGGATTCCTGGAAACTCTTTGCCAACGGGATGGTGACATTCGATTCTTTCATTTCCTCTGATCGTTTGGAATCTGCTGTCAAAACGATCGGTTCACTTTCCTATCTGGTGAACAAGGCGGATCTGAACGCCAACCAAGGTGAGGCCGTCCGCTATCCTGATAACGACCGGGAGGTCCGTAGCGCTGTAGCAAGAATATGCCCGAGTCTGTTTCCTGGTACTATCGCTTGTTTAGACGAATCGGAACTTGCCCCTGTCAGAAACACGGGTTATTGTCTGAAAGAAATGCGCAAAACGATTTGCTCGATGGCTGAGGATATGCTCTGTAAGCTGAGTTTCAATCAGATAGTAAGGCTGAGAGAGGTCCTTTTAAGCCGTTACGGATTTCCATTGAGGATAGTTGACCGTGTGCTTCACTCCTATATCCCAAAGTAGCTGAACCCGGAACCAATCAATCGAAAGGGCTTGAGGGCACTGTTCACTCGTGCGTCTTCTCTGTAGGTCTGAACATGGAACGTGATTGAAGCGGCTGAAAGGACATGAGGACCCGTCCCTCCGTACCTGTCGGGGAACGGTCACGAGACTGGAGAATATAACAAAAGAGGGTGACAAAAAAAGTCACTCCCTCTTCGCAAATATATTCATGAGACCCCTTGAAAAAGCACCATTCGCCACTTTTCACCTTCCACGGTATCTTTTTCGAATACCTCTGTGCCCCTTGAAAAAGTACCATTCGCCACTTTTCACCCTCGTTAGAAGTATCTGTGCGGCACATGTTAAAAAAAGACTTTCTCAAGTGGACTAAATGCCGCATTTTACCTTTGCAGTCACTTAGGCATTGAATATGTGTGGTTGGTCTGTGGACAAGGGCCAGGGGATATTTTTGCAAACGGTGCGTCTCCTGTATTCATGGCTTTCCGGCCAGAAACGGGTGGCGTCTCCTTGCGGAAATCTGGTAGGGGTATTCGTTATGTGTTGAAGGGTCCAGGATGGAGCAAGCAGATTCTGTGTCTGTGAAAAGATAACGTACCGGTCGTGGGGACGGTCGGTACGTTACTGTGAGGATGATTTCCGGAATCATTCGGATGGGCAGGGAGGCTACCTCTTGATGGTTTCGATCTGCTTGCCGGTCAGGTGAAGGTCGATGGCGCAGTTGAGGCTGGTTTTAAGGCCACCGAACCAACCGCCGGCATCCATCATCGTGGCGGTCTGAACCTTGATGAAATCAACTCCGGGCAGATGAACCGGTTTGCCCTCCTTGTCAACGGCCCAGTCGATGTCGAATGAGGAATTGACCTCATCCTTAGGATCGGAGTTGCTGACATAGCCGTAGTCGTACCATTGGGTGGCTCCAGGAAACATTCCGTTCATCTGTGTGTTGCTCGGCAGTCGGGTGACACCTGTGAATGTGATGTTCTTGCCCTCTTCACTTTCTCTCAGCCAGAACGGCCATGTCGGGATAGTGTTCGACATTGAACCGCTTGAGAGAGCACCTGGAACTCCGTTGATGGTGTAGGTGATGTAATCGTTCACCTCTTTTCCCATGCTTACAGTGGTCAGGAAGCTCTCAGGACGGTTATAGGTGACGGTGAGGTTTGACAGGGTTGTTGTCTTGCCGTATTCACTGCCGGCGATCTCGTACCACTCGTCTTCGTCAGGCAGCCCGTTCTGGTTGGCGTCGAATGCGACGAAGACAACACCCGGCGCCGGGTATGATGTCTTGCTGGCGAAACTGCCTATGCGGAAATCGCGCAGTCCGTTGACATTCATCACGGTGTGGTCAAACCTGAACACGATGTAGCCTCCCAACGGCCCAAGGGCTATACCAGTGTTGGAGGCGCTGAAATCCTTGTTGAGCTTCTCGCGGGCCTTCTCCATCGCGGATTTCTTTGTGTCGGTCTTCCCGAAAGGATTGCTTGCACCGACAGCGGAGTAAGGAGCAAGCGCGAGATCGAGGACCTCGGACAGGAATGGTGAATATGCCTCCTTCTCTGTCTCGACGTTGACCTTGGAAGTGCTGGACATGGAGATCCCGCTGTCATCGGTGACGGTCAGCGAGACTTCATATTCACCGGTCTCAAGTTTGATGAAATTCAGGGTGCTCCCGTTTCCGGCTGCTGTGGCCTCGGAGTCGTCAGGGCCTTTGACTGCCCATGCGAAGACCGGATTCTTGTCGAAGCCGGTGATCTTCGGGGTGATGCCCAGAACCTTGCAGCGAGGGGTGGTGTAACTCCCGGCGAGGGACATCGAATATTCATACCCAACCTGGGTGATGTTGATTGTCAGCTCCTTGCCGCTTTCTGCCTGAAGTATGGTGACGCTGCCAGGGTCGCGTTTCCGGGTTGTGCTGTTCTCCGCCACATTGATGACCAATGCGGTCTGCTCGATTGCGGCCGGTGCCCATTCCGGGGCGGATTTGACCTCGTAGGCCACGTTCGTTGTGCTGCTGCCGGCGGTCTTTGTGGATGTCACCAGAATTGTCCGGGCGCATCCTTCGGCCGGAGCCGCGATCGCGCTGTCCTCAGCCTTTACGGAGAACTCGTAGATGACTTCCGGCTCTTTGTCATCGTCGCAGGCGGCAAAGCCCGGACAAGAAACTGCCAGTAGCAATAATGCTTTGATTGCTGAATGTCTCATGGTACTGTATTTATGATTTATGAATACTCATGGAATATGTGCGGAGGGAACATACGGAATGAACATCCCATGGTCAGGATTTAACACACCTTACCGCATACCCGTCGCTGCGGACCCCCACGTCCCTCTTGACGACCGCCGACTTTTCGTACGGAGAGATGTAGACTGACAACAGGTAGGCGTTTCCGATGCCTGTCGGAGCCGTGCCGGACCAGAGGTAGGCGGCGAATCCGGAGTTCTTCAGGCAGCCTCCGCCGTTCCTGTAGCGAAGGCCGTTGTAAGGAATCACGCCAAGAGGCGAGTAATCGGTCGTGACTTTGTCCAGGCCGTTCCAGATGAACTTCCCGTTCTTGTCGTAGGGCACCTGCCACCCTTCCGGGCAGGGATCGAACGGCGTTTTCGAGCGGTTGGCCCCACACCAAAGAGTGTCGCATTTCTTGACAACCACAGGTGCATCGCCGCAGAACCAGTCATTGTACGAACTTTTGCCAAGCAAAAGTTCCATCGGCTTCATCACTGATTTCGCAAAACCTGTCGTGGAAAGATCGTAGTCAGATGCCACGGAACGGATTCCGCTTCCTCCGGACCGGGACCCTTCGGTCAGCACGTTGCCGGCGGAGTCATAGATCGGCTTGCTGTCGAAATAATCATAGTCAGTGCTGTTGTCGCCCCTGAATTTGCGGTCACCAGGGAACGGATCCTTCCGTCCCCACTGGTACATCAGCCCGCAGGCGGCCAACGAATCTGCAGTGCTGTTCCCGATCACCCAACCATCGTTCACGGCTCCAAGATTGCGGTCCATGAATATGTAGTCGGTGACACCGTCCCCGTTGTTGTCCCATGAATATGTCTTGCCGTAGGAGACCTGCTCATTGTCTGGATTATACCGGGTGACCCACACGTGCCAGCTCCAGCGGATCTCCCCGCCGATCCGAAGCCCTATGACGGCGTTGCCGATCTTGTCGGAGGTCGAGACGACCATTGTGGAAGCTTCCGGCGAGTCCGCCTCGATAAGCCCGACATTTGTGACGAGACCGGGAACGTCCTGCCACAACAGTTCCGGCTCCGCTTTCTGCCCCGCGAGATCAACGTTTCCAAGCAGATCCTTGTAAAGCGCCCACATGGCGTAAGCCTTTTTCACCGGAATGTCAGCCGACATCCCGGGGCGGATCATATGGCAGTTCGGTGAATATGCAGCCTTGGCATACTCCTCGTTCTGGTCCGGTTTCGGTTCCGGCTCCGGTGTCGGGATCGGCTCCGGGTCCGGATAGACGTTCGGATTGTCATCGTTGTGATAGACACACGAGACACAGCAGGCCGCGATGATTATAAATGTCAGTATATTCTTGAATATCATTGCAAAAAAAATTGGTTATTGATGTTGCCCCGGTCTTACCCGCACATGAAGGTCCCGCGCCGAGAAGATCTCCGTGGAGGTCTCACCGAGCCATCCGCAGTATTGGTTGAGCCCGGTATAGACCCTGATGAAATCCACTCCTTGAAGGTGGACAGGCTCACGGGTGTCCGGATCAACGGCCCAGTCTATGTCAAAGCCGTTCATCCAGCCGCCGTCCCCGTCGGTGTCGTTGTTCGGATAGTTGTCGGCGTAGGCCCCGTACTTGAACATATATTGAAGGTAGTACGTCCCGTTTCCCGAAACGTCCTCGGCGTTCTTGGGAAGCAGTGTCCCTCTGAAAGTCATCTCGTCCTCCGGCAGCCATTTCGGCCAGTAATCCTGGTCGTGGAACTTGTTCTTATAGACATAGCCGGTCCGCCCGGCGTTGTCCTCCCACCTGACATATTCAATGTCGGTCAGGGTTCCGTCTGCTCCCGGAACGGCGGTGTGGTCTGCTGAAGGGCGGAAGTAAGTTATTGAATATCCAAACCTTGCCGCATCGTTCGTGTACCACGGATTCTTATCGATCTCATACCATTTGTCATCCGGCTTCCCGTTCTGGTTCTCATCGAACATCACCATCACGATTCCCGGCTCGCAGCTTCCTGCGTCAACTCCTTCGTGCGCGGCGCTGCGGAAGGCGTTGCCGTCTATGCGGAAATCCTGCTCGCCCGGAGAGTTGACGACCGTGTGGTCGAACCCGAAAGTGACAAGGCCGCCGAATGCTCCGAGAGAGACTCCGGCCCCGTAGCTGCCCGCCAGTGACTCCTCCGCCTTCTGGATCATTGTCTTCTCGGTGTCGCCGTCCTGGTAGACAGGCATCTCGTTGACGAACTGTCCCGGGGCCGGCCGGTATTCATAGACATGAGCGATGTACGGGTTGTACTCGACCTCCTCGTTGACCACGTGGATCGTCATCGGATGCACGATCGGATTCACGGGATCGTCAATGGTGAAAGTGACCTCATAGACTCCCGGATAGCGAGTCAGGAACATGCAGTCCTTGCTTTCGCACAACAAGGAGTCTGTCCCGGAGGCTGTCTTGACCGTCCAGCGGTACCGCTCTCCCGTGTAGGCCGGCCGCAGGGCCAGAGTCTGCATCCTTGCGACCTTGTACACGTCATCCAGCCCGAGACTCACGTACGGAATCTCGACCTTGCATGCCGCAAGAAGCGCTATGATCAGTGAATATGCTGCCAAACGTCTCATTCAGAACTCTTTTTACGATTCAGAAACACCATGTGGGCGGGAATATCCCCGGTCCTCACGCTCCATTTGCGCACCCCTTCTTTCGAGTAGCAATGCAGCACCCCGCTCGAAACGTAATTCTTCGCGTCGGTTATGAACAAGTCCCCGTTCTTTGGGTGTATGGCCAATCCGTAGGGAATCACGATGTTGCGCTCGGTTCCGTCAGTTATGAAACTGCGTGAGACCACACGTTTCTGCTTCACGTCGATGATGGCGTAGGTCACCGTGTTCTTGGAAGTCTGGTTGCTGTACTCCACGCTGTAGACGTAGAGCGAATCGCCGTGCAGGGCCATGTTGGACGCTGGGATATTCATCGCCTCCGCAACCCTGTAGCGTCCGCCCGATGGCTCCAGCCGGTAGAGGTTGGAGGGAATGTCATCGTAATTGCCTCGGGACGAGACCCAAAGGTTGCCGTAGGCGTCGGCCTTGATCCTGCTGAGATTGATCGCCACGTCTATCTTGTAGACCTGTCTCATCGACTCCAGCTCGACCACGGAGACGGTTGAGTCGTAGTTCGGAGCCCGGTAGCCCCCGGAGTTCGCCACGTAGGCATATCCGTCCACAATAGCCAGCTCGTCAGGCTGGTAGCCGACGGTGGCCTCCCCGACGATCTTGTAGTCCTTGAGGTCCACCTTGAAGACAGCGCCTTTCCGCGCGTTCGGATCCATCGCCACCGGGCCGACGTAAGAGGTAACGTAGGCGTATCTTCCCCTGAACCTGATGTAGCGGCAGTTCGGGATGTCTATCTGCGTGATCCTCTTGGTCGTGTAGGCGTCCATCACCTCGACCTTGTGCGAGCAGTTTATGACGGCGAACAGCTTCCCGTCGTGGATCTGGATGTCGTTTCCGACATCCCCGAGTTCCTTCACAACATCCGGATTCTTCTCGGCGTATATCCCTCTCGCATAGACGGCCGTCCTGTAGTCCAGATAGTCCAGGTCGGCCTTGTTGCTGCCCATGTTCCCCTCGTTCAGAAGGTACATCCCGATCGGATCCGCGTCCGGATCCGGCTCGAGGTCAAGCACGTCATATTCAGTGGGATTGACAAGCTCGATCTTCCGGCACCCCGTAGAGAGTGTCAGAAGGATGGCTGCCGCCAAAGGGAATATATTCTTGAATATGTTCATTTACAGTTCAATGCTTGCGGAGAACCGGAAATTCGTCTTCGGCATCGGGTAGTTCAGCACCACGTCATAGTCCTGGCCGAAAAGGTTGTTGATCTCGGCCGTGAGCTTGAGGATGCGGGTGCGGAGCGTGAAGGATTTCTGGAGGGAGAGGTCGCTGGTGTACCACGGCTGGGTGTGGTTCCGTGGGATGTTCTCCTGCTGGTTGTAGCGTTCGCCGGTGTAGATGAAGCTGTAGTTCAGCCCCCAGCCTTTGTAGAAGAGCGACAGCACCGCCGAGCCGCTGTGCCAAGGAATATACGGAATCTGGTCCCGGTAATATGTGTCCGCGGGGTCCGTGACATCTATAGCCTCCTGGTAGGTGTACTGGAGTCTGGCCGTGGCCTCCACCTCGCCGAACGCCCAGGCGGTGTTCAGAGCCACGTCCACGCCTTTGATGTCCACCTCCCCGAGGTTCAGCATCGTCCAGCGGAACTGCTGGCCTTTCGGGTAGGCTATGATCTTGTCCGTGATGTGGTTGTAGTACGCGTCCACGGAAGCGTCAACCGCGCGCAGGACGGACATGTTCCTGAAATCCTTGGTGTATTTCAGACCGATGTTGAACTGCTCGGCGTATTCGGGCTTCAGGAAGGCGTTGCCCATGTCAGTGTAGTAGAGGTCGTTGAATGTCGGCATCCGGAACATCCTTTTGTAGAACGCCCTGAGCGACAGGTCCCGCCTGCGGAACGGCTTGTAGGAGAGGAAGAACGCCGGAGTGGCCACCGCCTTGTCCGGCCGCGCCTCGAACCGCTTCACCTTCTCGTGCACGAAGCAGCCCAGCACGCTGGCCTGCCCCCTGAACCGTCCCCACTCGAACGCAGTGGCGAGCGCCGCCATCTGAGTGTAGCGGGTAGGGTAGGGGAACGTGCCGTCGCTTTCGGTCGGCATGTAGAATGTCGCGTCGAGGGTGTTCCACTGGAAGTCGTAGGAGAATGACACCTCCCAGCTGTCAAGAATATTGTAAAGGTTGGCGCACGAGGCGTACAGCTCCTTCTGCCTGTAGGTGTTCTTGGTCTGGATCAACTTCGCGTCCTGGTTCTCGTAGTGGGTGTAGTCGGCGGCGTACTTGGCGTTGACCAGCGACCTGAACTTCTGTGTCCACCTGTTGGTGAACGTGCCTTGGATGAACGAGTTGGTGTCCCAAAGCCTCTCGCCGTTGCGGAACACGTTGTTCACGATGGCCCCCGGAATGCCCCTTTCGGAGTTGTATGAATATGCCCGTACGGTCCAACGCCCCTCGTCCATGACTCCATGCAGCGCGGCCTCAAGCCTCGTGGCGTTGATGTCACCGTTGTGCCGGACGGCCGTGGTGTCATAGACGATCTCTCCGAGAGAGTTGCGGCGGCGGTAGCGGAACTTGTACTTGCCCGTGGCGTTGACCCATTCCCCGCTGAACGAGGCGCTTACGGCGTCCGAGATCTTGTACTCGCTGCGGATCGATGGATTGATCAGCCCGAAGGACCCCGTCTTCATCGCCGCCTTGAAGTTCGCGTTCCGACCCTTCTCGAAACGAGGTCTGCGGGTGGTGATGTATATCGTTCCCGAAGCCCCGAAGTCCTTGGCTGACTGGAATATGTCGCTTTTCTGCCCGTTGTGGAGCGAGATCTCCTCCACATCGTCGAGCGAGAAGCGTCCCAGGTCCACCTGTCCGTTCTGGGCGTTGCCGAGCTGGATTCCGTCATAGAAGACGGCCATGTGGTTCGTGCCCATGGAGCGGATGTTCACGGTCTTCAGTCCGCCGACTCCGCCGTAGTCTTTCAGCTGGACACCGGAGAAATACCTGATCGCGTCCGCTACCGAGAAACTGTTCAGCCTTTGAAGTTCATCTTCCTTAAGAGTCTGCGCCGGGATCACCTCACGGTATCTGTATTCCGCCGGATCTCCGATGATGATTGATTCCTTGATGACTTGTACGCTGTCTAAAGGCATTCCTTTCCGATGAACCGAGGTGGTGTCAACGGAAGTCTGCGCAAAAGCCACTGACCCGCATCCCAGAAGGCAGGCCGAGACTATGAGACGGTGTATTCGTTTCATAAAATTTCTGTCCGGCCGCCGTCCGTGCTCCCGCGGGCGAGGCCGTATAGTTTCGCGAAGGCAGGTCTTCTGACTTGTTCCTGACGCGGCGCCTTCCCGGCATGAGGGTGTTGATGTTCATCAACTTCCAGCCAGTGGCGTAAGAAAGCCGCGTCATTTTGTGACTGTTTTGAGAACAGCCGCTCCTGACCTTAGATTGTGTCAGGACGGAACTCACAGCAGCGGGTACTGTCCCGGACTCTCACCGGATTCCCTTTTGGTCTTTGGTGTCAAGCAAGATCCAAAGAACCTTCACGCGGCAAATATACGGCTTTTTTTATATATTTGTGCTATGAAAACGTTTGTTCTTTCGGCAGTGCTCACACTGCTTTGCGCCATGATGCTGCCGGCGCAGACCAAGGTTATGTCCCACAGAGGGTTCTACGACCATCCAGGATCATTTGAAAACACTTTGACCAGCCTTGCAGGCGCTCAGAAGCTGGATGTGGAGGGAGTTGAGCTGGATGTCCATCTCACCACTGAGGATTCGCTGGTGATCCTGCACGGCCCGGCAATCCCGGGGACGAAGTACAAGGACGTGCAGAAACTTGACTATGCCACAGTCAAAAGTTGTGTCCTGCCTAACGGAGATCATATTCCTTCATTAAGGGAATATTTTGCCCAAGCCAAGAAAACTTCGGCGCTGAGGCTCTTCCTTGAGTTGAAGTCCCATCCGACTCCTGCCAGAGAGACACGTCTTGCCGAGAGGGTCATAGCCCTTTGTGATGAGATGAACATGTACGATCAGGTCTGTTTTATCTCTTTCAGCGAACATCTCTGCGACGAGGTCCTTCGTCTCCATCCGGGCGCGGAAGTGATCCCGATAACATCAAGGAAGGCTTTTTCGGTGAAGGAACTCAAGGACAGGGGGTACGCCGGAGTGTCCTATAATTATAATGTGGTGATCAACTCCGCGCATTATCTCGATGAGGCGCATGCCGCCGGCCTTCAGACGGTTCTATGGCCGGTGAACAGCTATGATTTGGCTGATTTCGCTATGAGGCACGGTGTCACCTACGTCTCGACCGACCAGCCGCAGGGGATGAAACGCCTGATGGACTCGATCCGTGAGCTGAAATGGAAACAGGAGAAGAAACTGATCTGCTTTGACTTGGACGGAACCCTCACACAGCACAAGACCCCGTTGACAGCGGCCAACAGGGCGGTGCTCGACACTTTGGCCAAGCGCTACGAGATCATCATGGCCGGTGGCGGCAACTGCGCGAGGATCTACAAGCAGATGGGTGAATATCCAATCACCATCCTTGGCAACTATGGAATGGAGGAGAGCCGCATGGTGGACGGAAAGTTCACGATGGTCCGGGAGGAGAAGGCACCTGTTGACAGGAATTTTTTTCTTAAGAACTGTGACTGCCTCCGTAAAAAATACGGCTACACCCATTACAAGGGAGATCCTCTTGAGTTCCACGAGTCCGGAATGGTGACTTTCGGTTTGCTTGGGACCAAGGCGGACAAGGCTGACAAACTCACATTCGATCCGGACAAGATCCGCAGGCGGGCAATGTTTCCGGAGGTCAAGGAGATATTCAAGGATTATTCAGTGTTCATCGGTGGCACCACCTCTTTCGACATCACTCCCAAGCGGTACAATAAATTTGACGCGGTGATGCGTTATGCCCAGGAGAAAGGCTACACTATTGATCAGGTCCTGTTCATCGGAGATGATTTCCTTGACGGCGGCAATGACAGCCAGATCCGTCTCGGAGGAATGGACTACATCCGGATCGATGACTACACGAGACTTCCGGAGAAATTGGAATTTTTGTTCTAAACCGATAAAATTAAAAAATATCTTTGTGGTTCAGAATTGATTTCATAACTTGCACCGTCAAAAAAAATCAAGGATGATACTGGAATCCCACACATATCGACAGCAGCAGTTCCAGCAGCAGTCTCAGAGCCAGAATACTCAGGTTCTGAAAGTTTTCGTATGTGCCGGTCTTCCAGCCTGACGGCATATTCATTTCGGAAAATGATATTATGATTTAAATATTGAAGGCTGGTCCCTTGCGGATCAGCCTTCTTCCTTTTTTTTGAGTGTGCCGGGTTCTGGATGATGTTTTTTTGAAATACGTTAACATTAATATATGGTTTAAGGAAATACACACCTTTAACAAATAGACAAATTATGAGCATTGACAGATTTGATCTGGTGAAGGAATCCTTCGAGAAGAAGGCGGTTCCGGCTGAACGCCCTGAGGGCAAGACCTCCGACTACTACGGAGAACTGGTCTTTGATCGTCCCAAGATGTACAAGTATCTTGACGTCAAGACTTTGAATGCGCTTCTTGACTGCATCGACAATGGTAAGTCTTTGGACAGGGAGACCGCGGACGGGGTGGCCAAGGGAATGAAGGAATGGGCGATGGAGCATCATGTGACCCACGTTACCCATTGGTTCCAGCCTCTGACGGAAGGGACTGCCGAGAAGCATGACTCTCTGATTGACTACGATGGCAAAGGCGGGGTCATTGAGAAATTTGACGGCAAGTCCCTGGCGCAACAGGAACCTGACGCGTCATCTTTCCCTAACGGAGGCATCCGCGCCACATTCGAGGCCAGAGGCTACACGGCTTGGGATCCTACTTCACCCGTGTTCATCATGGATGACACCCTCTGCATACCTACCGTCTTCATTGCCTACACAGGTGAGGCTTTGGACTACAAGACACCGCTGAAGAAAGCTCTCAAGGCAGTCTCGGAAGCGGCTGTTCCAATCTGCCGTCTGTTCGACAAGTCCGTCTCTAAGGTCTATTCCTACCTGGGTTGGGAGCAGGAGTATTTCCTTGTCGATGAGTCTCTCTATGCCGCTCGTCCTGACCTTATGATAACCGGCCGCACCCTGATGGGGCACAACTCGTCAAAAAACCAGCAGCTGGACGACCATTATTTCGGAGCCATCCCTTCCAGGGTGGCAGAGTTCATGCGTGACCTTGAGATCTCTGGGCATCGCCTCGGGATCCCGCTCAAGACCAGGCACAATGAGGTGGCGCCAAATCAGTTCGAGCTCGCTCCGATCTTCGGGGAGACAAATCTGGCCAATGACCAGAATCAGATAGTGATGAATCTGATGAACAAGATCGCCCGCAAGCATGGTTTCGTTGTCCTTCTCCACGAGAAGCCTTTCGCCGGGGTAAACGGTTCGGGAAAGCACAACAACTGGTCTTTGGGAACCGACACCGGCACGATGCTTCTCGCTCCGGGCAAGGACGCGAACGGGAATCTCCAGTTCGTGACATTCTTTGTGAATGTGTTGGCGGCCGTGCAGAAGCACAACGCTTTGCTCAAGGCCTCCATCGCGACCGCGACGAACGCCCACCGTCTTGGCGCCAACGAGGCGCCTCCCGCAATCGTGTCCGCGTTTCTTGGAAAGACCATGACCGATGTGCTTCACAAGCTGCTTGAGCTTCCTTCCGACACTCCGATCGAGATCGCGGGGAAGAAGGGCAAGAGCGTGGGTCTGGTGGAGATTCCTGAGATCTTTGTGGACAACACCGACCGCAACAGAACCTCTCCTTTCGCTTTCACCGGCAACCGTTTCGAGTTCCGTGCAGTAGGTTCTCTTGCAAACTGCGCCGGCGCGATGACGACTCTCAACTCGGCTGTGGCAGAGCAGCTTATCGCCTTCAAAAAGGATCTTGACAAGGAACTCGCCAAAGGTAAAGCATTGAATGTGGCCATTATGGACACCCTGAAGCCCATCATCGCGTCAATCATCAATGTCGTCTGCTTCGATGGCAACGGCTACACCGAGGAATGGAAGGCCGAGGCCAAGAAGCGCGGTCTTGATGTCGAGACCAGCGTCCCGGAGATGATCAAGGAGTTCACGGCTCCGGAGTCTGTCAGGATGTTCAAGGAGACCGGAGTGTATTCCGAGAAGGAGCTGGAGGCTCGCAACGAGGTGAAGTGGGAGACCTACAGCAAGATGATCCAGATCGAGTCCCGCGTGATGGCCAGGATGGCGATCAACCATATCATTCCTGCCGCTCTTGAATACAAGTCCAAGCTTTTGAAAGAAGTTGCATTGAGCAAGGAGGTTTTTGGCGGCACGGATGAGTGCAAGGAGGAGATCTACCTTATTCAGAGCATTTCCAAATATGTTGATCAGATCCGCGAGAAGGCTGCCGCGATGGTTGAGGCCCGCAAGAAGGCCAATGTACTTGAGGATGAATATGCCAAAGCCGTTTCCTATCATGAGATCGCCGAGAGCTTCTCGGCCCTACGCCGTCCGATCGACAAGCTTGAGGAGATCGTCGATAACCGCATCTGGCCTCTTCCTAAGTACCGTGAGCTGTTGTTTATCAGTTAGTCAACAGTCCGGTGGCGCTCCTTGTCCGGCTGCCGGGCAGGAGGGTTGACACGAGTATGATTGAGGGTGACTAAAAAACTTTTTAGTCACCCTTTTTCATGATTTTTGACTGGTTCGTCTCCTGTCTTATCTCAGCCCTGTGGTCTCGCAGGTGTCCATGTCGTTGTAGTCGAGGTTTTCTCCGCACATAGCCCAGATGAATGTGTAGTTTCTTGTGGCGCAGGCGGAGTGGATGCTCCACTCGGGTGAGATCACGGCCTGGCCGTTCTTCATCCAGATGTGCCTTGTCTCCTGGGGCTCGCCCATAAAGTGGCAGACAGCCTGGTCGTCAGGGATCTCGAAATAAAAATAGACCTCCATCCTTCTATTGTGGGTGTGGGCGGGCATTGTGTTCCAGGTGCTGCCTGGCTTGAGTTCGGTCATGCCCATCTGCAGCTGGCATGTAGGAACGACTTCCTTGACGATCATCCTGTTGATTACCCGATGGTTGCTCTCTTCCAGAGAACCTAGTTCCATATGCACAGCACTTTCCTTCGTGGTTTTGTGGTCAGGGTAGGTGGTGTGGGCGTTGGCCGAGCAGAAATAGAATTTGGCGGGGGATTCCGGATCAAGGCTTCTGAAAGCCACTTTCCTGTTTCCGCGTCCGAGATAGAGGGCTTCCTTATAGCCGAGTTCGTACTCTTTGTCCCCGGCGATGACGATCCCCTTGCCACCGACATTGAAGATTCCCATCTCCCTGCGCTCAAGAAAATAGTCCGCGCGAAGGATCCCGACCGGCCTCAGCTCCAAAGCCTCGCTTACCGGCATCGCGCCGCCTGCCATCATCCTGCCGTGCATCGTGTAGGTCAGGTTCACCTCGTCCGCAGAGAAAACATTCTCTATCAGGAAGCGCCTGCGGATCTCGGCGGTGTCATAGTGCCTTGCGTCTTCCGGAGATGATGCATAGCGGACTTCCGAATTGATGTTCATGCTCGTAATGTTTTTAAAAATCAAGCATTTCTGTCGCGGCAAGGAGGAAGGCTCCCGCTCCGTAGACCTCGCACATGTCCCTGGTGATCTTGGCTGGGGCGCCGGCCACTGGCTGGACGTATTCCAGCATCCCGTCCCCGCGCACATAGGAGCAGAGGGCTTTCCATCCTTTTTCCACGGCTTTCCGGCAGGCTTTCCCCTTGAGGAAACCATGGTTCACTCCCCAGGCCAGGCCGTAGGTCATAAAGGCGGACGAACTGTTCTCGGGGGTTGGATACAGGTCTGGAGCAAGGAGGCTGGCATGCCAGGATCCGTCGGCATCCTGACACTTCATCACAGCCTCGGTCATCTTGAGATAAATGCTCTTAAAGTAGTCGTAGATAGGGTCGGACTCAGGGGTTGTCTCAAGCAGGAATGTCAGTGCGGCATAGCACCAGCCGTTGCCTCTTCCCCAAAAAATTTTGGCGCCATTGGCCTCGGTCTTGTCGAGGTAGTTCGCGTCCCTGTAGTAGAGACCATGTTCAGTGTCAAAGAGATGGTCGGTCGTGGCGACGAATTCCTCCTTCATGAAGTCGGCATATTTTTTATCACCGGTAATTTGAGTGAGCATTGAATATACCGGCGGAGCCATGAACAGCGCGTCGCACCAGCTCCACCTGTCAAGACCTCTTTTCACCCGGATGTCCATCGGAACGTGTGATCTGATGTCAATCACCGAGTCCGCCCTTTCCTTGACGTGCAGCAGCATGGCAGGATCCTTATATTCCTCGTACAAAAGAAGGAAAGACTGTCCGACACAGATGTCGTCCGCATGGTAGAGTCTTCTGGCCATCTGCCAGTTGTTGGCTTTTCCGATGTTCATGACAAAATCCTCGGCCGGCTGGTAACCGGTCTTCCGCGCCCATTCCACCATTCCGCGGAAAAGAGCTCCGTTGGCCCAGTCCAGGACATCGCGTTTGATTCCGGTGTACGTGGCGTCGTGTCTGAAATTGGTTATCTGCCAGTCCGCCACGCGGTCGGCGATTTCTTTCACGTCATCCTTGCCGGTGCCTGTGCAAAGAGGTGAGAAGGCTGCTATTGCAGCGGCCAAACATACTGATTTGGATAATGTCTTGAAGTTCATAAAGTGTAAATTAATTGATAGTGATTATTTTGCATTTAAGTTCGTGGATCTTAAGACCTTGCCTGTCATGCTCCTTAATATTCGCAGACCTTTACTTTCAGCGGCGAGTGGACCGCCTTGGACTGCCCGCTGACATATTCATTCCATTCTTCAGGTGATCCGACCCCGCCCTGGCTCCAGCCTGACGCTGTCCAGAAGTCGATCTTCTCCCCGCATTTAACCTTGAATTTCAGTACCGCGTGTCCGTCCAACGTCCCTGCAGTCGCCTTGAATGGCTTGCCCAGGATTATCCCGATGCTGATGTTTCCGTCCCTTTCCGGATCGCTTGAATCGGAGGCCTGCTCGGTGAACGAGATGAAATTATCTCCGTCTTTCCTGGAGATGACATTATGCAGGACGGCTCCGAGCACGACATCCAGAGAGTCTTTTTCGGAGTCGAAGACTGTTGTCCAATGAATCAGTCGGGTGTTGGCGTCCAGTGTGAGAGACCTCTCCGCTCTGACTTTCACGCCATTGACGTTGAATTCGGGATATTTGAACGCAGCCTGGGTGCGTACCGGGCCATCGCAGAGGTGTTCATGCTCCGCCCAGTTGTCTCCTATGAATATTTTGTCTCCGGAACATGGAGCGCAGGCTCCGCCCCCAAGCGTGTTGGCCACCTTGTAGCAGTCCATTCCTTCCCCGTGGTTGTGGTGGTAGTCCCCGGCCGCGAACCAGTCGTTGATCACCAGTTTTTCCGTGCGCTTCGACCAGATGTCCGGTCCGAATGTGCGGGGATCCGGAAGAGCCGGGCCATAGATCCTGCCGGCGATGAGATTGTTCTCGTAGGCGTAGTCGTCCTTCCTTTCAGGAACGTAACGACTGTAGGCCAAAGTGTCGAAGTCCTGTCTTTCGCCCTTGGCGCAGATGTATTTCTCCTGGCTGTTTCCTTCAACCGTGGCCTGGAAAAGCACGGAGTTCCCGTCCGCACTGATCTGGGAGGGAATCTGTCTGCCTTCTGCGTCCATGATGACGAGATTGTCTCCGTCCAGCCCTTTTATGCCGATGTCAGCGAGCCTGACCTCCACAGTCTCGTCCCTGCGTGCGGTGTCTGAACTGTTGCTTACCGTGAGGCACTTTTCGACGGTGCGGCAGGAAACCAGTGCCATCGAAAGGCATATTAATGGCAAAGCATTGATTCTCATCACTGTGGCTGTTTTCCGATGTAAGCGAGAATGCCTCCGTCAACATAAAGAATGTGGCCATTGACGAAGTCGGAGGCCTCAGATGCCAGGAACACGGCAGGACCTTTGAGGTCATCAGTGGTTCCCCAACGCGCGGCCGGGGTCTTCGCTACTATGAATGCATCGAACGGGTGTCTTGATCCGTCCGGCAGACGCTCGCGCAGGGGGGCTGTCTGTGGGGTGGCGATGTAGCCGGGGCCGATTCCGTTGCACTGGATGTTGTACTCGCCATATTCGGAGGCTATGTTTCTGGTGAGCATCTTGAGCCCGCCCTTGGCAGCGGCGTAGGCCGAGACGGTCTCGCGTCCGAGCTCTGACATCATCGAGCAGATGTTGATGATCTTCCCGCCGCCGTTGGAGATCATCGAAGGGATAACCGCCTTGGAGACAATGAACGGGGCGTTCAGATCCACATCGATGACCTGGCGGAATTCCTCTGCCTTCATCTCGCACATCGGGATGCGCTTGATGATGCCGGCGTTGTTCACCAGGATGTTGATCGGCCCGAGGTCGCTCTCGATCTTCCTCACAAGCCCGGCTACCTCGTCTTCTTTGGTGACATCGCAGACATAGCCCTTTGCATCAAAGCCTTTTTCTCTGTAGGAAGCCAGGCCCTTGTCCACTAGATCCTGCCTGATGTCGTTGAACGCGATCTTCGCTCCGGCCTCGGCGAACGCGGTGGCTATGGCGAAGCCAATCCCGTAGGATGCGCCCGTCACAAGGGCGACCTTTCCTTCAAGTGAGAAATTTAACATGATGAAGATAGTTATTTAGTCCATTTCTGAGTATGTGCCTGCAAATATAGGCTTTTTATTACAATTGTGCACGTGCGCGGAAGCGGAAAGTTATTATGGAGATCGGCAATTCATCTTGTTGCTTCCTATGTCGGCCTTGGAAAATAATGGCAGCGTTTTACAGCAGCGGGGCGAAGAGGCGCATGAAGCTTTCCGCGATGCGTGAGTACCAAGGACGGGCGCTCCACTCCTGAAGTGTAAGCTCATGGCATTGGCGAAGGTCGAACAGGAATATTCCTTTGTTCATCAGGGCGGCCTGTTCATCATAGATGTAGGCGTTGACTTCGTAGTTGATCGCGAAACTGCGGAAGTCCAGATTGGCGGAGCCGATGCTGGAGAGGTAGTCATCGCAAACGAAGGTCTTGGCGTGGATGAACTCTCCCCGGCGCAGGAATATTCTTACACCCGCCTGCAGGGCTTCCTCGTAGTAGGCTCTGTTGGCCGGTCGCATCAGCGGATTGTCCGCCACTTCAGGGAGCATCAGACGCACATCGATCCCGCCAAGAGCGGCTGTCTTGAGGGCATCCATGACCGGCTCGGTCGGTACGAAGTACGGAGTCTGGAGGTAGATGTACTTCTTTGCGTGTTGGAGAGCCCACTCGTAACTAAGCTGGAGAATAGGAAGCGGAAGGTCCGGCTCGTCCGGAACTATTTGAACCAATTTGTCTTTCAGGATCGGGTGATCAGTTCTGAAATCGATTTCCTCTCCCATGCCAGCTGACCCCGCCTCCGCTGCCGCCGAACCTGAGGGCCCGACCATGGGTCCTGCCTCCTTGGCCATCGGGTAGTAATCGATCATCTCCTTGTCAATAGTGCCGCCACCTGTCAGCCATGAGTCCAGGAACGTGTACTGAAGCACGGCGACCGCATCTCCCGTGATGCGCATGTGCGTGTCCCTCCACTGGCGGAAGTAGTGGTCGTTGATGTTCATCCCCCCTGTGTAGCCTATCTTTCCGTCGATCACTACAATCTTCCTGTGGTTCCTGTAGTTGAGCTTGGTCACTAAGTCCAGCACGTGCATCCGTGGGTTGGTGAACTTGACGACCTCGACACCGGCTTTCCTCATGGCGTTGTAGTAGGCTGAAGCGATCGGGAAATTCGCGATGTTCTCGTACAGGAACCGGACCTTGACCCCTTCCCTGGCCTTCTGCATAAGCAGCCGCTTGATGACCTTGCTCCCCTTGTCGTTGCCGAAATGAAAATATTCAATGTGGATGGACTCCTTTGCCTTCAGGATGTCCTCCCGCAGCAGTTCGAACTTCCGCTGTCCGTAGGTGATGATCTCCAGATCATTGCCCGCGGTGACAGACGGGTAGCCCTCCGCGCCCAGAAGCCTGGCCAAAGGCCGGAACTCCTCGCGGACCGCGGATTCATTCTCATGCCCGAAAAGGATCCTGTCCAGTTCCGGGGTGGTCCCCGCCTTGAAGAGATCCCTGTACCGCTGGTGACGCCGGTTAAAAATCCAGTGATGCCTGTAGTTGACCCCGAACATCAGGTAGAGAACGAGCCCGACCACTGGAAGCACGGCTATGACAAGCAGCCACGCGAATTTCCTTCCTGAATCACCTCGGTCGACCAGGATTATGGTGAAGACACTGATGATCAGGAGAAAGTACAGGACAGTGAGAATCCATTGCAGCATGGCCGTCCTCAGACCAGTTCTCCGATCAATGTCGCGGATGTGCAGGATGACACTTTTACGTCCACGTAGTCTCCGGCCTTGTGCCCACCGCCCGGGAACACGCACATCTTGTCGCTTCCGGTACGTCCGCAAAGTTCCTCCGGGTTCTTCTTGGACGGCCCTTCCACAAGGATCCTGAATGTCTTTCCTATGTCGTCTTGGTTGCTTTTGAGGCTCAACTCGCTTTGGAGGGCTATGATCTCGTTCAGCCTTCTGGTCTTGACTTCCAGCGGAACATCGTCAGGATAGCGCCGTGCGGCGAGAGTGCCGGGCCTTTCGGAGTAGTAGAACATGTAGGCGTAGTCAAAACCGACTTCGCGGAACAAATCAAGTGTCTGTCTGTGGTCTTCCTCAGTCTCGGAGCAGAATCCGGCGATCACATCGGTTGTGATCCCGCAGCCTGGGAGAACCTCGCGGATCCTTGCGACCCGGTCAAGGTACCACTTGGCGGTGTAGCGTCTTCTCATTTTCTCCAGAATCCTGTCGCTGCCCGACTGGACCGGCAAATGAATATGATTGCAGATGTTGTCGTAGCGGGCCATCGTCTCGATCAGCCTGTCGCTGATGTCCTTGGGATGGTTGGTGGCAAACCGGACTCTCAGTTCCGGACTGATCCGCGCGACCATCTCCAGCAGTTTCGGGAAGTCGCAGCCCTCACCCTCGGAGGGCCTCCAGTCGTACGAGTCCACATTCTGTCCAAGCAGAGTCACTTCCTTGTAGCCTTTGCTGAAAACATCACGTGCCTCTTCGACTATGGACTTTGGATCCCTGCTCCTTTCAGCGCCCCTGGTGTACGGCACGACGCAGTAAGAGCAGGCATTATTGCAGCCTCTCATTATGGAAATGAAGGCTGAGACACCGTTCCTGTCCGTCCTGACAGGGACGATGTCGGCGTACGTCTCCTCATGGGAGAGCATGACATTGATCTGAGGCTTGTCCGGTGAGATGTCCCGGAGCAGAGACGGAAGCGTCCTGTAGGAGTCGGGCCCTGCCACGAGGTCAACCTTGCGGGTGTCCAATAATTTGTCTTTCAGCCTTTCAGCCATGCATCCGACTATCCCGACGACCACCCCTGGCCTTTTCTCCTTCCTCTTGTGGAACACCTCGATGCGTCCCCAGATCCTTTGCTCGGCGTTGTCCCTGACAGAGCAGGTGTTGGCAAGTATGACATCCGCATCATCCATGGTTTCGGTCCGCTGGTAGCCTTCTTTCCCCAGAATCGAGAAAATCACCTCGGAGTCGCCCACATTCATCTGACAACCATAGGTCTCTATGTAAATCTTTTTGCTCATTCTTTTATCAAGTGTCTTCTGCAAAGATAGATAAATATCCTTTATCAAGTGCCAAAAATAAACTGTCAAACAAAGATTGCGGAGTTGATTGGTGGTGCTTATTGTGGATTTTTCATTATCTTTGTGCAAAGCACTGCTCAAAAATGAATGCAATGAAGAGAAGAATATTCCGTGGTTTTATCGTTTTGATGGCAGGTGTCATCCTTTCCGGGTGCTGCGGCCTGTCGAAAATGAAGGACATAAAGGTGACCTCATGTGCCCTGGAGTCATATTCCCTTAACGGGCTTCGCTCGATCGATGCTGTGCTCGCGGTCGGGATTGACAATCCTACTTTCGCGTTCAAGGTGATGGACTTGAACGGCGTCGTCAAGTACAACGGTGAGGAATTCGCCACCTACACGGCTGACACGCTCAGCGTTGACAAGAAATGTTCCAAGATCTATGACCTGTCATGTTCGGCGACGTTGAGTGGCGGAGTCGGCTTGATGAAGTTGATGCAAATAGTGAAAAACGGCTCCCTGGATGGGTTCACTACGGATGTGACCGCGACCGTTAAGCTCAAGAGCGGGGCGGGGACTACTTTTAAATTGAAGGATGTGGACCTTAACAAAATGACTGAATAGTGTTATGAACATCATGATTCACAAGATTCTTGCGGCATCTTTGCTGTCCGCCGGCCTGCTGACGGCGGCCTTCACATCACACGGGCAGGAAAGACGTGATTCGGTTGTCTATCTGCAAAGCGTTCCGGTGGACTCCTCCTTGGTCGGGAAGGACATCTTCAACCTCCTTGCGGAGCATGAAAAGAATGGTTCCGGGGTGACTGTGCATCAGTCGCAACGATTGCGGGACGCGTTTGAATCCCATGTCGCGTCCAATCCGTACAGGACCGCCAGCGGGTTCAGGGTCAGGATATTCAATGACAACAGACAAACCTCAAGGAACGACTCCGAAGCCGCTCTGGAGCGTTTCAGAGAGATGTTCCCGGGGGTTTCGGCCTATCGGACGTATTCAAATCCGTTCTTCAGGGTTACGGTCGGCGATTTCCGGACAAGGTCTGAGGCCATTCGGCTTCTTCTGCAGGTCAAGGTGGCTTTCCCGACCGCTTTCATTGTGCAAGTTGAGGATCGGCTCCATTCCTACACCATTGAGAAGATAGAAACCGATAATCAGGAATAGGCTATGCTCAAGCAAGGACTCGAACTCAAGCAGACTCAGAAGCTGTCACCTCTTCAAATCCAGACAATCAAGCTCATAGAACTTCCCATTCAGGAGCTGGAGCAAAAGGTTAAGTCTGAATTGGAGGACAATCCGGTGCTTGACGATTCTCCCGCGCCGGAAAAAAAAGACGATGATGAGCCTAAGGACATCTCCATCGATGAGATTGACGAAAATGATCCCATCCCTTCCTACAAGCTGACGGTGAATAACTATGGGAAGGATGAACGCCCCCAGTACAACACCTTTTCAGTCAAGGAGAGCTTTACCCAGAGCTTGATGGAACAGCTCGGCTACCGCAATCTCTCTAAACATGACCACGATGTCGCCGCCTTCATCATAGGCAGCCTTGACAGTGACGGGTACCTTCGCAGAGACATCGACAGCATCGTGGATGACCTTGCGTTCAGGGCGAACATCGAGTCTACTCCGGAGGAAGTGTTGAAAATGCTGAAGGTGATCCAGGAGTTTGAGCCCGCCGGTGTCGGAGCCAGGGACCTTCGCGAATGCCTTCTTCTTCAACTCAGAGCCCAGAAACAGACCAAGGAGGTTCGTACCGCCGAGACAATCCTCTCTGACTATTTCACCGAGTTCTCCAACAGGCATTTCCAGAAGATCATCTCCAAGATGGGTCTGAGCGAGGAAGACATGAAGGCCGTCATGGCAAGGATTGTCAAGCTGAATCCGGCCCCCGGCGGCCAGATTGACGACTCCTACAGTGACCAGGCCCAGCAGATCGTGCCTGACTTTGTGCTGGACGTGGTGGACGGGGAGTTGAAACTGTCCATGCCGCGTTTTAATATTCCTGAAATCCGAGTGAACCGCAAGTACGCGGAGCTTCTGGCCGAGGCGCAGGGATCATCTGACAGGCAAAAGAAAGAGGCCGCTACTTTCGTGAAACAGAAACTGGATTCCGCCAAGTGGTTCGTAGAGGCTTTGAAGCAGCGTTACAACACTCTTGAGAGTACGATGAAGGCCATAATCGACTACCAGCATGACTATTTCATGGACGGTGACGAGTCCCACTTGAAGCCTATGGTCCTTAAGGACATCGCAGAGAGGACGGGATTTGACATCTCGACGATTTCCAGAGTCGTCAACAGCAAGTACATCGAGACTCACTTCGGAATATTCCCTCTGAAGTATTTCTTCTCAGAGGGTCTTGAGAATCAGGATGGCGAAGAAGTCTCGACCAGGGAGCTTAAGAAGGCCCTGCGTGAGTGCGTGGATGCGGAGGACAAACGGAAGCCTCTGACGGATGACCAACTGGTCACCGAGATGAACAAGCGTGGCTATAAGGTGGCCCGCCGCACGATCGCCAAGTACCGCGACCAACTTGACATACCAAAGGCCCGTCTGCGCAAGGAACTCTGACGGCTCCTACAATTTCGCGCCGAAAGCGAGGTCGCCCGCGTCTCCGAGTCCGGGAACAATGTAGGAGTGGCTGGTCAACTCTTCATCAACGGCGGCTGTCCAGAGAGTTGTGTTTCCCGGAAGGTGTCTCTGAAGAAATTCTATGGCGTAGATGCTGGCGATCGGACAGACGAAATGGGTGTGCGCCGGTTCTCCTCCCTCATCGATGAGCTTGCGGTAGGCTATTTCGATCGACGCGCCTGTGGCGAGCATTGTGTCGGTGAGAATGAGTGTCTTGCCCGTAAGGTCCGGGCATGTGCAGTACTCCACGTTGATGTGGAAATCGTCACCCTTGTCATACTTTCTGAACGCGGCGATGAAAGCGTTCTCTGCATCGTCAAAAACATCGAGCACTCCTTTGTGTAGAGGCAGCCCGGCACGCAGGATGCTGGCGACCACGACCTTCGAGTCACATGTGCGGACTCTCGCCGTGGCGAGAGGTGTGATGACATCCTTCGGACTGTATTCCAGTACCTTGCTGATCTCGTAAGCAAAGATTTGCCCTAATCTTACGATGTTGTGGCGGAACCTTAGGCTGTCTTTCTGGACGGTTTTGTCACGCATCTGAGCAATGATGTTGTTGAGGACTGAATCGGCCTCGCCAAGATTGATGACTTTCATTGGTTTCTCGAAATTGATTTTCGGAAACCAAAAGTAGGGATTTATTTCTACACCTGCAAATTTTTCGATTCCTGCGTCATGTCCCCGGTTTTACACCATTGTCACCTTGTCGTCAGCGAAGCTGAAATAGCAATCGTCGCAGATGATTATGTGGTCCAGCAGCGCTATGTCGAAAGTGTTGGCGGCTTTTTTCATGCGTTCCGTTTCTGCCAGGTCGCTGTGCCCGGGTCTTGGATTTCCGGAAGGATGATTGTGAACCATGATCAATCCGCTCGCCCGTTTGTCAAGGGCTTTTTTCACGACCAGCTTCTGATCCACTACAGTGGCCGACAGTCCTCCGAGACTGATCATTTCCTTGTGGATGATGAAGTTCGCTCTGTTCAGAAGAATGATCCAAAATTCCTCATGGTCCAATCCCTTAAGGCGGGGACGCATCAGCCTGAACACAACGCCGGCATCGGTCAACGGGATCTTTTCTATGCCGGGATCCTCCAGGCAGCACCGTTTCCCCAGTTCGAAGGCGGCTGCGATGGAGGCGTAGCGCACGCTTCCGATCCCTCCGATCTCTTTCATCCGGGCCGCATCCATTCCCGCGATCATGGACAGTTTCCCTTCATTCGCGGTGAGCAGCTTGTTGGCGACTTCGATCACGTTCTCTCTCCGGGTTCCCGATCCGATCAGAATCGCGAGCAATTCCGCGTTGCTCATCGCGCCGGCTCCTTTGGCGAGCATCTTCTCCCGTGGTCTTTCGTCCACGCATAAATCTTTGATTTTCATAGTTTGTAGATGAGAGCCGCGGCCAAGGAGGTGACATCCCGCCAACCTGCGGGAAGCCGTCAAGGCCGGGCTTTGTTTATCGCCGCCAAGGTAGGCATTATAAACAGAAAAAAAGTTAAGAAACGTAAATGTCTCTTAACTTTTTTCTGTTTTTTATGAATATTTTTTTTATTTCCTCTCAAGGACCTTCCTGGCGGCATCGGCTATGTGTGCGGCGTCCATTCCATAGGCGGCGAGAAGCTCGGACGGAGTTCCGCTCTGGCCGAACTCATCGCGTCCGTTGACATATTCAATCGGCTTCGGGGAAGTTGCGGCAAGCACGCCGGCAATAAGTTCGCCCAGGCCTCCGGCCATGTTGTGCTCTTCTGCCACAACGACCGCTCCCGTTTTGATCGCTGATGCGATAACGGCTTGGGTGTCGAGAGGCTTTATTGTGGCGATGTCGATGACCTCGGCGCAGATTCCTTCTGCCTCAAGAGTCTCAGCCGCCTGAAGAGCCTCCCAAACCATGTGGCCGGTGGCGAAAAGTGAGACGTCTTTGCCCTCGTTAAGAACGTAGGCTTTTCCAATCTCGAATGGCTCGTCCGGCGTGAAGTCGGCCACCTTTGGCCTTCCGAACCTCAGATAGACAGGCCCGTCGTACTTCGCGGCTGCGATTGTGGCGTTCTTTGTCTGTGTCCAGTCGCAAGGGTTGATCACAACCATTCCCGGGAGAGCGCGCATCAAGGCGACGTCCTCCATGGTCTGGTGTGTGGCGCCATCCTCACCGAGGGTTATTCCGGCATGCGAGGATGCGATCTTCACGTTGGTCATGCCATAGCAGACCTCCATCCTGATCTGGTCGTAGACGCGTCCGGTGACAAACTCTGCGAACGATCCGGCGAACGGAATCTTGCCGGTAAGGGCCATCCCGGAAGCCACGCCGATCATATTCGCCTCGGCTATTCCGCACTCGTAGTATCTTTCAGGGAATTCAGCGGCGAACGCGTCCATTTTGAGTGAACCCTTAAGGTCCGCGGTCAAGGCCACAACTCTTGAGTCGGCTTTTCCGGCTTCGAGCAGACCGGCTCCAAAACCGCTGCGGGTGTCCTTCTTTCCTTTGTCCGTGTATTTTTTCATGATGTTCCTGATTAAAAATCTCCCAATGTTTCCTCAAGTTGGCTCAAAGCGTTCCGGCACTGCTCCTCTGAAGGAACGCTGCCATGCCATTTGTGGGTGCCCGCCATGAAATCGACCCCATGTCCCATCTCTGTCTTGAACAGGATCATCTTTGGCTTCCCGTTCCCTAAGCCGGCTTTAGACTGCGCGAACGCATCAAGGATCTTGTCCATGTCATGCCCGTCTGCGGTGATGACGTCCCATCCGAAGGCCTTCCACTTTGCCTCAAGGTCTCCAAGCCCGGCGACTTCCTCCACTGTGCCGTCAATCTGCTGTCCGTTCCAGTCTGTCATTGCGATCAGATTGTCTGTCTTGTGGTGGGCGGCGAACATCGCGGCCTCCCAGATCTGCCCCTCCTCGGTTTCTCCGTCTCCGCACAGAACGTAGATTGTGTGCGGGTCATTGTCCGCTTTCTTGGCAAGGGCGGCCCCCACGGCTACGGAGAGCCCTTGGCCGAGGGATCCGGCCGCTTGGGCGACACCGGGAAGGCCCTTTCTCACAGATGGATGACCCTGAAGGCGGGATCCGAACTTACGGAAAGTGCCGAGTTCTGAGACCGGGAAATATCCAGCCCTTGACAGGATTGAGTAGTACATTGGTGTAAGGTGTCCGGCAGACAGGAAGAACATGTCCTGATCCTTCCCTTCCCGGGTCCAGGTCTCAGGATTTTGATCCATCACATTAAAGTACAGTGCTGTCATGAAATCGGCGCTGCTCATGGATCCGCCGGGGTGACCGGATTTGGCCTTGACGACCATTCTGATGATGTCTCTCCTCACTTGAGAGGCAATCTTCCTCAGATCTTCTGTTGATTGCATTTTCTATTTGATATTTTGAATTTGAATTATGCTAATTCGCATTTGGCTTGCAAATATAAGACTTTTTTATTTCATGAAGAAATTTTACCTTTGTCTCAATGAGATGTCGTTGGACTTTTCGGTTAAAGGCGGCATCTGACAGTGAAATTTGATAATCATTATAATTAATGGCACACGTAGTAATCATGCCCAAGCAAGGGCAATCTGTAGAAAGTTGCATTGTCACTGAGTTTAAGAAAAAGGTAGGAGACAAAGTCTCTGTCGGTGACGTTCTTTTCAGCTATGAGACCGACAAGGCGTCATTTGACGAGGAGTCGAAAGTGGCAGGCACTGTACTGGCCTGCTTTTTCAACGACAATGATGAGATTCCTTGCCTCACCAATGTGATGGTGATCGGGGAACCGGGGGAATCATTCTCTGAATATGCCCCTTCAGGAGCCGGCGCTCCAGCCGTCCAGGCGGCGGAACCTGCCTCGCCTGTCCCGGCGGCCACGCCAAAGCCTGCGGCCGCTCCTGAAAGTCAGAAGGTGGGACCGCAAGAGGTTGACGGCGCGGTCGACGCCGACGCTCCTGTGTCTCCAAGGGCCCGCAGATTGGCCGCCGAAAAAGGTGTGGACACGGCTCAGATAGCCGGATCAGGTCCTCATGGACGCATCATAGAGCGGGATGTGGCCGCCGCCCAAGGAGCGCCTAAGTCTGGCCTGGCCAAGGCTATGATGGCCGCCGGAGGCCTTCAGGCGCCTGCCACTGGTTCCGGAATAGGTGGAATGGTCAAGGGTTCCGACCTCAAGGTCTGGAAAGCTACCCACACCGAGGGCCTTGCCGGGGAGGGAGATGAGTTCAAGGTCGAGAAGATGTCCAACATGCGCAAGCTCATCGCCAAGTCGATGTACAATTCCCTTCAGAACACGGCCCAGCTGACCCACATGCTCGGGGCTGACGCGCGCCGCGTGCAGGCTCTGCGCAAGAAAGCGAAGAAAGCCCTGGAGGAGGGCAGGATCGATGCGAACATCACGATCAACGACTTTGTCTGCTACGCCGTAATCAAGGCTCTTAAGAAATTCCCGAAGGTCAACTCGCATTGTCTCGGGGATGCGATGAGGCTGTTCAATGTCGTCAACCTTGGCTGTGCCGTGGACACAGAGCGCGGATTGATGGTTCCTTGCGTCAAACATGCCGAGGATCTGAACATCCTTGGACTGAGCAAGGCTCTCAAAAAGGTCGCCGAGGATTGCAAGAAGGGCTCCATTAACCCGGACCTCCTCTCCGCCGAGGCAGCCTCGTTCACGGTGTCCAACCTTGGAGGTTTCGGAGTGGAGTGGTTCACTCCTGTCATCAACGTGCCTCAGAGCGCTATCCTTGGCGTCGGCACGATAGTTCCCCGACCTAAGGATCTAGGAGCCGGGGTTTATGCCTTCGTCCCTTACCTTGGTTTGTCCCTGACCTATGATCACAGGGCTCTTGACGGGGGGGAGGCCACGCGCTTCCTCAAACAGGTGGCCACTGAGATCGAGAATCTTGAAGTTGATTTTTAAACATTTACGAATATGTACGATTTAGCGGTAATAGGTGGCGGCCCAGGAGGATATGTGGCTGCGGAAAGAGCCGGGGCCGCCGGCCTTAAGGTTGTTCTCTTCGAGAGAAAATCACTAGGAGGAGTCTGCCTCAACGAGGGTTGCATTCCCACCAAGACGCTTTTGTACAGCGCCAAAGTCTATAACTATGCCCTGACCGGGGATCACTACGGTGTCTTTGTCAAGGATCCGTCGTTTGACTACTCAAAGATCGTCGCCCGCAAGGACAAGGTCGTGAAGAAGCTCGTCGGAGGAGTCAAACTCGCGATGAAGGCCAACAATGTTGAGGTCGTGGCCGCCGACGCCATGATCCAGGGGCGTGACGGGGAAGGCATCAGGATCACTGCCGCGGACCAGACTTACACTGCCCGCAACATCCTCATCTGCACTGGCTCCGAGGCCGCTGTTCCTCCGTTCCCGGGTCTTGGTGAAGCCGGTGATGTTATTGTCACCAACCGTGAGATCCTTGCCCTTACGGAACGTCCTGAGGAGCTCGTTGTCATCGGAGGCGGGGTCATCGGAATGGAGTTCGCCGCATTCTTCAGCACACTTGGCACAAAAGTGACTGTTGTGGAAATGCTTCCGAAGATCCTTGGCCCTCTTGACGATGAGATCAGCGCGATGCTCCAGAAGATCTACGCGAAACGCGGCGTGGATTTCTGTCTCAAGTGTAAAGTCACCGGAATCGAGGGCAACACCGTTGTCTATGAGGATCCTGAAGGCAAGACCCAAAGGGTAAGCGGGGACAAGATCCTCGTCTCTGTGGGCCGCCGCGCCAACATAGGTGGCTTCGGCCTTGAGAATTTAGGTGTCGAGATGCTGCTCAACCGTGGCGGAAAGCCTTGCGGCATCAAAGTGGACAGCAAGATGCGCACGAATATCCCCGGGGTCTATGCCGCCGGCGATGTCACAGGCTTCTCGATGCTTGCCCACACTGCGAGCAGAGAAGGCGAGGTCGCGGTCAACAATATTCTTGGAAAGGAAGACCACATGCGTTATGACGCGATTCCAGGAATCGTCTACACCAACCCAGAGGTCGCGGGAGTCGGCCTGACCGAGGAGCAGGCGAAGGCTTCCGGGAAGGAATATTCAGTCGTCAAGCTTCCTATGGCCTACGCGGGCCGCTTCGTCGCCGAGAACGAGGGAGGTGAGGGAATATGCAAGATCATTGTCGGCAAGAAATACCACGAAGTGCTTGGTGTTCACATGCTTGGCAACCCATGTTCCGAGATAATCCACAGCGCCTGCATAGCCATCGAGTCGGAGATGACCCTTGAGCAGCTTAAGGAGGTTGTGTTCCCTCATCCTACCGTGTCCGAGATCATCAAGGAGACCGCGTTTGCACTTAAATAAAAATAAGGATCGGCGATGCCGGTGAAAGTTTTTACCACCTGATTGCCGCCAGCGTTACGAAAACAATTAATAATATACCAATATGCCAAAAGCGCTTTACATCGATCCTAACGAGACTCTGCGTCCGAAGGATCACGAGCTTGAACTTCCTAAGATTCCAGTGATGACGTACAGCAAGTCCATCAAGGATGAACTCAAGGAAGGCAATTTTACAAAGGAGGATCTTCTCCGCATCTACCGCGACATGTCCTACATCCGTGAGTTCGAGACCATGCTGAATCTGGTCAAGACAACGGGTGGCTACAACGGGGTCTCTTACAATAACCCTGGACCGGCCCATCTTTCAGCAGGTCAGGAAGCGGCGGCTGTCGGAATGGCTTACTGCCTTGACACCGATGACTTTATCTTTGGCTCCCACCGCTCTCACGGTGAGATTCTCGCCAAAGGTCTGCGCTCCATCCAGATCCTTCCTGACGAGGAACTGAAGAAGGTGATGGAGGAGTTCTGGGGCGGAGCCACCCTTCATGTCGCCAGGAAAGCTTATGAGGGCTCTGACGTCAAGGAGCTGGGGATCCGTTTCCTGCTCTACGGAGCGATGGCCGAGATCTTCGCCCGTACGACCGGTTTCAACAAGGGTCTTGGCGGATCCATGCACACGTTCTTCACGCCTTTTGGAATCTACCCGAACAACGCAATTGTGGGTGGTTCCGGTTCGATCGCCGTGGGCGCCGCTCTCTATAAGAAGGTGAACCGCAAGAAAGGCATAGTTGTCGCCAACCTCGGAGACGGAGCGATGGCCCGTGGACCTGTCCTTGAGGGCATGACGTTCGCCTCGATGGATCAGTTCAACACTCTTTGGGAAGGGGACATGAAGGGTGGACTTCCAGTTCTGTTCAACGTGATGGACAACCAGTACGCGATGGGTGGCCAGACCAAGGGTGAAACCATGGGATATGTTTTCCCTGCGCGTCTGGGTGCCGGATTCAAGGCTGACGCCATGGCCGCCGAGAGGGTGGACGGTTACAATCCGCTCGCTGTCATCGACGCTTTCAACCGCAAGAAGGCCTACCTGCTTGAGAAGAAAGGCCCTGCCCTTCTGGATGTTGTCACCTACCGCTACAGCGGGCACTCTCCGAGCGACCAGTCGTCTTACCGTACAAAGGAGGAGATCGAGGCCTGGGAGAAGGAAGATTGCATCTTCACCTTCGGAGAAAGGCTCAAGGAGGCCGGAGTCGCGGATCAAGCCACCCTTGACATGATCCGCAAGGAGGTGGACGCCAACATATTCGATTGCTACAAGCTTGCGATTGACGCCGATCTTTCTCCGAGAATGGATCTCGTGAAGGAGAGCGAGCTTCTGGGCGACATGATGTTCTCCAACCAGAGCGTCGATTCCCTGAGCGACGCGAAACCGGATGTGAATATGCCTCTGGAGGAGAATCCGCGTGTGAAACAGATCGCCGGCAAGTCCAGGTTCTATCTTGACAAGGACGGAAAGCCTGCCAGCAAGATGAAGACCTACAACATCAGGGACGGAATCTTCGAGGCTGTCGCCGACCGTTTCTATAAGGATGCCTCCCTGGTGGCTTATGGTGAGGAGAACCGTGAGTGGGGCGGCGCTTTCGCTGTCTACAGAGGACTGACCGAGGCACTGCCTTACCATCGTCTGTTCAACTCTCCGATCGCTGAGGCCGCTATCATCGGAACCGCCATCGGCTATGCCATGTGCGGTGGCCGCGTGATTCCTGAGATCATGTACTGCGACTTCCTCGGCTGCTGCGGAGACGAGATATTCAATCAGCTTCCTAAGTGGCAGGCCATGTCCGGCAACATCCTGAAGATGCCGGTTGTGGTTCGTGTGTCCGTTGGTTCTAAGTACGGTGCCCAGCACTCGCAGGACTGGACTTCGCTGTGCTGCCATATTCCTGGACTCAAGGTATGCTTCCCTGTCACTCCGTATGACGCGAAGGGTTTGATGAACGCCGCGCTTCAGGGGACCGACCCTGTCATATTCTTTGAAAGTCAGAGGATTTACGACAAGGGAGAGATGTTCCACGAAGGCGGTGTGCCTGAGGAGTATTATGAGATTCCGATCGGTGAGCCGGATGTCAAGAGGGCCGGAAAGGACATCACTTTCCTGACCATCGGCGCCACTTTGTACCGCGCGCTTGAGGCCGCTGACATCCTTAAGGAGAAGTATGGAATGGAGGCCGAGGTCATCGACGCGCGTTCCCTCGTTCCGTTCAACTACGACAAGGTGCTTGAGTCCGTCAAGAAGACCGGCCGCATCGTCATCGCGGGCGACGGCTGCGCCCGAGGCTCCTACCTCAATGACATCGCCGCCAACATCACCGAGATGGCTTTCGATGACCTCGACGCCGCTCCTGTGGTGCTCGGCTCCCGCAACTGGATCACCCCTTGCCACGAGCTTGAGGAGGCGTTCTTCCCTCAGCCGTCTTGGTTCCTGGATGCCATTAACGAGAAGATCGTCCCTTTGAAGGACTATGTTCCGGTCAGCAACCAGACCACGGCTGAGCAGATCATCCGCGCTAAGAAAGGAGTTTAAATAGTAACGGCCATGCTTACAAAAGCTGTTAGATTATATGGAAAAAATGGCCTTCGTCTCGAGGAGTTCGAGCTCCCCGGGATGAAGGATGACGAGATCCTCGCCAAGGTTGTCAGCGACAGCCTTTGCATGTCTTCCTACAAGTCTTCCCATCAAGGATCCGATCACAAGAGGGTTCCGGACGACATCGCCGAGAATCCAACGATCATCGGTCACGAGTTCGCCGGAGAGATTGTTGAGGTCGGCTCCAAGTGGAAGGATCAGTTCAAGCCGGGAGACAAGTTCTCCATCCAGCCGGCCCTCAACTACGCCGGAGGTCCTGTAGGACTGCTGTCCGCTCCGGGATATTCCTATAGATTCATCGGCGGCGACGCGACTTACATCATCATTCCTTCCGAGGTGATGGAGATGGGTTGCCTCCTGCCTTACAAGGGTCCTGGTTTTTATCCTGCATCGTTGAGTGAGCCTCTGTCTTGTGTTATCGGTGCCATGCACGCCTGCTATCACACCCATGCAGGATCGTACGTTCATCAGATGGAGATCAAGGACGGTGGCAAGATGGCCCTTCTGGCCGGTGTCGGTCCGATGGGATTGGCTATGATCAACTATGTGCTCCGCCGTGAGGATAGAAAGCCGTCTTTGTTTGTCGTTACAGACATTGACCAGGCGCGTCTTGACCGTGCGGCGATGCTCTACACAAAGGAATTCGCGGCTTCCCGTGGGATTGACCTGCGTTATGTCAACACTGGAGCTGTTGAGAACCCGGTCGAGACTCTGCGTGAGATCTCCGGTGGAACAGGCTACGATGAGGTCATCGTGATGGCTCCTGTTCCCGCAGTCGTTGAGCAGGGTGACGACATCCTCGGCTACGATGGTTGCCTGAATTTCTTCTCAGGTCCTGGACGTTCCGATTTCAAGGCTCCTTTCAACTTCTACAATGTCCACTACGCGTCAACCCACGTGGTAGGCACCAGCGGCGGCAACACCGAGGACATGAAGGAGGCCCTAAAGATGATGGGCGAGGGTCTTGACCCGGCCGGTCTGGTGACCCACATCGGCGGCTTGAATGTTGTCCCTGAGACCACGCTGAACCTCCCGTCGATCAAAGGCGGCAAGAAGCTGATCTACACCCACGTGGAGATGCCGCTGACCGCCATCACAGAGTTCGAGGAAAAAGGTCGGACCAACCCGGTCTATGCCGAACTCGACCGCCTCTGCAAAGCCCATAACGGTTTGTGGAACGTTGAGGCTGAGGAATATCTCCTCTCCCACGCCGCCGAGCTGGGCAAGTAGTCTTTAATTGAATATAATATCGTCCCGGACACCTTCGGTCTTCGGTCGCTGAGCTTGTCGAAACGCACGAACCATCGAAGTGTCCGGGACTATTTGTCTTATGTCGTTATTATTGTGTGGTGGTTAAGCGGACTAACGTGTCTGATGACAGCGGAAAAAAGGCAAATGACGGATTTTGCACGTTACCAAAATCTGCCATTTGATTTTCCGCTGTCAATCGGCCTTTTATTGGTTCGTCTCAGAACATCGCTCCACACAAAAAGCAATACCTTTGCTTCACTACTTGCTCTCAATTGCGCTGTTCGGCGACACTTTAGGCCTATTTCGTTGCCGGAGAGAGTTAAATGGAGTCGTCAGGCAACGTTTCAGGCCCTTTTTGTCGCCCAAGAGAGCCTCAAAGTCAATGAAAGAGGCTCTGACAAATTCCCCAAACTCAAAAATATCTGGTAAAACTTGCACTATGATATTCATCTGACCTTTGCCGAGACAATCTCCACAAAAGGTGCTGTCAAATCCGAAAATCTTCTTACCTTTGTAACGTTTTGGCGCGAATGCCCAAAACATACATATTGATGAAAGTGTTTTCGCACTATCCTTCAAAGAAAATCTGGCAGTTTTCAAAGACAGAAGGGAAGACGACAGCACCGTCATCTGTATCCGCTTGCGTGTACTCTACACCCAACGATACAGGTGTGGGGATTGTTTCAGTCTATTTTCTGTCAGGTTTTGCCAGAACCTTCTTTGAGATAGACGAAATCGGCTCCACACTTTTTGTATTGGTATAATCCCCAGTTGAAGCCGTGGGGTGCGAGTGGACGAAAGAATGAAAATTCTATTTCAAAATGCCTATCTTAACTTTCCCTCCAAATTTGGAGAGAAAGTGAATTCCATTATTAATGAATATGCTGGCGATGATGCCTTGGAAATAAAGTTTGTATCTGAATCGGATGACAATCATAAGATGTTCTCCGAAGCTTTCAAGGAGTCTCCGTTCTCCGTTAACTATTATACAAAGTTCATCGGTTATTGCGACAGGTTGATTGCGGAATACCATTTGACAACCGAAGAACAATGCGCTTGCATATTCCACGAGATTGGTCACATCATTTCTGTTCTTTTGTCTAAACTCCTTCGTCCGCAAAGCCTCGACCATCGTGTTATCTAATTAGCTGTCAATGAATGTCTTAACGTCTTTTCTTTGGTTGGTTTACGCTAAAGGAAAGGCGTTAAGCTGCTAATAGATAGGATTTTACCTGCCACTGGCTCTGTATGAGCGAGTGGCGGATAAGTTATTCATAGAGTGCGATATGCGCGACTTCCTTTAGTGTCGCTAGACTATTTAGGCGATCTTTGTTCGCATGGGAGCAACTTGCCATAAATCCACGGCCCGATAATGTGCCATATAGCACTGTGAGATAGCATCACCGGGCTGACTTCGGTTTTTAGTCGAGGCCAGCCGTATAGGAGCAGACACAGGCCTTTGCAGATGGGGTGGCGTGGCTAATAAGCGCATGAGGCCGGTTTGACGACTCTTGTTAAAAGGTTATTCTATATTATTAAAAACCGAGGTGGAGAAGAGTAGAAAATCATCGCAAAGTTGGGTTCAGCGGGTTTCCTTCTATGTCCTAATACCTCCGGTAATGACTTCTGACCCTCTCGATCTTGCCGAAGCGGAAGCGATTGTACGCCCTCACTCTGACAAGCCTGATTACTTCCACCCTAACGGTGGTCAGCAAGAGAATTAGACCTGTTCTCATAATAAGCATGATTTATAAATGTGGGTGAAAAGAACATTCGTCCCCTCTTTACATTACCGCCCCTCGGTAGTTTTCAAAAAAAAGCAGGCATCCCTTTAGGACCGAACGCCTGCTCATTACCCACATTGTCGTCATACTTAATGACTTTGCAAAGATAATGAAAAAATAAATTTCTGGATATTTTGTGGAACTATTTCATTGTTTGTGAAAAATGCATTTTGAAGTCCAGCCTCTCGTGCAGGATGCGGACAATCAGGACATCGCCTTGCGGTCTGAACACATAAAAGATTATGTGATGCCCACAATGGAGGCCATACAGGTCTGGTATGATTTCATCATACTTTTTTGACATTACGGCGGACTTGGATAACAGAAGGTTGCAGGCTGGGATTAACTTGTTGTAATAGTCATCAGCCTGCTTTTCCGACCATGTCACTACCGTGTATCGCCATATCGAGGTCAAGTCCTCTACGGCTTTTCGGGAATATTCCAGCCTCTTAGCCATTTGATCGCTCTGCTTTTAGGGATTTCAGATGTGCCTTAGGGTCAAATCCTTCGGCCACGCCACTGTCAAGTCCTTCACTGATCGCTGACTTCAGTGCCCTGAGTTGGCTCTCGTCCTCTTCCAGCAAGCGAAGGCCTGCCCGAATGACCTCACTGGCGTTGTTGTACCGTCCTTGGGCGATCTGTGCCTTGATAAAGTCTTCGAAATAGTTTCCGAGAGCGATGGATGTAGTTTTCATATTCGTTGTTTTTTTGCAAAGTTACCAAATATTGGTAGTCGTTCAATGGCTTTAATCAAGAAATTAATAAACTGTCCGGGATGTTTAATGTCGTTATTGCTGCGTGGAAATGAGTAGCTGTCAATGAATTATCGTTAACTTTGCGGTTTTGTAAAATATATTTTATAAATTTGTAAAACACAATATACAAAATCACTATGTACCAAAGGCGACATCTGGATATACTTAAATCACGAATGGCTGAGCCAAGGCGTCGTATGCAGATCGTAATGGGGCCACGTCAGGTCGGCAAATCCACATTGGTAGGACAGTTTACGGAAGGAACTTCGGTTCCGTTTGATTTTTTCGCTGCGGATAATGTCAGTCGTTTTGACACTTCGTGGATTCCGGACAAATGGCAGCAGGCGCGCATGCGGATGGATATTCATTCGGAGCAAGAACATATCTTGATCATTGATGAAGTCCAGAAAATCAAAGGATGGAGCGAGCAGGTTAAGAAGGAATGGGACGAGGATTCCAGAAACCATCGTAATCTGAAGGTGATTTTGCTCGGTTCTTCCCGCCTTCTGTTGCAGAAAGGACTTGCGGAATCCCTTGCGGGACGCTTTGAAACCATAAAAATGGGCTATTGGGATTGGCAGGAAATGCATGATGCCTTTGGTTTTTCGACGGATGAATATGTTTACTTTGGAGGATTCCCAGGACTTGCACCGGATATTCAAGATGAGGATAGATGGCGTAACCTTATGGAAGATTCGATAATATCTCCGATTCTGACACGGGATATTCTTGAGATCGAGGAGATCCGCAACCCGGCTCTTCTGAGGCAGGTGTTTGAACTCGCCTGCACTGAATCTGCCAAGGAATTGTCTCTTACTAAGATGCAAGGAACGATGAACAGCGGTACCGTTCCGACAATCAAAAACTATCTTGACATACTCAGCAAATCAATGACAGTACAACCCCTTCAGAACTATTCCCCATCAAGGGTAAAGGAGAAACAGTCTGTCCCTAAAATGCAGGTGTTCAACAATGCGTTCCGTAATAGGTTCGGAACATTCTCTTTTGACTATGCTCTTGTGGACCCGTCAGAATGGGGACGTCAGGTTGAGTCTGCCGTCGGGGCGCATCTGGCCAACAGGGCGATGACCGATGACTATGAGTTGTTTTATTGGAGAAATGAAAGACGGCAGGAGTGTGATTATGTTCTGAGAAAAGGTCAGTCGCTTGTCGCAATAGAAGTTAAAAGTGGCAGCGTTGACAAGACCGTGGGCTTTGAAAAATTCAAAGAGCACTTCGCAGACAAGATCACCGCAGCATTCATCGTTGGCCCTCAGGCTCTGCCTCTTGAGGATTTTTTCGTAATGGATCTGAAGTCACTGTTCAAGAAGAAATAGATTAGACCCTTCACATTGTCCATATTGTGGCTATCTTCCTGCGTTTGTTCTATCGCTGTAAATTATCCGAAGGGACGAACTCTCAGTTTCAATACAGTTGCCGGCAGCGAAATGACTTCTGTCAGGAGATTATGAGCAAAATACACTTGACGCTACCGGTTTTTATCGCCAGGGGAGAACTCATAAGGCATCTCTGTGTTAAACATCGAACACCTTGATTTCTAATTAGCTGTCAATGAATATCCTAACGTCTTCCCTTTGGTTGGTTTTTGCTAAAGGGAAGACGTTAATCTACTGATAAACAAAGCCTTATTCGCCACTCGCTCATACAGAGCCAGTGGCGGGCAAGTTGTTCGTAGAGTGCTACATATACATCCATCTTTAGCATATATCAACCATAGAAAAGAGTCTTATTCGCAGAGTGTCAACTTGTTACACGGCCAAATACTTGTCCTGGGATACAAGTTGTTTATGAACGATGTCGGGCTTCTTGCCTGCCAATATTCAGACGGACTGCAGCTGAAACTTCTTCGCGGTGAGGTGGATGTCAACTACGGTGGAATATTCGGGAACGCCGCCGCGCAGGAATTGACCGCACACGGTTTCTCTTTGGCATACTACAACAACAAGAAGTTTGGAGAGGTCGATTTTGTCATTACATACAAGGAGAAAGTACTTCCGATCGAGATCAAGTCTGGCAAATACTACATCAGACATAGCGCCATGGACAACGTGCTGATGGTTCCTGATTATGGCATCGAAAGCGGAATGGTTTTCTGTGACGATAACCTTTCAGTACGTGGCTCAATCACATATCTGCCTGTTTATATGCTGATGTTTCTTAAAAAGAATCGTCCGGATAACGATCATGTCTATAAACTTGACCTGAGTGGCATTTCGTAATAACATCCGCAATCTCAAACGACAATCCACAAAGTACCATAAAGGGAGCTGCATTGAATCTCATTATAAGTTGACCTCCCAATGACCTCCTTTGTCGTGGCAGTGAGGTGAAGAGGTCGGTGGCTTCTGCTTTATATCGCGGAGAGGATTCTTTGCAGTAAAGTCTCAGAGGGCATCGCCATTTTTTTTGAGAAAGCGAGGAGTTTATTGCCTAAGAAGCTGTTTTGTGGTTGCTTAGGCATGATCTGTAACCGTTGGGTACAGTCTCGTGTAGCGGTGTGAAACCGCTACTTGCGCCGGGCCTCGTAGTCGGTCTTGACCTGCTCAAGGAGTTTGTCGGCTTTGGCGTAGCCGTCGGCAGGGGCTTTCCAGATGATGGCGAAAAGGACCACGCCGACTATGCCCAGGGCGATGGCCACCTCGAAGACCGAGTTCCAGCCGAACTTGTCGGCGAGGGCTCCGAACATGAGGCCGGAGACCGCGGTGCTGGCGTAGCCGAGAATGCCGGCCATTCCGTTGGCGGAGGAGGCGACACGCTTGGTGGCCTGGTTGGACAGGCATATTCCTATAAGAGCCTGCGGCATGTAGATGAAGAAGCTGGCCATTATGATCAGGGCCACTGACAGGCCGGCCATCTCCTTAGGTGTGAGCCAGAAGAGGATGAAGCAGGCTGTCGCGCAGGCAAGGCCGATGAGGCAGGTTCTGTGTGCCTTGCTGCCGAAGAACTTGTCGGTCGCCCAGCCGGCCAGAAGTGTGCCGACTATGCCGAGAACCTCGGTGATCCCCACTACTGTCGAGGCGGTCTGGATGCTGAGTTCCCTGTCCTGCGTGAGGAAGGTGGCACCCCAGTCCAGAATCGTGAAACGGATGATGTAGATGAAGAAGTTGGATGTCGCGAGAATCCAGACGATAGGGTTCTTGAACACCATCTCCTTGACGAATCTCTTGTAGGCGAAATCGGTGAACTCTTTAGGTTCGGTGACAACTTCCTTGACAGGGGCGTTGTCGTCAATCTCCTCAGGACCAGGCAGACCGACCGAGGCCGGGGTGTCTTTGAGGCCGAAGAAAACCAGAACAGCTCCGGCTATGGCGAGGAGCGCCGGCACGAAGAAGCACCACTGCCAGGCCGAGTAGGAGAAGTGGTTCAGGATGAATGTTCCGCAGAGGAACGCCACAAGGCTGGCTCCGATGGAGTGCGAGCTGTTCCAGATGGCCTGCTTGGTGGCAAGTTCGGAAGGCTTGATCCAGTGGGCCATAAGGCTCCCGCACGGCGGAAATCCCATTCCTTGGGTATAACCGTTTATCAGCCAAAGACTTCCGATGAAAGCGACCATCCCCATCGTGGCCTTGCCCTCACCGTCCATAAAGTTGAACAGGCCGTTCATCTCAGGGCTGAGACCTATGAATATGTTCACGAGCGCGGAGAGGAAAAGTCCCGCTGCCATCATCTTCCTGCGGCTGACGCGGTCGGCGATGAAGCCGTTGATGAACCTTGAGACACCATAGATGATTCCATGCATGGTCAGGAACAGGCCGAGCTTGACCTTGCTGATTCCCAGCTCAGCCTCCAAGGCCGGCATCGTGATGCTGAAGTTCTTTCTTACGAAATAGAAAAGGGCGTAGCCTATCATCAGGATGATGAGGGTTCTCCACTGCCAGTAGTTGTACTTCTTCTTGACTGATTGATCCATTATTCAATGTTTTAAGAACAGGGGAACACAAAGATACAAAAAACGGCATTCTTAATGAAGAAATTGTTATTTTTGCAGGATTTGAATATGTTCGGCCGCCGGGCCTTGTTGTCCGCCCGGCCGCGGAGCCTGCAAAAGCGGCCATAAAAAAGTAACATGAATATGACAGAAAACTATAACAAGTCTCTCACAGCTGAGCAGAAGGCCAAGCTCCGCCGGATCAAGCATCTGGCTCTGGACATGGACGGCACGATCTACATGGAGGACAACATCTTCCCTTTCACGGTGGAGGTTCTGGAAAAGATGAAGAAGAACGGGGTAGGATATTCATTTCTCACTAACAATCCGACGAAGTCGGTTGAGGACTACCTCAAGAAGCTCTCCGGAATGGGGATTCCCGCCGATGAGGGGAACATGTACACGACTCCGGTCGCTACGATCGACTACATCAAGAAAAACTATCCTAACGTAAGGAAGCTCTTTATTTTGGGAACCCCGAGCATGATCGGTCAGTTCGAGAAGGCCGGGTTCGTCTCCTGCGCTGACGATCCTGATGACGTTCCTGACATGCTGGTTGTGGCCTTTGACACGACATTGGTATATTCACGCCTCTGCAGGGCCGCGTGGTGGGCGAAGCAAGGCATCCCTTACATCGCGACAAATCCGGATTGGGTCTGCCCGACGGACGCGAGGACCGTCCTTGTGGACTGCGGATCGCTCCAGAAGTGCATTGAGGCTGCGACCGGAAGAAAGCCTGACAAGGTGATGGGCAAGCCTGATCCGACGATGCTTGACGGCATCCGCGACCGCAACGGACTCCAGCCTGACGAGATCGCCATGGTCGGAGACCGGATCTACACCGACATCGCGATGGGCCACAACGCCGGAGCCGTCAGCGCGCTCGTCCTCTCCGGAGAGACGACCCTTGACACAGCGCTCAAGGTGGCCGAGGATGCCCGCTCCAATCCTAATCCGGAGCACTACCCGGCTGACATCATAGTCCGCGACCTCAAGGAACTCTGCGACCTGATCATCGAGAGCCACAAGGACTGATATTCATGAGAATCCTTTTCATTCACGGGCTTGCCTCCTCAGGAGTCTACAAGATGGCCTCTTCCCTGCGGATTCTTCTGAAGGGAAGCGAGGTCATCGCTCCGGATGTGCCGATCGACCCGCACGAGGCTCTTGACCTTCTTAAGGGAATATGCCGTGACGAGCGCCCTGACCTCATCGTGGGCCTGTCCCTGGGCGGATTCTGGGCGCAGAAGCTCCGTGGCCACCGAAAGATCCTCGTCAACCCGGACTTCCACATCTCTAGGCTCCTCCGCACAATGACAGGGGAGCGTGAATATCTCTCCCTGCGCCGCGACGGAGCGTTGACATTCACCGTCACCGATGCGTTGTGCGATGAATATGCCCGTTTGGAAACCACTGAGTTTGACGGACTTTCTCCGGAGGAGATCGCCTTGACGACCGGTATGTTCGCAGACCGCGATGAGCTGGTGAACTGCAAGGACGAATTTGAGTCGTATTATCCAGGTCGCTCGCGTTCCTACCCTGGAACTCATCTTCCGAATTACCCTGAAATAAAGAAACATATCCTGCCAGTAATCGAAAGCGGCCTGTAAACCTGGCCCGTCTTCTGTACATGGATTACTTTAATTAAATGAGCAATGAAATATCTTATCAACAACTCCACCGACCCGTATTTCAACCTCGCGTTCGATGAATATTGCCTTGAGAACATCCCGTCCGAGGAACCGTATTTCTTCCTCTGGAGGAACCGCCCGGCCGTGATCATCGGCTTGAACCAGAATGCCTACAGCGAGGTGAACCTGGACTATCTCAATTCGCACGGAATCACGTTGGCGCGCCGCGTGACCGGCGGCGGGGCCGTCTATCACGACCTCCAGAACATGAACTACACGATCATCGGCAGGAATCCGTCCACGCAGCCGATGGTTGACGCTCTGCGCAGTCTTGGCGTGCCCGCTGAGCTGACAGGCCGCAACGACATATTCGTGGAAGGAAGAAAGGTCTCCGGCTACGCCCGCCGCGTCTCCCACAATCAGGAGATCATCCACGGCACGCTGATGTACGACGTTGACCTTGACACACTTGTCAAGGTCCTTGACACTCCGACATCGAAGATGCAGGCCAAAGGAATATCCTCGGTCAAGAGCCGTGTGGCGAACCTGAAGGAGTACCTGCCTCAGTTCAAGTCCTTGGATGAGCTTCAGGCCGCTCTCCAGGAAATCCTCTCCGCCGGTGACGACCGGATGCCACTCTCGGACGGGCAGATCGCAGAGGTCCGCAAGCAAGCCGACGAGAAGTTCTCCACATGGGATTTCATCTACGGCCACTCCCACGAAGCCGATTTCCGCTGCAAGGCCAAACTCTCCTGTGGCACAGTCGAAGCCAATCTCCGTGTGGACCACGGCCTGATCACCCGTCTCGATTTCACCGGTGATTTCCTTTTCGACACCCCCGCCTCCGACCTCGCTGCCAAGATGATCGGCCTCCGTTACGACCCCGCTGACGTAAAGTCCTTCCTCGTCACCCAGCCCGTCGCCACCTACTTCCGCGGCGCCACCCCCGACGATCTAGCCGCCCTCCTCTTCAATTCGACCGCCGGGTAGCTGTAGCGCCACCGCCGGTGATCTCGCTCCCGTCTCTTCAAGCCTTCAGCCGGGTAGCTCTAAGGTGAAGAGGCCGCGGCAACGCCCATTAGGGCGACAGCTTCAAGCCGACCGCCGGGTAGCTCTAAGGTCGGGCGCCAAAACAGGCAGATATTGCAGGCCGCAAATTACCGTGGAGCCTAAGTTCTTGATAAAGAGCTGAATAAATGGACCTCCTCCCTCCCGAATGTAGAGGGAGGAGGTTCATTTTACTCCTTGACTCCCAATTGAATGCCCTCCACGGTGACGCAAAGCCCTCAAAACGCTCCCGTCACCCTAATTTTTTACCTCCAAGGCAGCAAAATCGCCCTATAATGCTGCCGTTGCCTTCTGCCCTTCTCTTTCCGGCGACGAAATGCCTTCAAAATGTTGCCGAAAGACTCATTTTATCTCGGGCTTTTTGCAACTCTGCAAATAAAACAGGAATGCATGGCCAATGGGTCGCGCTATGGAATCGTGGATAATGAGGTTGACTCGAATGACTTGTTCGCGTGACAACTTTCGTGACCAATATGCCTTGCTCGAAAAGGTCGCCGCAGATCCGCCGGATGGTCTCGGTGGAGTAGTGCTCTCGGGTGGTTTTCTTTGAATATGTTGATATGGCTGATTCCAATATGCTTATACCATTCCGAGGTCGGAGAAGAGGCGGCGGTAGGCGGCGGCTTTCTTTTCGAGGGAGAGGGGATAGGCTCTGGAGGAGGATGGCATGCGGTAGAGACGCATTGGACGATTCCCGAAGTGAAATTCTGAATATTCTCCCGTAGTCGGCGCATTAACCCCGAACGTTTGGCACAAGGTTTCGGTGGCCTTCTCACCAGTCGTGACAATGGCTTGACATTGAGGAATTTGCCTTAACAGGGCAGGGATGTCGGTCGGGGTGACGACCTCCAGGAACTTGTCGGAGGCGTTGTCTTTCAGGCGGCGGACGGCTGTGGCGGTGTCGAACATCGCTATGCCGGTCTCGGTGCAGAAGTCAACTATCTCCTTAAGTTTAAACTTCTTGGCGGCAACATCAACGAAACGGTTCTTGTCACCGAAGAAAATCAGACCAAGGATCCTCCACATGTCGTTGATGAAGTTCGGGTAGTAGAACTCCATGCTCCAGCGTTTGGCTTGTGGAGGGAAACTGCCAAGCATCAGCACTTTGGCATTAATCGGCAGGAACGGCTCGAAAGGATGTAGCTCTATGGGAGGTAAACCAGCGTCTTGGAATAATTCGGTCGCTGATCTTGTGGTTCGACAAGGCTCACCAATCATCGAAGCAACGGAGTCGTTACAAGAAGTCGCTTCGGCAGGCTCAGCGACCGGGGTGGACAGTTCTGAGACCGATGAAGCGACTAAAATTTTTCCGGACACTGAGCTTGTGGTTCGGCAATGCTCACCAACCATCAAAGTGCCCGGAGAAACAACTTTCAGATCTTTCTGAATATTCATTACTTGGCGGCGTCGGCGGAGCCTTCGACAAAGGCGACGATCTCACCTTTGGCTACCTTGTCCCCCTGCTTGCCGAGAATGGCCACGATGCGGCCGTCAACAGCTGGAACGAGCTCCTCCATTCCGTAATATGTCTGCACGAAACCGATCCCCTTGCCGGCCTTGACCTCTGTCCCGGCTATAGGTGCAGCGGAATCGTCCTCCACATCGACCTGCCAGAGAAGCTGGCCTTTGGCCGGAGCCTGGACAGGAACGGCGTGAGGATAGCGCTTGGCATATTCATCGACATCGAACTTAGGCATCTCGACAACCGGACGCACGACTTCGATAGGAGCGTTGGCCTTGGCCTTGAGGTCGGCGAGCTCGGCGTTGAAGCGCTGCTTGGCGATGCCGCTCCTAAAGTCCCTGTACTGCCGCTCGTGCATCGCGAACTCGAAGAGCTCCTCCTCGTCCTGACCTTCGTCCCAACCTTCTTCCTTCATCATCTGACGGAACTTAGGCAGCTCGTCCGGGTACATCTCCTGAGGGTCTCCGGTGTAGAACTCCAGACCTTTCTGCTTTGCAAGATCCACGATCTCCGGAGCAAGTTTGCCAGGAAGACGGCCCATCTTGCCGAGGATCATATTCCAGGTGTCCTTGTCGATGGTGGTCCAACGAGGCTTGCCGTTCAGAAGGTTCAGCAGGTTCATCAGAGCCGTGTTCTTGGTGTACTGGCTGAACGGGGTCACGAGCGGCGGGTAGCCGAGACGCGGCCAGACATATTCAACTTCTTGGAACAACTTGACCATCAAGGTGTCAAGGCTGATCTCCGGACGGCCGTGAGCCCTCTCGGCGGCGTTGATCGCGCCCTGGAATCCTTTGAGGTCGGCCATCATCGAGCCCATCATTCCGCCCGGCAGGCCGCAGCCCACGAGCAGCGAGCTCATCTTGGCGTTGGAAGGGTTGATCCAGTAGCCGAGGAAGTCGTCTATGAACTTCTGCGTGAGGCGGCGCACCTCCATGTAGGCGTCCATATTCAGATCTTTTACCAGGAAACCATCTGCCTTCATCATCTCACGGATAGTGATGACGTCGGGGTGGACCTTGCCCCAGGAAAGCGGCTCCACGGCGACATCGAGGATGTCGGCTCCCGCGCGCGCCACCTCAAGCATTGAAGCAGGGGAGAAGCCTGGTCCCGAATGGCCGTGGTACTGGACAAGGATGTGAGGGTATTTCTTCTTGATGTCGCGGGTAAGCCGGCCGAGGAAGGTCGGACGGCCTATTCCCGCCATGTCCTTGAGGCAGATCTCGTCGGCTCCATATTCAACCACCTTGTCGACGATGCCCATGTAATATTCAACGGTGTGGACAGGGGAATTGGTGATGGAAAGAGCCACCTGAGAAACCATTCCGCCTTTCTTGGCGAACTCAACGGAGCGGCGCAGGTTCCTGTGGTCGTTCAGACCGCAGAATGAGCGGGAGATGTCGGTGCCCTGTTTTTTCTTCACCTTGAACATCAGCTCTCTGACATCGGCAGGAACAGGGTTCATTCTCAGCGCGTTAAGACCTCTTTCCAGCATGTGGGTCTGGATTCCGGCCTTGTGGAAAGGGGCGGTCCAGCGGCGGACGGCCACGTTCGGGTTCTCTCCGAAAAGGAGGTTCACCTGCTCGAATGCGCCTCCATTGGTCTCAACGCGGTCGAAGCAGCCCATATCAATGATGGCCGGGGCGACCTCCACGAGTTGGTCCACGCGAGGAACATACTTGCCGGATGATTGCCACATGTCCCTGTAAACGAGGGAAAACTTGATTTCTCTTGCCATAATTTTTCGTTGTTATCTGATCTGCAAAGATACTTAATTATTGTCTAATAATTATATTTTTGAAGAGGGGGGAATTTTGCTAACTTTGTGAGTTATGAAAAAAGTGTTTCTGAAAATAGCGGTCATCGTTTTCGCCGCCGCTGTGGTGAGTGGATGTGATTTCTTCCGGAGGCTGGCCGGACGTCCCGATTCTGAATGGATTGAGGCGAAGGCCATGTTTATCCGCCAGGAAGAAGAGGCGAAACTGGCACGTCAGGATTCGCTTCGGGAAGTTCAAAAGGCCGCGGCGGACTCCCTTGCGACCGCGGATTCTTCCCGTCTTGCCAACCATCGCTACCGTTTCTGCATAATTCTGGGCTCTTTCTCCAGCAAACAGAATGCAGAGCGTTACATCGAGGAGATAGCGGAGAAGGGATACAAGGGAGAACTCCTCTCTTTCAGGAACAGCACGGCTGTGGGAGTCTGCCCTTCCGATGACGAGGCTCAGGTCCGGAAATCACTAGAGGAGCTGCAAAGGCAGGATTTTTGCCCAAAGGGCGCGTGGATTTTAGAAAGGAAGCAACAATGAGAGGAAATCTTACGATCATTTCAGCCATCTGCGCTATTTTTATAGGGACCTTCAATCTTAATGCCCAATTCAGGAGCGCAGGCTCCTACGCCGATCTGGACGACAGCGAGACTGTGCGCGCGTTCAAGGAGCATGTCTCAACCATCTCGGCTGCGGCCATGGAGGGGCGCAAGGCCGGTTCCGAGGGCGAGAGAATGACTGCTGAATATGTCACCGAAATGTTCAGGAAATATGGAGTTGATGTGCTGTCCGGCAAAGACGGTGATGTGTTCGGCATCCGTCAGGAGAATGGTGACACACTCACTTCACGCAATGTCATCGCTTTCATTCAAGGAGGTGACAAAACCTTGAGGAATAAATACATAGTGATAGGTGCCAGAATGGACAACCTCGGGACGGACACCATGACGGTGGACGGGCGTACGGTTGAGAGGATCTACTACGGAGCCAATGGCAACGCCTCTGGACTTGCGATGATGCTTGAATTGGCCCGGATGCTTCAGACCAACAGCCCGCTTCTGGGGAGGTCTGTCCTCTTTGTGGCGTTCGGCGCATCGAGGCAGACATTCGCCGGATCGTGGTATTTTCTCAACAGGGCTTTCTCCGATGTGGCCGACATCGACGCGATGGTCAATCTGGACATTGTCGGCACAGGGGAGAGCGGTTTCTATGCCTACACATCCTCGAACGCGGACATGAACGAGATCGCCAAATCCATGGCAGGACAGCTCCAGCCGATTCTGCCGACGCTGACCGCACAGGAACCGTTCCCTTCAGACCACCGTGCGTTCTATGGAAAGGAGATACCCTCAATTTATTTCACAACAGGGCATTATCCTGAATATGGCACCGAGCGGGACACGCAGTCCATAATCGATTATGACACGATGGAAAGGGAGCTTGAATATGTTTATAACTATTCAGTCGCCTTGATCAACGGCCCGAAGCCCATATTCAACCCGGCTGACCTGTCCGGGCTGACGAGCGCGGATAAGGGCAAGGATTCCGCGGTTCCTTATTATGATTGTGACTACAGGCCGTCGTTCCTCGGAAGCCGCGACCCGAGGGTGTTCCTTGAGAAATGGGTGTATACCTATATGAAATATCCTAAGGAGGCGGTAAGGAATGGAATCCAGGGACGTGTCCTAGTGGATTTTGTCATCGATGAGAAAGGCAAGGTCCGTGACGTCAAGGTCCTCAAAGGCGTGGACCCGCTCCTTGACGCCGAGGCGGTGCGGATCATCAGCGCGTCACCGGATTGGAAACCAGGATGGCTTCGCGGCAAGAAGGTTAAGTCCAGAATGTCGCTCTACGTTGAGTTCCGCCTTGAGAGGAAAGGCAGTTTCGGGCTGAAAATGCATGATAATTAATAAACAACAGTAATAAAATGGACTACGATTTCAGGAAAATTGAGAAAAAGTGGCAGGCTTACTGGGCTGAACATGGCACTTTCAAGACTAAGGAGGATCCTTCCAAGCCGAAGTACTATGTTCTGGACATGTTCCCTTATCCGTCGGGGGCGGGCTTGCACGTCGGCCATCCGCTTGGCTACATCGCCAGTGACATATATTCCCGCTACAAGAGACTCAAAGGCTTCAACGTGCTTCATCCGATGGGGTACGATGCTTTCGGCCTTCCCGCTGAGCAGTATGCAATTCAGACAGGGCAGCATCCGGAGGTCACTACGGTGAACAACATCAATCGTTACCGTCAGCAGATGGACAGGATCGGCTTCTCCTACGACTGGAGCCGTGAGATCCGCACCTGCGATCCGGCCTATTACAAGTGGACCCAGTGGGCTTTCCTGAAGATGTTCGGCTCCTGGTACGATAATGATGCTCGGAAAGCCCGTCCGATCGAGGATCTTGTCGCTGCTTTCGAGAAAGGCGGAAGTTCCGCCGTGAATGCCGCATGCACAGAACACGATCCGTTCACGGCGGAGCAATGGAGGGCATATTCAGAGAAAGAGAAGTCTGACGCATTGATGAACTACCGCATAGCCTATCAAGGCGAGACTGCCGTGAATTGGTGCGCAGGTCTTGGAACCGTGCTTGCCAACGATGAGGTGAAGGACGGTCTTTCCGTGCGAGGAGGCTTCCCTGTAGAGCAGAAGAAGATGAGGCAGTGGCAGTTGAGAGTTTCTGCCTACGCCGGAAGGCTTCTGGAAGGCCTGGACAGGATTGACTGGACCGACTCTCTCAAGGAGATGCAGCGTAACTGGATCGGAAAGTCCAACGGATGCGAGGCCGTGTTCAAATGCTACAACGGTGAGACTGAGCACGATGTGACCATATTCACAACCCGAGCGGACACTATGTTCGGAGTGACGTTTATGGTGCTGGCTCCAGAAAGCGACCTCGTGCCGCTTCTTACGGCTCCTGAGCAGAAAGAGGCTGTGGATGAATATCTTGCCGCTGTCAAGAAGAAGACCGAGCGCGAGAGGATCGCTCAGACCAAGACCGTCACCGGTGTGTTCAGCGGCTCCTATGGAGTGAACCCGATGACCGGCGACAGGGTTCCGATCTGGATCTCTGAATATGTCCTCGCGGGATACGGTACAGGCGCCATCATGGCAGTCCCTGCCCACGACAGCCGTGACTATGCGTTCGCGAAGAAGTTCAACCTGCCGATCATCCCTCTGATCGAAGGCTGCGATGTAAGCGAGGAAAGCTTCGACGCGAAGGAAGGCAAGATGATCAATTCCGGATTCCTTAACGGACTGGATGTCAGGGAGGCGATTCCCGCAGCCATTGAATATGTTGAAAAACAGGGTTTTGGCCACAGAAAAGTCAACTATCGTCTGCGAGACGCGATCTTCAGCCGCCAGAGGTACTGGGGCGAGCCGTTCCCGATCTACTACAAGGACGGCATCCCGACTCCGCTTCCGTTTGAGAAACTGCCTCTAAAGCTGCCTGAGATCACGGAATTCAAGCCGACTGAGAGCGGTGAGCCGCCTCTGGCCAGGGCAAAGGACTGGACCTACGAGGGTTACCCTCTTGAGACAAGCACGATGCCTGGCTTCGCCGGATCAAGCGCCTACTATCTGCGCTACATGGATCCTCACGACAACGAAGCCCTCGTTGACAGGAAGATTGACGAATATTGGCGTGATGTGGATCTGTATATCGGTGGTACTGAGCATGCTACGGGGCACTTGATATATTCCCGCTTCTGGGACAAGTTCCTCTACGACCTTGGCTATGTCTGCGAGGACGAGCCGTTCCGCAAACTGGTCAACCAAGGAATGATCCAGGGGCGGTCCAACTTTGTCTACAGGATCGTGGGCACCAACAAGTTTGTCTCCCTCGGCCTGAAGGATCAATACGAGACCACCGAGATCCACGTGGACATCAACATCGTGCACAACGACAAACTCGATCTGGAGGCGTTCAGGAAATGGAGACCTGAGTTCGCTGATGCCGAGTTCATCCTTGAGAACGGGGAATATGTCTGCGGATGGGCCGTGGAGAAGATGAGCAAGTCGATGTACAACGTTGTCAACCCGGACAAGATCTGTGACGACTACGGTGCCGACACCCTCCGTCTCTACGAGATGTTCCTTGGCCCTCTTGAACAGTCAAAGCCTTGGGACACAAAAGGTATAGATGGCGTGAACAGATTCCTGCGCAAGTTCTGGAGACTCTTCTTCGATGGAGACAACTGTCTCGTTACTGATGAGAAGGCTACTCCGGACGAACTCAAGGTCCTGCATAAATTGATCGCCAAGGAGCAGGACGACATCGAGCACTTCTCGTTCAACACAACGGTCAGCGCTTTCATGATCGCCCTGAATGATCTGGTCGGACTCAAGTGCCACAAGCGTGAGATACTTGAGCCGATGACGGTTATGCTTTCACCTTTCACCCCTCACATCGCGGAGGAACTTTGGGCGATCCTCGGGCACAAAGAAAGCATAACTTTCGCCCGTTTCCCTGAGTTCAACGCCGCCCTCGCCGCTGAGGACAACGTGACCTACCCGGTCTCCTTCAACGGCAGGATGCGTTTCACCGTGGATCTCCCCAAGTCTCTCTCTCCCAAGGAGGTCGAGGCACAGATCCGGGAGATGGAACAGACTTCCAAGTACGTGGGCGGACAGAACATCATCAAGGTTATCGTCGTGCCAGGCAAGATAGTGAACTTTGTAGTGAAATAATCCATGGCAATCGGTTCTTCGACAATCCTGAGGGGCATTAAGGAATATCTCCTGATCACCCTCGGCATCGTCATCTACACAGTGGGTTGGGCGATATTCCTGACTCCTAACAATCTTATCGGAGGCGGAGTCTCCGGTATAAGCGCCATCATCCAGTACGCCACCGGCATCAAGATGGGATATTCCTACTTTGTGATAAACACTGTACTGCTGATAATCTCTGTGATCATCATCGGCCCGGCGTTCGGTGCGAAGACAGTGTATGCCATAATCCTTGCATCGGTCTGCCTCAATGTGTTCCAAGCCATTATTCCAGAGACGATCATCCAGGATTTCGCACTGTCCAACGGCAAGCTGATGTGCTCGATAATAGGCGGTTCGATGGCCGGAGTGGGAATAGGCATGTCCATCTCGCAGGGCGGAAGCACAGGAGGGACGGACATCATAGCCATGATCATCACGAAGTTCAGGAATATCTCCCCGGGGCGCATCATCCTTACGATAGATGTGTTCATCATCGCGTCCTCGTTGCTGTTTCCTTCATTCGGGGCTGACGGGCAGGCTATTCCTTTCGATGCCAAGTTCTCCATAGCTGTCTATGGCATGATCATCGTCACGGTCAACGGCTACGTTGTCGACCTGTACCTTGCCGGATCCAAGCAGAGCGTCCAGTTGTTCATTCTCTCAAGGCACTTTGATAAGGTGGCAGACATGATCGCCAACGATTTCCACAGAGGAGTCACCGTGTTGAACGGAGAGGGATGGTACTCCAAGAAGTCGGCTTCAGTTCTCATGGTCATCACAAGAAAAACGGATTTGAATCTTCTTTTGAGATCAATCAAACGTGTCGATCCTGATGCTTTCCTCTCAATTTCCTCTGTGAGCGGGGTCTACGGACAAGGCTTTGACACAATCAAGAGCGCAAAGAAAAATTGATTTTTTATAAAAATCATTTTATTTTCATCTCATACCCCCAGGCAAACCACTGCCCGGGGGCTTTTTATTTCTATCTTGGACGCAGAACACAGACCAAACTAAGTCTATCGCAGATGGCAAAATTAATAGCTCTTTTGACTCTTGCCGAGTTATCTTTCTTCTTTGTGTATGATTTTAGAATCAACAAGGGAGCGCTTACCCACAGGTATCTCATCCGTATCATGTCCTCTATCGGAGGTGTGGCATTGATTGTGACGGAATGGATTTTGGCGTCCATGGACATGCAAAGACTTGCCGTGAACCTTTCCTTTTCGGTTGCTGTGCTGGCCATGTATCCGTGCTCGTTCGAGAAACCGGACGCTTCTTTAAAGATTTCCTTGTGCCTTGAACTTTTAGCATTCATGACAATGTTGTCTTTTGGCTTGAAATCATCAGGTGGCCTCGACTTCAAGTACCAGAGGGCCGTACTATCTTTTATGTCAATGCTCTCCCTTGTCCTGTTCTACTATCTGTACGTCGCCTGCAGGAGATTTTCCGGAATCAGGGCTATGTTCAGAAACATGGCCGTCTGGCATAATGTGGAGGACTATTCGCGTTTCCTGTATTCCATTCTTTTCCTTGTGGCATGTATGATCTTTTTGTGTGGATTGCCGGCCTCGGGGCATTTCCATGAAGTGATCTTGACTGTGGCGCTTCTCATGTTCATGTTCCTTTATGCCATGCTTTTCCTAAGAGCCATGTCGGGTAGGACCTACATGCTCAGTCCGATGACCGAGAACAGGATCAAGGACATAATAAAGGGAAACCTCAGGACCTCCTACATTGACAAGGCCGAGGAGGACATGAAAATGAACAACCTCTACAAAAGAGTCGTCATGTACATGGAGGAGAAGAGGCCTTATCTGAACCAAGGGTTTGACATGGCAAAGCTTGCGGACAAGCTGTTCACCAACAAGCTCTACTTGTCGAAGACTATAAACATCCTGTCTGGACGGAACTTTCGCCAGTTCGTCAACTATTACAGGGTGCGTAGGGCGATAGAGCTGCTCAAGCAGGATCCTAAGCTGAAGATCGGGGAGGTGTCCGAGATGTGTGGCTTCCACTCGGCGGTGACGTTCAACATGTCGTTCAAGGTGAACACCGGCAAGACCCCGACTGAGTGGCTGCATGAATATGTCACCACACCTTCCGGCAGGGATGCCGCGTCGACATGAAAAAAGAGTGGGGCCGAAAAATATTACCCTTTTCGATCCCACTCCAGCCGGTTAATGATTTTTTGTCTGTCCTACCCTATTTTCCAGGAAACCGGAGGAGGTGCCACGATGTCCATTTCCTCCTTTTTCACCGGGTGGACAAATCTTATCTCATGTGAGTGGAGGCATATCCCTCCATCTGGGTTTGAACGTGGAGCTCCGTATTTAAGATCCCCTTTGATTACACATCCGATCCCGGCCAACTGGCAGCGGATCTGATGATGCCTTCCCGTAAGAAGATGAACCTCGACCAATGAGTACCTGTCCGTGTCCCTTAAGTGAGAATACCTAAGTTTTGCAAGTTTCGCGCTATCCCTGTTTCTCTCGTTGTCCACGATGAAACTTTTATTCAGTTTCTCGTTGCGTACCAACCAGTTGTCCAGCTCTGCGCTTTCTTGCCGGGGTGCCTTGCAGCATAGAGCCCAATAAATCTTGTGGATGTTCCCGGACCTGAACATCTCGGAGAGTCTTGAAAGGGCTTTAGAGGTCTTTGCGAAGATTGTTATGCCGCTGACAGGCCTGTCAAGGCGATGTGGTATCCCAACATACACCTTACCCGGCTTTCCGTCTCTTTGCGCTATGAAAGCTTTCAGTGTCTCAGCAAGGCATTCGTCACCGGTCTTGTCGGCCTGGACAATCTCTCCTGGCCTTTTGTTGAAGACCAGGAGGTGGTTGTCTTCGTAAAGGATTCTGGATTCAAGATCCTTGTACTCTTCCTCCCCTAATAGTCTGTACTCCATTATTTAATTGGCACGAGAGCGAAGCTGAGCGTTCCCTTGCAGCAAAGTTTGCCTCCGACTTCCAGTTTGGCGGAGCAGAAAAACAGATTGCCTCTTCTCTCGTCCAATGTGGCGGTCACCTCGCAAAGGTCTCCTGGCTTGACAGGATTCTTGAACCGGACCTTGTCAAGTCCTGCGTAGAGAGTTATGTGCCCCGGGATCTCATCCTTGACGAGGATCGCGCAGCTTTGAGCCATGATCTCGCACAGTATAACGCCAGGAACTATCGGATTTCCAGGAAAATGTCCCCTTGTGAAGAACTCATCATCCTTGATTCTGTATTGTGAATGAGCCGTGCCGTTTCCATCAATGTGAGCCTCTTCTATCAGAAGCATAGGCTCACGGTGCGGCAAGAATTGTTTGATTTCTTCTTTGTTCATGATCGTGGGATTTAGAATACTTTCCGGATTAGCCCTCAAATCTTCTGAAGGCGACGCAGGCATCGTGTCCTCCGAAGCCGAATGAGTCGGAGATTCCGATCGTCAGATTTGTCTTGACTGCCTTGTTAGGGGTGTAGTCAAGGTCGCATTCCGGATCAGGAGTGTCCAGATTGATTGTAGGAGGGCAGATCCCATCACGCAGAGCAAGGATTGTTGCGATCGCCTCGGCCGCTCCGGCCGCTCCGAACATGTGCCCGGTCATGGACTTGATGGAGCTGATGTGAGCCTTGTAGGCGAAGTCGCCGAGGGCGATCTTGTAGGCCTTGGTCTCGGCAACGTCATTGAGTTTGGTTCCGGTGCCGTGCGCATTGATGTAAAGATTGTCCTTGTCCTTGTCGAAACCGGCCTCCTCAAGGGCTAGTTCTATGCATTTTGCCTGGGTTGTTCCGTCCGGTCTCGGCGCTGTGGAGTGGTAGGCGTCGCAGGTGTTGCCGTAGCCGACCATCTCGCCGAGGATCTTTGCGCCGCGTGCCTTCGCGTGCTCATATTCCTCAAGCACAAGGGCGGCTGAACCGTCCGCCATCACGAATCCCGCACGGTTGGCGTTGAACGGGAGTGACGCGTATTTAGGATCGGTCGCTCTGGACAGGGCCTTTGCGTTGGCGAATCCAACGATTCCGATCGGGATTGTGGCATTCTCGCATCCACCTGTGACTATCGCGTCTGCGTAACCGTCCCTGATTGCCCTGAAAGCTTCTCCCATCGCGTTGGTGGATGTGGCGCAGGCTGTCACGATGTCAAGGCAGGGGCCTTCGGCGTGATGCATGATCGCGATGTGTCCGGCGGCTATGTTGGAGATCATCGTAGGAATGAAAAGCGGCGAGATCCACTGTCCCGAGGGATCTTCGATCATCTTGGAGATTTCTCTGAACTGGGTAGCGAAGCCTCCGATTCCGGAGCCGAAGTAGACACCGAGCCTGAACGGATCTATGTTTTGTCCCTCGCCCTGCGAGGCAAGGCCGGCCTGCTTCATGGCCTGGTAGGCGGCGGCCACTCCGTACTGGGTGAAAAGATCCTGCTTTCTGATGAAAGGCTTGTCCATGCCGTACTCCTCGGCCTTGAAGTCTTTGATTATCCCGGCGATTCCTACCGGAAGATTGTCGGTCGGGAAAGCCTTGATGGCCTCGATTCCGCACACTCCGTTGCAGAGATTGTCCCAGAACGTGTCCACGTCATTTCCGACAGGGGAGATGACTCCCATTCCTGTGATTACTACTCTTTTATTCATCTTTTATTCTTTGATAGTCTGTTATTTGGCGATTAGTTCCGGTGCAGCGGCGAGAAGCCTCTCCGCTCCGTCCATGAGATCCTCGACAATCTCCCTGGCTGTCTCTTTTTTCTTGATCATACCCGCGACCTCTCCTGCGAGAAAGCTTCCTCCGGCGAGGTCTCCGTCAAAGACGGCCTTGCGCATCGATCCTGTTCCGAACTTCAGAACCTCCTCCTTCGGAACGGTCGGGTCGTATTCCATCTTGAAGAATTTCTTTGTGAATGGAGTCTTAAGGCTTCGTACAGCGTCTCCAAGGGACTTGCCGGTCACCATGGTGCTGACATCTGACGCGGCGATCAACCTTGCCTTGTAGTTCTCATGAATATGGCACTCATCGGCGATGAGGAATCTCGTGCCGACCTGCACACCCTTGGCTCCGAGCATAAACGCGGCAGCGACACCTCTGCCGTCGAATATCCCGCCTGCGGCAAGAACCGGGATGTTGAGCGCGTCAACAACCTGCGGCACAAGAGCCATTGTGTGGATGTCCCCGATGTGTCCTCCGGACTCGGCTCCTTCCGCCACGACGGCCGTCGCTCCGAGCTCCTGCATCTTGAGGGCGTAGGCGACTGAAGCCACGACGGGAATCACCTTTATCCCTGCGGCTTTCCATTTCTCCATGTAAGCCGCCGGAGATCCGGCGCCCGTGGTCACGATCCTGATCCCTTCCTCTATGATCATGTCCGCGACTTCTCCGGCGTTAGGGGCCTGAAGCATGATGTTTACACCGAATGGCTTTTCGGTCAAGGTTTTGCATTTGCGTATTTCCTCTCTTACGGCCTCTGTGCCGAAGTTGATGGAAGAAATCAGGCCAAGTCCGCCCGCATTTGATACAGCGGCGGCCAGCCTTGCGTCAGCGATCCAGGCCATACCTCCCTGGAACAAAGGGCGCTCGATGCCGAGCAGATCACATATAACACTTTTAATCATATTCTTGCAAAGATACTAATTAATGTTTAGATTACCATTCAACTACTGCGGCTCCTGAAAGAAGTCCGGCTCCAAAGGCACTAAAGACCAAAATATCTCCCTTTTTGAACATTCCCTTGCGGTTGCATTCGTCAAGAAGTATCGGGCAGGACGCAGAAGAGGAGTTTCCGTGGTCGGTGATGTTGACCGGGAATTTTTTCGCCGGCTCACCCATGTATTTGATGATCGAGTCGATGATTCTTTGGTTCGCCTGGTGAATCATAAAGTAGGATACCTCGCTCTTGTCAATCCCGACCTCGTCCAGAAGACCCTTCACGCCATCTGTACATGCCTTGACCGCGAACTTGAAGACCTCGCGTCCTTTCATCTGCATCGGGACGCTTTCCTCTTCCTTGGTGATGTAGGGAGTCTCGTTCAACTTTATTGTCTCCCAGATTTCGTCCTTGGACGGCTCTGAATCCAGTTTGGTTCCTTTCACGTTGCCGCCTTCCGTCAACACTACAGCACCGGCTCCATCTCCGAAGAGCACGCAAGTGCCTCTGTCCTTCCAGGAGACCATTCTGGTCGGCTCCTCCACACAGGCGATGACCGCATTCTTGATTTTTCCGGCCTTGTAATATGCCTCGGCCATGTCCAAAGCATAGACAAATCCTGGGCAAGCACAGTTAATGTCGAACATTGGGCATCTTAACCCCAGTTTCTCACCGATTATGCAGCTGATGCTTGGGGTCACATATTCGGAAACAACGTTTGAGACAATGAAAAGATCTATGTCCTCCACCTTGAGACCGGACATATCCAGCGCATTCTGGACAGCTTCGGCTCCGAGATCCTCCAGATTCTCGTCGGAGATCACGTGCCTTGACTTGATTCCTGTGCGGGGATAGATCCACTCATCGCTGGTGTCCAGAAACTCGGTCAGCATCTCATTCGTCACGACCTTTTTCGGAAGCGCGCTTCCTGTTCCGATAATTTTCATGGATTCTTCTTATAATTAATGTATTCTCACAAACAAAAATATGAATATGGTGTCGCCGTTCAAAAATTAAGTGGTGAATATGCCTTTTTAGTAGCCGCAATTATGTTTTTAGTGGCTATTTGATCAGATTTGTGGCGAATCAAGGGATTTTGATAATTCCAAAAAGTGTTATATTTGCTATGAAAAAGAGAATAAGATGGGTCTTTTCAACAATCCTTTGCCTGGTTACCTGCGCGGCAAGAACCAACTTATCTACACCGTGACTTTCACGGCGTTGTTCTCCATAGTGTTCCTTCTGGTCAGCCTTCCTTTCTCGCACAACAGCTGGATGGCGCTCGGAAACTCCAGGTTTTTTGTTTTCACGGTGCTTTTCGCCCTTGGCTCACTGATGATAGTGATCCTCAGCAAGTACGTTATGTACAAGACCAGAAACAGGATAAAGATGAACCTTCTCGGCTACATCACCTGGTGTGTCTGCGAGGTGCTCGTGATCTGTCTGGCATATTCATTCATCACCGTGCCGATCACCGGCATAGGATGGGATCAGTTTCCTAGGACTCTGGGTAATGCCTTGCTGTACGGAAACACTTCATTGATAATTCCTTACATTCTTGCCGGAATGTACTATGCCATTCAGGACAAGAACCAGATCATCCGTCTGATGAACTACGGCAATGTGGTCTCGGACGAAGCGGTGCCGGTCTCGCAGCTGGAGAAGATAACTCTTTTCGACAACAGCGGTGACCTGAAGCTTTGCGTCAGCGCTTCAAACCTCTACTACATCGAGTCCGATGACAACTACATAGTGGTCTGGTACACCGACAGCAAAGGCGACCTGAAGCGCTATATGCTCCGCTGCCGCCTGAAGACAGTGGAGGAAAGTTTCCGTGGCAGCAGCCTTGTGCGTTGCCACAGGAAATACATTGTGAACATGGACAAGGTCAAGGTGCTTCGCAAAGAGAAGGACGGCTACGAACTTGACCTTGACAATGATTCGGTAGCACCTATTCCGATCACGAAGACATATTCCGAAAACGTCCTGAGCCGTTTCAACAACACCTCGGGACGCCGTATGGAGTGATTGTCCGTTGATTATTCGCAGAGTTTGCCCAGAGCGAGTTCCACGAGGGCGCGCACCTGCGGCTTGTAGTCCGGATTGCTGCTTTTGAGGTGACGGTTCGCGATCGCGCAGCAGATTGTGCCCGCCTCATGCCCAAGGTGTCTTGCCATACCGGCCACCGCCGAGCTTTCCATCTCGAAATTGGTGATTCTGTACTCACCGAATCGGAATGATTCGAAGTCCTCAAGCATGTTCGGCATGGCGAGTCCTTGTCTGACAACTCTTCCCTGTGGCCCGTAAAATCCCGATGCGGAGATTGTCATGCCTTTGACTGAGCAATCCTCGAACTTCTTGATAAGTTTTTCGCTGGCCTTTACAAAATAAGGAGAGGGAAGATTCTTATCCCAGTGTGTGTGCTTTTTGAAAGCATCCTCCATTTCAAGGTTTGAGACTTCTTCCCGGTTGGCGTACCAGTTCATCAAGCCATCGCAACCGATGGAATAGTGGGAGAAGACCGCCGATCCGAGGGGGATGTCGGCCTGCACGGCTCCGCAGGTTCCTATTCTTAGAATTGTGAGTGTCCTGTGCTCTTTCTTGGGCTCTCTTGTCTGGAAGTCTATGTTGGCGAGTGCGTCCAGTTCGGTCATCACGATGTCGATGTTGTCCGTCCCGATTCCTGTTGACAGCACAGTCACCCTCTTGCCGTTGAATTTTCCGGTAGTGGAGACGAACTCCCGGGATTGGTGGCGGAACTCGATGCCGGTCAGAAAGTCTGCGACCATGTCAACCCTGCCCGGGTCGCCTACGAGGATGACTCTCCCGGCCAGCTCGTCCGGCTTCAGGTGGATGTGGAACGCGGACCCGTCATCGTTGATGATCAATTCAGATTCTGCTATTCTCATAATGTGAATTTTAATGTATTGTGTTATCTTAGTGTCGCCAAATATAAGAATATTCAACGTAAATTACTATTTTTGTAAAATATGTGGCAAAGACTTCAAACTCTATACCTGTGCATTGCCACAGGTCTTATCGTGGCGCTTTTCTTCAGTGTCAAGTCCTTTACGTTGGGGCCAGGAGGTACTCACGCCTTGGAGCTGACTTATGTTAAGAACACCCCTTATCTCATTCTGCTGATCTTGATCACTGTCCTCCAGCTGCTGGCTGTGTTCACGTTCAATGTGCGTGTCTTTCAAATGCGTACGGCTGTGTTTTCAGCCATCCTGATGATCGCCCTTCAGGCTTGGATCGGTGTGGATTACTTCACGGCTGACAAGGAGTGGATATTCAGGTTCACCGCCATATTCCCGCTTGCCGCCGCTATCCTGAACTTCATGGCGGCAAGGTATATCCTAAGGGATCAGCTCCTTGTGGAAAGCGTTTCGCATCTTCGCTCACGGAAGAAGAACCACAAGATCTAAGGCACTGGATCATACCCGCTGCCTCCCCATGGGTTGCAGCGGATGATTCTCCAGATTGTAAGGAACAGACCCTTGACCGGTCCCCATTTCTTGAAGGCCTCGACGGCGTAGGTCGAACACGATGGCTCGAAACGGCAAGTCTTGGGAATATATGGCCCTATGCATGTGCGGTAGAACCAGATGAGTACCAGGAAAGGCGCTATGCTTGCTTTCCTTATCCTTTGTCTCCAGGCAGGAATCTCTCCACTAGGCTTCATGGTCCGCTATCCTTTGAAGTACGGTGCTGATCTGCGCACGCAATGTGTCATAATCCAGAATCTCCTTTGTGTTGTAGAGAAACAGGATAGAGTACCCTTTCGGGGAAAGAGTTCCTTTCTGAATCCTGTAGGCCTCCCGCAGCCTGCGTTTCAGCAGATTGCGCTTGACTGCCCTTTTGAAAAGGCGCTTGGGAACCGACACGATGATGCTGTTTGGTCGGGAAGCCGGCCATGGCTCCCCGCTTTCCTCCGTGGCCGCAGGGTTTGATGACGGATTCTTCAGAAAGCAGTATTTGAGGCCGGGCGTGAAACCCCAGCGGCCCCGTGACATCAGAGCCGAGATCTTCGACTTGCCGTGAAGCCGCTCTGATTTCGGTAGGGTCGGCATTCCTATCTGTGGGCTTCGAGGTAAAGTTCTATCGCGCGGGCCACGGAAGGGGCTTCCTGTGTCGGAGCCTGGATCTCGATTTTGAGGCCGGCCTCCTCCATTGCCTTGACTATGGATTTCCCGTAGGCCACGAACTTGATGTCTCCTTGCTGGAAATCAGGAAAGTTCTCGAACAGCGACTTGATGTCGTAGGGGTTGTAGAAGACAATCATGTCGTAGTCGGTAAGGTTCAGGTCCTTAAGGTCCTGGGGTACGGATTTCACGAAGACGGCGGTCTTGTACTCAAGACCATGGGCTTCCATGAGATCCGTCAGTGGCGAGCTGTTGCTGGAGTCGGATTGGGCAACGAGAAACTTCTCGTTCTTGTGCTTTGTGCCGATCTGATCAATGATCGATTGTGGCGTACCATCGCCGAAAAAGATCTTACGTTTACGGTAGACTATGTGCTTCTGCAGGTACATTGCCACAGCCTCCGTGGTGCAGAAATATTTCATGCTTTCCGGAACCTTGACCCTCAACTCATCGCAAAGGCCATAAAACGCATCGATTGTATGGCGGGATGAGAAAATGATAGCCGTGTAGTCCAAAACATTGATTCTCTGTGTCCTGAACTCTCTCGATGATAAGGGCTCGATGAGAAAGAACTGCCTGAAAGTGATTTCAACGCCAAACTTCTCTTTGAGAGCGACGTAGGGGGCGTCGTTTAGCGGGGCGCGCTGCGAGATCAAAATCTTCTTTATTGCCATATTCCTGTTTTCTATTTCGGCCTCCGCAGGCGCTACAGCAGTTTGGCTGAGAGAACCAGAGCGGTGGTCGGAAGTAATTCAAGGCCGCAAAGATACAAAAATGTTGTGAAAGGATTGCAAACCGAGGCGAAAATCTGACCTCTCCTGAACAGGTGGACAAAGTATGTGAAGGCTGTCAGGTACAGTAGCCCTGTCTTCGTAATTTCTTCGTTGTCAGTGCAGGCTTGTAAAAGGGCGCCGGCCGGGAGCAGGATGAAGAACAGGATTATCATGTAGTTGTAGAAGGCGCCGTTGGCGGCTGCAAAGGTCTTGGTCTTGTAGGATCCCATCTCCAGTTGCCAGTTCAGGAACGCTCTCAGCAGAATGTAGGCTGTCATGGTGCCGCACAGGGCAGAGAATCCTAAAAATGGAGGCAGGCTGTCAAGATAGTCCGGATGGTAGAGGCCGTGCGAATATGCCACCATGCAGGCCGGAACAAAAATAATGATGGCGACAAGGTCACGGCTGCCGCTCAGCTGAAGGCTGTCTTCAAGGTAGAGGTTTCCTTTCCAACGCAGGACGCAGTCCACAAGCGAAGGGATGATCTTGAAGAAGCTCCTCACGCTCAGCAGGAAAATGAATGTGAATATGACCGCGAGGCCACAGAGTGCAGGATCGTCAACCATGTCTGTCAGTTACCCCTTTTGGCGTTGTATCCCAAATCTTTGAGAAGAGCGGTGACTTTGTCGCGCAGGTCTCCCTGGATGGTGATTTCTCCATCCTTGGCCGAGCCTCCCACGCCGCACTTTACCTTAAGGGTCTTGCCAAGAGCCGCGAGATCCTCATGGGTGCCCACGAATCCACTCACGAGTGTCACTTGTTTTCCACCTCTGTTTCTTCTGTCTATGGTTACGGTCAGCCTCTGTCTTGACGGCTCAAGGGTTTGCTCCTCAGTGTTATCCTCTTTGGCGTAGTTGAAGTCCGGGTTCGTCGAATAGACTACACCGAGCCTCTGCTTCCAATCGTTGTCGGGTCTCATAAGACATTCCTTGTTGATTTTTTGCAAAGATAGCGAATCCTTTTGTATCTTTGCTTGAATGTCGGCTTGTTTTGGCCGAATCTGAAACTTTAGATTGGAATATGGACAGTAAGAAATTCAGACTGTGGAACAAAGTGACAGCCCTTGCGGTTCTCGCCGTCTCGGCCTTCACCTATCTCTCGACAATTGAGCCGACAGCTTCTTTTTGGGACTGCGGGGAGTTCATCGCGTCATCGTACAAGCTTGAGGTCGGACACCCGCCCGGAAACCCTGTTTTTCAGCTCATCGCAAGGTTCTTCACCATGTTCACCGGTCCGGACAAGGCCGCAGTGATGGTGAACTCGATGAGCGCGGTATGCTCGGCCCTCACCATATTCTTCCTCTACCTTACCATTGTCTTCCTTGTCAAGAGGGTGATCGTCCCGAAACGCGGCGGTGAGGGAGAAGAAAGTGAATATTCACTTGGCCAGGCGATCGCCATCTACGGCAGCGGCGCTGTCGGTGCCTTGGCGTACTGCTTCTCGGACACATTCTGGTTCTCGGCTGTCGAGGGCGAGGTCTATGCGATGTCGTCCCTGTTCACGGCCATGGTCGTCTGGGCGATGACGAAGTGGTACGAGGAGACGGACCGCAGGTACTCCAACCGGTGGATCGTTCTGATCTCCTTCCTTATGGGACTCTCCATAGGAGTGCACCTGCTGAACCTGCTGGCGATCCCGATGCTTGTGTACATGTACTACTTCAAGATGAGGGAAGACAAGCCATATTCTTTCTGGGAATATGTCAAGATTCTCGCCATTTCTGCGGTGATCCTTGCCGTCATCCTGTTTGTCATGGTGCCGTACATTCCGAAGACGGCGGCGTATTTCGACCTGTTCTTCGTGAACACCCTCGGATTGCCTTACAACACCGGTGCCGCGTTCTTCATCATAGTCCTTCTCGCGTCGTGCTTCTGGGGTCTTTTCAGGACTCTCAGGACCGGGAAGATCTTCTGGAACACGGCGCTGCTGTGCTTCACCACGATCGTGATAGGATTCTCGGTGTTCAGCATCGTGATCATCCGCTCATGCGCCAAGACACCGACCAACGAGTACCAGCCGGACAACGCCTTCACCCTTGTCCGCTATCTTTCACGCGAGCAGTACGGCTCGACTCCATTGCTTTACGGACAGTACTACGGTGCTCCTTATGAGCTTAAGCAGGGCACATACTGGGCGCCTCTTGACGGCAGATACAAAAAAGCCCAGAGCCCGGTTGACCTGAAATACGACCGGGCCGGAAAGATGCTGTTCCCGAGAATGTACAGCACCGATGAAAAGCACATAAAGTTCTATGAATCCTACACCGGAGGCAAGGGCACTCCTGTGCCGGGGGCTAAGTACAAGAAGCCGACGCAGGGCGCAAATCTATCGTATTTCTTTGATTTTCAACTCGGATGGATGTACTGGCGGTACTTCATGTGGAATTTCGTGGGCCGGCAGAACGAGATCCATTCTCCGTCCTCTGACCTGTTCACCGGCAACTGGGAGAGCGGAATCCCGTTCATAGACAAGATTCACCTTGGAGACCAGAGCAACGCTCCGCAGTGGCTTAAGGACAATCCTGGCAAGAATCACTACTTCTTCCTGCCTCTGCTTTTGGGACTCATCGGCTTGTGCTTCCAGTTCGACAAGGACCGCAGGGGGTGCTGGCTGACTTTCCTGCTGTTCTTTATGACAGGAATAGCGATCGTGCTCTATCTGAACCAGGCCCCGTTCCAGGTCCGCGAAAGGGACTACGCCTACGCCGGATCATTCTACGCTTTCGCGATCTGGATTGGATTCGCGGTCGCGGCGGTATATTCATGGATCACTTCCGCATTGAAGGAAAAGCACACCGTCGCTGTGGCCGCCGTCGCTTCCGTCGCCTGCCTTTTCGTGCCGGCGCTGATGGCGGAGGAGAACTGGGATGACCACGACAGAAGCAATCGCTACACCGCTGTCGAGGTTGCCAAGAATTATCTCAACTCCGTTGAAAAGAACGGCTTGCTGATAACCCATGGTGACAACGACACTTTCCCTCTGTGGTACGCCCAGGAGGTCGAGGGCTTCAGGAATGATGTGAGAATATGCAACACCTCCCTTCTGGGAACCGACTGGTACATTGATCAGATGAGGTATGCGATCAACAACTCAGCGCCTCTGAACCTCTCGATCGGGCAGGAGCAGTACCTTTACGGGACCAGCGAGTGGGTCCCGATCGAGGACAAGCGCGGCCAGGCATTGTTGCTGTCGGATTGTATAACCGTCTTCAAGCATCCCGATGCCAAGCTTGTGTATCAAGACGGAAGCAAATCGGACTACTGGGTTTCCAGAAAGATGATCATTCCTGTCAACAAGGAGAACTGTCTCAAGAGCGGAATCGTGAGCGAGAAGTTCGCGGAACAGATCCCGGATTCCATTGTCATTGAGATTCCTAAGAGCAAGAACTACCTCAGCAAGCCTGAGCTCTTCCTGCTTGACTTCCTCTCTACCTACCAGTGGGACAGGCCTTTGAATATGCTGAGTCAGGGCGGCGACCTGAACATCGGTCTCCGTGACTATCTGATGTTCGAGGGGTTCTCCTTCAAGTTCACTCCAATAAGGAACAAAGTCCAGTCTCTTGAGGTCGGCTTGGTCGACACGGATGATCTGTACGACAAGATGACGGGCAAGTTTTGTTTCGATGCCGTCTCCCGTGATGACTACTTTGTTGACTACCAGAACACCTACACTTTCCTTGGTGTGATGTCTTTGAGGAATATGTTCGTGTCCGCCGCCAACGCGTTCATCGCGGCGGGTGAGCCGGACCGCGCCGAGGAGATGCTCGACAAGTGCGAGAGCGTGCTCAAGCCGGCCCGCTATCCGTACGACAACTCGATCCTGGGCTGGGGCTCCAACGCCCTCTTCCCGATCGAGATGATCAAGGATTACTACGCCCTCGGCAAGCCGGATAAGGCCAAGGCCTTGGCCAGGGAGCTGACTGACGAACTGACGGAATCCATAAGGTTCTACCTTGATTTCTACCCGATGTGCAAGAGTGATTTTGAATATAACTGCAATCTCATCTACTACATGACCAACGATGTCATCCGCAAGGCCGGTGACAAGGAGTTCGCCGACGAGATCGAGAAAACCCTCGCAGCCTTCCTGTCGGCGCAGTGACGAGCATGATATGACAATGGCGCGACCCGGAACACGGATCGCGCCATTTGTCGGTTTCAGGCCGGGATTCCTTGGCAGATCACGGACAACTTCATCGACTTTATGAAAAAGTGCCGTTGAGCCAAGCCGGCTTTGGCGTTTTATCCTGACCGGAATCTAGACAAGAGCCTTCACCTGGCCGGCATTCAGCGGAAGCATCTCGGTGATCGGCTTGTACTCGTACTGGTCGAAGTCGTTGACCTGCGCGAAGCCTCCGGATTTGTCGCGGCGGTAGTAGATGTACACCAGAAGTCCTCCCGGAGCCTCGGGGACAACCTTGTCAGACTTGCCCTCAAGGAACGACACGAGTTCCTCTTTCTTGGTTTTGGGGTAGTTGGCTGTCCTGCGCTTGAACGAGCCTTCCTTTCCCTCGATCACATACGAGGACTTCATCGCAAGGAAGAGAATAACAGCGAGCGCTATGAGAGTGCATCCAAGAATGAACATTGAGTCTGAGCTGAATAGAAGTGCCACACCTGCGGCGAGTAATACAAGAGCCACGATGATGTCCTTGGCGGACCTGGTTTTTTTGATATTTACGGTTTCCATTTTGTTTTCTGTTTTTATTATACCTGATTGATGGAGGCTGTTGGTTTTGGACAGTCTCTGTATGTTGCGTGGATGAGGAAGACTTTCCTCGTTTTGATTATGGAAACCGACCGCTATAGACGCAGCTTCCGAAGTGTAGGCAGGGAGCGCTTGAGGATGACAGAGCCGCTCAAGACCTTGAACTCCAAGACCCTGAATTCGGTGTCAGTTCTGCGAGGATGCCTGCACACGCTTCCGGAAGCACCGGTGACTGTGCGGATTGATGTCTGCCCTTCGGCCGTCGGACTTGTAAGGCATGGCGTGTTGAACTTTATGAATGAGTTTTCGGATTGGATCGGATCGGTAATGCTGCCTGTGGATGTCTTTACAGTTGTCTGAGAGTCAGGTCCGGTGTGGGAATTGACCCGCAGTCCATCGCAGAAGAACGCGAGCGCCACAAGTACAATGGAAACCAAGCATAACCTGACGAATGACCTCATGACCACGCTACCTCCTAAGTCTTACGAATATGCTGAGCGGCAGGTTCTTTCCGAACTTGTCCCTGAGGACCAGCTCTCCGGATTCGAGGGCGGCGTCAGGCGCAAGCCCGAAGGCCTGGCGGACGACGGTCTCGCCGAGAATGGCCGAGAACCCGTTTGAGTAAAGGTTCAGGACAAGGAAACTGTTCTGTGGAGCGAGAATCCTCCCCACGGTCTTCATCATGTCGAAAAGGCATTCGTCCAGCTTCCATTTCTCTCCGTCCGGGCCGTGGCCGTAGGCGGGTGGATCAAGGATGATGCCCTGATACAGGTTGCCGCGTTTGGCCTCCCTGTTCGCGAACTTCATTGCGTCCTCGACAACCCAGCGGATGCCGTCAAGCCCGCTGCGGTCCTGGTTGCCGTGGGCCCAGGTGACGACCTGGCGGACGGAATCCAGATGGGTGACATCTGCCCCGGCACACTTCGCCGCAAGCGACGCCGCTCCCGTGTAGGCGAACAGGTTCAAGACCTTGGGACGCGAGCCTGCCTTCGAAGCGATGTCCGAAGTCTGCCTGAATATGTAGTCCCAGTTGGCGGCCTGCTCAGGGAAGACCCCCACGTGCTTGAAGGACGTGAGTCCCAGCCTCAGGCTGAACTTCGGGCCTCCGTTGTAGCGGATCCACCACTGGTCGGGCATATTCCTGAGCCTTTCCCACGTTCCGCTGTCCTCTTTTCCCGCTTTGCCGAATCCGGCGCCAGGAGTGAAGCGGGTGTGGGCGAGACTATTCCATTCGGCATCTGTCATGCTCTTGTCCCACAAAGCTTTAGGCTCCGGACGGGCAAGAACATATTCACCGAACCTTTCGAGCTTCGCGCCCCTTCCGGAGTCAAGAAGCTCGTAGTCCTTCCAAGACTGTGGATTAAACTCGATCGTCATAGTGTGCAAAGATAGGAAAAGAAAGCCTATTTTATCCCGACGTGACCGGATTTAATCGTTATATTGTGACGGACTGATTCCCAATCCGCTGAATTTTACTATATTTGCGTCTTGAAAAAAGCTAACAATTTTAAACAATACTGTTATGCAACAACACATTGACACTTACGATTTCAAAGGTAAAAGGGCTATCGTCAGAGTGGATTTCAACGTTCCGCTCGATGAGAATTTCAACATCACTGACGACACCCGCATCCGCGCGGCTCTTCCGACACTCAAGAAGGTTCTTGCGGGGGGCGGTTCCCTTATTCTGATGTCCCACCTTGGACGTCCTAAGGGAGTTGACCCTAAATTCTCCCTCAAGCACATTGTCGCCCACGTTTCAGAGTGCCTCGGCGTTCCGGTGCAGTTCGCCGACGACTGCATGAAGGCTGACGCACAGGCCGCTGACCTTAAGCCTGGCGAGGTTCTGATGCTTGAGAACCTTCGTTTCTACGCGGAGGAGGAAGGCAAGCCGAGAGGACTCGCCGATGACGCCACAGACGAGGAGAAGGCTGCCGCCAAGAAGGCAGTAAAGGAAAGCCAGAAGGCTTTCGTGAAGAAGCTTGCCTCCTACGCAGACTGCTACATCAACGATGCTTTCGGAACCGCCCACAGGGCACACGCCTCTACAGCACTTATCGCCGCCTACTTCCCGAACGACAAGATGTTCGGCTACCTGATGGAAAAGGAGATCAAGGCGATCGACTACGTCCTTAAGAACGCCAAGCGTCCTTTCACAGCCATCATCGGCGGGTCAAAGGTGTCCAGCAAGCTCGGTGTCATCAAGAACCTTCTTGACAAGGTTGACAACCTGATCATCGGCGGCGGAATGGGCTACACCTTCATCAAGGCCCAGGGCGGACACATCGGAAAGTCCCTCCACGAGGATGAGCTTATGCCAGAGGCTCTCGAGATCATGAAAGAGGCCAAGGAAAAGGGCGTCAACCTCTCACTTTCTGTCGCCACGGTCTCCGGCCAGGAGTTCAGCAACGACACTCCTCGCAAGACGTTCGACATATTCAACATTCCGGACGACTGGGAGGGAATGGACGCTTCCGACGCTTCGCTTGAGAACTGGAAGAAGATCATCCTCGCCTCCAAGACCATTCTCTGGAACGGCCCTGTCGGAGTGTTCGAGCTTCCCAACTTCGCCCACGGAACCGAGAAGATCGCTGAGTTCGTGGCCGAGGCGACCCAGAACGGAGCTTACTCTCTTGTGGGTGGCGGTGATTCCGTTGCCGCTGTCACAAAGCTTGGCTTCGCTGACAAGGTCAGCTATGTCTCAACCGGCGGCGGCGCCATGCTCGAGGCCATCGAGGGCAAGGAGCTTCCCGGCATCGCCGCTATCCGTGACTAACGCCTCGGATAATCCGAAAAATACGCTATCTTTGTACGATAAGTGATTTTTTTGATTATGGATCTTCTTTTCGTACATTGGAACATGAATCCGGAGATATTCAGGATCGGATCGTTCGCCGTAAGGTGGTATGGTCTCCTGTTTGTCTCCGGGTTCGTTCTTGGCTACTGGATGTTCACGAAGTTCTTCAAGAGGGAGAAAGTCAATGAGGCTCTTCTTGATCCGCTTCTCTACACATTGCTGATCGGTACTCTGGTCGGGGCACGTCTTGGACACTGCATATTCTATCAGCCTGACTACTATTTCGGTTCCTGGAAAGGCTTCTTGGAGATTTTTGCCGTGTGGCACGGAGGGCTGGCAAGCCATGGAGGGGCGCTTATGCTGCTCCTTTGCATGTGGTGGTTCGCAAACAAGTATGGGAAGAAGAACCACATCGATTTCCTGTGGATTCTGGATCATCTGGCGATCGCCGTGGCGTTCGCCGCGACATTCATCAGGCTCGGGAACCTTTGCAACTCCGAGATTTACGGTGATGTGACCAATCTGCCGTGGGGGTTCATCTTCGAACGCAGGGGAGAGACCGAGCCGAAGCATCCGACCCAGATATACGAGGCGCTCAGCTATCTGATCCTTGGTGTCGGGCTTCTCTGGCTGTACATCAAGAAACTTGACAAGATGTACAGGGGATCTTTCATCGGAATATTCTTCATCGTCTGCTTCGGCATGCGCTTCCTCATAGAGTTCATCAAGGAGCCGCAGGTCGATTTCGAGAACACGATGCCGCTGGACATGGGCCAGATCCTGAGCATTCCGTTTGTGCTGCTTGGCATCGGTCTACTTATATATTCTTATAAGAAAAAGATCCCCGCCGCGGCGGTCATTCCCGACGCCGGTCCCAAGAAGTCTGAGCCGACCCACAATGCGAAAGGGCTTGGTGATTAGTCGGGGAATGTTATGTGGCAAGGAAATATGATCAAGGCTATATTCTTTGACATTGATGGCACTCTTGTGAGTTTCAAGACCCACCGGATGTCTGATAATCTGAAGGAGACCCTTCGCAAGCTTCAGGAGAGGGGAGTGAAGCTTTTCATTTCCAGCGGTCGCGCGAAGCTGGTGATGAACAATCTGGATGACTACCCGTTTGACGGCTATGTTGAGATGAACGGTGCGAAAACCACATTTGGAGGAGTCGTCATTGATGAACATCCTCTCCCGAAGGACGCTGCGTTTATGGTTCCCGAGATAGCCGGGCGGGAGAATGTGTCCTGTTGGGTGTTCGCTGACACCATCGCGGGCATCAACCACGCCAGTCCTCATTCTGCCGAGGTCGCCGACATGCTCAATCTGCATCCGTCTCATTTTCTTGATCTGGCGCAGGTGGCGAGGGAGCACACAGTCTATGAGTATACCATATTCTTTGATGATGAGCAGGCGCGAAGACTGCTTTATCCGGTCCTCAAGGATGTCTCCTACACAAGGTGGCATCCATATTTCCTGGACATTGTCCCGCAGGGACTCTCCAAATCCTACGGCGCTTCAAAGATGCTGGAACATATTGGCGTTGCCCGTGAGGAGTGTATGGCGTTCGGTGATGGAGGCAACGACATTCCTATCATTGAATATGCAGGCATAGGAGTCGCTATGGGCAACGCCACGGACGATGTCAAGGCCGCCGCTGATTATGTCACCGACAGCGTCGATGAGGATGGCATAGTGTCCGCTCTCCGGCATTTCGGTGTGATATAGGAAACCAGGAAATTTTTTCAGTTTTTCAGTGCATCGTTTTATCCTGCTGAGAATGAAAACGATGCTTCTTTTGCTAAGTTGTTTTTGGTTGATATTCTTATCTTTTTTCGCTTTGAAAATCGGCATATTTGCACAACATTTGCAGAAATATTCCCGTTTTATAGCGATTATGGCCGAATTGACAAAGGAAATAATAATGAAGACGGCGGATTCCCTCTTTTCGGAAGACGGGGTCCGCGAGGTGTCCATTGACGACATCTGCAGGAAGCTTTGCATTTCCAAGAAGACGTTCTACCAGTACTATGCGCAGAAGGAGGACCTTGTGGCGGATGTTGTGAACAATAATGTCCGGAAGAAGAAGGAGGAGTTCGACAGGCTTGTGGAAGGCAAGGACATCGTTCAGATCCTCAAGGCTCTGTTTTCCATGGTGAACAGGAAGAAGACCATGGTCAAGGACAAGAGGATGGTCAAGGACATCATGAAGTACTATCCCGAGACATTCACCAAGCACGCCGAGGAGAGAGGCAGGGCTATGCACCGCTTTTTTGTGGATCGTTTCCGCGAGGGGATGGAGCAGGGGCTTGTGAGGTCTGACATGGATGTTGACGCGGTCCAGCTCATGATCTGCATCATGCACGAGGGAATGATCGACTATCTTGAAGGGAGCTGCCGCATCGAGGGAGTCAAGGTGTCCTTCAGATCGCTCGCAGCCGCTTTCGAGGACATAGTCACAAGGACGCTTCTGACTCCGAAGGGTTTTGAGGAATATTCATCATTGACAAATGGTAAAAACAGTTAGTATAAGTATGAAAAACAGATTGAAGAACTTGATTCTGGTCCTGGCGGCCTTGCCTTTGGCTCTGTCCGCGCAGGCGCAGTACCGGAACGACACGATTCCAAAGGAGTCTCCGAAGGACACCTCTAAGATAGTCCTGACTTTGGAGGACGCCCTGCTGGTGGCCTTGAGTGAGAATGTGGCTGTCAAGGTCGCGGACAAGGAGATCCAACGCACTGAATATGCCAAGAAAGGCACCTACGCTTCTCTTTTCCCTCAGATCAATGCCTCTGGAGCCTATCAGAGGACAATCAAGAAGCAGATGATGTACATGGATTCAGACAGTGGCTCCGGTGGCGGATCGGGCATGTTCAGTTCTCTTCTGCCATATTTCACGAGGATTAACGAACTTTCTGAAAATGCCGGGATGGAGCCTGTGAAGACTGAATCCAATGAGAGCGGTTCCAGTAACGGTGGTTTTGCCGTAGGTCGTTGGAACACTTATAATTATGGCGTGTCAGCGTCCGTGCCTATAGTGAACGCTCAGCTTTGGGAAAGCTTGAGGATTTCCGGTCAGAGCGTTGATCTCGCAGTCGAGAAGGCCAGGTCTTCGAGGCTGGACATGGTCACTCAGGTGAAACAGGCCTACTACGCGGTGCTGCTTGCCAAGGAAGCGTTCAAGGTGTATAAGGATGTGTATGAGAACGCGGTCGAGAATTTCAGCCAGACCGAGAAGCGCTACAACGCGCAGAAGGCTTCCGAACTTGAATATACACGGGCCAAATCAACTGTGGCCGCCGCTGTCCCGAATGTCTATAATGCGGAAAGCTCGGTGATACTCGCGCTATGGCAGCTTAAAGCCGTGATGGGTGTGGAGTTGGAAAGGAATATCGATGTGTCCGGAACCCTTGAAGACTTCTCCAAGGAGATGTTCCGGGATATTAACGAACATAGTGAGCCGTCTCTGGAGTATAACACGACAATGCGTCAGCTGGAAATCCAGGCGGATCAGTTGGCCACGACCGTGCGCATGCAGAAGGCGGCTTACCTTCCTACTCTTTCGGCTAACTTCTCCTACAGCATGATCGCGATGACCAATGACTTCAAGTTCAGCGAGTACCAATGGTCTCCATATTCTTATGTAGGAGTAAGTCTTTCAATTCCGATCTTCTCCGGTGGCAAGCGCCACAATGATGTTCGTCAGGCCAAGGTTCAGGCCGCGCAGCTTGACCTTCAGAGGGTCGAGACCGAGCGGCAGCTCAAGATCTCCATCCGTCAGTACCTCAACACGATGGAGACTAACATGAACAGTTTCAACTCCGCCACCGAGGCTGTGGCTCTGGCTCGGAAGGCCTATGACATCGCCGCCAAGTCCTACAAGGTCGGCAAGAGTACGATCACTGACTTGAACGATGCGCAGCTTACATTGACTCAGGCAAGTCTGTCCCAGTCGCAGGCGGTCTACAATTTTGTAGTGGCCAAGTCCAATCTCGAAAAGACACTGGGGTGCGATTTCATTGATGAGAACGGAGATGTTGATCTCAATAACATGTAAAAAATAAACATTAGGAATATGAACAAGATTATCAGAACAATGGCTTTCGTTTCCGCCGCCGTGGCGATCGCCTCCTGCTCAAACGGCAAGAAAACCGACACTGCGGTGGTGGCCCAGAATGAATATGAAAAGGCTGTCCTGATCGCGGTCGACACTGCAAGGAGGCAGGCTGTGCCTCAGACAGAGGTGTATTCAACGACAGTGGATGCCTTTGCGGTGAACAACATAGCCCCGCAGACCGGAGGCCGGATCGAGACCATCAAGGTGGACGTGGGCAGCTTCGTGAACCAGAACCAATTGTTGGCCGAGATGGATGCGTCCCAGCTTGACCAGGCCAGGCTCAAGCTTGTGAACGATTCCACCGAGCTCAGCCGCCTGAGAAGCCTCTATGAGGAAGGAGGTGTGTCAAAGTCCGATTTCGATGCCGCGGAGATGGCTTGGAAGGTGAGCCGCAGGTCTTACAATAACTTGTTGGAGAACACCTTGCTCAGGTCTCCTATCAGTGGTGTGGTCACCGCGAGGAACTACGACCAGGGCGACCTGTATTCCGGCCAGCCGATCTTTGTCGTTCAGCAGATCACGCCGGTGAAGCTTCTGGTAGGCATCTCCGAGTCCGATTACACGAAGGTCAAGAAAGGTGACGAGGTGGAGATCACGGCGGACGCGATCCCGGAAAGGACTTTCAAGGGAAAGATCAACAAAATCTATCCTACGATCGATCCGGCCACCCACACGTTCATGACTGAGGTTCTTGTAGGCAATGCGGACAGGACTCTCAGGCCTGGAATGTTTGCAAGGGTCAAGGTGGAGTTCGGTGTGAACAACAGCATAGTCGTTCCGGACGAGGCCGTCGTGAAGATGCAGGGCTCGGGGCAGAGAAGTGTCTATGTCGTAGGTTCCGACAGCACTGTCAACAGCGCCATTGTCAAGGTCGGCCGTCATTTCGACAGGCATTATGAGATTCTCGAAGGCCTGAACGATGGAGACATTGTAGCCACCAAAGGTAGCTCAAGCCTTAAGGACGGAGCCAAGGTAGAGATCTCCAAGAACAACTAAAGAGTTTAAACTATGAGTATTTACAGATCCGCGGTGAAGAATCCCGTCACAACGGCCTTGGTGTTCCTGGCCTTTGCGATTTTCGGAGTCTTTTCACTGATGAACACATCGCTGGCGAATTTTCCTGATTTCGATGCAAACGTCGTTCTTGTGATGTCGTCATATCCGGGAGCGAGCGCTTCCGACATCGAGAACAACCTGACAAAGGTGCTTGAGAACACTTTGAACAGTGTGGAAGACCTCAAGGACATCACTTCCAGGTCCAAGGAAAACACCTCTATCGTTGTCTTGGAGTTTGAGTACGGTACCGACATTGACGAGGCCTGCAACAACATCAGGGACAAGCTTGACCTGGTGAACTCGTCCCTGCCTGACGGGGCATCTGTTCCGGTGCTCTTCAAGTTCGGTATGGATGACATGCCTGTGATGATCCTTTCTGCCAAGGCGGACAAGAGTCTTATGGGGCTTGACAAGATCCTGGACGACAAACTTGTCACCCCGCTGGGGCGTGTGAAAGGCGTTGGTACTGTCAGTGTCTCTGGAGCCCCTGAAAGGGAAATCCATGTCTATTGCGATCCCAACAAGCTGGAAGCCTATGGCTTGAGTGTCTCAGGAATATCCCAGACTATAGCGGCTGAGAACCGTAATGTGCCTTCCGGAAGCATCGACATCGGTGCTGAATCGTTCACTCTCCGTGTTGAGAAAGAGTTCAAGGATCCTTCCGAACTGCTCGACATCGTTGTCAGCACTAAGGATGGCCAGACAGTCTATCTGAGGGATGTGGCCACCGTCATTGATGGCCTTGAGGAAAAGTCGCAGGAGTCTTACACTAATGGAGAGAGAGCCGCGATGATCGCCATCCAGAAGCAGTCCGGAGCCAACACTGTCAATGTGATCAAGAGCGTGAAGCAGAAGCTCAAGGCCATTGAGCCGACCCTGCCTTCCGATGTGAAGATAACTACGGTCGTGGACAGTTCAACCAACATTCTGAACACCCTCGATTCCCTGAAGGAAACCATATTCATCACCCTTCTTGTGGTAATGCTCGTGGTCTATATATTCCTAGGACGCTGGAGGGCGACATTCATCATAGTTCTCTCGATCCCTATAGCCCTGCTGGGGTCGTTGATCTACCTGTTTGCCACAGGCAACACATTGAACATCATCTCGATGTCGGCCTTGTCAATAGCAATCGGTATGGTGGTGGACGACTCTATAGTCGTGCTGGAGAACGTCTCGACACATCTGGAGCGTGGGGAGAAACCTACTGAGGCAGCCGTGCACGGTACCTCCGAGGTAGGTATCTCGGTTGTCGCCTCCACCTTGACTATGCTTTGCGTGTTCCTGCCTCTTACGATGGTCACCGGAATGGCCGGAATCATGTTCAAGCAGCTCGGGTGGATCGTCAGCATCATCATGATCATCTCCACGGCGGCCGCGTTGACCCTTGTGCCGATGCTGTGCTCCAGAATCCTCAGCAACAAGCCTAAGAACGGAAAACTTCACAGAGCTATCTTCGACAATGTCGAGAAGTTCCTGAACGCTATTTCCGATGGCTACGCCAAGATTATCGGCTGGGCTATGAACCACAGAAAAACCGTCATATTCAGTGCGCTTGCCATATTCATAGCCGTCCTCGTCCTTCTCGCTCCGGGGCTGAAGAGCGAGTATTTCCCTCATTCCGATGAAGGCCGTCTTACTGTGTCGATAGAACTTCCTGTGGGCACGGAGCAGACAGTGACCGGAGAGTTCGCCAGGAACTTTGCCGCAAGACTTCAGAATGAGATCCCTGAGATCCAGGTTCTTCAGTATCGCTACGGCCAGGCCAGCTCTGACAACGTCTATGGCAGCATCCAGTCCAACGGATCGTACATCATCTCGATGAACATCAACCTCGGCTCGATGGAAGATCGTGAACGCTCGTCCACAGAAATCGCCGATATCATCCGTAAGGATCTACGTGAGTATCCTGAAGTCAAGAAGGGTACCGTCACCGAAGGTATGGGCGGTGTCGGAGGCGCGGCTTCCGTCACGCTTGAGATCTACGGCTACGATTTCGATGAGACTGACCGTGTCGCCAAAGAGATTCAGGACAAGTTGCTGCAGAACGAAAACTTCTCGCAGGTGGTCCTCAGCCGTGATGACTACACACCTGAGTATCAGGTGGATTTCGACAGGACGAAATTGGCTCTCAACGGTCTTAACTCCACGACCGCTGCCGCCGCGTTCAGTGCCGCGATGAACGGTTCTGTGGGTTCCTACTACCGAGAGGAAGGTGACGAGTACAACATCCGCGTCATCTACGACAAGAAGTTCCGTTCAAGTGTGCAGGACATCGAGAACATCATTGTCTACACTCCTGCAGGCAAGGCCGTCCGCATCAAGGATCTCGGTACAGTCGTTGAGGCTAAAGTTCCTCCTACAATCGAGAGAAAGAACCGTGAGAGGTACATAACCGTGACCGGCATCGTCTCTGACGGACACGCGCTAAGCGAGGCTGTCGCGGCGACCGACGCTGTCATCAAGACCACCGACATTCCGAACAACATCACAACGGACATCTCTGGTGACTTCGAGGATCAGCAGTCCATGTTCGCGAACCTGATCGTGCTGATGGTTCTCATCATTATCCTTGTCTACATGGTGATGGCCTCCCAGTTCGAGTCGTTCATGAGTCCGTTCGTGATCATGTTCTCCGTGCCGTTCGCGTTCACCGGTGTGATCCTCGGCCTTTGGGCCACGAACACGGCGCTCGGTGTGATGGCGATGATCGGCATCATCATCCTTCTCGGTATTGTGGTGAAGAACGGTATCGTGCTGATTGACTACACTATCCTGATGAGGGAGAGGGGAATGAGTGTCGTTGACGCGTCTATCACAGCGGCGCGAAGCCGTCTGCGTCCTATTCTTATGACAACCCTCACGACCGTGCTCGGTATGGTTCCTATGGCGGTAGGACGTGGAGAAGGTTCGGAGATGTGGCGTTCCCTTGGTATGACGGTCTGCTGGGGTCTGACGATCTCCACGCTTGTCACCCTCGTGCTGATCCCTACCATCTACTGCTCCCTCGCAACCGCGCAGGAGAAGCGCAAGGCAAGGAAGCAGCTTAAGCAGACGACACCTGCCGCGTCACCGGTAGCATGACATCAATAAATTGTTTGAATATGAAAGCGATTTTTATCTCATACAACCAAGCTTACGGCGATGAGATCGTCGGATTGCTTGAGGATCTGGGCCAGAGAGGCTTTACTCAGTGGCTTGACATTCAGGGAAGAGGTGGCGTTGACGGACGTCCCCATTACGGTGACCATGCATGGCCGGAGCAGAACTATGCCATTCTGACGATTGTCCCTGACGACAAGGTCACTCCGATCATGGATGCTCTCCGGCAGAAGGACAAGACCTACAAGGATCTGGGGCTCCGTGCTTTTGTCTGGAACATTGAGCAGGTTCTGTAAAATTTCCGCCGAATTTGTTATCTTTGTGTCTGGAACGGTAATTGCGGTTGCCGTCCCGGACATTTTAATATTTATAAAATATGGAAAAGATAGTCACTAACGAAAATTTCGCGGAGATTCTCTCCGGCGGCAAACCTGTCCTTGTTGACTTTTGGGCGACCTGGTGCGGCCCGTGCCGGATGCTGGCGCCGACTGTAGAGACAGTCGCCTCTGAATATGAAGGCAAGGCAACTGTGGCAAAGTGCAATGTGGACGATTGCGAGGACATCGCCGAGAGGTACGGCATCAGGAATATCCCTACTCTTCTTTTCTTCAAGGGTGGGCAGGTGGTCGACAAACTTGTCGGCAATGTGCCAAAAGCGGAAATAACCGCAAAGTTGGATGCTATTGTCTAATAATCATAAAGAAAGAAAGTTATGAAAAAATCATTGATTGTGGCCGTTGTCGTGGCTGCCATCTCGCTTTGCACAGATTTGTCTGCCAGATCTTTCCTTTCGACGAGAGTCGGCGTCATGGGTGGATTCACCTCCTCTTCAACCTCTATCAAGGATGTGGACAACAAGTCCGTGTCATTGTACCATGTCGGACTCACGGCTGAAATTCCTCTTTTCGCAGGTTTCGCCATCCAACCGTCTGTCCTTTATCAGGTGAAAGGACTCTCCGCCGACAAATGGAAGGAAATTCCTGAGACTGTCGGCTCTTTCGAGACGAAGGTGGGCTATCTTGAGGTTCCGGTCCAGATCCAATGGGGGCCGGATCTTTTGGCTTTCCGCCCTTACGTCTTTGCTGAGCCTTTTGTGGGCTACCGTTTGGGACAGAACACTGAAGGAATCCTGGCTGATGGCTTGAAGGACAGTCTCAAGAAATTCGAGTATGGCCTTGGTCTCGGTGCGGGACTCGAGGTCTGGAAGCTCCAGCTCTCCTTTAAATATTTCTGGAACTTTGGAGACATCTATGACAAGGGCGGCAATTTTAAGGATGCGGCTAGCGACACGGTGAGAGATCTTGTCAACAAAGGCAACAACTTCAACGGGATCATGGTTTCTGCCGCTTTGTTCTTTTAATGGCTAGGCAGATGTCCGAGGAACGAAAGATAGTCATCTACTGTTCGTCAAGCTACGACATTGACCAAAAATACAACCAGGCTGCGCGGGAACTTACACGCGCGGCTTGTTCGCTTGGCTACACGATAGTCTCCGGTGGCGCCTTCAAGGGCACGATGGGTGCGATCGGAGACGAGGTCGCCCGTTGCGGTGGCCGTCACATAGGGATTCTGCCACGCTTTATGGAGCAGTACAAGTTCCCCGGACTTGACAAGGTGATCTGGACGGACACGATGGCCGAGCGCAAGGAAAAAATGCGTGAGGGAACAAGCGCCGCCATCGCGCTTCCCGGAGGGATCGGCACTCTGGATGAGGTGATCGGAACCTTGACCCTCGCGAAACTTGGCAAATATGGCGGGAAGATCTACGCGCTGAACCTTGATGGATTCTACAACCCGTTGATGGATCTTCTGGATCACTATGTGAAGACCGGAATGCTTGACGCGCGTTCCAGAGGGCTGATCGGGTTCCCGGACACGGTCAGCGAGTTGGTCGGGCACCTTGACTGATAAACTGAAAGACTGATGACTCTCGACGAGATAAAGGAATTCCTTGGAAAGGACTGGAAAGAGACGGACGGGCTGATCCGCTCGTCCCTCAGAAGTGACATCGGCCTGCTGAACGCTACGAACGAGGCGATCCTTGAGCACAGCGGAAAGCAGCTGCGTCCGATCGTTTCCTTGCTGGTGGCCAGGGCATGCGGAGGCGGAATCGCCAACGGCGACAGTGTCCGTTACGCCGCCGCGTCGGAGCTTCTGCACAACGCCACCCTCCTTCACGATGATGTCGCCGACGGAAGCTGCGAAAGGCGCGGAGTCCCGACTGTCATGGCGGTTCTTGGAGGCCCGGCATCCGTGCTTTTAGGAGATTATTGGCTTGTCAAGGCGATGGAAAACATTCTCGCGTCCTCCGCTCACGGCAATGAGGTCATCAGGATATTCTCAAAGACCCTCAGCAGTCTTGCCGAGGGGGAGATGCTTCAGTTGCAGAAGGCTTCAAGCGGCGACACAGAGGAAAAGGATTATTTCCGCATAATCTACAGCAAGACCGCCTCTTTGTTTGAATCTGCCTGTGTCTCGGCTGCGATCTCGGTGAACGCGCCGTGCGCGTGGAAGGAGGCCGTGAGAAGCTACGCTGTCTCTCTGGGGATCGCTTTCCAGATCAAGGACGACATATTCGATTACGCGGGAGGGAAGAAAATCGGCAAGCCTGTCGGCATCGACCTTGAGGAGCGAAAGATAACCCTGCCGCTTCTGGGCGCTCTTGCCTCCGCGCCGTGCGAGCGGGCTTCCCAGATAAGGAATATGCTTCTGAAGGTGCAGGAACGCCTTGAGTACAAGGATGCTATTGTCTCTTTTGTCAAAGAGTGCAACGGTATTGAGTATGCCGTCTCCAGGCTTGATGAATATGTCGCGAAGGCGGTCGGCTCACTTGCCGTGCTTCCGGATTCGAGGGAAAAGGATTATCTTGTGAAGATCGCAGGTTTCACAGCCTACAGGGACAAATGAATCTTGATGGGATCATAGGGAATCAAGATGCCGTCAGGGCGTTGAAGGGAATGGCCGAAAGCGGGCGCATTCCTCAGGCCCTGTTGCTTTATGAGAATGACGGCTGCGGGGCGATGGCCCTGGCCTTGGCATTCCTGAGCCGCGTTCTTGGAGATGAGCATAAGGTCTGCGGATTGATCCACCCTGACGTGCATTATGTCTATCCGGTCGCCAACGGCTCGAAAGTCACTGAGAAAGTCGAGAATCTCAGGGCTGAGCTGTTTCTGGAATATTGGCGGAAATTGATGACCGGCAATCCGTACGCCTTGGAGTCGGAGGTGAGCTCCGCTTTCGGGATCGAGGGCAAGCAGGCCGGAATCAACAACGCCGAGGCAAAGGAGATTCTGGAGACCGTGTGGCTGACGTCCGTGGAGGGAGGATGGAAGGCCGTTGTGGTCTATCTTCCCGAAAAGATGAACGCCGCGTCAGCGAACAGGCTTCTCAAGGCCATTGAGGAGCCACCTGAGAAGACATTGTTCATCATGATCACCCATGCGCCTGAGAAAGTGTTGCAGACCATCACGTCAAGATGCCAGGCGTTACGTGTCTTGCCATATTCGAAAAATGAGATAGTCGGCATTCTGACTTCCTGCTTCGGCAAGACCCCCGATGAGGCTTCGGATGCCGCGTCAATCGCGGGCGGCAGTGTCGGGGAGGCTCTGCATTATCTGTCTGGCAACGAGGATTATCAGCGCGACATGGAGATATTCGCGAGTCTTATGGACGCTCTTGCCGCGAAGGACCTTTCCTCAGCTTTGGCCAGTGGTGATGCGATGGCCGCGCTGCCATCGCGTGAAAACCAGAAAGCTTTTTGTAAATTTGCGGGTGGATGCCTTCGCAAAGTGTTCCTCGTTCAGCAGGACCTGTCTCAGCTGGCCGGGATTCCCGAGGAGGAAAAGGAGTTCTTCTCCCGGCTCGCCTCAAATTGCAGGAAGACCTTCCCCAGGAAGGCCGCATCGTGCCTGGACAGGGCGCGGATGCTGATTGACAGGAATGTGAACCAGAAAATTCTTTTTACCGACCTTGTGGGGCGTTTGTATTTGAGTTTCTGATAAATAAGAATGAATATGGAAAATATTGACAATGAGGCGATAAAGTTTGACTGCAACCGAGGTTGCACAATCTCGAGGGATCAGGAGACCGGTGAATATGACTGCAGCTATCGCCGGGGATGCTGTAAGCTGAAGGATTATGACTGGCTTCAAGGCATTCGTCAGGAACAGTTCAAGGATCTTTTCGAGGTCCGCTTCAAGAACACTCGCAAGGGTGTCTATGTGAATGCTTCCGGCCAAGGGATCAAGGCTGGGGATCTGGTGATTGTCGAGGCTGCCAACGGCCATGATCTGGGCATAGTGACGTTGGAAGGTCCAATTGTAGGCCGCCAGATGAAGTGCAAGGGAATAGATCCCGAGGTCTCTCCCCTTAAAAAAATTTATCGCCGCGCCAAGCCTTTCGACATCGCCAAGTGGCAGGAGGCTATAGCCAGGGAGCAGGACACGATGATTCAGGCGCGCCGGATCGCCGCTGAACTTGGTCTTGACATGAAGATTGGAGACGTTGAGTTCCAGGGAGATGGCACGAAAGCAATTTTCTATTACATCGCGGATGGACGTGTGGATTTCCGTCAGCTGATCAAGGTTTATGCGGAGGAGTTCCGCATCAGGATAGAGATGAAGCAGATCGGTGCCCGTCAGGAGGCCGGGCTTATCGGGGGCCTAGGCGTCTGCGGGAGGGAACTTTGCTGTGCCAATTTCATAACGAATTTTCAATCTATCTCCACTTCCGCGGCCCGAACCCAGGATCTGTCCTTGAACCCTCAGAAACTTGCCGGCCAGTGCGGAAAATTGAAGTGCTGTCTGAACTATGAGGTGGCGAATTACCTGGACGCGCAGTCACGCATTCCGAAAGTCTCCGAGCCGCTTGAGTTTGAGGACGGCTTGGCCTATCTGGTCAAGACCGACATCCTTCAGGAGGTGATGTATTTCTCCTATGAGAAAGGCTCTCTTGCGAATCTGTATCCAGTCGCGGCTTCCGAGGTCGCGCAGATCATCATGATGAACCGCAACGGCCAGAAACCGGAATCGTTGAGGACTGAGCCAGAGCCAACGGGGCCTCAGTTCGTGTCCGCTGTCGGCGATGACAGCATCACAAGGTTTGACAAACCGAAAAAGAGCAGGAACAAGAACCGAGGCAAGAGCAAGGCAAAGCAGCCCTCCGCACCTTCGGTCCAGAGCGCGGTTCCCGCAGGTGGAGCTGATTCCCAGCCTAGGCAAAAGCCGGAGGGAGGCAATCCAAGAAATCGGAGCAACGGGTCAAGAAGGAACGGAGGAAACGTCCGCTCTCAGCAGCAACGTCCACGTCCCGACAGAAAGCCGGATCCGAAGCCTCAAAAAGATGAATAAGGTCGCTCTGGTTTTTGTCCTGTTGATGACCGCGGTGTCTTGCGCGCGTCCTGCTTCCTACGAGCCGTTTGTCGTCAGGGAAAAGGCTGAGTATGGTGACACGTACATATTCAATCTTGATCTGTCGGACTCGACCGTGTCATACGGCTTGAATTTCTACACTAGACTTGAGCGCCCCGCGTTTGGAAAGTTCCCGTCCGACAGTGTCTTCCTTGACCTGAGGTGGATGTCTCCTTCGGGTTGCGTAATCCTGTCTGACACTGCTTCCATCAGCGTTGCCTGTCCGGTTGATTCTTCCTACTATAATAAAGACTACATTGCGCCCTACAGTGATGACCTGGATCTTCCTGAACATGGCATATGGCGTCTCAGGGCAAAAGTGCTGAATGATTTTGAGGCCATCAGAGGCTTGGGCGTGATCTTCATAAGAAAGAACAATGGGACACGATAAACTTAGAAAATTCGCGGAGAACGAGACCTTCTCCTGCCTTCTTCAGCCGGAGGCTTCTTCGGTGTTGGACAAATCCGAGGCTGTTGATGGCTTGAGGCTCAAGGATCACCCGGTCAAGGGGCATTGGAGCGAGAGGATGTTCGCGGCTGACCAGCCTATAGTTCTGGAACTCGGTTGCGGAAAGGGGGAGTACACGATTGATCTGTCCCGCAGGGAACCGTCCCTGAACTACATTGGGGTGGACATCAAGGGCGCGCGTCTTTGGAAGGGTGCGAAGTTCGCCACGGAGAATCATCTTCCGAATGTTGCGTTCCTTCGAACAAGAATTGAGTTCATCGATGCATTCTTCGCTCCCGGTGAGGTTTCGGAAATATGGCTGACCTTCTCCGACCCGCAGATGAAGAGCGAGAACTGCCGCCTGACGAGTCCGTTTTTCCTGGAGCGTTACCGCAAGTTCCTGAAAAAAGGCGGAATAGTCCATCTCAAGACCGACAGCCGCTTTCTTTATGAATATTCCCGCGCGGTGGCCGGACAGAATGGGTTGAGGATTCTGGCAAGCACCGATGATCTTTACGGCACCGGCCGCGCAGACCTTTCGGATTGTGCACTGCGTTCTGTCGCCGGAGAGTCCGCGGTCGAGGCTCTGTTCAAGGTTCAGACATTCTACGAAAAGATGTTCTCGGCCCAAGGTTACAAGATCACCTATCTGAGTTTCGTGATCGACCACGACGGCCCGTACATCCACCCCGATTTCGATTCCGACTACTGGCGCTCCGTCGAAGGCCCCCGCCATTTCACCCACCAGCCGGAGAAACAGCGCTGACACCACTTATAAGGTTGGCGGTAGGTTGGTGAGATTGCCGCGCCGCTGTCACCGAGCCTGCCGAAGAGGCCGTCATGTCATGGCGCCGTTGCCTTGAACAAGCGCATTTTATCCTTTTAATGCGACCGAAGAGTACCATTTGACCACCTACGGTAACATTTAAACCTTTTAATGCTGCCGCGGAGGGATGAAAGGCACTCCACGGCAGCATTTTCGGCCAAAAACGTTGCTAATGGTCGCATAGTTATTGCACCACTCTCGACAACAATCCAGACTATTCCCGATCCTCCATTCTTTCGCGGCATTAGAGATTTTGTTGAAATCATTTTGATAATTCATAAGATCAGGATATCTTTGTCAGAGTCATAATATAATATGGCGATTGAAGAGAAAAGCAGGTATCCATCCGTTAAATGGAGGCCTGCTTTTATATTTGTCATCCAGCCGAGGGGAAGGTGCTTGAATCCGGTTCAAAAACCTTTTTACAGTTTCAATCGCATAGTATTATGAAGTTCTATTCAGATTCATAATCTCCATTAGAATGGATGTTGTCAGACTTATCAGAGTGAAAGCCTGCAAACGCATTCGCAATGGCAAGGATGAAAAAGTGAGTAGCCACCTTCGCAGGTATTAACGGTGCTTGTTATGGTGGAGTCTAAAATTTAGATTAATCCATTCTATTCCCCTCGGCTTTTTATATTGCATCTTGAATGTGAGGGTGGAGAGCAATGCTTTGATTATAAATGAATAACCGACTTTTTCTTCTGCCTGTTACGGGAAAGAGGATGATTTTTCTAGTCAATGGACTATAAAGAGACCTCCCGCCAGATGTAGACCTTGTCGCCTCGGCGGATTTTTTTGCCGCCGGGGGTGCGGATGTCGTCCGGGAATATTACCGGAATGGAGCAAAGGGTGCCTTTTGAGGCTTCTTCCGTTGGCTTTAGGTCAACACGGATCTCGCTTACATTCTGTTCGATGACTCCCGTTGTCTCTCCGATGATCAGGATGTCGTCACCTTTGCGTAAGGTCTCGGATTCCACCAAGACTTCCGCCACGGAGATCCTGTCGAACCAGTTCGTGATCTTTCCGCAGTAGATTTTCTTGCGGGTGGCGTGGCTGCCATAGACATCGCTCCATTCTCCGAGTCTGGCCCCCTGATAGTAACCGTCCCAGAACCCTCTGTTGAAGACCTCGGACAGTTCCTCCTTCAAAGAGGCCGCCAATTCTGGCGTGTAGCGTCCCTCGCAGACCGCGTCAGCCGCCCGGCGGTAGCATTCGGCGGTCTTTTTGACATATTCAGCGCTCCTTGCCCGCCCCTCGATCTTGAAGACCTTGACTCCGGCATCGATGATCTTGTCCATGAACCCGATGGTGCACAGGTCCTTGGGTGACATGATGTACTTGTTGTCGATGTTCAGTTTCGTGCCGGTCTCAAGGTCCGTGACCTCGTAGCCCCTGCGGCAAAGCTGGTAGCACGCTCCGCGGTTAGCTGACGCCCCGTAGGTCTGGAGGCTGAGGTAGCACTTTCCGGAAACCGCCATGCAGAGCGCCCCATGGGCGAACATCTCGATCCGCACCAGATTCCCGGACGGCCCCTTGATCCCTTCCCGCACGATGGCTTCATGAATATCCTTGACCTGATGCAGGTTGAGTTCCCTTGCCAGCACGATCACGTCAGCGAACTGAGAGTAGAACCGCAGCGCCTCGACATTCGACACGTTGAGCTGGGTTGAGATGTGTACTTCCAGCCCGATTTGACGGCAATAAGTTATCGCTGCCATGTCCGAGGCGATGATTGCGTTCACTCCCGCCGCCTTGGCCGCGTCCAGAGCCTCGCGCATCGGGGCAAGATCCTCCCCGTAAAGGACTATGTTCAGAGTCATGTAGGTCTTGACGCCATATTCCCGGCAGATCTCCACGATCCGTGGCAGGTCGTCCGGCGTGAAGTTGTTCGCCGAGTGCGAGCGCATGTTGAGGTTCCCCACTCCGAAATAGACGGAGTCCGCCCTGCCCTGTATCGCCGCGTGCAGGCATTCGAAACTGCCTGCCGGTGCCATTATCTCAAGTTCCTTCTTGTCCATAGTCCCTGATATTATCCCTCAAAATTAACCCATAAAATCGCCAAACACAAATTTCATCCTATCATCTTGGCAACGAAAAGCCTTTTCTCCTCAAATTCACACGCAAAACCGCATTCAAATTCAGATATTTTCGCTAATATTGCGGATTGTGGCGGACAAATTCCGCTGCCAAAACGCTATGCAACTTAAAATTACCCTTGAATATTTCACTTCACCGGGAGAGGAACTTTTCTTGAGCCTCTCCGATGGACAATCAATAGCTATGGAATATGTCACCGGAGGACGCTGGGAGGCTACATTGGAAGTTCCGGCCACAACGGATGCCCTTGAATATTCCTTTGAGCTTCACCGTGGCGGGCAGTGTGTCCGTCGTGAGTGGGGAAGGCGTCCGGTCCCTGAGCTTGCCGGAGGGACTGTCGCTTTGGCAAGGTCAGTCGCTTCTGCAGGCTCGGCGGCCGAAGGAGGGACCGTGTCCCTTGAAATCCGCGACCGGTGGCAGGACCGTCCGGAAGACTCTCCGTTCTGGACAAAGGCATTCACCGAAGTGATATTCAAAAGAAAATCGGTTTCACACAAGCGTACCGGCAACGTGACCTTTACCGTTCCGGGCGCGCGTGTCCGCAAAGATGAGGTCATGGCTGTCACCGGCAGTGGCAAAATGTTCGATGACTGGAAAAAGTTCGTCCAGTTGAGTCCGGACTCGGCTCCGTTTTGGAGTGTTTTTCTCAATGTAAAGGAACCATTTGAGTATAAATTCGTTATTCTGGATGCTAAGACGAAGGAACCTAAAGTCTGGGAGTCCGGCCCCAACCATTTCTTCGCGGAAGTTCCGGCCAAGGGCCGTCTGCTGGAGATAAGGGATGTTGTCCCGGAGTTCGAGACAATGCCCTGGCGCGGGGCAGGTACTGCTGTTCCGGTCTTTTCCCTCCGCAGTGAGACCGGCTTCGGAGCAGGAGAGTTCAAAGACATCAAAAAACTCGTTGACTGGGCCGCCAAGACAGGCCAGAGCATCATCCAGCTTCTGCCGATCAACGACACCACGATGACCGGGACGTGGACGGATTCTTACCCTTACAATGCCAACTCGACGTTCGCCCTTCACCCTCAGTTCATCCATCTTCCTGATGCCGGGGTCAAGGCCGATAAGAAATACAAAGCTCTCCAGAAAGAGCTTAATGCGCTCCCGACTGTTGACTACGAGAGAGTTAATAATGAGAAGATCCGTCTTCTGAAAGAGACTTTCGAGAATGCCGGCCAGGAAGTGATGTCGGGGGAAAGCTACAGAAAATTCTATTCCGCCAACAAAGATTGGCTCATCCCTTATGCCGCTTTCTGTGTCTTGAGAGACATCAACGGAACCCCTGAATTCGGGAAGTGGAAGTTCCTTTCTGAATATTCAGAGACCAAGGTCAAGTCATTCTGCCGCAGGCGCAAAAGCGAGACTGATTTCTACTGCTACGTTCAGTTCTTTCTTGACGCCCAGTTGAAAGATGCCATTGAATATGCTCATTCGAAAGGCGTGGCGATCAAGGGAGACCTTCCGATCGGGATCAGCCGCACAAGTGTCGACGCTTGGCAGTATCCACGCTTGTTCAACCTTGATTCACAAGCCGGCGCACCACCTGATGCTTTCTCGGCCGACGGCCAGAACTGGGGATTTCCTACCTACAATTGGGAGGAGATGGCCAAAGACGGTTACGCCTGGTGGAAGGCACGTCTTAGGAAGATGAGTGAGTATTTCGATGCGTTCCGGATCGATCATATTCTTGGATTCTTCCGCATCTGGGAGATTCCGGTCGGGGTGAAGTCGGGCTTGCTGGGTCATTTCAACCCTGCGCTTCCTTACTCGGCTGATGAGCTGAGAGGCAGGGGATTTGACCCTGACTCTCAGTTGTTTGTGCCGGATCCTCATCGTGACGGGTGGTATCATCCCCGGATCGCTGCCCTGAACACGGAGGATTTCCGGATGCTGACCGATTCTCTTAAAGGGGCCTACAACGATCTTTACAATGACTTCTTCTACCATCGTCACAATGGTTTCTGGAAAGAGTGCGCCATGAGGAAACTCCCGCCGCTTTTGGATTCCACCGGAATGTTGGCCTGCGGGGAGGATCTGGGAATGATCCCTGCATGCGTGCCCGAGGTGATGAAAGACTTGAGGATCCTTTCTCTTGAGATTCAGAGGATGCCAAAGTCTCCTTCCAAGACCTTTGACGAGCCTTGGGCCTACCCTTATCTTTCCGTCTGCGCCACCGGGACGCACGACACCTCCACCCTGCGTGGCTGGTGGGAGGAGGACCACAAGATGTCAGAGCGTTTCTTCCATGAGATCCTGCGATGTGAGGGGCAGGCTCCGTACACCTGCGAGCCTTGGATCTGTGAGCGGATAGTCAACCAGCATCTCCGCTCTCCTTCGATGCTGTGCATTCTCCCGCTTCAGGACTGGATGTCCATGGATGGAGAGGTCCGTTACCATGGCAGGCCCGAGGACGAGCGCATCAACATTCCGTCTGATCCGCGTCATTACTGGCGCTGGAGAATGCACATGACTCTTGAGAGGCTGTTGTCCCGCTCCGGTTTCAACATGGCTCTCAAAGGTTTGGTTTCCCGTTCCGGCCGGGGGTAGGAAGGCCTCGGAAAAGTCCGTAACTTATGATATATTTTGTGGAATGGAAAAAAAGTGTTAAATTCGCAACGAAAAATGAGAATCTAATTCAAACATTATGAAACGTATATTGACAATTCTTGCAAGCGCAGCGCTTGTCGCGTCGCTTTCCGTGGCGAACGCGCAGAAGAAGGATTTTGATCCTTATTGGTTTATGCAGCTTCAGGGAGGTGCCGCCCACACTGTGGGAGAGACATCATTCTCTGACCTCCTTTCGCCTTCCGCGGCCGTTTCTTTCGGCTACCAGTTCTCACCTGTGTTCGGAGCAAGACTCAATGTCAACGGTTGGCAGGGTAAAGGCGCCATCGCGGGACCTACCACTATTTACAAGTTCAACTATGTTGAAGGAGCTGTGGACCTCATGGCCGACATCGCTACTATTTTCGCGGGCTACAAGTACGACAGGACTCTCAACCCTTACCTCTTCGGCGGTTTAGGTGTGAACTATGCGTTCAACAATGACGAGGCCAATGATGTGGCCAACCGTTTCCCTAAAAAAGACAACTATCTGTGGGACGGCAGCAAGGTTTCTCCTGCCCTCAGGGCCGGCGCCGGTCTCAACATCAGACTCTCAGACGCCATCGCCCTCAACCTTGAAGGCAATTGCAGCTTCCTTGATGATCACTTCAATTCCAAGAAGGGTTCCAAGGCTGATTTCCAGATCAAGGCCGTCGCCGGTCTTACCTTCAGTTTTGGAAAGGCCAAGCCAGTTCCCGCTCCTGTTCCAGTTCCTGCGCCTGCGCCTGTTGTGAAGCCGGAGCCTGAACCGGAGCCGGCTCCTGTAGAGGAGGTTGAGGTCGTTCCGGCTTTCGAGTCACTTTCACGCAACATTCTCTTCGTGATCAACACTTGGAACATCCGTGAGAGCGAGCAACTCAAGATCGATGAGGTTGTCGAGGCTCTCAAGGCCAATCCTGACACGAAGGTTCGTGTCTCCGGCTATGCTGACAAGGCGACCGGTACCGCCAAGAGGAACAAGTTCCTTTCAGAGAAGAGGGCTGAGGTTGTCACCGCCGCGATTGTCGCCGCCGGCATCGACAAGGACAGGATCATCACTGAGTACTTCGGTGACACGGTCAATCCATTCGAGACTCCTGAGGAGAACCGTGTGGCTGTCTGCCTCGTTAAATAATTATGGCGCGATAATTGAAAATAAATAAAGGCTGGGTTTCAACCCCGGCCTTTTTTTGAGAATGAATCAAAAACAGTTAGTCAATTAATATTTTTTATTATGAGAATTGTACGTGTTACCGGTAGGGAGATTCTTGATTCAAGAGGAAATCCTACAATTGAGTGCGAAGTTGAACTCGAGTCTGGCATCATCGGAGTCGCCTCCGTTCCATCAGGCGCGTCCACCGGAGAGAACGAGGCTCTTGAGCTCCGTGACGGTGATCCTAAGCGCTACGGAGGAAAGGGCGTTCTTAAGGCAGTGGCCAACATCAACGAGAAGATAGCCCCTGAGGTCATCGGAATGTCCTGCCTTGAGCAGAGGGCAATCGATGAGGCCATGATCAAACTTGATGGAACCGCGACGAAGAGCAATCTTGGCGCCAACGCCATTCTTGGAGTTTCCCTCGCTGTCGCCCACGCGGCTGCAAACTATCTTGACATTCCTCTTTACCGTTACATCGGAGGAACGAACGGACATGTGCTTCCTGTTCCTATGATGAACATCATCAACGGTGGCGCGCACTCTGACGCCCCTATCGCTTTCCAGGAGTTCATGATCCGTCCGGTCGGTGCCAAGAGCATCGCGGAGGGTGTAAGAATGGGCGCAGAGGTGTTCCATGCTCTTCAGAAGGTTCTGAAGGGCCGCGGCCTTTCAACCGCTGTCGGTGATGAGGGTGGTTTCGCTCCGAAGCTTGACGGCATCAACGATGCTCTCGACTGCATTATGCTGGCCATCGAGAAGGCCGGCTACAAGCCTGGTTCTGACATCACCATCGCCATGGACTGCGCCGCTTCCGAGTTCTGCTTCAAGGAGGGTGACAAGTTCTTCTATGACTACAAGCAGCTCAAGACCGGCATGGCCAAGGATCCTGAGGGTAAGAAGCTCTCAACAGAGGAGCAGATCGCTTATCTTGAGGAACTCATCAGCAAATACCCTATTGACTCCATCGAGGACGGGCTCAGCGAGGAAGACTGGGATGGTTGGGTTAAGCTCACTTCTGCCATCGGAAGCAAATGCCAGCTCGTGGGTGACGACCTCTTCGTGACCAACACCAAATACCTTGAGAAGGGCATCAAGATGGGTGCGGCCAATTCCATCCTTATCAAGGTGAACCAGATCGGCTCTCTGACAGAGACTCTTGACGCTATCGAGATGGCTCATCGCCACGGCTACACCACTGTAACCTCTCATCGTTCAGGTGAGACTGAGGACACCACCATCGCTGACATCGCTGTCGCTACGAACAGTGGTCAGATCAAGACCGGCTCTCTCAGCAGAACCGATCGTATTGCCAAGTATAATCGCCTGATGAAGATCGAGATTGAGCTTGGTGACACGTCGAAGTATGGTTATGCGAAGCTTAAATAACTTGTAATGATTCCTTAACGGAATATCAAAAAGTCTGCTAAAGGCGGGTTCGGTTTTAAAATCGGCCCGCTTTTTTGTCAATTAGGGAAATTCTGCTTAACTTGGCTTGAAATTTTCAGAAGTGGATCTTCGTCGCTTGTTGGCGGCATTTAATCAACCATATTCAGAGATGGCAGAAAATAAGAACATAGGTTACATTTCTCAGGTCATCGGACCAGTTGTCGATGTCCATTTTGACTTGGAATCCGATGAGGCCGCGCTCCCAAGCATCCACGACGCGTTGGATGTGGACCGGGGCGAGGGTAAGAAAGCCTTGGTGATAGAAGTGCAACAGCACATCGGAGAGGACACGGTAAGATGTGTCGCAATGGACACCACTGACGGCCTTAGACGTGGTATGAAGGCTGTCAACACCCATGCCCCGATCTCGATGCCGGTGGGCGCGCAGATTCGCGGCCGTGTGATGAATGTTGTCGGAGATTCCATTGACGGGCTTGGCCCTCTTGATGAGAGCGACTCCTTGCCGATCCACAGGGAACCTCCGAGATTCGAGGACCTTAAGACATCTCAGGAAGTTCTTTACACGGGGATAAAGGTCATCGACCTGCTTGAACCGTATCTCAAAGGTGGAAAAATTGGTTTGTTTGGTGGTGCAGGCGTTGGCAAGACAGTGCTGATCAAGGAGTTGATCAATAATATCGCTAAGAAGCACAATGGATTTTCCATCTTTGCCGGTGTGGGGGAGCGTACCAGGGAGGGAAACGATCTGCTCCGCGAGATGATAGAGTCCGGTGTAATCAAGTACGGGGAGGAGTTCGTTAAGTCAATGGAGAATAACCAGTGGGATCTTTCCAAGGTTGACAGAAAGGAACTCGAGAAGTCCCAAGTCGCGATGGTTTTCGGCCAGATGAACGAACCTCCGGGAGCCCGTGCGTCCGTGGCCCTCTCAGGACTGACACTTGCTGAGTCTTTCCGTGACAGTGACAAAGGTGACGGGCCGAGAGACATCCTTTTCTTCATCGACAACATATTCCGATTCACCCAGGCCGGCTCCGAGGTCTCAGCGCTTTTGGGACGTATGCCTTCAGCGGTGGGTTACCAGCCGACGCTGGCCACTGAGATGGGTCAGATGCAGGAGCGGATCACTTCGACGAAGAACGGTTCCATTACTTCTGTTCAGGCTGTTTATGTTCCGGCGGATGACTTGACAGACCCGGCTCCGGCTACAACGTTCTCGCATCTCGACGCCACGACTGTACTCAGCCGAAAGATCACAGAGCTGGGAATATATCCTGCTGTGGATCCGCTGGAATCCACATCCAGGATTCTTGATCCCAACATAGTGGGCCAGGATCACTATGACATAGCCCAGAGGGTGAAACAGATTCTTCAGAGGAACAAGGAGCTTCAGGACATCATCGCCATCCTGGGCATGGATGAGCTTTCGGATGAGGACAAAATTACAGTCAACCGGGCACGCCGTGTCCAAAGGTTCCTGTCCCAGCCGTTTGCTGTGGCTGAACAGTTTACAGGTGTGCCGGGAGTGATGGTTTCCATCGAGGACACAATAGAAGGTTTCCGCAGGATTCTTGACGGCGAGGTGGACTACCTGCCGGAGCAGGCGTTCCTGAACGTAGGTACCTTGGACGACGCCATTGCAAAGGGCAAGGAGATTCTCGCTGGAACAAAATAGGAAATTCAACCTTGGGGGAGTGTGAAGTGATGAATATGCCAGAGAAGACTTCAGGGATACTTCTGGATGTCCTTTCGCCTGAAAGGACTTTGGTTCATGCTGTGGTTGACCTCGTTGAGTTTCCGGGCACCGAAGGTCGCTTTGTGGTCCTCAGGAACCATGCCGCGCTGATCTCATCATTGGTCAAAGGGAAGATATCCTACCGCGCCGGAGAAAAGGCGGACAGCATGGACATTGCCTCTGGTTTCGTGGAAATAAATGACAACAAGGTTGTCGCTTGCGTGGAACTGTGAGATGAGAAAGTGGGTTTACATATTCATAGGCCTTTTGATTCCGTTGTCCTTGGCCGCGGAAGGGAAGAGTGGCGGCTTCGACATGGATGAGTACCTCTACGGTCACGTCCGTGACTCTTATGAGTGGCACATCACCACCGTGAATGGCCATCCTGTCAGCATTCCGCTGCCGGTGATCGTTGTGAGCAAAACCGGGAACGGTGTCCATGTCTTCAGTTCGAAGCATTTGGAGCACGGAGAGTATAAGGGGTTCTACATCGCTCCGGCGGGAAGCAAGTACGAGAACAAGATTGTCGAACGTACACCTGACGGCATGGAGGTAAGGCCTTGGGACTTTTCCATCACCAAGAACGTGTCCGGTCTGATGATCAATTGCACGTTGCTGTTGTTCATCGTGCTTGGAACCGCCAGGTGGTACAGAAGGCACGATGCCCGTGAGGAGGCTCCCAAAGGCGGTGTAGGCTTGATGGAGATGCTTGTCACCATGATTGAGGACGATGTTGTCAAGAGCTGTGTAGGAGCGGACTACAGAAGGTACTCGCCTTACCTGCTGACAGCGTTCTTCTTCATATTCATCAACAACCTGATGGGAATCGTCCCGTTCTTCCCTGGAGGAGCGAACATCACTGGCAACATCGCTGTGACGCTTGTGCTGGCGCTCTTCACATTCTTCATTGTCAACCTGTTCGGCAACAAGCATTACTGGAAGGACATTCTTTGGCCGGACGTGCCGGCATGGCTTAAAGTGCCGGTGCCGCTGATGCCGGCGATCGAGATCATCGGCATCTTCACCAAGCCTTTCAGCCTTATGGTAAGGCTTTTCGCCAACATCCTGGCCGGACACTTCATGATCCTTGGCGTTGTGGCCGTGATTTTCCTGACAGCGGAGCTGGGTGCCGCGTTGAACGGCAGCCTCACATTTGTGGCCGTACTGCTGGGCGTGTTCATGGATTGTCTTGAGCTGCTCGTGTCCTTCATCCAGGCCTATGTCTTTACGATGCTCTCCGCGGTTTTCATAGGCTTGTCACGGCAGAGGCCGGAGTCTTCAAAATAACCGGGAATATTCAGAATAGTTAATCTTAAATAATAGAATTATGTTACTTTCTACATTGTTGCTTCAGGCGTTGTCTCTTGGTAGACTGGGTGCGGCTCTCGGCGCTGGACTGGCTGCTTTCGCCGCAGCTTTCGGTATCGGTAAGATCGGTGCGGCTTCCCTTGAGGCCGGTGCCCGCCAGCCAGAGAAGGCGGATCACTACAGGATGACGGCCATCATTGTCGGTGCCCTCATAGAGGGTGCATGTCTGTTCGCCATCGTTGTTTGTCTTATCGCGAAATAACCAATGTCACTCATCACTCCTGATTTCGGATTGCTTGTCTGGATGACGCTGATTTTCGGCATTGTCTTCTTTGTGCTGGCCAAATGGGGCTTTCCCATGATCACCGGATCTGTAGAGAAGAGGGCTGAGAGGATCAATGACTCCATCAAGGCGGCTAAGGAGGCGGAGGAAAGGCTCCGTAACCTTGCTGATGAACAGTCCCGGATGATAGAGGAGGCAAGGCGGGAGCAGACCCGGATTCTCAAAGAGGCGGCTGCTTCGAGGGACAGTCTTGTCGAGCAGGCCAAGGCACAGGCACGCGAAGAAGCCGCAAGGATTCTGGAGCAGGCCCGTACCCAGATCGCCGCCGAGAAGGAGAGCGCATTGAGAGACGTCCGCAAGGATGTCGCGATGGTCGCGGTCAGTGTCGCCGAAAGGGTGCTGAAGAAGAATCTGGCTGACTCAGGAGAGCAGGAAGGCCTTATTGACAGGCTGATGGACGAGATCTCCTCTAACAAGGACTTGAAAAGTTGACAAATGAACATAGGAATCATCGCGACACGCTACGCCACGGCCCTTCTGGAACTGGTAGATGAGACCGGTTCGGGCAGTGTTGTGGTGCAACAGGTTGAGACCGTTTGCAGGAATCTTGCCGGAGTTCCTGAATTCCAGCGTGACATAGAGAATCCGTCAGTCCCTGCTTCCCGAAAGATCGGACTGTTTGACGCATCATTGGAGGGGAAGATGGCTCCGGACCTGCGAAAGTTTGTTGGTTTGCTTGTGCGCAATGGCCGAGTCGGCTACGCGCGCCGTGTGTTCATGACTTTCATTAATGAATATTACCGCTCGCGCCACATCAAGCGTGCCACGCTGATCATCGCTGATCCCGAGCTTCTGACATCGGTCTCAGGCAGGCCTTCTCTAGAGTCGCGCCTGCGTACCCTGATTGAAAAAGAAACCGGGGACGGGCTGATACTAAAGACTAAAGTCGATCCGTCTCTGATCGGTGGATTTGTGTTCGAAGTCGAGGACACGGTCTTGGACGCAAGTGTCCTTCGTCAGATAGATGTTATCAGGCATCAACTCAAAGAAATGAATAGAAGAATAGTTTAGTATGGACAACATAAAACCAAGTGAAGTCTCCCAGGTCCTTCTGGAGCAGTTGAAGGACATTGACACCACCTTGCAATTCGAGGAAATCGGCAAGGTTTTGCAAGTCAGCGATGGTGTGGCCAGAATGTATGGCCTGACCAATGCGGAGGCGGGGGAGTTGCTCGAGTTCGGGAGCGGAGTCAAGGGTGTTGTGATGAATCTTGAGCAGGACAACGTCGGTGCTGTTCTTCTTGGCCCGACTGACGAGATCAAGGAAGGCATGACTGTCCGCAGAACCGGACGCATAGCCTCCATAAAGGTCGGAGAGAAGATGCTCGGAAGGGTGGTTGACCCGCTTGGCATGCCGTTGGACGGGCTTGGGAAAATCGAAGGCGACCTTACTGAGATGCCGCTTGAGCGCAAGGCTCCCGGGGTGATATTCCGTCAGCCTGTGACAGAGCCTCTTCAGACAGGACTGAAGGCCATTGATGCAATGATACCTATCGGAAGAGGACAGCGTGAGCTCATCATTGGTGACCGCCAGACAGGCAAGACCGCCATTGCCATCGACACGATCCTCAACCAGCGTTCTGACTACGAGGCTGGAAAGCCTGTCTATTGCATTTACGTGGCAATCGGCCAGAAGGGGTCCACGGTGGCTAACATCGTTCAGACCCTGCGGGCAAAAGGGGCGATGGACTACACGGTCGTGATAGCCGCTACCGCCGCTGATCCTGCGGCGCTTCAGTATTATGCGCCGTTCGCCGGCGCTGCGGTCGGTGAATATTTCCGTGACACCGGACGTTCCGCCCTTGTCGTCTATGACGACCTTTCAAAACAGGCTGTGGCCTATCGTGAGGTGTCTTTGATCCTGCGCCGTCCTTCCGGACGTGAAGCTTACCCAGGTGACGTGTTCTACCTGCATTCAAGGCTTCTGGAGAGGGCTGCCAAGATCATCGATCAGCAGGATGTGGCAGAGCGGATGAATGATCTGCCGGAATCCTTGAAAGGCAAGGTAAAGGCCGGAGGCTCACTGACGGCCCTTCCGATCATTGAGACGCAGGCCGGAGATGTGTCCGCGTACATTCCGACAAACGTCATCTCGATCACAGACGGTCAGATTTATCTGGAGTCCGATCTTTTCAACCAAGGGCAGCGTCCGGCTATCAATGTCGGAATCTCCGTGTCGCGTGTCGGCGGATCCGCCCAGGTCAAGTCGATGAAAAAGGTGGCCGGCACGCTCAAGATCGACCAGGCCCAGTTCAGCGAGCTTGAGTCTTTCTCGAAGTTCTCTTCAGACATGGACAAGGTGACGGCAATGGCCTTGGACAAGGGACGAAAGAACAACAAACTTCTGATCCAGCCTCAATATTCACCTATGCCGGTAGGAGAGCAGGTGGCTATTCTATATTGCGGCACCCATGCCCTTATGAGTGACATAAGCATTGATCAGGTTCCAGAGTTCCAAACTGAATTTCTGACCAGGATGAGATCGGTCCATCAGAAAGATGTGCTTGATCCTTTGGCCGCCGGCACAATTGACGGGACAATCACCGGGATCATCGAGAGTGAAGCCGCGCTTGTTGTGAAATCTATCCTTGCGCAGTCTCAAAAGTCATAATATCCACAGCGTCAGATGGCATCCCTTAAGGAAATAAAGGACAGGATCTCTTCGGTGGACAGTACGCTGAAGATCACGTCCGCGATGAAGATGGTCGCCTCCGCCAAATTACATAAGGCGCAGCAGGCGATCGGGAATATGCTTCCGTATGAAAAGTGCCTGCGTGGCATGCTCATCGACCTGATGGGGGTGGTGAAAATGTCACTGAAAGAGGCAGGAGAAGGCACCGGAGGAAATGCCGGGACAGACGGGGAGGAAACAGGGACATATTCATTAATGGCTAAGCGTCAGGTCCATCGGGTGGCGATAGTCGCGTTTGCCTCCAATTCGTCTCTTTGCGGAGCGTTCAATTCCAACGTTGTCAAGGAAGCCACATCCATGATCAATGAATATCGCTCCGCCGGCCTTGAGGACTCCGACATCGTGGTTTATTCTGTGGGCCGTAAGATGTCTGATGCAATGAGAAAACTTGGCTTTCCCAGTCCCTCTGATTTCACCAAGATGTCGGATTCTCCATCCTATGAGGCTGCTTCAGCCTTGGCTCAGGAACTGCTTGACGGGTTTGTGAACGGACGTTTCGACAAGGTTGAGTTGGTGTATAACCATTATAAATCAACGTCCTCACAGCCTACGACAAGGCAGACTTATCTGCCCCTTTCCCTGGCTGAGGCCACATCTGAATTTCAGGCCGGAAAGGTTTCAGAGGATGCGCCGGGCGCTGTCCCCGCTTCCTTGCGGGGCGCTTCTGCCGTTGAATCCTTTGACTTTATCATCGAGCCGTCCCCTGAAGCTCTTGTCGAGGTCCTTATCCCGAAGGTTGTCCGCCTCCGCGTTTTCACAACACTTCTGGACAGCGCCGCCGCTGAGCACGCCGCCCGAACCGTCGCCATGCAGCTCGCGACGGACAATGGTGAGGATCTTCTCCAGGAACTGACTCTTGAGTACAACAAGGGCCGCCAGCAGAAGATCACCTCCGAGATCCTTGACATAGTCGGCGGCTCGATGCAGTAGCTCTTTAAAAAATCCCGTAAGATTAATGCGGGGGCGGAATGAATATTCTTGCACCCGAGAGCGACATTTAGACGGGATTCGGGGGCGAAAACTGGCCTTTTGCACCCGATTTTGTGGTGTTTGCGAAATTTTGTATCTTGGACTGGAAAACGCCCGATGATTATGAGGTACAATCCTAATTTTTTGATTATTACAGTAGTTGCGATATTCATAACTAATGGATCCTTCGCCCGGACATATTCAAGAAAGGTTTTTCTTGGGGACGAGAGGTTCGAGGAGTATCTGCCGCTTTTGGAGGGAAAGAGGGTGGCGGTGTTCAGCAATCAGACCGGAATTGTCGGCGACAAGGTGAGCGGCTCTAAGTTGGCTGATGCGCTTGCTGAATATGGTGCGTGCTTCCAAGTCTCATCTTGCACGGTCGCAGAGCCTGTCGAAGATTGCTGTACAACGCATCGTCACTTCGACAAGGGCTGTGACGAGGTGAAGATGTTCGATGGCTTTTCTTTGGTTCCGTTTCTTGAGCCGTCCGTGCCCGGCGGCAAGATCGAGTACGGCCAGCACATTGTGGACGCCTTGGTTGAGAAGAACGTGGATGTCAAGGTGATATTCTCGCCTGAACACGGGTTCAGGGGCAACGCGGATGCCGGGGAGCGCGTCAGCAGCGGATTGGATGAGAAGACAGGAGTGGAGATAGTCTCCCTTTATGGCGGCGGATCGGGGATTCCCGGGAAGGATATAACGGAAAAGTTTGATGTTCTTGTGGTTGACATCCAGGATGTCGGCCTTAGGTACTACACCTATTACATCACGATGCATCATCTGATGGAGGCCTGCGCCCGTGACGGGAAGAAGGTCGTCATCCTCGACAGGCCGAATCCGAACGGCTTTTATGTCGATGGCCCTGTTCTCGACATGAAGCTCAAGTCCGGGGTCGGCTGGCTTCCGATTCCTACCGTCCATGGGATGACGCTCGGTGAGCTGGCCTTGATGATCAACGGAGAGAAGTGGCTGGAGAACGGCACGTGTGACTTGACGGTGATTCCATGCTTGAATTACACACATCAGACACGCTACAGTCTCATCCTGCCGCCTTCACCGAACATCAAGGACATGAGGGCTGTGTACCTGTATTCATCAACCTGCTATTTCGAGGGCACGGTGGTCAGCCTCGGCCGAGGCACACAGTTCCCGTTCGAGACCTACGGACATCCGGCGATGACGGGATATTCATTCTCCTTCATCCCAAGGAGTATTTCTGGTGCGAAGAATCCACCGCTCTTGGATGAGGAATGTCACGGCGTTGACCTTCGCTGCAAACCGCTTTGCGACATCTGGGCGGAGAAGATAAACCTTGAATATGTCATCGATGCCTACCGTAATCTGAATGTGGGCGATAAGTTCTTCGGTAATAACAACTTCTTCGAACTCCTCGCCGGTGTGGACTGGTTCAGGTCGATGATAGAGGGTGGTGCTTCCTCTGATGAGATCTCCACCCGCTGGGCCTCCGACGTCGAAGGCTTCAAGGCCCGCCGTGCGCCTTACCTGCTGTATCCGGAATAATATCCGTCATAGCCTTATCCGCGCGTCAATCATTGGCTTCTGCGCACGGAAGTGGGTCAGTACACCGATAAAAAAACCGAAGCGAGGTTCTCACCCGGCTTCGGCTGATCTTATTCAATACTTATGAAATAACTATTGAGTCAGTTTTTGGTTTATGAGTAAAAATATTTATGTCGATTACCCATTATGCCATTTCCGTGCCAAAGTTGATTCTGGCTCGGAATATTTTCTTCTATATTATCTATGTTTTTTGAATGTCATTGGTTTTCAGTACTTACGCAGAAAATTATAACTGTGATTATAATAACTGTAGTTATAATTTTGATAAAAAGCTGCGGACTTTGCCAAGGAATTGTCCGCGGCGTATCCTTACCGCTACGATGATTGTTCCAGGTTAACTGTCGATATGGATGTACAGGAGCGTTATAAGGTTAAGGTTAACTGGTCTTGCTGCCTTGTTGAGGACATTGACTATCGTGCCGGCAGGTCATACCAGATGATGAACTGGAGGACTTTTCCGGTAGGGGGAGTGATTGAACTTGACGAAGACGGTAATAATGTGTCGTTCCCTTATGACTCTTTCATCAACTACGATAATGTCAACGGACGCCAGGAGGAGGCTTGCTGCCTGAGGAATGCGGAATATTCATTTGAGGACAACGACCGTTTGATGTTCAAGGCGGAGACCGCGGTTTTTGACTATGCCTCTGATTCTGTGCTGAGAGGAGAGGTGACATATTCCTTCAAATGCGTCTCCGGTAAAGGAATGGTTCGGCAGGCTCACCAACCGGACGACGCGGTCGCTGAGCCTGTCGAAGCGACCGCGTAAATGATGATAGTTATGAAGAACAAAGAAGACAGAATGATAGACTTCGTGGCCAAGTCCTACGAAGAGAACCGCTTCGACCCTTACAAGGCTCTTCCGCTCCGGTGCGGCTCACCCCGAAACATCCCAATCCCGCCGCCTAAGCGGAGAATTCTCAACATCCTCCCTCCCCGACTTCCTTTCCCTTGTCAACTCCGCCCTTGGCATCTGCATCGTGATAGAATGACGTGGCGGCTAAATTGTTGTCAATCAACGATGTCGTATACCCTCCTCCTGCTGAAAACCGGCAGGAGAAGGTTCTGTTAATATATTCGTATACAATGCTTTAGCCTCCACGCTAAAAAAGTTTCTGTGTGTCTTGCAAGGTTTCCATGTGGAGTGATTTAGTAATGCGTCAGACCGGGAACGGTCTTATGTACTTAAACTATTATTAACAATTAAAGATTTAAACTAATGAAAAGTCTTTTCAGTTCAGTTGTGACGGCAGCTCTCTGCCTCGGCTCATTCGCATTCGTCTCTTGCGACAAGAACGACAACAAGACTCCGGATTCACTCTCTTTCAGCGAGACAAAGGTTGAGGCGGAGGTTGGAAAAACCGCAGAGGTTACCGTGAAGAACGGCACGCAGCCGTTTTTGGTCAAGTCCAGCGATGAGAAAGTCGCCATAGTAGCGGTTGACAAAGAGAAGATCACCATCACAGGTGTCGCGGAGGGTACAGCCACAATCTCCGTTGTTGACAAAGACCAGACGGCTGGCTCGTTTACCGTAACAGTCAAGGCTGCTGCCGAGAAGTTGGATTTTGACAAGACTGAGGTCACTGTCGGAGTGGAGAAGGAAGATGTTGTGACGGTCAAGTCAGGCACCGCTCCATACACCGTGAAAGTTGCTGACGAGACTGTCGCTACCGCCACCGTGAATGAGACTGCCGTCACTGTGAAGGGTGTCAAGGCCGGAACCACCACACTTACCGTTACCGACAATGACGGCAAGGCCGGTGAGGTTGCGATCAAAGTAGAGTAACAATCAATCAAATCAATCAAAGAATCGCTTTCATTTATTATTGGTAGGGAGATCCGCACAGGCTGCGCGGGTCTCCTTTTTTGTTCACGATTTGGTCTGTCTCCTGACTTGCCGCAAAGATAAAACGGCTCTGCATGTCTGCAAAGCCGTTTTCAGCGGAGAGAGCGAGATTCGAACTCGCGAGCCCCTTTTGGAGGCCACACGCTTTCCAGGCGTGCCTCTTCAGCCACTCGAGCATCTCTCCAATGACCTTCGTTGCCGAAAGGATTGCAAAGATAATCAAAACCTTTGAATATTCAGCATCAGAAGCTGAATATTTTTCTAAGTTGTAGCCTGCCCAGTCTACAGTGTGTTACGTTTGAGTTTCTCGACGTAGGCCTCTATGCGGCGGAGCTCACGAGGGATCGAGATGCTTTGAGGACAGTGCTCGATGCATTGCTTGCAGCCGATGCAGTGGCTGGCCTGGCGGACGGACGGGATGGCGCGGTCGTAGCTCACGAGATAGGCCCGGCGCAGTCTGCGGTAGTTCTCCTGCTCGGTGCTCTGGGCGATCTCCCCTTCATTGACACATTCGTTGTAGTGCTTGAATATTCCTGGGATGTCCACTCCGTAAGGGCAAGGCATGCAGTACTTGCAGTCATTGCAGTTGATGGTCGGGAAACTGGCCATTATGCCGGCGATCTCGGTGCCGAGGAACTCCTTCTCCTCGTCAGTCAGGTACTTGAAGTTTCTGAATGTCCGGAGGTTATCCTCAAGGTGCTCCTGGTAGACCATACCGCTGAGGATCGTCAGGATTCTTGGGTATGAGCCCACGAACCTGAACGCCCAAGACGCAAGCGACGCTTTCGGATCGCGCTCCTTCAGCCTGTTCACGACACTTTCCGCAGGATTGGCGAGGCGTCCGCCCTGAAGTGGTTCCATGACAACAATCGGAATCCCTCTCCTGTCCAGTTCATCGTACAGGTACTCGGCGTTGACATTTCTCTGACCGTCAGCGTGTTTCCAGTCGAAATAGTTCATCTGGATCTGGACGAAGTCCCAGTGGTACTTGTCGTGGAGCTTCAGCAGCTCGTCGAACTGCTGCTGGTTCCCGTGGAAAGAGAGACCGAGCTGGCGGATCTTGCCTTTCTCACGGTCAGCCTGAAGAAGATCCATCATCCCGTTGTTGATGAACCGGTCATCAAAGGCCTCAAGGCCTCCGCGGCCGAGAGAGTGGAGCAAGTAGTAGTCCAGATAGTCGGTCTGGAGGTATCTGAACGAATCGTTGTACAGTTTCAGGGACGCGGCTCTGGAGTGGTCGCTGAAGTTGGACAGCTTTGTGGCGATGAAGTACGAGTTTCTCGGGTGTCTGCTCAGTGCGTTTCCGACAGCTTCCTCGGAAAGTCCCTGAAGGTAGACCGGGGAGGTGTCATAGTAGTTCACTCCATGTGCCAGGGCGTAGTCGATCAGTTTGTTGGCGTTGCCCTGATCCACGATGTCCTTCCCGTTCTCGTCTTTCTTCATGGTGAAACGCATGCAGCCGTAGCCCAACAGGGAGACCATATCCCCGTTGCCCGGATTCTTTCGCATCTCCATCTTGCCGCTCTCGAGGACATCCTCTTTTGTGTCACCATCTAGGATGGCTTCCGCGGTTTTCTTAGAGGCACACGCTCCTGCAAGAGCCACGGCTCCCGCGGCCGCTGTTCCCGCACCGGCCCTTTTGAGGAATTCTCTTCTATTAATATTCTCGTTCATATTCATGGAATTGGATGAGACAACTTTTCTTAATGGGGTTCTTCCTTTCTAGAGTCTGCCTCGTGTCCGGTTAGACATTGTGATGAACTTCGTATCCGTTGACGGTGATGGCGCTGATCGGGCGGGACGGGCAGAGATTCTCGCATGCGCCGCAGCCGATGCACTTCGCCTCGTTGACTGACGGGATTCTTGGGCTGTTCTTGTCCTCAGGATTCTTCTTGACCATACTGATCGCTCCGACAGGGCAGTGACGGGCACAGTTGCCGCAGCTCACGCCGTCACGGTTGACAACGCATAGGTCGTAGTCCACGCCGGCTGTCCCGACTTTCCAATCGGTCTTCTCTTCCGGTGTGATCTTAAGTATGGCCCCGGCCGGGCAGACCTCCGAGCACTTCACGCATTCAGGGCGGCAGTAGCCCTTCTCGAATGACATCTCCGGCTGCATCAGATGCTCGAGTCTTGGGGATGGCCTTAGGACGTTGTTCGGGCAGACGGTCACGCAGAGCTGGCAGGCCGTGCAGTGCTGGTAGAAATGATCTATGCTCTGTGATCCGAACGGAGTGACCGGGTTCTTTCTTGCAGGAATCTTTTTTGGAATGATCTCCGCGAAACCTCCGTCGCGTTTCTTGTCCTTGATCTGCTCTTCTTCGGCTCTCATCGGAAGTGAAGACAAGAGTGCACCACCGATGACAGCGGTGCCTCCAATCAGGAATGCCCTTCTGCCATTGTCCGCCGCTTCGACGGTTGGAGAGCCCTGTCGGACCACAGGCTCAACGACCGTATTGCCAAGGGCGCGTTTTTGTGCATATTTGCTCCCGTCGGATGCTATTTTACTCCCGACTGGAGCATTTTGTGGCGTTTTTGCGCCCGTGGAATCTGAGTCAACAGTGTTTTTGGGTGCAGCGGAATCGGCTCGAAAAGTATCGGTCACTGAGCTTGTCGAAGTGACCGTATGACCCCATGCGAACCGGTACTTAAGCGCTCCGAAACGGCACGAATCCAAGCAGTCAAAGCAGTCCACACATCTGCTGTAGTCAATCTTTTGATTGTCAATGTCTATGCATTCGGCTTTGCATTTTTTCTCGCAAGCATGGCAATTCTTGCACTTTGACCTGTCGATCATAGGGCGAAACATCGCGAACCGTGAGAGGAGACTCAGAACCGTTCCTACCGGGCAGATTGTGTTGCAATAGGTTCTGCCGTTTCTCCAAGCAAGAGCAACGACCACAGTGAACGTGATGGCTGAGATGATCAATGTCGGCAGACTCTTGAGCCACACCTCCTTGGTGGCAAAGGCATAGCTGTCTTGCCTTTCGGCTATCCAGGCGAGAAAGTTGTTTCCCCACTGCCAGACCGGAGCTAGAAGGCTCTGGGCCATCCGGCCGTAAGCGCTGTACGGAGCGATAAGCGCGGCCAGTGAGTTCAGCCCGGCGATCAGGGCGATCACGAACAGCGCCAGCATCCCATAACGGAGCCATTTATTTTCCTTTGAATATGAAAACCTTGCCTTCTTGCCTTTTCTCCTGGAACTGAGATTGGAGACACAGTCCTGGAACACGCCCATAGGGCAGATCACCGAACAGTAGATTCTGCCGAAGATCAGCGTGAGAAGCAGAAGAACCGCTACCACGGCCACGTTGAGAGCCAGAACCGCCGGCAGGAACTGGATCTTGGCCAGCCAGCCGAACCATAGATGAATTGTTCCGGTGAAGTCCAGAAACAGCAGCGTGACCGCAGCGAAGACGATCACCGCCAGAGTGATTCTAATTTTTCGGAGCATTGTCTTGAGTAAGCCAAAATGTTCCGTAAAAATAACGAAAAAAAACTGAAAAGATAGCAGGTGCTGTAAGAGATTCTGTGTGGGGCGGAAATTTAGTTACATGAAAAATGTCGCCTGAGGTTAAGAGAATATTTTCGAGGATAGATCTATTATCGAAGAATGAGTGTGCCGTGGCACATGACTGATGAGAAAAGAGACACAGATCGAAAAGATTCCTTAAGATGATGCAGGTTGTTTTTTTAAGGTTACTTAATCCAGAATGATGAGCGCGATCGACTTGTGTGAGAACGTAAGTTTGACGACATCGGAGGACGCGCGGTTGAGAGTGGCCTGCCACCAATTGTCGAAAACCACGCCGCCTGTCTGCCAAACCAATCCCTCTGACTTGATGTTCAAGGAATTGTCTGGACTGAATATTGACACGGCCCTGCCTTCTCCGACAAACAGTTCGCAAGAATCCGTCAAGGCGAAAGCCGTGGAGTAATCTGACACGGCATCCACATAGACTTCGTCTTCCTTTGGATTGCCGCTCGCCCCGTAAAGCCTGGCATATTCCATGATCTGTCCCAGATTGCCGATGGTGTGGGCCTCACGCTTGCCTGTAGCGCCAAGAATATGCACGTTCTTGACTTGCGGCCAACGCTCCAGCAGGTAGCGGAACGCCTTGGACTGATCATTTGTCTCCTGCTCCTCTTCCCTCACGGCGATGCCGGAATATTCCTTCATCAGTCTCTTGGAAAGGGAATCCATGTCGCCGATTATGACATCCGGGTCACGCCGCTCTCTGAATATCTTGTCTCGGTTTCTAAGGAACGCCTCAAGTGCCCCGTCGCAGCAGATGATCACATCGGCCCTGCGGAGAAGCTCACGGGGATATTCCTTTTTGGGGAAATCGCCTTTGCAGATGATTACAGCCTCCATCACGCTTTTGTCTTCGCTATCTCGGCCTTGGATGTGCCAGCGGTGGTGGTGTAGGTCTCAGGCTCACGGAATCCTGCGAGGAACGCCTTGATGTCCATCCTCTTCTTTCCGGCCAACTGAACGTCTTCCAAGGAGATGGCTCCATTGGCGGTGGTGATGTAAAGAAAAGTCTTTCCGTCTGTTACGATCCTTCCAGGAACAATCGCGCCGTCTGTTGGCGAAACATGCCTTAGAGCGCTGTCAAGATCTGAGGCCGCGACCTTGCCGGCGGAGAAAATCTTCAACTGTACGGGAGCTCCGCCATCCTTGTAGATCTCAGTGTAGGCTGTAGGGTATGGACTAAGGCCTCGTATGAGATTGTAAATCTGTCTCGTGCTGTCGTTCCAATCAATGTGGCACAGCTCACGCGTCAGCTTGGGAGCCGGCTTCAGGGTCTCGGAGCCCTGTATGAAACTTCTTTGGGTGCGGGTGTCCACATTGTGTTCTATGATGCCTTGGGTTGTCTGAACGACCAGATCCGCCCCTATTCTCATCAGCTTGTCGTGCACATCTCCGGCAGTGTCTTTGTCCGAAATGCTTATCCCTTGGCGAAGAATGATTCCTCCTGTGTCGATGTCCTTGTCGATCATGAATGTTGTGGCTCCGGTCCTGGTCTCTCCGTTGATCACGGCCCAATTGATAGGAGCCGCTCCACGGTACTGAGGCAGAAGCGCCGCGTGAAGGTTGAACGTGCCAAGTTTAGGCATGCCCCAGACTTCTTCCGGCAACATTCTGAAGGCTACCACTATGAAAAGATCTGCCTTGAAGGCCTTGAGCTGCCTGAGGAACTCGGGGTCTTTCAGCCTTGCGGGCTGTAGAACAGGAATGCCGTGCTCCACAGCGAACTTCTTGACAGCGCTCTCATTGACTTTCTGGCCACGCCCACTTGGCTTGTCAGCTACTGTCACCACGCCGACAATGTTGTACTTATGCTCCAGAAGGGCCTGCAAAGGAGCCACCGCGAAGTCCGGAGTGCCCATGTAGACGATTCTTGTCTTCTTGAATATTCCTCCCAACATACTTTTTGTCTTTCTCCACCAATTTTTTAAACTGTCCATGTTTGAGATGTCTGTGTCGTGCACCGCTTTCCAGGTCAGGAACAAGCCGATCGGCAGCAGTATCCAGGCGGACATGAACGCGCCTGCGACAGTGCTGATGCTTCCGTCTCTCGCCAACTTGACGCCAGTGATGTCCACGATCCAGTACAGCACAAAGAACAGCAGCGAGACAATGGCCGATACTCCGATGCCTCCTTTCCTGATCAAAGCTCCGAGTGGCGCTCCTATGAAGAACATTATGAAGCAGGCAAGTGCCTGTCCGTAGCGTCTGAGGAGCTCAAGCGAGGTCCACCGGAGGCGCACCGTGTAGTCAAACGCCCCGAACTCATAGCTCTCGAGGCTTGACTGGAGTTGTTTTGCCCTGTTGGCGGCCCTCTCCAGCGCCAGCGCGGCCGTCCTTTCATCCCTGAATCTGAGAAAAGCCGAATCGGAAAAATTCCGTGATATTCCACTCTCCGATGTGTCAAGCTGCTTGTTCTCTGTGAATGTGAAGGAGGCCGCAGTCCCGAAAAGCTGTTGCGCCTTGGTACTGTCTCTCTGAGCCAAAAGAGAGTCCTTTTGTGTCTTGAGCTTCTCAAGCGGCAGGGCCTTGACCTGATCGCCGTATCTTGCGCTGTCGGATTTCTGGAACGCGTAGTTCTGCAGCGCTATGACCATTTCCTGCCTTGTGAAATCGATTCTTTGTAGTTGCAGGGAGGTGTCGCGGAAATTGAACTCGTTGTTCTCCTGGTAGTTTGTCCCGTTGTACATCCTGAAGGTCAGATAGGATTTGTCCTTTGACATCTTCATGATGGCGGAGTCGGCCAGAGTAAGGCGTGTGTTGCCCTTTCCGTGGTGGTCGTAGAGCATCACATCGTTCATCATCCCTGTCTTGTTGTCTCTGCTGCCGACCCTGAGCACATAGCCTTCGACGCCATCGTAGAATGTTCCGGAAGGGATCTTGATCTCGTCCTTGGTCCTGCCGATGTCGTCCCTCAGGGTGAAAATCTCGTTGTAGGAGACAGGCACGAGGTTGTTGATGACAAAGAAGGTTCCTATGCTGATGAAGAACGAGGCGATCAGAATGGGAAGCATGACCCTGAGGACAGACACACCCGCGGCCTTCAGGGCAATCAGCTCGTTGTTCTCGCCCATGTTCCCGACAGTCATCATGGAGGCGAGCAATGTCGCGAGAGGCAGGGCCAACGGCAGCACCGTGCAGCTTCCCCAAAACAGGAACTCCGCCACGATTCCAAGGCTGAGGCCTTTACCGACAAGCTCGTCGATGTAGACCCACAGGAACTGCATCATAAGGATGAAGATGACCACAAGCAGGATCATAAAGAACGGTCCTATGAATGAGGTCAATATGAATTTGTCAATCTTCTTCATCCTTTGAGCGGTGTTTTGTGAATATTCCTATAGATTCCTTTCCCTTTTACGAGGTGGCGGTTTCTGTCATCTTGTCCAGAGCGGCCTGCAGTCCATCTGTGTTCCTTCCTCCAGCCGTGGCAAGTGCGGGCTGTCCGCCGCCACCGCCTTGGATGAGCTTGGCGGCCTCCCGGATGTCCTTGGCGGCGTTGTGGCCTGCGGTCACAAGGTCGTCGGAGTACATCAAAGCGAGCTGGGGCTTCCCTTCGTGGCGGAACGCGGCGGCCAGAACGAAGTTCCTCGCCTCTTTCTGCAGGATGGAGGCGGCTTCGCGTAGCATGGCCGGATCGACATCCCGGTTGAACCTGACAAGATTTATTCCATTCACCTCCTCAGCGTTTTCGGAGAGCTCCTTAGCGAAAGAGGCGGCCTTCTCTCTGGCATATTCCTCGATCTTTTTCTTCGCGTCGGAATTTTCACCCATGAGCCTGGCCACCGCGGCAGCCACGTCAGGGGCGTTGCCAAGCATTGTGCGTATGCCTCTGAGTGTGTCTGTGAGGGTGTCGAGAATGTTCTCGGCGGCTTCCCCTGTCGCCGCCTCGATCCTCCGCACACCGGCCGCCACGGCTGACTCGGAGACAATCTTTAGAAATCCGATCCGTCCTGTGGATTTGGCGTGGGTTCCGCCGCAGAGCTCTACAGAGTCACCGAACTTGACGACGCGTACCTTGTCCCCGTATTTCTCTCCGAACAGGGCTATCGCTCCCATTGCCTTCGCCTCCTCCATCGTGGCGTCCCTCTTTTCCTCAAGAGGGTAGTCCGCGCGGATGAGCTGGTTTACCCTGTGCTCGACTTTCCTGAGCTCCTCGTCCGTCACCTTGGCGAAATGCGAAAAGTCGAAACGGAAGTAGTCCGGGCCTACGAATGAGCCCTTCTGCTCCACGTGTGTTCCGAGAATCTCCCTCAAGGCGAAATCCAAAAGGTGTGTGGCAGTGTGGTTCGCCGTGATTTTCAGTCTGCGCTCCGCGTCAACCTTTAATGTGAAGGTTCCCTTGCAGTCGGCGGGAATCCTCTCCGCGATGTGTATGGTAAGATTGTTCTCCTTTATGGTGTTGAGTATCTTGATCTCCTCGCCGCTCTCGGAGATGATGACACCTGTGTCTCCGACCTGTCCTCCCATTTCGGCGTAGAATGGCGTGCGGTCGAACACAAGCTGGAACATGGTTTTGTTTTTTTGCTTAACGGTGCGCTGCTTAAGGAGCTTGACCCCGGCGAGCTCAAGGTTGTCGTAGCCGAGGAAGGCCTCTTCCTCTCCATCGTGGTAGACCGTCCAGTCTCCGAACTCGTTGGCGGTGGCGTTGCGGGCCCTGTCCTTCTGCTTCTGGAGTTCCTTGCCGAATCCGTCCATGTCAACCGTGTAGCCTTTCTCGGCGGCTATAAGCTCCGTCAGGTCGACAGGAAATCCGTAGGTGTCGTAAAGTATGAAGGCGTCCTCTCCGGGGATCGCCTTCGTGGCGGCGTTCCTGGCAATGTAGTCATCCATCAGCCTGATGCCCCTGTCAAGAGTCCTGAGGAAGGACATCTCTTCCTCACGGATCACACTTTCAATGAGTTTCTGCTGCTTGCCGAGTTCGGGATAGGCATCGCCCATGTCGGCAACCAACTGAGGGACAAGGGCGCAGAGGAATGGTTCGTTGAATCCGAGGAAGGTGTAGCCGTAGCGGACCGCGCGCCGAAGGATCCTTCTTATGACGTAGCCGGCCTTGACGTTGGAAGGAAGCTGGCCGTCAGCGATTGAGAACGCTATCGCCCTGATGTGGTCGGCGACCACCCTCATCGCGACCTCGGTCTTCTCGCTTTCGTGGTATTTGTGTCCGGACAGGCCTTCGATTTTTTGGATCATGCCGGAGAACAAGTCGGTGTCGTAGTTGCTGGTCTTGCCCTGAAGCGCCATGCAGAGTCTCTCGAAACCCATTCCTGTGTCGATGTTCTTGGCCGGAAGAGGTTCCAGAGAACCATCAGCCTTGCGGTTGAACTGCATGAACACAAGGTTCCAGATCTCGATGACCTGATCATTATCTGTGTTGACCAAGTCCTTGCCGGGAATCTTGGCTATCTCCTCATCGGATCGCAGGTCGATGTGGATCTCGCTGCATGGCCCGCAAGGCCCCGTGTCTCCCATCTCCCAGAAATTGTCGTGCTTGTCACCGAATAATATGTGGTCCTCCGGCATGAGCTTCATCCAGGTCTGCCTGGCTTCTTCGTCAAGGGCGGTTCCGTCTTCGGCTGAGCCTTTGAACACTGTGGCGTAGAGCCTTGACTTGTCGATCTTGTAGACCTCGGTCAGAAGTTCCCAGGCCCAACTGATCGCCTCCTTCTTGAAATAGTCCCCGAAACTCCAGTTGCCGAGCATCTCGAACATGGTGTGATGCCTCCCATCGTGTCCCACTGCTTCGAGGTCATTGTGCTTTCCACTGACCCTTAGACATTTCTGTGAATCGGTGGCCCTTTTCATCTTAGGAGTCGTGTTTCCCAGGAATATGTCCTTGAATTGGTTCATTCCGGCGTTGGTGAACATCAGCGTTGGATCGTTCTTGATGACCATCGGGGCGGAGGGTACGATCGTGTGTCCCTTTGACGCGAAGAAGTCCAAAAATTGCCGCCGAATCTCTTTAGAGGTGTACATATTTAAAAATCAATTAATTCACGAATATCATCCCTTTTCTTGCCGAAATTTTCCTTCGGAAAGGCACGGAATTGGCAAAATTATAACTTTTTTCGCGATAAATCGCAAAAAAGGGTATATTTGTAAGATATGAGGAAGTATATTCTCAATCCGGACACCTTATTATATGAAATAAAAGAGGTGTCATTGAAGTCGAAGGTCTTCAAGGGATTGCTGCTGTTCGCCGGAAGCGTGGCGATGGCGGTTCTTTATATATGGCTGTTCACCTCGGTTCTGGGCTTCGATCTTCCCAAGACACGCTTTCTCAAGGCTGAGAGAGCCCGCTGGGATGCGAGGATTGATCTGCTTAACACAAAACTCGACCGGTACAGTGAGACTCTGGAGGCTTTGAAGGTCAGGGACGACGACATCTACAGGTCGATTTTCGGAATGAACGAGATTCCTTCCGGTGTGCGTGAGGCCGGCATCGGAGGGGTTGACAGGTACTCTTTCCTGGATGGCCTTGAGGCTGACGACAGGTTGAAGAACACCGCGGTAAGGATTGATCGTCTGACCAGGATGACCTACGTGCAGAGCAAGTCTTTTGACGAGGTCTCCGCCGTCTCCAAGACCGCGGGCGACATGGTCTCGCACATTCCTGCGATTCCTCCGGTCCTGCCGGATCCCGCCAAGTATAAACTTTCAAGCACGTTCGGCTACCGGACGGATCCGTTTACGGGAAGAGCGAAGATGCACACAGGACTTGATTTCGCGATGAAGGTCGGCAACCCGGTCTACGCTACAGGTGACGGAGTGGTCGAGTCTGTCAAGTTTGAGTTCTTCGGCTACGGGAACTCTGTCACAATCGACCATGGATTCGGCTACAAGACCATCTATGCGCACCTTAATTCCGTCAATGTGATCGAAGGCATGAAGGTCAAGCGGGGAGATTGCATTGCGGAGAGCGGAAAGTCCGGGCGTTCCAGCGGCCCGCATCTTCACTATGAGGTTGTTTATAAGGGACAGAAAGTGAATCCCGCCAATTATCTTGACTTGTCGATGTCTGCGAAGGAATATTCGGAAATGGTCCGGGTCCGGGAGGAGGAGTCGGGCGTGTCACCTTCTTCCAGGCATAGCTTCAGTGTCAGGCGTCGTTGATGAGGAGGAAGTGGAATGAAGGAAAAATATGAGTTTGACAAGACGCGGATGGAATTCCGCAAGGTCACGCATTCGGCGTGGGCTGTTCTTGGCAAGGCGATGAAGTACTTTTTGGTGACGGCTTCATTGGCTGTTGTCTATTACGTTGTCTTCTCGTTTGTGATAAACACGGATTCTGAGCGCCAGCTAAAGAAAGAGAACCAGATGTACCGCGGCATGTACAATGATCTTGTCGCGAAGGAAGAATTGGTGGGGGATGTCCTTGAAGGTCTCAAGGCCAGGGACAACGAGATTTACAGGCGGCTGTTCAACTCTGACGCTCCGGATCTTGGCAATCTCTACTCCACTGGTTTTCTTTCAGATGTCGATTCTGTCCCGGACCGGATGATTGTTGAGTATTCAAGAGAGAAGTTGGACACGCTACGAAAGATTTCGGACAAGGTCGAGGCTAATTTCAGAAGGATAATGGCAGTGATCGCAGACAGTTCTGCCTCCCTTCCTCCGATGACGAATCCTTTGCCTGGGTTCTCGTATGCCAGGACGGGCGCGTCTGTGGGCGAGAGAATAAACCCGTTTTACAAATCCAAGGCGTTTCATGGTGGGCTTGACCTGATCTCCCAGCAAGGGGAGGCGGTGGTGGCCGCCGCTGATGGTGTGGTCAAGAGTGTGGTCCACTCGTCCAAAGGGCTTGGCAATGTCGTCACTATAGACCATGGCAACGGCTACATAACCCGTTACGCTCATCTTGAGAACACCCGGGTCTCCAAGGGCCAGAGAGTCTCGCGAGGGCAAAGGATCGGTCAGGTGGGGATGTCAGGCAACTCGTTCGCGCCTCATCTGCACTATGAGGTGTTCAAGGACACGCTGCGGATGGATCCTTTGAATTATCTTTTTGCGTCCGAGGGTCCGGATGACTATATGGGAATGCTTTTTATGTCTGTAAACACTGGACAATCAATGGATTAATAGATATGTACAATATGGAGAAGCTGTATTATACCATCGGAGAGGCCGCTGGGATATTGGGGGAGAGCACTTCCCTGGTGAGGTTCTGGTCCAACTCGTTTCCAAAATACATCAAGCCAAAAAGGAACGCTAAGGGGAATCGTCTCTTTACCGCGGAAGATCTTGACTGCTTGAAACAGATTCATCTGCTGGTCAAGGAACAGGGGTTGACACTCGAGGGCGCGGCCAGGAAACTTGCCGCTGAAAGAAAAACAGTGGACGGAAGGGTCAAGGCCCTGGACAGCCTCAAGGAAATACGCCGCCAGCTTGTCGAAGTCAAGAAATCATTGTGATCATGAAAGTCAAGGACATCGCTTCCGCCATCGAGGCGTTCGCGCCGCTTTCCGTTCAGGAAAGTTGGGACAACAGTGGTTTGATAATCGGTTCCCCCGAGCAGGATGTGCACGGCCTGCTGATTGGGTTTGACTGTACGCCTGAGCTCGTGGATGAGGCAGTACAGAGCGGCGCGGACATGATTCTGACACATCATCCGTTGATCTTCGGCGGCATTAAGAAAATTTCACCTGATGATCCGGTCGGGCTCTCTGTGCTCAAGGCCGCCGCGTCCGGAGTGGCTGTCTACGCCGCCCACACAAGCGCTGACAAGGTTCTGGGTGGAGTAAGCGGAGCGATGGCGAGGAGGCTGGGGCTTGAGGATGTCCGGATACTGGACGAGAATCCTGAGGGCTATGGCCTTGGCGCTGTGGGGAACCTTCCGGATCCGCTGGACGGGACCGGATTCATTGAATATGTCAAGTCGAGATTCGGCCTTAAGGTGGTCCGCTGCTCGCGTGTCCCTGAGCTGCCGATCAGGCGTGTGGCCATGTGCGGAGGCTCTGGCGGCTCACTGATCGGGAAGGCTTACAGGTCAGGTGCCCAGGCCTACCTTTGCGGAGACATTTCCTACCATCATTTCTTCACCACTAAAGATTTTATGGTCATTGACATAGGTCATTTCGAGGGAGAAGTGGAGATTGTGGACATATTATTTTCTCTGTTAAGGAAAAAATTTCCTAACTTTGCAATCCGTACCAGTGCGAACCTGGTGACAAGTAATCCGGTATTTTATTATTAGTCAGATAGCTATATGGCAACTAAAAAAATCAAGAAAGTTGAGACTCCGATAGACCAGAGGGAGACATTCGTCTCTCTCCAGAAGAATTTCGCTGACTCGGAGGTCAGTGTCGAGGAAAAGCTTAAGACACTCTACGCGCTTCAGAAAGCGGACTCCGCGATTGACAAGATCATGCAGATGCGCGGAGAGCTTCCTTCGGAAGTCGAGGCCCTTGAGAACGAGATCGCTGATTTGAAAGCCCGTCAGGCACAGGATGCCGCTGTCATCGAGGCCTACAATCAGACTATCGCTGAGAACAGGCAGAGCATCGTGGACTGTGACACGCAGATTGAGAAGTATCAGCAGCAGTTGAACGACATCTCCAACAGCCGTGAGTACGATTCAATCAATAAGGAGATAGAAAATCAGGGACTTCTTCGCCAGATCGCCCAGAAGAACATAGGCGACACCAAGGCCGCCATCGCTGAGAAGAAGGCTGACATCGAATCATTGAAGGATTACATTTCAATAAGAAGCGATGATCTCAAGGCCAAGAAGGAAGAGCTTGCCACGATCGTTGAGTCTACCTCCAAGGAGGAAAAGAAACTTCGCGCGGTCAGGGAGGAATGCGCCAAGAAGATCGATCCGAGAACCATGAGCGCCTATGACCGCATCCGTGCGAGTGTGCACAATCATCTTGCGGTGGTTTCTGTCTATAACGGTGATTCTTGCGGAGGTTGTTTCAACACGATCACGCCACAGCGTCTTGTCGACATCGCTTCGAACAAGAAGCTTATCATCTGCGAGCACTGCGGAAGAATTATTGTCAACCCCGATTTTGAATAGCAGATCAGCGCTTAACTTCTGACGACATGCCTGACCAACCCGGAAAGACGACCAAAAAGAAGGCGAGGCCAGTCAATCTAGACACGCTTGGGCTTGAGATGGGAAACAAACCGCCTCAAGCTCTTGAAGTCGAAGAGGCTGTCCTTGGCGCCATGTTGATCGAGCCTTCATCTGTGGATGCGGCGCTCGAGGAGTTGACCGCATCGTGCTTCTATGATCCCCGTCACAGGATGATCTTCGAAGCGATGAGCGAGCTTGTGAACGAGCATGTGTCAGTGGACATTGTGACCGTCAGCGCTAAGCTTCGAGGCAAAGGCAATCTTGAGGCTGTCGGTGGTCCGGTCGCTCTGGCGGGCCTTTCGGAAAAGGTTGGCGCCGCGGCCCACATCGAGTACTACATAAGGATTCTGAAGCAGAAGAGCATCCAAAGGGAGCTCATCACGGCATCTTATGAGATCCTCAAGGATTCATATGACGACTCCGTCAACGTGGATAACCTTATCGATGAGGCTCAGTCGAGGATCTACAGCGCCATTCAGAATAGTATAAAGAATGACGTCAAGGATGTCGGCTCGGTGATCAACGAGGCCATGAGGGAAGTCGAGAAGAACCAGAACGCTTCCGGCGGGCTCAGCGGCGTGCCGTCAGGTTTCCCTTCTTTGGACCGGGTCACGAGAGGATGGCAGAAGTCCGATCTGATCATACTTGCTGCAAGACCGTCCGTAGGAAAGACGGCATTTGCGCTTAATCTGGCCAGAAACGCGGCCGTGGACTATCACATGCCGGTCGCTGTGTTTTCTTTGGAGATGTCCGCGCTGCAGCTTGTCATGAGGCTCATGACTACCGAATCGGGTCTGTCCGCGGACAAGCTTAAGGGCGGTACCAAGCTTGATCCATGGGATTGGCAGCAGTTGGAGACCAGGCTTGCGTCTCTTTCAAAGGCTCCGTTGTACATCGATGACACCCCCAGCATTCCATTGATGGAGTTCCGCACCAAGATCAAGAGGCTTGTCAAGTCCAAGGATGTGAAACTTGTGATAGTGGATTATCTTCAGCTGATGCAGGGCCCGGTCGAGCTTCGCGGAATGCGCGAGCAGGAGGTCGCTGCCATTTCCAGGACATTGAAGGCGACAGCCAAGGAGTTGAATGTCCCTATCATTGCCTTGTCCCAGTTGTCCAGGGACGCTGTCAAGAGAACCGGGGGCAACGGGAAGCCCCAACTGAGCGACCTGCGTGAGTCCGGGTCGATCGAGCAGGATGCTGACATGGTGATCTTCATTCACCGCCCAGACTATGTCGGCCTTGGAGAGACCCCTGATGGAAAGGAGACGACGCAGGTCATCATTGCCAAGCACCGTAACGGTGAGGTCTGTGACATTGACATGCTGTTCAAGGCCGAGCAGGTCCGCTTCGTCGAACCTGGTGATTCGTTGTCCGCCAAGGCTGAGGCCATGGGGACGGAGTCGGCCATGAACTCGGCGATGAACAGTGAGTTTGACAATAACACGGATTTTTGATGAAACGCAAAATTCTCCTCAGTGCCTTCATGGCGGTCATGTTCTTTCTCTCATCGGTGTGTGCCTATGCTGGTGGAGAAGGGAAATGCGTTCCTGTGAAGAAACTTAGTGAAGAGAGTCTGGCTTTCAAAGGTGGTGAGAAACTTGTGTACACCATCCACTACAAATGGGGACTCATCAATGCCGATGTCGCCCAGGCGACTTTAAGTCTGGACACCACTGTCCTCAACGGCCGAAAAGTCTTTCATGCATCATTGACGGGGAAGACGCAGAAATTTTACGAGAAATTCTTTCGGGTCAAGGAGGATCTTGACTCATGGTTCACCCGCGACGGACTTGAGCCGATGAAGTTCACTAGGTTTGCCAGAGAAGGAAAATATACATGCACGAACTTGTATTCCTACGTCAGAACCCCGGGTGATGAGCACATCAAGGCGTCCCTGAGCAATTCCCGCAGGGGCGAGTTTTCGGCGACCCTTCCGTTGGACAAATGCACCTATGATATTCCGCTGATGTATCATGTCCTGCGCAACATAGATCTGGCGGGGCTTGATGAAGGACACAACTATCCGATGACCTTTGCGGTTGATGATGAGGTCTATACTCTGCATTTCAGTTATTTGGGGAAAGAAGTCAGAAGTGTGGACGGAATAGGTTCCGTCAGATGCCTGAAGTTTGGTTTCGAAGTGGTCTCAGGAGAGGTCTTCTCAGGCGACTCTGACCTTTTTGTCTGGTTCTCCGATGACGACAACAGGATTCCTGTAAGATTTTCGGCCCCTTTGAAGGTCGGCCAGGTCCAGGGACGCCTCCGAAGTTGTTCGGAGTTAATGAATCCATTTTCTTCAATAATCGAATAGCATGGCCGCTGGAGAAATCACACATATAGGAAAGGTTGTGTCCGTTGGAAAAGACTCGGTTACTGTCCAGATCGTCTCGGAGTCCGCGTGTGCCTCCTGCCATGCGGCGGGGCTTTGCGGAGCTTCTGAGTCTAAAAGGAAGATTGTCAAGGTGCCGGTCCGCGGAGATCAGGCGTATTCAGTGGGGCAGGAGGTTGAGGTTTGTCTTGCCGGAAAGATGGGACTTAAGGCTGTTCTGCTTTCTTATGTGATTCCTTTGGTGATATTATTGATTTTAGTGTTATCTTTGTCCTCGATTGGACTCGGTGAGCTGACCTGCGGGCTGGCTTCGATCGGAGGGATCGCAGTGTATTACCTCATACTCTATTTCTGCAGGAGCAGCCTTGCGGAAGAGTATGTGTTTTATGTTCGGAAATAACTAATTAATTAGCTTTTATTTGGCTTTATGACAACAACAATCATTTGGACCATCGCAGTCATCACGGGACTTGGCCTCCTGCTTGCGCTGGCTCTCTATCTTGTCGCTCAGCGGTTCAAGGTGGAGGAAGACCCGCGTATCGAAGAGGTGGAGAAGGTCATGCCTGGCGCCAACTGCGGCGGTTGTGGTTTCGCCGGTTGCCACGCGTTCGCCGAGGCTGCGGTGAAGGCCCCGAATCTGGACAACAATTATTGTCCTGTAGGAGGCATCGAGACAATGAAGAAGGTCGCCGCCATCCTCGGCTATGAGGTAAAGGAAAAGGCGCCTATGGTGGCTGTGGTGCGATGCGGTGGCACCTGCGCCGCCAGACCAAGGATCAATGAATATGACGGCGCGGCCTCATGCAAGGTCAAGGCCGCTCTCTATGCCGGAGACACAGGCTGCTCTTACGGCTGCCTTGGCTGCGGTGACTGCGTGTCCGCCTGCCGGTTCGGAGCTCTTTCGATGGATCCGCGGACCGGTCTTCCGGTTGTGGACCAGGAGAGGTGTACGGCCTGCGGTGCCTGCGTCAAGGCCTGTCCTAAGTCCATTATAGAACTCAGGGCCAAAGGGCCGCGCGGAATGAGGGTCTATGTCTCCTGTGTGAACAAGGACAAAGGGCCGGCTGTGAGGAAAGCCTGCTCGGCCGGTTGCATAGGCTGTGGGATCTGTGCCAAAACCTGCACGCATGGGGCGGTCACTGTCGAGAACAATGTGGCCTACATTGACTTCGCCAAGTGCAAGCTTTGCCGGGAGTGCGAGGCCATGTGCCCTACAGGCGCTATCATCGGGGTGAACTTCCCTAAGCCTCTGGACAAGGACGCAGTCAAGGCCCGTGTCCAGGAACGTCAGAAAAAGGCCAGAGAGGCTGCATCCGCGGCCGTAAAGAAGGAGGAACAGAATAATGGCTAGAAGAACATTCTCAATCGGAGGTGTGCATCCGGATGACGCCAAGATCTCGCGCGGATGCGCCATAGAGGCCCTTCCGGTGCCTGGAACCGTGTATATTTCCCTTTCCCAGCACATCGGCGCTCCGGCAAAGCCGGTTGTCGCCGCAGGTGATAAGGTCAAGGTCGGCCAGCCGATCGCCGAGCCGGGCGGATTCGTGTCCGCGTTCATCCACTCTTCCGTCTCAGGAACAGTGAAGTCCATCGGCCCGCGCAAGGATCTCGCCGGCAACACTCAAACTTACATTGAGATCGCCGTCGAGGGAGATGAGTGGGCTGATGGCATTGACCGTTCCGAGGACCTCATCACTGACATTCCAGAGGACGGAAAATCCATCATCGAGAAAATTCGTCTCGGCGGAGTCGTCGGACTTGGCGGAGCCACTTTCCCGACCCATGTAAAGCTCACGCCTCCCCCGGGAAAGAAGTGCGAGATGCTGATCATCAATGGTTGCGAATGCGAACCTTACCTTACGTCTGACTTCCGGACCCTTCTTGAGAAAGGTGAGCAGGTCGTTGTCGGAACGGCCCTGATCAAGCAGGCTCTCGGCGTCGCTGACGCCACCATCGCCATAGAGGACAACAAGCCTGAGGCGATCGAGCATATTCAGAAAGTGCTTTCAGAGCTGAAGGGCAGATCCTCGAAGTTCGATGGCATCGTGGTGCTTCCTTTGATGAAGAAGTATCCGGAGGGTGGCGAGAAGCAGCTTATCGATGCTGTGATGCACCGTCAGGTGAAATCCGGCGGCCTGCCCATTGATGTGGGCGCGGTTGTCCAGAACGTTGCCACAGCTCTTGCCGTCTATGACGCGGTGCAGAAGAACAAGCCGTTGATTGACAATTCGGTGACCGTGACGGGTGAGTGCTTTCCAAGACAGGCCAACCTCCTTGTCAGGGTAGGAACACCGCTCCGCTACATAATCGACTATCTCGGAGGAGTTCCCGAGAATGCAGCCAAGATCATCAGCGGAGGTCCGATGATGGGCAAGGCCATAGCCAATCTCGATGCCGCTACTCTTAAGGGAACAGGGGCACTTCTGTTCCTGACTGAGGAGCAGACGAAGAGGCATCAGGCGGGACATTGCATCCGTTGCGGAAAATGCGCGGACGCCTGTCCGATGGGGTTGGAGCCGTTCCTGCTGTATCGCTTGGCCAAGGCAGGCAAGGTTGACGAACTTGAGGCCAACGCCGTTCAGGATTGCATCCAGTGCGGATGCTGTCTTTACACCTGCCCATCCTACATTCCGCTGCTGGACATCATCAGCATTGCAAGGGGACAGGTCATGGGAATAATGAAGGCCCGTGCGGCTGCCGCCAAGGCTGCCGCGGAAGCCGCAAAAGCAAAAACTGTTTAAGAATATGGAAAGATTGTTGGTTTCACCGTCTCCGCACATTCATTCCAAGACCACTACCTCGGTCTTGATGAGGGATGTCGTGATTGCCTTGATTCCTGCCATAGCGGTCTCGGTTGTCTTCTATGGCCTTGCCGCCCTGCTGGTTCTGGCTGTCAGCGTCATCTCCTGTGTCTTGCTGGAGTATTTGATCACAAAATATCTTCTTAAGGCGCCGTCAACGGTCGGAGACTGGTCCGCCGCGGTGACAGGCATACTGCTGGCGCTCAACCTGCCGGTGTCTACTCCTTGGTGGGTGGTTTTCATCGGTGCCCTGGTGGCTGTCGGGGTCGCTAAGATGACATTCGGCGGGCTTGGACAAAATGTGTTCAACCCGGCTCTTGCCGGTCGTGTGTTCCTGCTCATCTCATTCCCGACCTACATGACCAATTGGGCTATTCCAGGTGGTCTTTTCGGGGCTGACGCGGTCTCCGGGGCGACACCTCTGGGCATCATAAACGAGGGGCTGATGAAAGGTCTCTCCGCCTCGGACCTGATTGCCCAGAATGGCTTTACCGCATCTCAGATGCTGTTTGCCAACATCGGCGGGTCGGCCGGTGAGGCAAGTGCCATCGCGATTCTGATAGGCTTCATCTACCTGCTTGCCCGCAAGGTCATAAAACCATGGATAACCCTTTCCATCCTTGGAACAGTGGCTGTGGTATCATGCCTCTTCTGGATGGCCGACCCCGCCCGCTTCACGGGTCCTGTTTTCAACCTTCTCACCGGTGGCCTTCTTTTGGGGGCGTGTTTCATGGCTACAGACTATGTCACTTCTCCGGTGAGCACGAAAGGCGGGATCATTTTTGGTGTCGGGATCGGTTTCATCACCTTGATGATCAGGTATTTCGGATCTTATCCTGAAGGTGTGAGCTTCGCTATTCTTATAATGAACTCGACGGTTCCGCTGCTTGACAGGTGGTTCCATCAGAAAAAATACGGGAGGGCTTAGACTATGGCTGTAAAATCAAATCTCGCGACAATGGCGGTCTGCCTGACGGTGGTCTGCCTTGTCTGCTCGGCGCTTCTTGGCGGAATGTACGCTTTGACCGCCGAGCCGATCGCCAAGGCAAACGCTGACATCCTCAGAGCCTCAATAGGAGCCGTGCTCCCGGAGGGGGGCGAACTCTCCGAGGCAAAGCCGATCGAGGTCGGAGGCCAGGCTTCTGAATATTATGTCAGCGCCAAGGATGGCGCTCCTGTGGCCTACGCCGTGAAATCCACCACTGTGGGCTTCGGAGGGCCTCTGGTCCTGATGGTCGGCATTACCGCCGACGGGGTTGTCTACAACACATCTGTCCTGTCGCAGAACGAGACCCCCGGACTTGGAGCCAAGTGCGGCACCGATGAGAAGTTCATGAATCAGTTCAAGGGCTTTGACCCGGAGACAAAGAGCCTTACGGTCAAGAAGGACGGTGGCGATGTGGATGCCATAACCGCTTCCACAATCACCTCAAGGGCTTACGCGCTTGCCGTTGAAAACGCCGTCGACGCTTTAAAATCAATCAAAGGAGAATAGGCTATGAGCAGTAAGAAACTGAATCTTTTCACAAAAGGTTTCCTGAAGGAAAATCCTACCTTTGTCCTGCTTCTGGGCATGTGCCCTACGCTTGCGACCACAACGTCCGCCATCAACGGTCTGAGTATGGGACTTGCGACGCTGTTTGTCCTTGTGCTCTCGAACATCGCCATCTCGGCCATCGCTCCTGTGGTACCGGACAAGGTGCACATTCCGGTCTATATAGTGGTCATCGCCACTTTCGTGACGATACTCCAGTTCGCGATGCAGGCCTACACTCCGGCCATGTACGCGACACTCGGCCTGTTCATCCCGCTCATTGTCGTTAACTGCATCGTCCTGGGACGCGCCGAGGCCTTCGCCAGCAAGAACGGCATCATCGACTCCGCCCTTGACGGACTTGGAATCGGATGCGGCTTTACAATTTCCCTGACGGTTATCGGAATCGTCCGCGAGATCCTGGGAAGCGGCTCTGTCTTCGGCCTCAAACTGATCTCCGGTGACGGAATCCTTGTGTTTGTGATGGCTCCGGGCGCTTTCCTTGCCCTTGGCTATCTTATGGTACTGTTCAACAAAATCGCTAAAAAGAACTAAGCCATGGAATATTTTCTTATAATAATCTCCGCGATATTCGTCAACAACATCATGCTTGCCCAGTTCCTGGGCACATGTCCGTTTTTGGGTGTCTCCAACAAGATTTCCACGGCGACCGGCATGGCCGGTGCGGTGTGCTTCGTGATCACCCTCGCGACTTTGGTGACATATCTCATCAACCAGTATCTTCTTGAGACCTTCGGCCTTCAGTTCCTGCAGACCATCGCGTTCATCCTTGTGATAGCGGCCTTGGTGCAGATGGTCGAGATTGTGCTGAAGAAGATCAGCCCATCCCTCTACCAGGCCCTTGGAATATTCCTTCCTCTGATCACCACGAACTGCGCCGTGCTTGGTGTCGCTCTCAATGTGGTGACAAAGGAGTTCGCCTTCGGCGGACCGGCTCATATGCTGAACCTCGGTGAGTCAGTTGTGTATGCCTTCGCCACCGCAGTCGGCTACGGAATGGCTCTCGTGCTGTTCGCCGGCCTTCGCGAGCACCTCGACTTGAATGATGTCCCTAAGCCGTTCAAAGGCATTCCGATAGCCCTTGTGACCGCCGGAATCCTTGCCATGGCGTTTATGGGATTCTCGGGTTTAGTATAGATTTTGCAGAAGACAACAGCCTTGTTTGATCTCATTAATTTTAACGGTTATGAAAAAGGCATTTTTGGCTCTTGTGATTCTGTTAGGTTCTGCGGTTCTTGCGTCTGCGCAGCCAAAATCAATCGGCGGCAGGCTCGGCAACTATGGGATTGACGTCAGCTACGAGAACTACGTGATGGGAGGACCTGATTTTCTGGAATTCGGTTTGGGTTTGGACAACGGATTCAGTACTAGTGATTTTCATGTGGATGGCATCTACAATTTCATGATTGTCCAGCCGGACTGGACTCCTAAGGGCAGGTGGGGTTTTTATGCCGGTCCTGGAGCCAGCGTGGCTTTGTGGAAGAATGACAAGGATGAGAACACGGTTTATGCCGGATTTGTGGGTAATGTCGGTTTGGAATACACATTTGATTTTCCTCTTCAACTTTCCTTGGATTTCCGCCCGAGGCTGATGTTTGGCGATGGAGGAGTAAGAGGTGACGGTCCGTTCACATTGGGCATCGGAGTCCGTTACGCTTTTTAGCAAGCGGTGAGGATTGCCCTGTGGAACCATAGAAGGCTTATGCTTCACGATAAAGTGAGGATTTCCGGACGGAAATCCTCACTTTATTGCTTATTATTTGGTATTTTTGTGATTGGAACGTGGCCGAGGGCATCCTCGGGCTAAAAATCATTGGAAATGATGAGCCGGAAATTCACGCTCGGCATCAAATGGGCCGAGGATGTAATATTCAATGGCAGGAAGATAGGACTTTCCGATCTTCCGTTGAATGATGTAGAGGCCTGTTATGATTTTCTGAAGGAGTTCGCCTCAGAGAAGGTTATCTACGGGATAAACACAGGTTTCGGTCCCATGGCTCAGTGGAGGGTGGATGACAAGTATCTGAAAGATCTTCAGTACAACATAATAAGAAGCCATTCCACGGGAGCCGGCGAGCCTTTGGAGGACATTTACGTCAAGGCGGCGATGATCGCCCGTCTGGGAACGTTCCTACAGGCCCGTTCGGGTGTGCATCCGGATCTGGTCAAGTTGTTGGTGGAGATGATCGACAGGAACATCTTCCCGTACATCCCCCAGCACGGCAGTGTCGGCGCGAGCGGCGACTTGGTCCAATTGGCGCACATGGCTCTCTGCATGATCGGTGAAGGAAAGGTTCATTACAAAGGTGAGTGGCGTCCGTCCGCCGAGGTACTGAAAGAGAATGGTCTGGAGCCGTTCAAGATTCATATTCGTGAGGGATTGTCGATCTCCAACGGGACCTCTTTCATGACGGGGATCGGAGTTGTCAACCAGGTCTATGCCGACAGGCTTCTGGATTGGGCGACGTTGGCATCCGTGATGATGAACGAGATCGCCTCGTCTTTTGATGACCTGATGTCAGAGGAGCTCAATGAGGTTCGTAGGCACGAGGGCCAACGGGTGATCGCGGAGAGGATGAGAAGGCTTGCCAAGGGGAGCGGTTGCCTTCGCAGGCGCGAGCATGACCTTTATGACTGCGGCCATGCATCACAGGGAACATTCGACCACAAGGTGCAGGCCTACTACTCTCTGCGGTGCACCCCGCAGATTCTTGGTCCGGTCTACGAGACATTCTCAAACGCCCGCAGGGTGCTGGAGGAGGAACTCAACTCCGCCTGTGACAACCCTATTGTGGATCATGTCGCGAGGAATGTCTTCCACGGCGGCAATTTCCACGGAGACTACATCTCCCTGGAGGAGGACAAGGTGAAGATCGCCACGGTAAGGATGGCGATGACTGCCGAGCGCCAGCTCAACTATCTGTTCCATGACAGGATCAACGGAATCCTTCCGCCGTTCCTGAACATGGGGACTCTCGGCCTGAACTACGGAATGCAGGCATGTCAGTTCACGGCGACATCAACCACGGCGGAGTGCCAGACACTTGCCATGCCTAACTATGTTCACAGCATTCCTAACAATAATGACAATCAGGACATTGTCAGCATGGGCACCAACACGGCTCTGCTCGCCAAGCGTGTCATCGACAACACCTATCAGGTCTTTGCGATCCAATTCATCGCTCTGGCCCAGGCGGTTGACTGTCTCGGAATCGCAGACAGGATCGCTCCGACTTCCAGGAAGGTCTATGATGATGTCCGTGCGATCATCCCTAAGTTCGTGGAAGACAATCCATTCTACGAGCAGATAGCGGCCGTGGAATCTTATCTGAGAAACAACCCGTTAAATCTTAAATAGATGGAACTGTTTCCTGAACTCGAAAAGAGGTATACCAAAGACCAGTTTACCGCCCGTGAGGCGCAGCGGATGGCTGAGTTCATCGCTTTCGGCCCGATTGTCTTCCAGGCGTCACGCCTGTTGGTGAGATACGGCATCCTGGATCTTCTCCGCGACCATCGCGAAGGACTGACGGAGAAAGAGATCGTCGAGAATGTCGGGGTCTCTGAATATGCCGTAAAGTGTCTTCTGGAAGCCGGCCTCAGCATTGGAACTGTGCTGGTTGACGCCGAGACAGACCGGTTCACAATCTCCAAGGTAGGCTGGTTTCTGCTGACCGACGAGGCTACGAAAGTCAACATGGATTTCAACAATGATGTCAACTATGAGGGATTTTTCTATCTCGACGAGTCTTTCAGGGAGCATCGTCCGGCGGGGCTGAAATGTCTGGGAAACTGGAATACTATCTACGAGGGGCTGTCGTCCCTTCCTGAGCCGGCCAGGACAAGCTGGTTCGCGTTCGATCACTTCTATTCAAACAATTCTTTCGAGGAGGCGTTGAAGATAATATTCGACCGTCCTGTGAGGTATCTGCTTGATGTCGGCGGCAACACCGGCAAATGGGCGCTCCAGTGCGTCGGTTTCGATCCGGAGGTGGAGGTCACTGTTTTCGACCTGCCGCAGCAGATGGAGCTTATGCGGAAAGAAACGGCCGGTAAGCCCGGGGCGGAGAGGATCCACGGCTGCGGAGGCAACCTGCTCGACCCGGAGACAAGATTCCCTGTTGACAATGAATATGACCTCATCTGGATGAGCCAGTTCCTGGATTGTTTCTCCGAGGATGAGATCCTGAGCATTCTGAGCAGGGCGGCCGAGATTCTCCGCCCGGGAGCACGGCTCTGCATAATGGAGCTTCTTTGGAACCGCCAGCGCTTTGAACCTGCGGCTTTCTGTCTGACAATGACCAGCTTGTACTTCACCGCGATGGCTAACGGCAACAGCAAGATGTACTACTCCGAGGATTTGACAAGGCTTATAGAGAAGGCCGGGATGAAGGTCGAGAAGATCATCGACGGCATCGGCCAGGGACACAACATATTGATTTGCGTTAAAGAATAAAAGATCATAATAATGAGTAAGGAAGAAATAATCACCAAAGTCAACGGATTCCTCGTTGACGAGTTTGAGATTGATGCGGCGCTTTTGAACGACAATGCCGCTCTTAAAAAGGATCTTGGCATTGACAGCCTTGACATCGTTGACATCATCGTCTTGATTGACAAGGAATTCGGCGTGAAGGTCAAGGCCGAGGAACTCGGGAGGCTCACCACTCTGGGCAGCCTTTACGATTTCATCGAGGAGAAGATCGCTTAGGGGCTTTTGGTCTGTGAATATGCCGGAGAGCGGAGAAAGGCAGTGGCAAGGCACGACTGACGGCACCTCGTGGATGCACGGGGCGCTGATCGGAATGATGAGGGTCGTTCCGCTGTGGGTCTTTTACCCGCTGATGAGTCTAGTAGTGCCGTTCTACATGATTTTCAATCACAAAGGGTACCTCTCCAACTATCATTACTTTCATCGCGTGCAGGGTTTCGGCCCGATCGGGTCTTTTCTTCATGTGTTTGCCTGCCATTGGATGTTCGGCGCGGTGATCATTGACCGGTTCGCCTCGTATTCCGGAAAGAAATTCAGTATGGAGGTCCCTAGGATGTCCTTGTACGAGAAACTCTGTGCCGGAAACGCAGGTTTCGTGCAGATCAGCTCACATATCGGCAACGAAGAACTTGCCGGCTACGAGTTGAGGGCAACGAAAAGGATCAACGCCCTTGTGTTCGGCGGTGAAGGCAAGACCTTGACAGAGAACAGGGAAAGGATTCTGGGCGGGAACAATGTCCGTCTGGTGAGCATTTCCGGGGATATGTCCCACCTCGTGATCCTGAACAACGCCCTTGCGGACGGAGAGATCGTGAATATTCACGGCGACAGGGTATTCGGATCGAACCGCACAGTCCGCCGCGAGATTCTTGGGGCTGAGGCTGAGCTTCCTTTGGGGCCGTTCCTGCTGGCTTCCATGAGAGGTGTCCCGGCGGTCTCGGTCTTTGTGATGAAGGTCGGGCTGAGAAAGTACCGTGTGCATCTGTTCCGCCCGGACGAGGGGCTGGAAGGCTTGGATGTGAGGGAAAAGGCTGAGGCGATGGCGAAGGCCTATGCAAGTGAAATCACAGAGGTGCTTAGGCTTTATCCTGACCAATGGTTCAATTTTTACGAATTCTGGAAAAATGACTGAGGCGGACCTGAAAACTTTTGACTTCACATCGGTGGACATCACGGAACTTCTGCCACAGCGGAAACCTTTTGTCATGATTTCCAGTCTGTTGTCGTGCTCCTACGAGAAAACCGTGACAAGATTTCTGATTCAGGATGACAATGTTTTTGTTGATGGCGGGAGGCTTGTACCTGAAGGACTTGTGGAGAACATCGCCCAGACCTGCGCCGTAAGGATCGGCTTCATCAACAAGTACTTGCTCCATAAACCGGTCAGCGTGGGCTATGTCTGCGCCCTCAAGGATTTCAAGGTTCTTGGAACCCCGTCTGCCGGAGGGCCCATCGAGACTGAGATTGACCTCAAAGGGGAATTCGGAACTATGCTGATGGTGGATGCAAAGACAAAATCAGGCGGGAATATGATAGCGGAGGGCACGATGGTCATCGCCTTGGACGAAAGCAAGCCGGTCGGCGGACACAAGGCCGTGGTCAAGATTTCTGACAACATAATCTCCCCGCTGGGAACGACCACGGAGGAGAATTATGCCGCTGTCAAGGCCGGAAAATCGGCCTTGAGGCTCTACAAGTCTTCAAAAGACCTTCCAGAACCATTCTTCGCCTCGTTGATTGACGAGGATTCTTTAGCCGGTGAATATGCCGGGATGGATTCGTCGGCAAGGACCTGCGGACAAAATGGACTGGACGGCTTGTCACGTTTTGAAAAGCGGATAATCCTGTCTGTGTCAAAGGCATTGAAAGGAACCGGCATAGATCCGGCTTCCGATGACGTGCTGTTCGTGATTTCATCCACTAAAGGCAATGTTGAGTTGCTGGACAGCGAGGCCGAGCCTTGCGGCAGTGATCCGTCCGTGAGGGAAAGACTTGGGAACTCCGCTGAGAAGGTCGCCGGATTCTTCGGCAACAGAAACACCCCTTTGGTGGTCTCTAACGCCTGCATCTCAGGGCTTTGCGCCCAGATCGCCGCGATGAGGCAACTCAAGGCCGGAAAATACGGAACGGTGATCGTGACCGGGTCCGATGTCCAGTCCAGATTCATCATCTCCGGGTTCCAGTCGTTCAAGGCGTTGTCCCAGGAGGCTTGCAGACCGTTCGACGCTCATAGGAGGGGTCTGAACCTTGGGGAGGCCGCCGCCACGATCATATTCCGGTACAAGATCCCCGGACCGGAGGATTGGGTCCTTGTCCGCGGGGCGGTCCGCAATGACGCGAACCACATCTCGGGACCGTCAAGAACCGGAGAGGGGAGTCTCAGGGCCATAAAGGCGGCACTGGGGGATCTGGGACCAGAGGAACTGGCTCTTGTATCGGTTCACGGCACTTCTACTGCCTACAATGACGAGATGGAGTCGATCGCTTTGACCAGGGCAGGATTGCAGGACGTGCCTGTGAACAGCCTGAAAGGCTATTTCGGCCACACGATGGGAGCGGCGGGTATCCTTGAGACCGTCCTTTCGATGGCTTCTGTCGATGACGGAACCGTGCTTGGGACACGAGGGTATTCAGAATGCGGGGTTTCCTGCCCGCTGGACATCTCGCCAGAACCGAGAAAGACGGCAAAGAGGGCGTTCGCCAAGCTGCTGTCAGGGTTCGGAGGCTGCAACGCCGCCGGCATATTCATAAAAGGAGATCTCTTTTTGAAAGGAGGAGAAAGATGAAAGTCAAGGCGCGCGTCTCAATCACACCGGAAAAAGTGGTTGTCGGGAGAAAAATTCTTACCTTTGACTCAACGGGAGCCGAACTCCTGGTGGAGATTTACAGAAAGATAGTGGGGGACTACCCCAAGTTCTTCAAGATGGATCCTTTGGCCCGTCTTGGATTTGTCGCCTCGGAATTGCTGCTGAACGAAGAGGCTCCGAGAAGAACAGACTGCGAGGACAGGGCCGTTATACTCTTCAACCGCAGTGCCTCACTTGCGGATGACGTTGAGTATCAGAAGACTATCGGGAAAGAGAACTTCTTTCCAAGCCCTGCGGTGTTCGTGTACACCCTGCCGAACATTGTGACCGGAGAGATCGCCATCCGCAACAAGTACTACGGGGAGACTTCCTTTTATGTGCTTGAGAACAAGGACGAGGCGGTGATGAAAGAGGTTGTCGGGCAGGCGTTTCAGGATCCGGTGACGGAATCCGCGATTGCAGGCTGGCTGGAATGCTCTGATCCCGGACATTTTGAGGCTGATTTATATTTAATACAGGAAAAATAATATGGACGCACTTATCAACGAATTGAAAGAGAAGATCATCGAGGCTCTCAAGCTTGTTGATCTCAAACCGGAGGACATCGACGCTGACGCCCCTCTCTTCGGTGAGGGACTTGGCCTTGACTCCATTGACGCCTTGGAACTTATGCTGCTTTTGGAGAAGAACTACGGAATCAAACTGAAGAATCCCGCCGAAGGCAAGGAGGTCTTCAAGTCAGTAAGAACTATGGCCGAGTACATCAAGGCTGACCAGTCGAAGTAAGTGTCCGGGAGAATCGTCATAACAGGATCTGGAATCATCTCCGCCATCGGGGTGGGGAAGGAGGAGACATTGCGTTCCCTCACCGCCCGCAGGAGCGGCGTCGGGAGCCTTAGACATCTGCAGACCGCTCACTCTGACCTTCCTTGCGGGGAGGTGAATATGTCCGACGGGGAACTCAAGAACGCTCTCGGACTTCCTTCAGGCAGGATTGTCCCCCGGACAACATTGCTTGGGATCATGGCGGTCAAGGAGGCTATGGAGGAGGCCGGAGTCAAAGGCTCGGACCGTTCGGCCTTGATCTCGGGAACGACTGTCGGCGGGATGGATGTGACCGAGCGTCATTACCTTCAGGGTGATGACCGGTCTCTTTTCCGTCTTCACGACTGCGGAAGCTGCACGGACGCGATAGCGGATTTTTTCGGTGGCTTCTCCCTTGTGACCACAACCTCAACCGCCTGTTCATCAGCGGCGAACTCGATCATGTTCGGAGCTGACCTGATAAAGAATGGCCGCTGTGAAGTCGCGGTCGCCGGCGGTGCCGAATGCCTGACCAGATACCATCTCAACGGATTCAATTCCCTGAAGATTCTGGACAGCGAGCCTTGCCGGCCGTTCGACGCGACCCGTAACGGGTTGAATCTCGGCGAAGGAGCCGGATTCGTGGTCCTTGAGAGTGAGGAACATGCCTTGAAGAGAGGCGCGCATCCGCTCGGGGTTCTGGACGGCTACGGCAACGCCTGCGACGCTTTCCACCAGACCGCCTCTTCGGATGATGGCGAAGGCGCTTTCCTGGCGATGTACAAAGCATTGAATATGTCAGGGTTGGGACCTTCGGACATCGACTATGTGAATGCCCACGGCACGGCCACACCTAACAACGACGCCAGCGAAAGCCGGGCGATGTTCCGTCTTTTCGGAGACAGTATCCCTCCTGTGTCTTCCACAAAGGCGTTCACCGGTCACACGACCAGCGCGGCCGGCAGCATCGAGGCTGTGATCTGTCTCCTTGCCATCAAGCACGGATTCATCCCTGCCAACCTTAATTGGAAGGAAGCGTTCGAGGGTGGCGTAATCCCGGAGTCGGAAGGGCGTGAGGGCATCGCTCTCAATCACGTTCTGTGCAATTCATTCGGTTTCGGAGGCAATGACTCATCCCTGTTGATCTCGCGTTATGACAGATAGGATTTACATACGTTCAGCGGCCCAGATCTCCGTTCAGAAGCCTCTCCGCGAGGACTGGATGACAGATCCCGTACAGTGTTCTGAACCTTATCTCAGAAGTCAGGATCCGGATTTCAAGCCGTTCCTGAATCCTATGCAGGCACGCAGGATGGGTTTGATCCTCAAACGGGCGATAGCGGTCTCACTTACCGCCCTGAAGGAGGCCGGAATCGAATGTCCGGACGCCATATTCACAGGCACGGGACTTGGCTGCATGGAGAACACGGAGAATTTCCTGGAGGCGATGAGCCGGGATGGAGAGGAGATGCTTCCTCCTACATATTTTATGATGTCCACCCACAACACGATCAGTTCGGCGGTGGCCATCCTGCTTCGTTGCCGAGGGCACAACTGCACATATTCACAGAAAGACATCTCCTTTGAGAGCGCGTTGCTGGACGCTTTCATGCAGTTTCAGTCCAGAAGAATCTCCAATGCCCTTGTCGGAGCGCACGATGAGACGACACCGGACACCTACGATCTTTTGAAAGGCGCCGGGTACTTCGGCGATGGTGCCACCGCCGCCGAAGCCTCTTCCGCATTCGTGTTGTCCGGGTCTCCGGTCCGGGGGACCGCCGAAGGGGCCGATGGGGCATCGAAGAAACCTCTTTGCGAATTGGCGGATGTCCGGATCCTCCACTCTCCGAAGAATCTGGAAACAATTGTCAATGAATATCATGCCTCTCACGTCATCCGCAGCGCGGACTATTTCAGGCTGTTCGGCAAATGCTTCTCGACATCCGGATTAGGAATCTACGGGGCCGCGATGAGGATCGCCCATGGCCTTGACAAGGACATCCTTGTCGTGAACGACGCCGGCGAGGATGTCGGATTGGTTTATCTCAAAAGCTTATGTTAAGACTGCTGACACTGTCCGTTGTCCAGAGCCTCCTGCTTTCCGGAGGCCAGGTGCTTCTCAAGTTCGCCCTTGAGAGGATGGGCAGTTTTGAATGGACGTGGGCGTTTTTCGGCCGTCTGCTCGTCAACTGGTGGTTCCTTGGCTGCGGCCTCTGCTATGCCGGAGGCACGGTCCTGTGGATGTACATCCTCAAGAGATACCCGTTCAGCATGGCCTACCCGATGATCAGCCTGAGTTATGTGTTCGGGATGCTCGCAGCCATATTCATTTTCCATGAGAACATTCCCGCCACCCGTTGGATCGGGGTTTTTCTGATCATCAGTGGCTGTGTGTTTATAGCTAAATGATTATGAAAAGTTTAAGAATAATATTCATTGGCCTTGCGCTGCTTTCCGCCGTTTCATCGGCTTCCGGCGCCGACTATAAGCCGCTCACAGAGGCGCAGACCGCAGAGGCCATCAAAAGGATCGACGCTTCCTGCGCCGGGATCAAGAGCCTGGAGGCAGACTTCAAGCAGGTAAAGGACATAGCCATCCTTCAGGAGAAGATGGTCTCCACAGGCAAAATGTGGTTCGCCGACGGAATGTTGAGGTGGGAATATGTCTCCCCGTACACCTATCTTTTCATCCTGAACAAAGAGAAGGTGCTTCTCCAGAGCAGCCAGACCTCCAGCAAGATGGATGTGGGCACGAACAGGCTTTTCAAGTCCATCGCGAGGATCATTATGGACAGCATAACGGGGCAGGGGTTGTCTGGCTCCGGAGACTTCAGGGTGCGGATGTTTCTTGACGGTGGCTGCTATGTGGCTGAGATGGAGCCTCTAAAAAAAGAGATGAAGCAGATGTTCAAGACAGTCCGCCTGCATTTCGGCAAGGATATGAAGGTCATTGATGTGGATTTGATTGACAACAGCGGCGTGACGATGATCACGATCCTGAACGCTGAATATAACAAGACGGTCGATGAGAAGGTTTTTGTTGTTGATTAGTCTGCTTCTGTCTGTTGGTGTGCCATCCGCCATCGCCTCGATGGCCAGAGAGCCTGTGGTCCGGCAAAGCTCACCAACCATTGAGGTGACCGATACGACCGTGGCGCCCTACCTTTTCCCGTTCAACGACAATGAAACCTCCCGCTATACCGTGGCCATAACCTTCAAAAACGCCTCTTTCTCAGGAATATGCGTGATCAAGAGGATGGACGGTGTCATCACAGGATCCGTAGTCAACGAGTTCGGCATCAGGGTCTTTGACTTCAAGATGACAAGTGGCCGCCGACGAGTCAAACTGCTCAACGTGATGAAGCCTCTGGACAAATGCCTCATACGCAAGACGATAGCCAGAGACCTCAAACGACTATTCAACTCCTCCGCCACTGATGAATATATTTCCGTCGACGGCTCCAATGTCATTATGCGAAGGCCAGACCGCAGCTACACTTTCTCAAAAATGAATATCCCCGAATGAGACTTTCAGGCACATTCTTCACTATCCTTTCCATAAAAGAGACCGAGGGAGGATTCGAGCCACTCATCAGGCTCGAACCTGACAATGTGATCTTCAAGTCCCATTTTCCGGACTATCCGATCACTCCCGGAGCCGTACAGATCCGTGTGGCGACAGAACTGCTGGAAATGCGTTTGGACAAGTCGTTGACCCTTTCACGGGTCGCTGACCTCAAGTTCATGGAGCCTCTTTACCCCGGGGCCGAGGTGACATATTCATTCACAAAACTTGTGGAGACTGATGAGAGCCTGAAAGCGGAACTCTCTGTCCGCTCGGTGGAAAAAGTCTTCTCACGGATGAGTCTTGAATATGCCATCACATCGGCGGACTCGGTGACCATCCTGAAGCAGTTGAAAACCTGCGTCATTGTCCCCGTCTATAACAATGCCGGAACAATCAAGGATCTGGTACAGAGAACGTTGAGGTTCTGCAAAGACGTGATTGTCGTGGATGACGGCAGCACGGACGGCTCCTCTGGCTCCTTGTCAGAAACCGGCGCTGTGGTTGTCCGCTACGAGAGAAACCGTGGCAAAGGCCACGCCCTCAAAACCGGCTTCAGTGAAGCCAAGGCCCGGGGATTCGAGCGAGCCATCACCATAGACGCTGACGGCCAGCATTTCCCGGAGGATATCCCCGCGTTCGTGGCCCAGGCCAAAGAGCATCCGGACGCCATGCTTGTCGGAAGCCGCGATCTAAGGATGGAGAATATGCCGGGAGGCAACACTTTCGCCAACAAATTCTCGAATTTCTGGTTCAGACTCCAGACCGGAGTGAACCTCCCTGACACCCAATCCGGTTTCCGGCTCTATCAATTGAACCGCCTGGGGAGTCTCCGATTTCTGACCTATCGCTACGAGGCCGAGCTGGAACTCCTTGTGTTCCAATGCTGGAAAGGGGTACCGATGCGCCCTGTCGGGATCAACGTCTATTATCCGCCGGAAGGGGAGCGTGTCACCCATTTCCGCCCGTTTTGGGATTTCTTCCGCATCAGCGTCCTGAACACGGTATTGTGCGTTCTTGCTCTCTTTTACGGTCTGCCTTCCCGCTTGCTACGCAAAAAATGAGTATCTTCGCGGAACATTATCGTAAAAGAGGCGAGTGACAGACTTTTTTCTTAAGATCTACGACTTCCTTCAAGGAAGAAAATGGCTGGCTGCCCTTGTGGCCGCCATTCTTGCGGCTGTCTGTCTGTTTATGGCTTCAGGGCTGCATTATGAGGAGGACATCTCCAGGTTTCTGCCGGGAGACGAGGAAAGTTTGAGATACACCGAGGCTTACAACGCCCTTGGCAAAAAGAACAACATTGCCCTGGTTTTCTCGCCTAAAGACGGCTCGGAGGCAGATGAGGATGAGATTTCCGAGGCGATTCACGATTTCGAGTACGTGTTCGACGCCGTGGATTCCACCGGAATGGTCCCTCAAAGGCAGATAACCGTAGACGGCGGGATGGCACTCGAGATGATGGCGGGCGTCACATCCTCCTATCCTCTGTACATGACCGAGGCGGACTATCAGCGCATAGACTCACTTCTGAATATTCAAGGCTATGTCTCCAGGCAGCTTGCCGAAGACCGCCTGTCTCTGATGTTTCCGACCGGGGACGCTGTGGCCGCCAATGTCCGCACGGATCCTTTGCGTCTGTTCGCGCCTGTGCTTCAGCGGTTGAGAACCAGTGCCGCCAACTCGAACTACGACATTGCCGACGACTGCATATTCACAAAAGACGGTCATGGACTCGCATTTTTGACCTCCCCTTACGGCACGAGCGAGTCTGGGATGAACTCCAAGGTCGCCGATCTGGTTGATGATGCCATACAAAGACTTGAGACTGAGCATCCTGAGGTCTCCGTGTCCGCCGTGGGCGCGCCGCTGATCGCCGTGACAAACGCCGCGCAGATCAAGAAAGACAGCATATTGGCCATCTCTCTGGCCCTGCTTCTGATCGGTCTTCTGCTGGTGTTTACCTACAAACGCTTCTCTGACATCCTCTGGATAGTCATTTCAATCACATTCGGCTGGCTTTTCGCCGTCGGTGGCATCGCCCTGATCCGTGACAGCATGTCGATCATCGTCATCGGAGTCGCTTCCGTGATCATCGGCATAGCGGTTAACTATCCGCTGCATTTTATGGACGGTCTGAAATCGGGTGTGAGTCCCAGGCAGAACCTAAAGGAGATGGTCGAGCCGCTGCTTATCGGCAACATCACCACGATCGCCGCCTTCCTGTGCCTTGTCTGGCTGGATGCCGTGGCGATGCAGGATCTGGGGCTGTTCGGCTCGCTGATGCTGGCCGGTACGATAATATTCGTGCTTGTCTTCCTGCCAGTCTTCACCAAGGCCCGCAAAAATGTCGGCGGCACACTTGAGTTGGGACGGATTCTTCCGGACAAGGCTCCTTCTAACGGTTGGCTTCTTGCCGCCGTGATGGCTGTGACTGTGGTCATGTATTTCCTCAGCGGCCGGACGGAGTTCGATTCCGACATGAGGAACATCAACTACATGACCCAGAGCCAGAAACGTGACCTGGAGATGCTTCAGAGCGGATTGGAGCAGTCCGGCTACAACCAGATCTATGCCATCGCCGAAGGCCGGGATCAGGAGACCGCGCTTGAACTGAACGACAAACTGTTGGCGAGGCTGGACTCTCTGAAAGGCAGTGTAGCCTTTGTCAAAGGAGTCGGCAATTTCGCCCCGTCGGAGAAAACCCAGGCCGAAAGGATAGAGAGGTGGAATGCTTTCTGGGGCTGTGGCCGCGCGGAAAAGCTTCTGAAGGAATTGGCTGACGAAAGCCGGAGGCAAGGATTCTCGGAGTCGGCGTTCAGTCCGTTCAAGGATGTCCTGACCAAGGAATATGCCGTCTTGCCAACCGCTGTTGGCTCTCCGTTGATGAAGTCGTTTGACGATACATATATTATCAAAGATAATGGAAAATATCTAATTGTAAATCAAGTATATTCTGCTGGTGCCCCCAGTGCGGAGGCGATAAAGCGATCCCTGCGCTCTGAAGGGGCGCTTGCCTTCGACACCGGCGACATCAGCAACCGTCTTGTGTCAGTCCTTTCCGGGAGCTTTGACTTCATCGGCGCGATATGCAGCCTTGTGGTGTTCGTCTTCCTGTGCCTCAGTTTCCGCCGTTTGGAGCTTGGCCTCCTGTCATTTTTCCCGCTGGCTGTCAGCTGGTTCTGGATTCTCGGCATTATGGGTCTTCTGGACATCCGCTTCAACATCGTCAACATCATCCTCGCCACGTTCATCTTCGGCCAGGGCGATGACTACACGATCTTCATCACCGAGGGCCTTGTCTATGAATATGCCTACGGGAAGAAACGTCTCGCCACCTACAAGAACAGCGTGTTTAATTCGGCAGTGATAATGTTCATCGGCATCGGGGCTCTGGTCCTGGCCAAGCATCCGGCGATGCGCTCGCTCGGCGAGGTGACGGTGATCGGGATGTTCATCGTTGTGGTGATGGCCTACTACCTGCCTCCGGTGATATTCAGATGGCTGACGGAAAAGGACGGAGTCAAACGGGACATCCCTCTAACCTTGAAGAGGTTGGCATATTCAATTTACGCTCTTGTGGGCTATGTGCTGCTGATGTTCCTGTTCGCCTATCCTTACACTTTCCTTCATTTCCTTCTCAAGGGAGACTCGGAAGACAGTAAGTTGAAGTACCATCAGTTCATCCAAAGGATGTCCCGCTTCCTGTTGAGGCGCGTGCCGGGAGTCTGGTTCACGCAGGCCGGAGAGTGCGATTTCGGCAAGCCTTCCGTGATCATCGCCAACCATCAGTCGCATTTGGATCTGATCTGCCTTATGGCCTTGAATCCCAAGTTGATATTCTTCACGAACGAATGGGTGTGGAAGAACCCGATCTACGGCTATGTGATCCGCAAGGCTGATTATATTCCTGTGAATGACGGAGTTGAGGCTCATCTCGACAAAATCCGCGCTTTGGTCGCTCAGGGATATTCATTGGTCATCTTCCCGGAGGGGACGAGGACTGTTGACGGCAAGGTCGGGCGCTTCCACAAGGGGGCTTTCTATGTGGCCGCCGAGCTTGGTCTGGACGTCACTCCGGTGTTCATCCACGGGGCTTACGATGTGCTTCCGAAGACGGACTTCATGCTCCGTGAGGGTTCTGTCCACGTTGAGGTGGGGACTCGGATTCCTTGCCCGCAGGATTACCGAGCGATGACGAAAGAGTGCCACCGGCTTTTCGTGAGCCATTATTCCGTGCTTCGCAGGACTCTGGAAACTCCTGAATATCTTTCCGTTTACGTCAGGTACAAGTACCTTTACAAAGGCGCCGACGTTGAATCCCGCAGCCGCAAGGCGTTGGCTGGTGCCGCTGATGTCGCGTTTTTGTGGGAGGCGCCTCAAGGTGATCGTTTTGAGATCCATGACTGCGGGCAAGGGGAGCACGCCTTGATCTTTGCCCTTATGCATCCTGAAATCCAGGTGGATGCCTACGATAGGGACGAGGACAACATCATGCTGGCCTCGAACTGCTCCTGCCTGCCCGATAATATTCATTTCCACTTGGAGCTATGAGACGAGCCATTCTGACACTGATGACCGTGCTGATGTTTGGCCTTCATTCCTATGCGCGCAAACTGACAGCGTTCTTCCCTGAACCTGGCAAGGCCAACGGTGCTGCCGTGATAGTCTGTCCCGGCGGAAGTTACTATTGGCTTTCCCGAAAGACAGAAGGAACGGAAGTGGCGCGGAAGCTGGCGGACGCCGGATTCACGGTCTTTGTCCTCCACTACCGCCACGCCGGCACGAGATACTTTCTTTTCGGGAATATGGCGATTCCCCAGAACCACTACCCAAATGCGTTGGATGACCTCCGTGAAGCTGTGATGGAAGTGCGGCGCAAGGCTTATGAATATTCAGTCGATCCCTCGAAAGTCGGGGTGATGGGCTTCTCCGCCGGCGGCCATCTCGTTCTGAACAGCGGTGAGGAAGTGGTTGAGAATCAAGGAATATCCTCGCGTCCGTCCTTCATAGTCTCTGTCTATCCTGTAGTCACCATGACCGATGAGACCATAGTCCACAAACGCTCCCGGACTGCATTGTTAGGTGGGCGCCGGAAAGATTCTTCCCTTAGACGTAAGCTCTCTATGGAATTGGACATTCCATCGGACATGCCACCTGTGTTCCTTGTGAATTGTCTCGATGACCCCACCGTTGACTACCGCAACTCCGTCGTGATGGACCATGCCCTGACAGAATCCCGAATCCCCCACAAGTATATTCAGTTTCCCTCCGGCGGCCACGGCTTCGGCGCCTCCTCCCCTCAGGCCGACTGGCTCCCCCTTTTCCTGGACTGGTTTGAGAACATGATGGCGAAAGGCCACCGCAAGTAACCTTGAGGATGTCTTATGTGCCGAGGAGGACTCGGACATTCTGCTGGTGGCGTAACTCCTACGCCATAGCTCTCGCCAAACCGCCTGTTCGGGACGAGTGTCCTTTGAGTGGATGTGTGGCATATATTCGGGCCATTGCAAGAGTGTAATCAAATCAGATGTTATCTTTATAACATAGGCTATTTGAGTCGTATCTGAAGGTTCAGTTTGAATGACAATGAACCGTCTTTTTCTTTGATGATCCTGGCATACTCGTGCCTTGTTGTGCTTGCTCTTTCAAGATATGCATTGTTATAAAGGAAATCCTCAAAGCGGTTGCGGTCATAGAAATGATAGCAGAGGACATCTCCACTTTCTTTTACCACAAGATAACCGCCGTTCGCGTCATATTTTCCATTCCATGCTTTTCCAGGCATCATTCCTAGGGCGGATGATGTCAAGAGATTCTTCACTTTATATGCATAATACGGAATACTCTGCGACATATCAAAATGCAGAGGATTCTTCTCGGATAGAGTCCTAACCAGATCCTTTAACATATTCGTGTCTTGTTCGAGTTGTTCAATAAGCAACAAACCGATGATTTCTCCAAGGCAACAGTCAAGCATTGCCAGATTGTTCCTGAAAATAGGATTATCGACCTTGTCGAAAACAAGATGACATCCCTTGCTTTCAATGGCTTGGACTCTGAGGATTACTTTCTTCTGCTTTGGATTGAGGGTGTTGATATATTCAATGTCCGCATCGCTCAGTTTGTTCCCGCAAATCTTAAAATTGAAATTAGTGGTCTTGCCAGCGTTGAGCAATGTTGAGTCCCCGCCGAGTTGAGACTTAATGCTGAATCCCATCTCTGTATTCAGTTTCGTTCTCCTGTCGTGAAGGACAATTCGTATGTCTGTCTTGTCAGAAGATTTAGCCTTCAATGTGTGACAATGAATCTTTGTCATGAAGTCTTCTGTATAAGAAATGCCAAATGCGCCCTTTTTGATGGAGTCTTTTTCATTCACACTTCGCAAGGTTAATAATAAGCTCATCGCTTGATGTTCGAATTCCTTTGCTGGCAGACGAAGTAGTTCTGTTCCGTCTGATGTTTGAATTACGACATCACTGTTTTCTGGCAAGTATTTCAGTTTCCCATCAGCCTCTTCCCTCAATATCATAATAATCGGATACACGAGATTCTTGATCTCATTCAAGTTTTCGTCTCCTGCGTGGACTTCTCCATCGCCTAAGAGTTTCAGCAAGACATATATCTCACTCCACTCGCCTATATTTCCCGTAATTGACATGGCTATTTCGTTTTAGAGAGTTTGATTTTCTTTAATAATTGAGCGGCCGTTGCCTGAATGGCTGGCACAGCAACGGAGTTGCCGAACTGCTTATACGCTGAAGCATCGGCGACTCCAATTATGAAATTATCTGGGAATCCTTGGAGGCGCGCCCACTCTCGTGGGGTCATTCTTCTTATTCCGTCGTGATTCACTTCGCCTTTAATCCTCGTAGTTGGGGTAAAATCTTTCAGTCTCTTGTCTATGACAAGATTTCTTTCTCGTCCCATTCCTCCGACTACAATTGCATTGGAAACGCCATCGTCAGGTATGATTTCATATCCGAATCCATTTCCTTTTGCAGCGTGACGCTCTTTGTGAGCAACAAGAGTTTTTATGTATTGAGTAGAAAGATAGTACTTCGATGGTACAACATCTTTCTCTTTTATATCCGCAAATGTTTTAGTCGTGTCTGTTGGTTCTGGATATGTGAAATCCGTCACATTCTGATCTTTCCTGAATCCAACAATATAAACACGTTCCCGATGCTGCGGAACCCCGAAATTCATTGCATTCACAATTTGTGGGTCAGGAACATAGTAGTTCAAATCTTCTCGAAGGACTTTCAAGATGGTTTTTATTGTATTTCCTTTGTCGTGAATTAAGAGTCCTTTTACGTTTTCCAGAAAGAAGGCTTTCGGCTGCTTCCTCTTTATAATTTCTGCGACATCGAAGAATAGTGTTCCTCGCGTTTCTTCAAATCCTCTGCGTTTGCCAGCCAGTGAAAATGCCTGACAAGGGAATCCAGCACAAAGGACATCGAAGCCATCTGGAATATATGATTTAGTTTCCTCTAGTGTGATGTCTCCAAATGGGATTTCCCCATAATTCAGCATATATGTTTTCTGTGCTTGGGCATCCCATTCAGAAGAGAACACGCATCGTCCACCAAGGTTTTGCATAGCCATCCTAAAGCCACCGATACCAGCAAACAAATCGATGAATGTGAATTTAGGGTTAGCTATAGGAAGGAATGGCACTTCAAAGAAATCCGGGAATAACGATTGATCGAATGCGGAATCCTCCAATACGGAAGCATCCTCATCATTTGGTGCCGCTTCAAATACATCTTGCAGAATACCTTCAGCTTTCTTCCGATACGCAGAATCCGTCTTCTTGCCCATATTGTGACAGTGGTGAGAAAGAATAGCAAGTTGCATATTCAATGGCATTAGCTCGCCATCTGACATGACACAATGTGGACCAGATAATGATGCGGAGCTCTTCCCTTTCAAGAAGTTCTCAATCAGAAGTTTCTTATGACCGTTATAAGTATTCATGTTTTCTCTCAACAAGTGAGCGTCAAAATTTATAATCATTACCGCCTTGTAATCTTGGCGTATATTTGAATCAACAAAGTTACAAAAACAATCCATACAATTTATAGTTTAGTTCATATTCATTCGATTCATTCGCAACGACATTAGTGAGATTCCGCTTTTACAAGATCATGCACCTCCTTATACCTTGATGTGAGATAGTGGCTATCATAAGATTTTGATTAACCGCTCTTTTTGCCTAATTTCGCATGATTAATCGACTTTCGGAAATTATCGAGATGACAGAGGATATTGAATTCCAGTCAGTGGAAGCCATCAAAGACTTTCAGGAGAGAAAACTGTGCGAGGCCCTGGACTATCTGGCGGCCAATTCGCCATACTACCAAAGGATGTTTTCCCGTTTCGGGATAGACATTGCGGGAATCCGTCACATCGAAGACCTTGTAAAGATTCCGTTCACGGAGAAGAAGGACCTGCAACTCTACAACGAGGATTTCCTCTGTGTTCCCAAGGACAAGGTGATTGACTACATCACCACGTCCGGCACACTTGGCGATCCGGTCACATTCTGCTGTACGGAAAAGGATCTCCAGAGGCTCGCCTACAACGAGAAGAAGTCCTTCGAGTGCGCCGGGGTGCATCCTGGCAATGTTGTTCAGTTGATGACCACCATAGACAAGCGCTTTATGGCAGGGCTTGCTTATTTCCTTGGCATCAGGAAATTGGGTGCCGGAATCATCCGAGTGGGCAACGGCGTGCCGGAACTTCAATGGGACACAATCCAGCGCATCAAGCCGGACACTGTCATGTGCGTGCCCTCGTTCATTCTCCGTCTCATCCATTACGCCGAGGAACATGGAATAGACTACCGTAACTCAAGTGTCAAGAGAATCATCGGAATCGGAGAAGGACTTAGAAACCAGGACTTTTCGCTTAACCTGTTGGGCTCGAAGATAAAGGAGAAGTGGGACGTGGATCTCTATGCCACATATTCATCAACTGAGATGGGAGCCACATTCTCCGAGTGCCAGTACGGCATGGGTGGCCATGTGCATCCGGAATTGATCATTGTGGAGATCATCGGTGAGGACAACATGCCTGTTCCGGACGGAGAGGAAGGAGAGATCGTGGTGACCACCCTTGGGGTCGAGGGAATGCCTCTTCTGCGCTTCCGTACCGGGGACATCGCGGCGAAGAGAGTTGAGCGGTGCAGGTGCGGAAGGAACTCTTACCGTCTCACTCCTTTGGTGGGTCGCAAGAACAACATGATCAAGCTCAAAGGTACGACACTTTACCCGCCGGCCATCAATGATGTGCTGGACAACGTGGACTACATAGCCAACTATGTGGTTTATGTTCAGGACTCCGAGGCTGGAACGGACGATGTGGTTGTGAAGATAGGATTGGCGCGTGAGTCCGGTTTCGATGTCGTGAAGGACCTTAAGGACAGGTTCCGCTCAAGGCTTCGCGTGGCTCCTGATGTGGAAATCCGTCCAAAGGAGGAGATCCAAAAGGTACTCTTTCCGGCCAAGAGCCGCAAACCTGTGAAATTCGTGGATTTAAGAAACAAGAAATGATGATTGGCGAAACCATCTTCGATGACATAAGGCCTTATCGTGACGAGGAGATCCCGGCGGCGATGCACCGCATAGCGGACAATGACTTGTTCCCGCTGCTGTCCACGTTCGCTTTCCCGGACAGGAATGTGGAGGATGTCCGTGCGGAGGTACGGAACATCAGCACTGTGTACGGCTTCCAGAAACAGATAATGTGGTACGTCAACGAGCAGATCGTGAAGCGCAGCATGTCCTCCTACACGGTCTCCGGAATCGAGAGCCTGGACCCTGCCGGACACTATCTTTTCGTGTCCAACCACAGGGACATAATGCTGGACGCCTCAGTGCTTCAGAACATTCTTCATACCCACGGCTTCCGGACCTCGGAGATCACTTTCGGAGCCAATCTGATGAGTTCCAGTCTGGTGATCGACATCGGCAAGTCCAACAAGATGTTCAGGGTGGAGAGAGGCGGCAGCATGAAGGATTTCTACAAATCATCCGTCCATCTGTCCGAGTACATCAGGCACACCATCGTGGACAGGGGTGAGTCCGTCTGGATCGCCCAGAGGAACGGCCGCACCAAGGACGGCAACGACGCTACCGACCAGGGAATCATCAAGATGTTCGGAATCAGCAGGCGTGATGACAAGATCAAGGCATTGTCCGAACTGAACATCGTCCCGCTCTCCATCTCCTACGAATGGGAGACCTGTGACTACATGAAGGCTCTTGAGCTTTACCAGTCGAGGTTCGGGAAATATGTCAAAAAACAGGGCGAGGATCTTTCCAGCATCCTTTCCGGCATCACATCTTTCAAAGGTGACGTGCACTTGACATTCTGCCCGATGGTGACGGAGAAGGATCTTATGGCCTACGATGCACTTCCGGGAATTGAATATAACCGTGAGGTGGCAAGGCTCTTGGACCGCAGGATCCATGCCGGCTACAGGCTGACTGCCAACAACTTCATCGCCCATGACATCCGTTTCGGAAAGCACGAGTTCAGGGGCGTTAAATATTCGGAGGAGCAGAGAGAGAGGTTCCTGCGCCATCTGAAGAAACTGGAGGAATACGATGTCGATGAGCCGGAGGTGCTTGCCGACATATTCCTTGGAATATATTCAAATCCTGTGGATAATTGTTTTGATAGAAGCCATGAATAGGGTAGTGATAACAGGGATGGGCATCTGGTCGTGCCTTGGGAAGACTCTGGAGGATGTCCGTGATTCTCTCTACGAGGGTAAATCCGGGATTGTCTTCGATCCGCAAAGAAAGGAGATCGGTTTCCGTTCAGCCTTGACCGGGAAGGTGGAAGTCCCTGACCTCAAGAAAGAACTGAGCCGTTCACAGCGTGTTTTCATGCCTCAGCAGGCCAAGTTCGCCTACTGCGCCACCAGGGATGCCCTGCGTGACGCGGGGGTGGATGAGGAATATCTTGACTCCAATGTGGTCGGTCTTCTTTATGGGAATGATTCATCGGCTCTTCCGGTGATAGAGTCCATTGACATCATCCGGGAGAAGAAGGACACCATGATGTGCGGCTCCGGAGCGATCTTCCAGTCCATGAACTCTACTGTCACAATGAACCTTGACTGCATATTCAGACTTAAAGGGATTAACCTTACTGTGTCAGGGGCTTGTGCCAGTGGTTCGCATGCAATCGGTCTCGGAGCCCTGCTGATTCAGCATGGCCTTCAGGAAATGGTTGTCTGCGGCGGAGCCCAGGAGGTTCATCCTTATGCGGTTGCCTCATTCGATGGCATCTCGGCGTTCTCCGTCAGAGAAAACGAGCCGGAAAAGGCGAGCCGTCCTTTTGACCGTGATCGTGACGGGCTTGTGCCGAGTGGCGGAGCGGCCACAGTGATTCTGGAAAGTTACGAGAGTGCCGTTCGTAGGGGAGCGAGGATTTATGGAGAGATTTTAGGCTATGGCTTTTCCGGCAACGGGGAACACATCTCCACCCCAAATGTCGATGGCCCTAAACGCTCTTTGGAAATGGCTGTGAATCAGGCCGGAATAGACAGGTCTGCGATAGGTTACATCAATGCCCACGCCACATCGACTCACATCGGTGACGCCAATGAGGCCAAGGCGATCGCTGCCGTCTTCGGTGACAGGACAGTCCCTGTCACAAGTACGAAATCACAGACCGGACACGAGATGTGGATGGCGGGTGCCAGCGAGGTGATTTACTCAATGCTCATGATGAAGAACGACTTCATCGCCGCGAATCTGAATTTCGAGAATCCGGACGAGGATTCCGCGAGGCTTCTGATTCCGGCCGAGAGGATGTCCAGACATTTCGATGTGTTCCTATCCAATTCGTTCGGCTTCGGGGGCACTAACTCCACATTGATAATCAAGAATCTTCATTGATTTCCGGAAAGGTGGCTTAAATGGACAGAAGCGTCATCATCATAGGAAGCGGTTTAGGTGGCCTGGAATGTGGCTGCATCCTGGCCAGGAAAGGTTTCCGGGTGACGATTCTGGAACAGGCCGCCAAACCAGGTGGCTGCCTCCAGTCCTTCAGGCGCGGCGGACGTGTGTTCGACACGGGGCTCCACTATGTAGGAGGTCTCGGCGAAGGCCAGTCCCTGCGACCTTTCTTTGAATATTTCGGATTGATGGATCTGCCGTGGAGACAGATAAATCCCGATTGTGTTGATGAGATTGTCATCGGAAATCAAAGTTTCCCTCTGGCCTCTGGCCACGATCGTTTTGTGGAGCGGCTCTGCGAGCGTTTCCCCGCTGAAAGAGACAATCTTCGGGAATATGCCCGCTTCCTCCGAAAGGTCGGGGACGACATATTCAAAATCTTTGAGGGCGACAGCGTCGAGATGAATGAACTTCTGGGCCGCGGCGCCTATGAATATCTTCACTCCACGATATCAGATCCTCTTCTTCGTCAGGTTCTCAGCGGTGCATTCATGAGGATGGAACTTCGGGAGTCGCTGCCGTTGTACGTGTTCGCTCAGATCAATAATTCGTTCATTCAAAGTGCTTGGAAGTTGGAAGGTGGTGGGGATCAAATTGCCCATCGGATGGTGGATTCAATTACTTCAATGGGAGGAACGGTTCGCACCAATGCCAGGGTGACTTCGATTATAGCCGAGAGTGGCAAGGTTTCCGAAGTTCAGGTGAACGGAACTGAGACACTGAGGGCTGATTGGGTGATCTCAGACGCACATCCTGCTGTGACACTTGAGCTTATCTCTGACGGCCTCCGAAAGGTTTACAAAGAAAGGATTTCGTCTTTGGACAACACGTTCGGAGTGTTTACTGCGAACCTCTGCCTGAAACCCGAAGTGCCGGTGTGTCCCGACGGGAACATATTCATTCATCGCGAGGGCATTGATCTTTGGCATTCGGCTCCGTCAGCCACCGAATCGGTTATGGTCTTTTTTTATCCTAAGCCGCATGGTGGAGTGACGCATCTGGATCTGATGAGTCCTATGCCTTTTTCTATGATTAAGGGAGAGTCCTATGAACAGGCAAAGCGTGAGAAACTCCAAGAGTGCCTTGGCTTGGTAAAACAACGATTGCCGTGGTTGGACGACAGCATTGAGAGGGCCTGCACCAGCACCCCTTTGACATATTCCCGCTACACATTCACTCCGCAAGGCTCCGTCTTCGGCATCCGCCATAATTGGGAAACCCCTCTGCGCACTGTCCTTTCGCCTCGCACCCCTTTGGATAACCTCCTTTTCACCGGCCAAAGCCTCAACCTCCACGGCCTCCTCGGTGTCTCAATGACCTCCATCTTCACCTGCCGCGAGATCCTCGGCAGGGATTTTACCGTCTTTCGCTGATCCTGTCGCTTCCCATCCAACTGAATGACCGTTAAAAAACAACAACCTCATCGTCATTTAATGATTATCATTTTATGATGATGAAAAATTATTGCGTATGTTTGCACTGAAATTAATTTTGAACATCTTATGTCGAAATACGCTTTTGTGACCGGGGGAAGCCGCGGAATCGGGCGGGCGGTATGTGTGAGACTTGCCCGGATGGGATTCTGTGTAGTGATTAACTATGTCTCTAACGATGATGCAGCGCGCGAGACTCTCCGTCTGATTGAGGAGGCCGGTGGCAGCGGGGAGCTTCTTAAGTTCGATGTGTCTGACACTGAGGCGGCAGTCAAGGCGATAGAAGGTTGGCAGGAAAGTCATCCGGATGATTATGTGGAGGTGCTGGTGAACAACGCGGGAGTGAGAAGGGATAACCTGATGCTCTGGATGGAACATGACGATTGGTTCAGGGTGATGGCCACGGATCTGAACAGTTTCTACAACGTCACCCGTCCGTTCCTTCAGCCGATGGTCTCGCACAGAAATGGACGAATCATCAACATGGCCTCTCTTTCCGGTCTCAAAGGACTGCCCGGCCAGACGAACTATTCGGCCGCAAAGGGTGGCTTGATCGCCGCCACAAAGGCTCTGGCCCAGGAACTTGCTCCTAGAAAAATCACCGTCAACGCCGTCGCTCCGGGCTTTGTGGAGACCGACATGATCGAAGGCCTTGACGAGGCATCTCTCAAGGCCCAGATCCCGGCCCGCCGTTTCGGAAAGCCTGAGGAGGTCGCCGCCCTTGTCGGTTTCCTCGCATCTCCGGACTCCGCCTACATCACCGGCCAGGTCATCTCCATCAACGGGGGACTGTACTAACTCTGCTTTGCTGGGCTGATTGAAGATGTTTATCAGCTTACTTTGTCCCGCAGCCAACGTACAGCTGTTTTGGCTATCTTATAATCTTCATGCCGGAACCACTGATATTGTCAAGCCATCTTGGTGGATAGTTACAGTTCCATATTCATTATTTTTTTGCAAAAATAAGACTTCCCTTTTCGCAAGGAAAATATATGCCTGAATTTTCCTTGCGAAAAGGAAAGATATCCCCCTGGCCACTAATCTTGTGGTTGCTGAGATTGTCGAAGCATCGAAGTGATCATGCTGACCGAACAAACGGGATGGAGTGAACAGACGAAAAACCACCGCGACAATGTTACATTTTTCCGGTCTTTCCGTTTATATCAGTGAAAAGTTCAAACGATGATCGATGACTTTCTCACAGAAGCGTTCCTGGCCCTCAAGGGCCGGTGGAAATCAGAAGACGTTCTGCTGCAAGACGCCTTCTGCAGGCTTTGGGGAAGAAAGTACAAGATCGGAAGCGTGAAAGAGGCGATAGTGCTGCTGTCAAGGACAGGCAGAAACCTTGAGATCGACGAACACAGGAAAGCGAGCGGGAGGCAAACGGATAGCAAAAGACCCTGGAATGCACCAGGCCGCGGTCCGGATGCACATCTCAGGGGCAAGAAAAATTTTAAGGGACAAATTCAGAGATGAAGATGAATAGGATCAATGAATATATCGACAGGTTTTTCGAGGGAACCCTTTCCGAAGCCGAGGAACTGAAGCTCAAGGCTTTCCTCACCTCTCCGGAAGGACTGGCCTCTGAATATGACGAAGCGCGCCGTGATGGGTTACTTCACCGTTGCCTTACCGCTCGATGGTGGCCTCGCGGTCAGGACCGAGGGAGATTATGCTGATCGGCACTCCGAGATAATCTTCCATGAATTTGATGTAGTTCTTGAATTCCTGCGGAAGCCCGCTTTCCTTGCGGACTCCGGTGAGGTCTTTCTTCCAGCCGGGGAACTCGGTGTAAACCGGCTCGATCTTGGCGGCGATGTCGAACGGAACCTGGTCGGTCTCCTTGCCGTCCACCTTGTAGGAAGTGCAGACCTTGATTGTCTCGAAATCATCCAGGCAGTCGGATTTCATCATGATGAGGTCGGTCACTCCGTCGATCATCACGGTGTACTTCAGCGCCACGAGGTCCAGCCAGCCGCAGCGGCGGGGACGGCCTGTGACGGCTCCGAACTCGTGCCCGACCTGGCGGAGCCTCTCACCGGTCTCGTCGAACAATTCTGTCGGGAACGGGCCGCTGCCCACACGCGTGCAGTAGGCCTTGAATATTCCGTAGACGTGTCCGATCTTTGACGGGGCGACTCCAAGTCCGGTGCAGACTCCTCCTACCGTAGTTGACGATGATGTGACGAATGGATATGAACCGTAGTCGATGTCCAGCATCGAGCCCTGCGCGCCTTCCGCAAGCATCGGCTTGTCTTCCAGCCATTTGTTCACGAAGTACTCGCAGTCTATGAGGTTGAATCCCTTGAGGAACTCGATGGCGCTCATCCACTCGGCCTCGTCCTTGGCCGGGTCGCACTCGAAGTGCAGGTCTGAGAGCAACTGAATATGTCTGGCCTTGAGTTTCTCGAACCTCTCTTTGAAATCAGGGGCGAGGATGTCGCCGACCCTGAGGCCATGCCTGCTGATCTTGTCGGTGTAGGCCGGCCCGATGCCCTTGAGGGTGGAACCGATCTTTCCCTTACCCGCTGCGGCCTCGTAGGCGGCGTCAAGAAGCCTGTGGGTCGGAAGGATCAAGTTTGCCTTCTTGGAGATGAACAGTTTCTCTTTCGGGTTGATGTTCATCTTCTCCACGTTGCCGCACTCTTCTCTGAGAGTGATCGGATCCAGAACCACGCCGCTTCCGATGATGTTCGTGGATCCTTCACGGAATATTCCCGAAGGTATGCTGCGGACCACGAAGCTCTTGCCGTCGAAATGCAGGGAATGGCCGGCGTTCGGCCCCCCTTGAAACCTTGCCACCGCGGGATAGCGTCCCGCAAGCACATCCACAATCTTTCCTTTTCCTTCATCTCCCCACTGGAGACCAAGGACTACGTCAAGCTTTGAACTCATGTCTTATAGTATTCGTTTTTGTATTCTTAAATGTCAGAACGGGAGGTCGTCCTGCGGCATGTCCGCCGCGGCAATCTCAATTGGATTCACCTGTGTCTGCTGTGTCTGCTGAACGGGCTGCTGCTGATAACCGCCCTGCTGATTCGGTTGCTGTTGTTGCTGATAACCGCCCTGCTGATTCGGTTGCTGTTGCTGCTGATAACCGCCCTGCT